>Ga0065721_10004781_pt1 | contig 20393 bp, 11 predicted proteins | sample Mesricmetagenome_FD_59108 | JGI IMG/M metagenome (GOLD analysis project Ga0065721, IMG submission 59108) | Mesophilic microbial community from rice straw/compost enrichment Sample: eDNA_1 v2 (version 2) | ecosystem: Engineered > Solid waste > Grass > Composting > Bioreactor | place: USA: Davis... | reverse complement strand
ATCCAACTTCCGACGCCCTTCGCGAGCTTCTGTCCCAGCGCATTCTCATCATCGACGGCGCGATGGGCACCATGGTGCAGCGTTACAAGCTGCAGGAGGCGGACTACCGCGGCGAGCGCTTCGCCGACTGGCCGCGCGACGTGAAGGGCAACAACGACCTGCTTTGCATCACGAAGCCGGAGGTCATTCGCGAGATTCACGCGAAATATATCGAGGCCGGCGCCGACATCATCGAGACGAACACGTTCTCCGCGACGCGCATCGCAATGGCCGACTACGGCATGGAGGATTTCGTGCCAGAACTGAACCGCGCCGCCGTGAAGTGCGCGAAGGACGCCGCCGCGCAGTTCCCCGACCGCCGCGTTTTCGTCGCCGGAGCCATTGGACCGCTCAACCGCACGCTGAGCATTTCGCGGGACGTCAACGACCCGGGAGCGCGCGACGTGACGTGGGACCAGGTTGTCGCCTCCTACCGCGAGCAGATCGAAAACCTCGTCGAGGCCGGAGCGGACATCCTCCTCGTCGAAACGATCTTCGACACGCTCAACGCCAAGGCGGCACTCTTCGCGATCGCCGATTATTTCGCCGCAACCGGGAGGGAACTCCCCGTCATGGTCAGCGGCACGATCACCGACCTCAGCGGCCGCACGCTCACCGGCCAGACCGTCGAGGCGTTCCTGAATTCCGTCAGCCACTTCCCGCTCCTTTCCATCGGACTGAACTGCGCGCTCGGCCCGAAGGAGATGCGCCCCTACATCGAGGAACTGGCCACGAAGGCGCCGTTTTACGTCAGCACCTATCCGAACGCCGGACTGCCCGACCCGCTCTCGCCCACAGGCTTCCCCGAAACGCCCGAGACGCTTGCCCCGCAACTTCGCGAATGGGCCGAGCAGGGCTGGCTGAACATCATCGGCGGCTGCTGCGGCACCACGCCAGATCACATCCGCGAAATCGCGAAAGCGGTCAAAGGTTACGCGCCGCGTAAAATTCCCACCGACCGTCCGCGCACCCTGCGTCTGTGCGGACTCGAGCCGTTCACCGCGCGGCCGGAGATTCCCTTCATCAACATCGGCGAGCGCACGAACGTCACCGGTTCGCCGCGTTTCGCGAAATTGATCCTCGCCGGCGATTTCGACGCCGCCCTCGCCGTCGCCCGCCAGCAGGTCGAGGCCGGCGCGCAGGTCATCGACGTGAACATGGACGAAGGCATGCTCGACGGCGTCGCGTCGATGCGGAAATTCCTCAACCTCATCGCGAGCGAGCCCGATATCTCGCGCGTGCCGATCATGATCGACTCCTCGAAGTGGGAGGTCATCGAGGCCGGCCTGCAATGCCTCCAGGGCAAGGGCATCGTGAACTCGATCTCGCTCAAGGTCGGCGTGGAGGAATTCAAGCGTCAGGCCACGCTCATCCGCCGCTACGGCGCCGCGACGGTCGTGATGGCCTTTGACGAGCAGGGCCAGGCCGACAACTACGAGCGTCGCATCGAGATTTGCGAGCGCGCCTATCGCATCCTCGTGGACGAGGTCGGCTTCCCGCCCGAGGACATCATTTTCGACCCGAACGTCCTCACCGTCGCCACCGGCATCGAGGAACACGCGAATTACGCGAAGGACTTCATCGAGGCCACGCGCTGGATCAAACAAAACCTCCCGTTCGCACGCGTCAGCGGCGGCATCAGCAACGTCTCGTTCTCGTTCCGCGGCAACAATCCCGTGCGCGAGGCCATGCACGCGTGCTTCCTTTACCACGCGATTCAGGCCGGCCTCGACATGGGCATCGTTAACGCCGGCCAGCTCGAGGTTTACGAAAACGTCGATCCCGAGCTCCGCGAGCTCATCGAGGACGTGCTACTCAACCGTCGCCCCGACGCCACCGAGCGGCTCGTCACCTTTGCCGAGGAACTCAAGGCGAAGAACTCCGGCGAAAAGAAGGCCTCCACCGCCGATCTCAGCTGGCGTGAAGGCACCGTCGAGGAGCGCCTCAAGCACGCGCTCATCAAGGGCATCACCGATTTCGTCGATCAGGACACCGAGGAGGCGCTTGTAAAATACGGCCGCCCGCTCTCCGTCATCGAAGGCCCGCTCATGGACGGCATGAGCGTCGTCGGCGATCTCTTCGGCGCCGGCAAGATGTTCCTCCCGCAGGTCGTCAAAAGCGCCCGCGTGATGAAGAAGGCCGTCGCGTGGCTCACGCCGCTCATGGAGGCGGAGCGCGCCGCGAACCCGAACGCCCAGTCGCAGGGTCGCGTCCTCATGGCCACCGTGAAGGGCGACGTCCACGACATCGGCAAGAACATCGTCGGCGTCGTGCTCGCGTGTAACAACTACGAGGTCGTCGACCTCGGCGTGATGGTCCCGTGCGAAAAAATCCTCGCCACCGCCCGCGAGAAAAACTGTGACATCATCGGCCTCAGCGGTCTCATCACGCCCTCGCTCGACGAGATGATTCACGTCGCGAAGGAAATGGCGCGCGAGGGCTTCACCATTCCGCTCCTCATCGGCGGCGCGACCACGAGCAAGGCGCACACCGCCGTGAAGATCGCCCAGCACTATCCGCACGGCGTCATTCACGTGCTCGACGCCTCGCGCGCGGTGAACGTCGTCAGCTCGCTCCTCAGCCCCGAGCAAAAGCCCGCCTACCTCGCCCAGATCAACGCCGAATATCAGACCCTGCGCGAAGAACACGCAGGCCGCACGCGGGAAAAGGCAATGCTCACGTTCGAGGACGCCAAAGCGAACGCCTTCCAGATTGATTGGGCGACCGCCGACATCGCCGTTCCGGAAAGATACGGCATCAAGGTCTTCGACGACTTCCCGCTCGACGAGCTCGTCACCTACTTCGACTGGTCGCCGTTCTTCCACGCGTGGCAGCTCCGCGGCCGCTACCCCGCGATCTTCGACGACGAGACGGTCGGAGCCGAGGCGAAGAAGCTCTACGACGACGCGCGTCGCCTGCTCGATCGCATCATCGGCGAAAAGCTCTTCCGCGCCCGCGGCGTGCTCGGCTTCTGGCCGGCAAACAGCAACGGCGAGGACATCGAACTCTACGACCCCGCCGACCCCGCCGCGCGCAAGCTCGTCGGCCACTTCCACTGCCTGCGCCAGCAGATGAAAAAGCCCGCCGGCCAGCCCAACTGGTCGCTCGCGGACTTCGTCGCACCAAAATCCTCCGGCCGCCTAGACAGCGTCGGCGGCTTCGCCGTCACCGCCGGGCCCGAGGTTCACGAGCTCTCCGAGAAATTCAAACACGAGCACGACGACTACAGCTCGCTGCTCGTCAGCGCGCTCGGCGACCGCTTCGCCGAGGCCTTCGCCGAGTGCCTGCACAAGAAGGCGCGCGACATCTGGGGCTTTGGAAAGAGCGAAAACCTCTCCAACGAGGAGCTCATCCGCGAGAAATACCGCGGCATCCGCCCGGCGCCCGGCTATCCCTCACAGCCCGATCACACCGAGAAATGGGAGCTCTTCCGCCTCCTCGACGCGACGGCAAACACCGGCATCGAGCTCACGGAGTCACTGGCGATGCACCCCGGCAGCAGCGTGAGCGGCCTGTATTTCGCGAACGAGCAGGCAAAATATTTCGCCGTCGGCAAACTCGAGCGCGACCAGGTCGCCGACTACGCCGCGCGCAAGAACATGCCCGTCGCCGAGGTCGAAAAATGGCTCGGCCCCTGGCTCAACTACGAGCCGTAGTTCCGCGCTGTCCATTCGCGCGTCTCACGAATCCAACCACGCCAACGGCAAAGCAAAGGAGCGCGAGCAGTTGATAGCCTGAGAAGACTCCAATCTCTCGCTGCGTATCGCGAACGAATTCGTGGAAGAAGCGGAAAAGGCCGTATGCCATCAGGTATATGTGAAAATGCTGACCCCGTAGCAGCCTGCCCCTGCGCATCAGGAAAAATGTCAACGCCGCGAGGAGGTTGAACGCCAGTTCCATTTCGGCGGACGGCCAACGCGCCATGCCCTGCGCGTCCACGACGGCACACCAGCCGTTCCATGGCATCCCACCGCAGCAGCCCTGCACGAGGCAGCCCACACGGCCAAGTGCAATGCCCAGCGGAACGACCATGGCGAACCAGTCTCCGGTAACCCCGGAGAATCCCAGCGCCCGCTTGCCCCATTCCACCGCCAGGTAACCTCCGATCAGTCCGCCGACAATCGTCTTGCCGGTTGCGAGGGCGATCAGAAATTGCGGATGGCCGATTTCGCGCCACCCCTCCGCGATGAACCAGCCCAGTTTTGCACCGGCCAACGCGCCGAAGAGCGCGATCAGGTAGAGAAAAAACAATCGCCCATCGCGCCGCGCAAGCCGCCACCAGAAAATGCCGGCGAGGGTAATCGCGCCGAGCATCGTCAGCGCATAGAGCGGCGGCAGGTTCACGGAGCGCAACACGTATCCGGGAATCCGGAGTAGTAGCGGCAAAACGAGTCGAGTCGGCCATCCTCGCGGATCACATGCGTGCAACAGCGGTCGATGCGATCCTCGTCCCAGGTGAACGCATCCATGAACGGCTTCACGAAAAGCCGGAACGTATTCGACTCATCGAGTTCGAATTGCTTGAGCAACTCGCCGAGCGGCTCGTTCTCGCAACCGCACTGGACAAGGTCGTCCAGCGAGTAACGCACCTTGTCGCGAAGGAAACCCTGCAGCTCACGGAAATCGAGAAACTCGCTGATGGGCCGCACCTCCTCCGCCACGCGCAGCAGGTAGCCGATGGTCGCGCAGTTCGGATCACCACATGGCAACGGCGTGAAATCGTCCGCCTTTAGTGGACCGTTCGCAATGAGCGCCAGCAGCACATCGGCCGTCGTGAGCGGTCTGTAGCCAGGATCCAGCGCGACACGTCGCCCACTCGTGAAAAACGGCTGATAGCTCACACCGCGCACCTGCGGAAAACGCAGGCCGAACTCCGCCGTGTCCCACACGTTCGAGAGATTTTCCTGCGTCACGGTCATGGCCAGCGTGACCGGCAGACCGATCTCGCCACAACGCACAATCGCCCGCTCCCGCATCGCCCGCAGATCCCCTCCCCGCAACTCCCGCTGCCCCGCCTCGAGAGTGCCATCGAATTGAAGATATACCTGCAATCCCCGTCGCCGAGCCGCCGCCGCCATGCCGGCAAGAAACTCGTCATCCGTGGCAAGCTTCACGCCGTTTGTATTCACAAGCACATACCGAATGCCCGCATGCGACTGTGCCCACTCGAGCAGCTCGAAGAATTGCGGATGGATCGTCGGCTCGCCGCCGGAGAATTGCAGGATGTCGATCTCGCCCTTGCGATCGATCACGCCCTGGATCCGTGCCTGCAGTTCGTCGACGGGTTTCGCACCAATGGTCGCATGATCGCGCGGCGAATCCGCATAGCACACAGGACATGCAAGATTGCAGGTATCGACAATCTCGATCAGCGCGAGGCAGGTGGAGAGCTTCTCGAAAGGACCGTCAGCCCGCCCCAATGCGTTTTTGCCCAGCGACCCGGCCGGCTCGCCCGTCGAGGCGCAGCAGGCTGCCCCCGGGCCACAGCACGCATTGTCCGGATTGCCTTGCGCGAGCCAGTAGAACCTCGCGTCCGACGCGATGCAGGTCGTCTGCGAGCCATGCATCGGGCAAGAGCGCGTGAGAAAGACCTTCTCGACGCCATCCTCCGCCTTTCGCCGCACCTCGGCGGGGCAATCCTGATGACATACCACACACCGGCTGCGCGTGCGCTTGAGCAGCGAGCCCAGAGGATTCGGGATTACGATTCCGCTCACGCGACCGACACGAGAATCGTGCAACCGACAAAAAAGACGGCGCACTGCAGGAAGAGCATTCCGACCGCAAAAACAAAAAACAGGCCAATCCGCGCTGCCGGACTTCGCGCCACGTTCACAGCCGCCCCCACCGCCATTCCAATCATCACGAAGCCATAGGCGACGAATGCACCGGCGTTTGCCCAATTACTTGCCGCTCCCGTGAGAAATCCGACGAACGGCGGAATAAGAAACATCCCCAAAACCCAAAGCAGCACTTTCGCCGTGGTGGCCATGCCTCGGTTCGTAGCCTTCGAAAGGCGGCGTGTCACTGCGAAAGGATGTAGCGGCGAGGACTCCCCCGTCCCCCCCATCAGACCAAGTTGTTGTCACCTACAACCCCGTCGGGAGCTGCGGAATCGCCACCGCGGGCGTCCGCATCCGGGATGAGACTGGAAATCGGGTGCGATAAAAATTCGGCCGCCGCAACGAGGCAAAGCTCACCACGGGCCTGCGGTGCGGTTCGGCAAAAAACCGACGCACCGCGTTGAAGGCGGGTCCCTGGGTGGCACCGGTGCTGTGACCGCTACGCGGCACACTGATGACAAAAGCGTTCCGCAGGCCCAGCAGACGCGCGGCATCCGTGCCGCCACGAGACGGCGTCTGCGCATCCATGTCCCCCTGGAGCAGAAGCGTCGGGATGGCGCTTCCGAACGGCGGCTTCAGTCCGGTCGGATCGTAGCGCACCGGCCAGCGATTGATCGCCCGGGCGAGTCGGGAAACGGTGACGCGTGTCATCTCCTTGAACGCACTGTCCGGCAGCGCATCAGCGGCGGCGCGCGCTTTTGCCGCAGACCCGGGCGGGAAAAAATCGCGCGACATCACCGAAAGATACATGCCGAAGGCAAAACTCCGGTTTTTCACCGGAGAGAGGTCGTCCGGAATAAAGCGACCGATCTCCTCGTAGCGGCCCTCCCACGTGGCCTGAATGAAAAGCGGCACCACGCAAATGGTGTTCGGCGCCTGCATGAGCCCAAGCAGGGCCATCTGGAAGGAAAAGGCATCCAGTCGCACGAGGCGTCCGAATCTCGGCACCATCACCGGCTTTTCGAGCAGCCTCGCCACCACCTCTTCGTAATGTCGCGCGAGATTCGGAAACGTCGCGCGCGCCCTTCGAGTGCGACGCACATCGCGAAACAGTGCCCTCAACGCATCGCGCTGCACGAGCTGGTTCCCCGGCACGAAATCCCATCCGCGCAACGGCACCACCCCGCTCAGCACCACCGAACGCAGGTTCGCCGGAAAGTCGCTCATCATCTGCTGCGCGAGCACCGAGCCATACGAGTGCCCGAGGAGATTGATCGCGCCGTAACCCAGCGCCACACGGACGGCCTCGATATCGGCGGCATTCTCCGCCGTGTTGAAGCACTCCAGCGGAATGCCGGCGGAGCGAAACCGCGCGAGCGCCTTCTTGATCGGGGAATAGGGCACGGTGACGTCGTTGGAATTCGCGCCAAGAAACGGCCGTGAAAATCCGCATCCGCGCTGATCCACGAACACGATATCCCGATCCTGCGCCAGGATCGAAAACGTCGGCGAGAGCGGCAGGTAGCTCGCCGTCCCTCCCGGACCGCCTTCGAGAAAGAAAATGGGATCCGGTCGCTTCGACGATTGAGTCGCAGGCAGAATGGTGACCGCAACCTGAATCATCCGTCCATTGTCCGATCCCCTGTTCTCGGGAACCGCCACGTAGCCGAAGAGCACCGTATCTGGAAGACCCACCCTTCTCAACAACGCCGGAAGCGGAGCAGGCACGAAGGTCTGCGCAAGAGCCGGCCCCGCCCCGACGAGAAATGCCGCGAAGACACGCAGCGAAAGAAGGTGTCGGAGCATGCGTGCCTTTAATCCAGTCCGCCCACTTTGACAACGCCGCCACCACTCTCCGCCAGTCGTCGCCCTCGCTGGGGTGAAGATCGACCGGGAGTTGGGTGGACGTCCTTTCCGTGCAATCTCAAGGCAACGAGGCCACGGGAACCACCGGGCGCATCGCCTTCGTGCGGGAGCGCTGCGGGAATTTCGTGAGGTAGAAGTGCCGTTTCCGAAGCGGGGCCAGATTGACGACCGGTCGCCGATTCGGCGTGTCAAAAAACTGACGAATGGCGTCGCACGCCGGCCCTTCGGAAAGACCGGTCGCGTGGCCACTGCGGGGGAACGACATCACAAACGCATTCTTCAAACCAAGCAGCCGCGCGGCGTCCGTTCCGCCCTTCGGCGGTGTCTGCGCATCCATGTCTCCCTGCACGAGCAAAGTTGGCACCGCACTGCCAAACGGCGGCCGGATCGCGCCCGGATCGTAGGCCACCGGCCAGCGGTCGAGCGCCTTGGTGAGGCGGTCGACGGTGTAACGGGTCATCGTCTTGAAGGGACCATTGGGCAGTCGATCGACTTGTGCCAGCGCATGGCGATGGGTTCCCGGCGCCCGGAAATCGTGAGACACGACGGAAAGAAACATCCCGAATGCGAGACCGCGGTCGCCCGGCCGCATCGGCGGATAAAGATACGGCCCCACCTGCTCGTAGCGTCCTTCCCACGCGGCCTCGATGAGCAACGGAACATAGCGGACCGTTTGCGGTGTCTGCAGGAGCACGATCAGCGCACTTTGAAACGAAAACGCATCGAGCCGGATCTTCTGTCTGCGATGACGGAGGATGACCGGCCGCTCCAGAAGCCGCGCAATCACCTCATTATACCGCGAGGAGAGGGCCGGAAACGAACGCCGATCGCGCCGCGTGCGTCGCACGTCGCGAAACAGGCCGCGCAGGCCATCCATCTGCACAAGCTGATTGCCGGGCACAAGGTCCCAGCCACGCAGCGGCACCACCCCGCTCAGCACGACCGACCGGAGTCTGTGTGGAAAATCACTCATCACCTGCTGTGCGAGCACCGTCCCGTAGGAGCTGCCCAACAGGTTGATTTGACCATAGCCGAGCGCCTTCCGGACCGCCTCGACGTCCGCTGCATTCTCCGGCGTATTGAAGCTCGCAAGAGGAATTCCACGCTCGCGGAAGCGGGCCCGGGCACGAGCGATCGGACGGAATGGAACGGTCACATCATTGGAAGCCGCACCCAGAAACGGTCGCGAGAACCCGCACCCCCGCTGGTCAATGAAGACGACATCGCGATCCCTGGAGAGCAGAGAATACACGGGATCCCCAGCCACCAAGGTGGCGGCCCCTCCCGGTCCGCCCTGCAGAAAGAAGATCGGGTCCGGCTTCTTCGGCGATTCCCTCGCGGGAAGGATCGCCACCGCGATCTGGATCTTCTGTCCATTATTCATCGCCCGGTTCGCGGGGACAGTGACGTAACCGAAGCGCACCGTGGGAGGAAGGCCCGCCTTCCTCAACAAAGCCGGCATCGGAGCAGGCACAAAGGTTTGCGCAGAAGACGGTGCCGCCCCGGCGAGGAGCAGAGCGGAAAGGTGCAGCAGGAAAAAAGGGCGGCGCATGCGGTTGCGTTTAATCAAGTCCGCACCCTTTGACAACGCCCTCCGCCATTCATTGCGCGTCCTTCACCGGTGCGATGACGCAACGATCATGGCTCCGGAATGTGCCCGCCGAATGCCGCGCAGAAATGGCCGGACACGACCTTAGCTCCAGGCCTGTAGCTCCGACGTCCGGGAGTCGCGCCCCGCCGGGGCGCCCTGCGGGATCAAATGCCACCAGCGCCCTGTGCCTGGGCGGCAATCTTCTTCAGGATCGGACCAAATTCCGCGGACCACAGTCCCGACATGCGGGTCGTATCCTCGAATCCCGCTTCGCCGGCGTCCGAAACGCGCGCGACGCGTGTGCTCAGGCGGAAATCGTTCGTGCCGGGAAGCTGCGTCGTGAAGAGCGTGACGCGGTAGGAAGTCGGGTCGTTGTAGCTCGCATACATGAGCTGTCCAAAGGCGCCCGCCTTCTTGTCGAAGGAAAAGGAGTCCGGATAGTTCATCGGTCCGGGTTGATAGCCGTATTCAGCGAAGACCGCCTGTGCCGCCGCATTGATCGCGTCGACATTCGTGTTGGTGACCGTCACCGCGCCGAAGCCTCCCGAACTCGAAACCGGAGATGCAAGACAGCCGGTTGCGACGATGGCGACGACGACCAAAGCAACGGAGAGGAACAGGCGCTTCATGGCCGCACCATGGCAGGGCCGCATTCCTCCATCAAGCCGTCAAAGCCCACCCGGAAGGTCCCGCGGGCCTGTCGGTGTCTACTCCTCCGGAATCTTCACCTGCAACGTGTCGCCCTTGTTCGCCCGAATCTTGTCCTGCTCGATGAGCTCCCAGATCTTCTGCAAGGTCTCGCGCGAGATCGCGACCTTCGTGAGATCGATCCCCGGATCGGATCCCGCGGGCGGGCGTTCCGGCTTCGCGGCCATGCTCCCGATAACGTCCTTGATCCCTTCCAGCCCGACATTAAACGCCACGAGCTGCCGGACAACCTGCGCAATCGGGTCATCCCCTTCCGTCCCCGCCACCAGCAGGTTGCGACGAAAGGTCTTCCGAATTTCCTCCCATCGCGCCGCCTCCTCCGGAGTGAGTTTTTCGAGAAGTTCCCGCAGCTTGAGCAGGTTCGCCTCGGCACCCGTCGTGAGCGTCTGGGCCTCGTTGCGGTAGTGGTCCATCACGAGCGCTTCGAGTTCTTCGTCGTTCATCACCGGCACGACCTTCTCGGCCATGCGGTTCATGTTGCGATACGATCCCTGCAGGCGGAACGGCGGCTCGGTGCGGTAGGCATCGGCCTGCGCGGCGGAGCGGATGTATTCCGCATTCACCTTCAGGATCACGTCGCGGATGCGGCCGAGCTTCTTCACGACGGAAACCATGTCTTCGAGTTCCCGAGCGGTGTAATTGCCTTCAAGCTCGACGCCATCGCGGCCACCGGTCTCCGCAATTCGAATGACGCCAAGGATGTCCTTGCGCCCGCGCGCGGCGAGAGGGTTCAGCACCGCGTTCGACGTGAGCGCATTCTCAAGGTAGCTCAGGCGGAACGCTTCGAAGTGCGCGCCCACAGCGATGTCGCCGAGATTGTAGGTATCGGCCCGGTTCGCGAGCATGTCGGGAATCCGGAACTTCTCGCCGCTTTCCGTGTAGGGATTTCCCGCCATGACCACGGCGACCTTCCGCCCGCGCAGGTCGTAGGTGCGCGCCTGTCCGCGATAGACACCCTCGATCCGCCGCTGGCCGTCGCAGAGCGAAATGAACTTCTGCAGGAACTCGGGATGACAATGCTGGATGTCGTCCACATAGATCATCACATTGTCGCCCATCTCGAATGCGAGATTCAGTTTCTCGATCTCCTCGCGCGCCGCAGCATTCGGAGCATGCGAGGGATCCAGCGAGGTGACGCCGGCGCCGAGCGACGGACCATTGATCTTCATGAACACGAGCCCGAGCCGGCTCGCGACATATTCCATAAGCGTCGTCTTGCCGTAGCCGGGAGGTGAAATCAACAGCAGCAGACCCATGCGATCCGTGCGCGTATTCGCGCCCGCGGTGCCCATCTGCTTCGCGAGGTTTGCGCCGACGAGCGGCAAAAAGACCTCATCCACAAGGCGGTTCCGGACAAACGATGTCAGCACCTTCGGACGAAGCTCCTCGACCCGCAGGCGACTGGCTCCCACTTCGGAGAGACGGCGTTTGATCGCCTGAAACCGCTCGAAGGCGGGTGCCGTGACACGCTCGTGACGCTCGAGACGGTCCGTGAAATCCAGGTAATCCAGCACATAGGCGCCGTTCCGGAGGCGAGGATGCTGGCCGAGCATGCCGGTGAGATCCACACGCAGCTCAACATCGACCACGCGATGCTGGTGATGCGCGCCGCGCTTCAGCAGGAAGACTGCCTCGTCACAAAACGTCCCGTCCCTGTCGCTGCGGCGCAGAAACCCGCTCATCCAATCGCGAAGCATCTCGAAGTGGCGCCACGGATTGGTCTCCACCGCCTTTCGAAGCTCCACAAACCGGTCGAAGGCTCCCCGCTCCCGCACATCATCTTCGAACGCGCGGAACACCTCGAAAGCGTCCTGGCTGAACGCGAATCCCTCTCCCGAACTCAACGCGTCGAACAAATATTCCGCCGCGGGGGAAACCAGTGATTCGTCGAACGGCGCTCCGCTTTCGATTGCCCGCCGGCAGACGCCCTCGAGCCTTGCGAGATACGGCGCCGGGCGGGCCTCGGTTTCGAAGACACCTCGCATCGCGCCATGGCTCGCCAGTTGTCCCTCCAGCAGCGCCCGTTCCTCCGCATTGTCGAAATGATCCCAGGCCATGATTCCGAGCACCCGCGCGGACGGAGGATGCCGCACCGTTCCGGCCGCCAGGTGCATCGGCGCCAGCGCTTCCAGAATTCGGACCGCGTCCGCATCATGAATTCCCCGCACATAACCTTCGGCGTATCGCGGGGACATGAAATTCCGCACCTCATCGAGCCATTGCGCGGAACTCCACCGGGCGGCTTCCGCCAGCCGACCGCCATCTTCAAGGCTTCTGAGCAGCTTGCAGGCGAGCCACTCCGCGCGATACACGTCGTGCGATTCGGAAACAACCTCGAGGTCCCAAACGGGACGAAGCTCATCAAGTTCGGGATCCTCGATCCGCTCGAAAAAGCGCGTGCCGGAAAGATGCAGAAACAGGCCGTCGTCCCGATGCAGCACGGTCAGATCGGTCGGCTGCGTGTTCACATTGAACCGGTGCGGACCAAACGCAACGACGTCCGAACCATCAACGAACAGCTCCTTTCGATCCTTGAGCTGACGCACGGCCTCCTCGCGCAGGGTCTTCAATCGCGACTGCGCATCATCGGCCTTCACGGGATCGCCGAGATCGAGCAACTGCTGAATGACATCGCGCAGCTTGTCGACCATGAGATCGGACGCGAAAAATCCGTGGATGGCCGCGACGTCATCGATGGACGCCACCCGGGTTTGAATTCCCTTCAGCATGCGGTCGGCCACCCCGGCCAGCGCGGTCGCCTTCCGGTTGCGCGCCTCCAAAAGCGCGAGTTTTCTCGCCTCGAACGCAGAGATGACCTCCGTGCGCTTCTCCGCCAGTGGCTCGAGAAACTCCGCCGCCTCCGCAAAACGCGTCTCCAGCTCCTCGAGCTGCACCATCATGCGCCCGAGCGCTTCATCGCACTTCTCCGGTGTGTCGCAGCGCTCGAGCAGGTTTGTTACGGCCTGGGTGACAAGCTTCAGCTGCGCTCCAAACTGCGCCGCTCCCTCGCTCTGACGCAGCCCGGCAAGTCGTTGGCGCAGGCGGGCGAGGTTCTGGTTCAGCGCCGCGTAGATTGCGGAGATGTCGTCAATAATCCGCGTCGTCGCCGTCGCATCGTCGATCTGCAGATTGCCGACGATCTCAATGAGCATGCTCAGGTCCGCGCCGGCTACGGTCATCTCCTCTTCGAGCGCGCGCCCGTCAACGACGCGGGAGATTTCATCGATCCGGCATTCCAGCGCCTTCACGCGCTCGCGATACGGGGAAAGCGCCGCATCACCGAGAAGAAACTCCACGCACAGCCTGGACACTTCCTCACTGCAGTCGGCGACAAGTTGTTCCTCGGTATCGACCCGTTCCAGATCGATGTATCGGACGTCCCGGAGCGCAATCAGCTCACCGCGAACGGTGCGCAGACCGGCCAGCGCATGCACGTAGGCGTCGATATCCTGCAACTCCCCCGGAACAATCCCCTCCGTCAGTGCGCGCGCCTTTCCTGCGACTTCTTCCAGTTTCGATGCCGCCGTGCGACGCAGCTCGAGCACCTTGTCGAACTCCTCGATCGTTCGATCCGCGGCATCGCGGATCGCCGCGAGCGGTTCGACCAACCGAAAGGCGTCCTCCTCCCGCAACCAGAAATACGAGTCGAGCACGTCGCCGGCCCTCTTGCGAAGGTCCACATAGAGGTCGGCATAGGGTTCGTCGCGCGCAATCAGCCCGAGAATCTCGTGGCACTCAGCCATGCAGCGGACGATGTCGCCGTTGCCAACTTTGAAGAGAAACGAATCGGTCTTCGCCGGAGTCTGGAACGTCGAGCCGGTGAACGGCGTCTGCCAGATCTGGACGGTGTGATGTTTCTGCGGTTCCGAGTCCCCCTTGAAGAGCGCAAGTTCGCCGCTGTCGAAGATGGAAAAACCCTGGCAATGAATGGGCGTGTCCACGCGCTGCGTGATCACGTTGTAGGGCATCAGGATGTAGTCGCCGCGCTCGCGATTGTAGAAGCAGAAGAGGTGATCCTCGCGGTTCGGCGCGGCAATCCGCCGCTCGAAAAGCATGTCGGTCGAGTTCGCGTCGAAGAGTTTCAGCTCTCCGCTTTGCAAATAGTAGCCGCGCGAGAAGATAATGCCGTGTCCGTCCGGCAACAGCACACAGGACTGCTCGATCGCATCGATTCGCCGGACGTGCTGGAGCTTTTCGTTGAATACAAAATACCGCCAGGTCTTCTCCTGGTAGGGACGGATGCGCAGCAGAACGAGATTGCCGACGACGGCGTAGAAAATCTCCGCATCGTCGAGCGTCTGATCGGCATGCTCAACTGGCTCGCTGTAGATGCCCGCGCCGGTGTCGGTGTTATCTTCAACCTTGATCGTGAGGTCGCCGCCGATCGTTTCGACAAACACGCGGTCCTCGATCGATATATGTGGATGAAGCCCATCGCGATGCAGGTCGCGATGCGTGCGCTTCCACTCGAACTCGTGCTGTGGCGGAAAGACAAACTCGTGGTCGCTGCGGTTTCCGAGGTATGTGAACGCGCCGTCCTCCCCGACGAGCCACTTGAATGTCTTCACGTCCGTCACGCGCTGGCCGACCTGAAAAACAAAAAAGAGGTGCGGCCCAATGAACGCGAACTTCGTGAAGACGGTGTTCTTGTAGTATTTGAAAAGACTCTGGAAGTCGGCTTCGAAGTCCGGATCCCTCAGGAAATCGAGCGGGATCGGCCGAAACTCGTCCCCCTCGCGCTGGTAGGCGGTAAACACATCCTCGAGCCGGACCTCCGAGCGCAGGCCGATGTGGACATTGTAGCCAAGCAGCGACCGGCGTTTGCGAATCGCGACCATGTCGCGAGGGACGCAGTTGTTCTCGGTGGAGATCCGCCCCGTCGCGACAAGCGCGGTTTCGATGGTCCCGAAGACCTCCTGCCGCGCGTCGTTCAGCCGCTCCAACCGCTCCCGGAGGTCACGCGCCTGCTCGTCGAGCCGGGCGCGCAAAACCTCGTAGGTGCCGCCTTCGATTGTCGGTGGTTTGTTTTCCATCGATCGATCCTTGGAAGAACGCGGCGGAAGCAGCGCTCCCGCCGCGCCGGGATTAATTCACTGCCAGTGCGCCCAAAGAGCCCACCGTCTTTTCGGATACGCCCGCGAGTTTTGCACGATGGAGCAGCGTCGCGAGCACGCCACGGCTGCGGTCATCGTCCGCTTCGCTGATCAGCTTTCCGAGCGCCGCGGCGATCGTGAGGTTCTTCACGTCCTCGCTCGACACTCCGAAGAGCTGGAACCACTCGGCGAGCCGTTTGCGGAAGTCCTCGGGATCGCCCGTGAAGAACGTGTCCTTGATGTCGGAAAGCGTGTTGCTTCCCAGCACAAGCCGGTCCACGACCTTCGCATTGGTGATCGCACCCGTGATCTTGTCGAAGAACTGGGCCTCGCCGCCAACGATGTCGATCTTCGCGCTCTTGAGCGCCTCGCCCAGGACGCGTGCCTGCTGCTCGGCGATTTCACGCTGGACCGTGATTCCCGCCAGCTCGATCTCCTTCTCCTTGTTGAGGCGGAGCTTGAACTCCTCGTGCTCGCGACCCACGCCATCGAGCGCCTTCATGGCCTCCGCTTTCTCCTGAATGCCCTTCGCTTCGGCATCGGCCTTCGCCTGGATGATCTGTGCTTCGCCAAGTCCGGTGGCTGCAACCTCCGCGATCGTCGCTTCGGCGAGCGATTTCTTCGCCTCGGCCTGTTTGACGGCGGCTGCCTGCTCCGCCTCAGCGGCGATGAGGATCTCCTGCGCCCGCAGCTCTGCGGCTTCCTTTTCGGCTTCCGCCTGCTTCACGCGGCTGAACAACTCCTGCTCAGCCAGCAGTTCCGCGGCCCGTTTCGCGGCCTCGGCGGCCTTGATATCCTTCACCAGCGCCTGTTCGGCCTGCATCTCCGCCTCGGTGATCTTCACCTTTTTCTCGCGGTCCGCGGCGGCGACCGCCTCGGTGTCCTTGATCCGCTCACGCTCCTCAACCGCCGATTTCTCGACGACAAGGCGCTCGCGAATCACGTCCTGAATCGCCTTCTGCTCGACCTCGATCGCCTTGTTCTTCTCGATCGTCGCAAGTTCGACGATGCGCTCGCGCTCAGTGACCTCGATGAGCCGGTCCCGCTCGACGCGCTCGGTCTCGATGGCATCGGTGCGTTCCTTGTTCTTGCGGGCAACGATGATCTGCCGGTTCTTGTTTTCCTCGGCGATCGCGATTTCCTCCTCGGCCCGGATGCGGGCGGCTTCGCTCTTGAGCAGATTCTCCGCCTGCACTCTCTTCGCCTCGGCCTGCTCGCGCGCCGCCACGGCTGCGACCTCGCGCCTCTGCTTTTCCTCCGCCTCGGCCTGCTGCCGCTCGAGCTCGAGAATGGCCTCGCGGGCCTCGACGTCCTGTTTCTTGATCGTCTTCTCCCGCTCGCGGTCGATCTGGTTCGCGAGCACCTTCTGCGACGCGGTGAGCTGGGTGATCTTCTTGATGCCCTCCGCGTCGAGAATGTTGTCGGGATTGAGAAGATTGAGCGGCGTCTGCTCGAGGTAATCGATCGCAACATCCTCGAGCACGAATCCGTTCAAATCCGTGCCGATGAGCTGGATGATGTCGTCCTTGAGTTTCTCGCGGGAGTTGTAGAGCTCGACGAAATCGAACTGCCGCCCGACGGTTTTCAGCGCCTCGGAAAACTTCGCATCGAACAGATCGACGATGGCGCCCTGGCTCGACGCCCTCGTGCATCCGATCGACTGCGCGACCTTCAACACATCCTGCGCGGTCTGATTCACCCGCACGAAGAATGCGACTTTGATGTCGGCGCGCATGTTGTCCCGGCAGATCAGACCGTTCACGCCGGCGCGATCGATCTCCACCCGCTTGACGGAAATGTCCATGAATTCCGCCTTGTGGATGACAGGAAGCACGACGATGCCGGAAAACGACACCTTCGTGCCGCCGAGGCCGTTGCGCACGAGCGCCTGTCCCTGGTCCACCTTGCGGTAGCAGCGAACGATCATGACGAGGAAGCCCAGCAGGATCAGGACCGCAATGATCCCGATCAGCAGTGCAAGTGGTGTGATGAGTTCCATGGTTTAGTTCTCCAGTTGTTGGTTGCTGACTTTTCGGACGGTAAAAGTTCCGGTCGCGGCGTTCTCTGCGACGATGAGCGCGCTGTCGCCACGGGCCAGTGATTCGCCGGCGGCGACACGCACCTGCACAATCACGGGCGCTCCGCCGGTCTCCACAGCCGCCTGCCCGTATCGGTCGGTAACGGATGCGGTGGTCACTTTGGCGACCTTGCCGATGAGCTGCATGGGAGCCTCCCCCTCGTTGTTGAGCAGGCGCAGCACCTTCTTGAACGGCGCGGTCGTGAACCGGGTGATCACGCAGCTAACCGCGAACGCCGGAACGAGCAGCACGAACCCCAATGCCAGCGAGCCGCCCGCGAGAAACTCGTTCCCAAGGATGCTGAGCACCCACGTGGAAAGCGTGAGGACCGTGATGACGATCATCACCGGAACCTCGCCGACATTCAGGAACGAAAGAAACGAAGCCCATGCGCCGTCGGTGTCCGAGGCGTCGAACATTTCGTCCTCGCTGAAAACGAAGCCGAACGCCGCACCGATCCAGTAAAGCGCCAGTGCGGCAAGCAGCACCGTAAATGGCAGCGTCGGGGCGAACAGGGCCTGGTCAATCAGTGCTTGCATGACTTTCCTCCTCGCCGCGGAAAGTAGCGAAGCGACTGTGTCAATCGCTGTTACAAAAACATCCGTTGTTTCTCATCACGGATTCCTTGCGCGGCAGTCCCGACAGGCCCCATTCTGAGCGCCATGCAGGAATCCCATGAGGTCTTGCGCGCGGCATACGAAAAGCGCAGCCCGAAGGAAATCGCCGCTGCCCTTGGCGTCTCCCTTTCCATTGTTTACAAATGGGCGCAAAGCGACGGAGATGATCGCAGCGGAGCTCGAAACCCGCTCGACCGGACGCGCCTGCTGATCGAACTCACCGACCATCTGCCGATCATTCAATGGCTGTGTCATCACGCCGGGGGATTTTTCGTCTGGGATCCCGAGCACCGGGATCAATGCAACGACCTTCTACCCGCGACGAATGAGATCATTCAGGAGTTCGCCAATATGCTGGCCGTGATTGCCCACGCCAGCATGGACAACGAGATCACCGACGCGGAGGCCCGCTCCGTGCGTCGCCACTGGGAGGAGCTCAAAACCATCATGGAGAGCTTCGTGTTGTGCTGCGAGAACGGGCACTTTTCCGAGCTGCGTCGTGCCGTCGTGAAGCACCACGTCGCCGATCTGGAAGAGTGCGAATGCCGCACGGCGAAAGGCGGGTCGTCGCCACGACGGATGAACAGCCGCGTGATTTGATCCGCTGCCCACTCGCGCGCCGGACGCAGCCGGCGCCCACGATGATGGATGCGTCGCCTCCAGCGCCTGGGCGGAAAATTCCCTGCCCGTCCGCAAGGTTTCACCCATGCGCTTTGTCCATTCTGGGCGAACATGCGCGACAAATACGATGCGCCACTTGCCGCCGCGCGCCTGGGCGGAAATCGCTTCCACCTCATGGCGAAGCCGGGCGGCAGCACGTGCAATCTCCGATGCGACTATTGTTTCTATCTCGCGAAGCCGCGTTTGCCGGGCGGACCGAGGCCGACGCGAATGTCGGACGAAACGCTGGAGGCCTTCATCCAAAAGCAGCTCGCGGCTTTCGACACCGGTCCCGTTGTATTCTCGTGGCAGGGTGGCGAGCCGTCGCTTCGCGGCATTCCGTTTTTCCGGCGGGTTCTTGAGTTTCAGCGCCGGCATGCACGTCCCGGCCAGCGCGTCGAAAACGACATCCAGACCAATGGCACACTGCTCGACGACGAGTGGTGTGAGTTTCTTGCGGAGAATCGCTTTCTCGTTGGGCTGAGCATGGATGGTCCGCCGGAGATTCACGATGCGCATCGCATGACGAACTGTGGCGGGCCGACATCGCGCGCAGTCATCGAGACCGCGAAGCGACTGCACCGGCATCGGGTGCCTTTCAACACGCTGACGTGCGTCCATCGCGACAACGCCCGTCGTCCGCTCGACGTGTATCGTTTCCTTCGAAACGACATCGGCTCCCTGCGGATGCAGTTCATTCCGATCGTCGAGCACCGGGATTTCGAACGCGTCGCCCCGGGGAGATGGAATTCCACGGAACTCCCGCGCGCCGGAGCACCCGATTCCCGCTCGATTGTCACGCCGTGGACCGTGGACCCGGACGACTGGGGATACTTCCTCATTCGAATCTTCGATCGCTGGATCACCAACGACGCGGGCAGAATCTTCGTCAGCATTTTCGAGGATCTCGTCGCGCAGCGGGCGGGCCTGCCTGCGCAGAACTGCACGTCCGCCGAACTCTGCGGAAAATGCCTCGCGATCGAGGCCGACGGCGGCGTCTACGCCTGCGATCACTTTGTTTACCCGGAATTTTATCGCGGAAACATCCTCTCCGATGATCTCGTCGATCTCGTGTTCTCACGGGAGCAGGTGAAGTTCGCCTACGCGAAATCGGAGACGCTTCCACGTGCCTGCCGCCGGTGCGAATACCTCCGTGTCTGCTGGGGCGAGTGTCCAAAGAACCGCCTGCTTCGGACCGCCGATGGCGAGCCCGGCCTCAACTGGCTGTGCGCCGGCTACCGCGCGTTCTACGAGCACGCCATGCCCGCGATCGACCGGCTTTCGGCCGACGTGAAGCGGCGACTGGAGATCGAATAAATGCGCCCGCGGCGGTCGATCACTCGACGCCCTCCGGATCGGCCGTCCCGCGTCCTCGCGTGAGGAAATACAGCACGGTGATGACAAGCAGCACCGCGCCGGCGATCACCGGTGCGCGGAGGTCGCCATTCGACAGCCGGCTGCCGATCAATCCCACGCAAACGAGCGCGCCGAGCGCAGGGACGATCCACGGAATCTCGAACGCTCCCTTCGGCTCACCCGGCCTTCGCTGCAGGATGATGAGCGAGAGATTTACGATGAGGAACGACGTCAGCAGCAACAGACTCGTTGCGGACGCGAGTTCCGCGATGTTGCCGCTGAGGATAAGAATCGCGATGACGACGAACAGCACGCCGATCGCGACGTGTGGCGTCCGGCGCCGTGCATGCACGCGACCGAGAACCGACGGCAGCAATCCCTGCCGCGCCATTCCATAGATCAACCGNGAGCCCATGATGTTGTTCATGAGTCCCGTGTTCGCCACGGCNAAGAGGGTGATCACCGTGAANATCCCCGGNGGNACCCATGGCGCCGCCCGCGCGATGATTTGCTCGGTCGGTGCGCCCTTGCTCACGTCGGCCAGTTCGCGAAATGGCACCACCGACACCGCCGTAACGCTGACCGCAATGTAGAGCGCCGCC
>Ga0065721_10004828_pt1 | contig 20394 bp, 14 predicted proteins | sample Mesricmetagenome_FD_59108 | JGI IMG/M metagenome (GOLD analysis project Ga0065721, IMG submission 59108) | Mesophilic microbial community from rice straw/compost enrichment Sample: eDNA_1 v2 (version 2) | ecosystem: Engineered > Solid waste > Grass > Composting > Bioreactor | place: USA: Davis... | reverse complement strand
GATCCCATAATGCCCGCCATGCCAGTTACGCCATCACCTCACTCCAATGCCGATTCTCTTCCGCCGGTCAGCCGGCTGGCATGGCTGATTGTCTTCCTGCTGGTGCCGGTGGCGCTGCTCAATTATCTGGATCGCCAGATGCTGGCAGCGATGAAGACGTCGATGATGACCGACATCCCGGACATCGTCACAGCGGAAAAGTGGGGGATTGTTCTCGGGTCGTTCAAATGGGTCTATGCCCTTCTCAGCCCCATTGGGGGATACTACGCAGACCGACTCAGCAAGAAGTGGGTGATTATTGTCAGTCTGGTGATCTGGTCCGCGGTGACCTGGGCGACCGGGCATATCAATACCTATACGGAACTCCTCATTACACGGGCGGTCATGGGGGTGAGTGAAGCGTTCTACATTCCCGCAGCCCTCGCGTTGATTACCGATTTTCATCGGGGGGACACACGTTCCCGGGCAGTCGGAATCCATCAGACCGGGATCTATATGGGGATCATTCTTGGTGGGTTTTCCGGGTATGTTGCGGATGAGCCGAGCCTGGGCTGGCGGTTCGCCTTCAGCGTCTGCGGGGTGATCGGGGTTCTTTATGCGGTCCCCCTGATGATCTTTCTGAAGAATGCGATTCCTGCTGAAAAACCGGAACAGCTCTCGCCCATCAAGGCGGGGGGGCTTCTTCTGCGGAATCCGAATTATCTTCTGCTCGTTTTGTATTTCACCCTGCCGGCCATGGCGGGCTGGGTGGTGAAAGACTGGATGCCGGACATCCTCAAGCAGCAGTTCAATCTTGGACAGGGGAAGGCGGGAATGTCTGCCGTCCTGTACGTTCAGATTGCTTCGCTGATCGGTGTGATGCTGGGAGGGTGGCTGGCCGATGTCTGGATGAAAAAGACGAATCGCGGCCGGATCTATACCAGTGCGCTGGGGACCTTGCTGTTTCTCCCCTCGCTCTTCGGGGTTGGTAATGCCTCAACATTGATGATGGCGATCTTCTTTCTGATCCTTTTCGGTCTGGGCTGGGGCTTTTTTGACTGCAACAATATGCCCATCCTCTGTCAGCTTGTCCGCCCCGAACTCCGGGCCACGGGGTATGGATTCATGAATCTGGTCAGCATCAGTTGTGGAGGTTTTGCTGACTGGGGATTTGGTTTTCTTCGTGACCGTCACGTTCCACTGAATGTGATCTTCGGCGTGTTTGCCGGAGTTGCTCTGCTCTCTGCGATCATCGTGTTGATGATCCGACCGCCTCAAAAGGCAATCCAGACATGACCCTGCGCCGCTTTCACGGAATCGTTCCTCCTGTTGTGACTCCACTCCTCGATCGGGATACGCTGGATCTCCAGGGGCTGGACCGACTGCTGGAACGACTGCTCAATGGAGGGGTTCATGGTCTGTTTATTCTTGGGACAACGGGAGAAGCTCCGAGTCTGAGTTATCGTTGTCGCCGGGAGATGATTCAGGAAACCTGTCAGCGGACGGCGGGACGGGTTCCGGTTCTGGTGGGGGTCACAGATACAGCGTTTGTTGAATCCGTTGATCTGGCACGACACGCAGCCGACTGCGGAGCGGACGCTGTTGTCTTGAGTGCTCCATACTATTTTCCGGCCGGACAGACGGAACTGGAAAGCTATCTCCGTAATATCGTTCGGGAACTCCCGTTGCCGTTGATGCTCTATAACATGCCTGCACTGACGAAGATTACCTTCGAACCGGAAACACTTCGCCGTCTGACCGACTTGCCGCAGATGGTCGGTCTCAAAGACAGCAGCGGCGATCTGGACTATTTTCAGAATGTGATTCAACTTCGCGCCCAGCGACCGGACTGGTCTCTGCTCATCGGGCAGGAATCATTGCTGCCGAACGCCATCGCAATGGGGGGAGATGGCGGAGTGACAGGCGGGGCGAATGTTTTTCCGGCACTGTTTGTAAAATGCTATGAGGCGGCGGTTGCAGGCGATGAGGCGACCGTTGCCCGGTTGATGAAACTGATCGACGAGTTTCAGCAGATTTACAATGTCGGGAAATACGGATCCCGATTTATCAAGGGGACAAAGTGTTCGCTGTCGTTACTGGACGTCTGCAATGACGCCATGGCGGAACCGTTTCACCGATTCCATCCTTCCGATCGCGAGAAGGTCCGCGCGATCATCGATCCATTCAACCAACGACTCCAAGAGGCGCTCAGCTGATGTTTTCTCTCCGAATCCCAAGTGTCCTGGCCGGCCTGTTGACGTGTCTCCTGACTCCTCAGAGTCACGCTGGTGCGCAGGAGTTAAAGAAGCTGCACATTCATGCTCCGATCCAGAAGTCGGATCTTGGGGTCGGATTGTGGGCGTGGCCCATCCCTTGTGACGCCGATGGAGACGGGGATTTCGACCTGATTGTTTCCTGTCCAGACAAGCCTTCCAATGGAGTCTGGTTCTTTGAAAACCCCAGTGGCAGCACCGCTGAGAACCCGCTTCCGGCATTTCTCCCTGCAAAGAAGTTGAGCAGGACGGTTCATTATCTCACTCCGAGCTATGTCGATGGGAAGCTTCGGGTTCTGTCCCCCGGAGTGGAATATCAGAACTTCACATCCACCGGAATTGAAAAGTCGGTCAAGATTCCAATCGATTCGAAGCTGCTCTATCGCCCTCAATGGAATCAGCCGAAGGGACCGAAGCTGCGACATAATCAGTGGTCCTATGTGGACTATGATGGGGATGGAGTTCTCGATCTGATTGTCGGCATTGAGGACTGGAGCGAGTACGGATGGGATGATGCCTGGAATGAAAAAGGGGAGTGGACGCACGGCCCGCTGCATGGCTTTGTGCTCTGCTATCGCAATTCCGGGACAAACGACCAGCCGAAGTACGAACCGTATTTCTTCGTTGAGGCGGATGGAAAGCCGGTGGATACGTTCGGTTGTCCCAGCCCGAATTTTGCCGACTTCGATGGGGATGGAGATCTGGATCTGCTGTGCGGTGAATTTCTGGATGGATTCACCTACTTCGAAAACATTGGCACACGCACCGAACCCCGTTACGCCGCAGGGCGGCGCCTGACGAATGTCGATGGGGCTCCACTGGTAATGGATCTGGAAATGATCGTCCCGGTGGCGTTTGACTGGGACCTCGATGGTGATCTGGATCTGATTGTCGGCGATGAAGATGGTCGGGTCGCCTTCGTCGAGAACGTGACTCCCAAAGGAGCGAAGACACCAGTTTTCAAGTCTCCTGTCTACTTCCAGCAGCAGGCCGATACCCTCAAGTGTGGTGCTCTGGCGACTCCGTTTGTTGTCGACTGGGATGCGGATGGTGATCTGGACATCATCTGCGGAAACACTGCTGGATATATCGAGTTCATTGAAAACCGGAGTGGCCCCGGAGTTGCGGAGCCACGTTGGGCGAGACCGAAAAAGCTGGAAGTCAAAGGCCGCCCATTTCGGGTGATGGCTGGGCCAAACGGAAGTGTTCAGGGTCCGGCAGAAGCCAAATGGGGATATACCACGCTGAACGTTGCTGATTGGGATGGGGATGGGAAGCTGGACATCATCTACAATTCCATCTGGGGGAAGGTCGAATGGCTGAAAAACATTGGATCAATCCGAAAGCCTGCCCTGGCTGAACCCCAGCCGATTGAAGTGGAATGGGAAGGGCCAACGCCGAAGCCCGCCTGGACGTGGTGGAATCCCAAAGGGAAAGAGCTGGTCACGCAATGGCGGACAACTCCCGTCGTCCATGATTTCAACAACGACGGACTGCCTGATCTGGCCATGCTTGATCAGGAAGGGTACCTCGCCTTCTTCGAGCGCGCCCGAAAAGGGGACAAACTGGTTCTTCTGCCTCCGAAGCGGATCTTTGCCAATGAGAAAGGGGAACCACTTCGTCTGAACAGCCGCACGGCCGGGGGAAGCGGACGACGAAAACTGGCGGTCGTCGACTGGGATGGAGATGGGCAACTCGATCTTCTTTTGAACTCAGCCAATGCGGACCTCTACCGCGGGCTGGGAATGATCGACGGAACGTGGCGGTTTCAAAAAGTGGGGCCGCTGGCAAAGCAGAATATCGAAGGACATGATGTGAGCCCGGCGGTGACCGATTTCGATGGGGATGGGATTCCCGATTTCCTGGGGGGAGCCGAAGATGGACGGCTGTATCACCTTCGAAATCCTCGCTCGGCGTCCGTAGACACGACAGTTCGTGTTCCCGCAGCACCGGGAGTCCTCTCGGCAGAATTTATTTATGACGAAGCTCCTTTTCACAGCTGTCACGCCTCGACCATTGTCGAAACTCGCGATGGGGAATTACTGATCGCGTGGTTTGGCGGCAGTGCGGAAGGGAACTCTGATGTCGGGATCTGGATTTCCCGATGGGAAAACAATCGCTGGTCAGAACCAGTTGAAGTCGCGACAGGTCAGAGCGACGGCGGAAAGCGGTTTCCGACCTGGAACCCTGTTCTGTTTCAGCCGAAGAGCGGGCCGCTCCTGCTGTTTTACAAAGTTGGGCCAACGCCGTGGGAGTGGTGGGGAATGCTCATCACCAGTACCGATGGGGGACGAACATGGAGTGAGCCTGTCCGCCTGCCGGATGGCATCCTTGGGCCGATCAAGAACAAACCGATCGAGCTGGCCCCGGGAACAATTCTCAGCGGAAGCAGCGTCGAAGGATTGGAGCCGCCTCCATCATGGCAGATTCATTTTGAACGGAGCACTGATGGGGGAACCACTTGGGAGAAGATTTCTGTTCCTGCTCCTCCCGGAAGCCCGAATGCCATTCAGCCAAGCATTCTCAAGCTCGCAGACGGCCGTCTGCAGGCGCTGGGACGCACAAAGGAAGACAAAATCTTCTGGACCCTTTCCAGCGATCAGGGGAAAACATGGTCTGAACTGAAGCTGCTCGACCTCCCCAATCCGAATTCTGGAACGGATGCCGTCACGATTGCGGATGGACGTCATCTGCTGATCTACAACCATACAAAACGGGGACGGACTCCGCTCAACCTTGCGGTATCCGAGGATGGACAGAACTGGTCAGGAGCGGTTGTCTTTGAGTCCGATCCGGGCGAGTTCAGCTACCCGGCGATCATTCAAACCAGCGATGGTCTGGTCCATGTCACGTATACATGGAATCGTCGCAAACTCAAGCACGTCGTTCTGGACCCCGCGAAACTGAAATCAGCCCCGATCAAAGAGGGGCAGTGGCCGGAAGAGGTTCGGTGAAGGGCCAACTGAGGACGCGCTGAGCTGAAGCCGAAGTAACAACCCGCTTCCTGTTTCCTGATCCTGTCCATCTGTGAAACAGGAAGCGGAATGTCTGCGGCATTGATAAAACTACTGGTACCGGACTGACGCTTAACTCCGATTGAGGTCCAGTCGAAGCGACTGCTCTCAATATGAAATCGTCGCCGATTTCTGACAGGCCAGTTTTGAAGATCTGGTTCAAGGAGAGTCGGAGACTTCCGTTCCGACTTTGAATGTTGATTCTGCGGCGGCTTTCATCGATTCAATGGCTGGAATCAGCAGATCTGCGGGGAGAGCATAGGTCTCGGTCCGTCCCGCCCTCGCGATGTTGATTCCAATTGCACGGCCATCCAGATCGACAACCGGACCGCCGCACTCGATCGGACTCAGCACGGAATCATGCTGCAAGACCGCTTCGAAGTCATCGCGGCGGTAGCTGAGCTCTCCTCCCATCTGATTCTGGAATCCCACGCGCGAGAGCATTTCTCCATACTGAGGCATCAGTGTGACGGCGTAGGGAATCTCTTCATCCTGACGCCGGATTTTCAGAGTCAGCGTGTCGCCGGGACGATAGCCTTTGAGGGCTTTGACCAGTTGCTCTGCTGATGAGATGGTCAGATCATCCACCTGGACAACGATATCTCCTTCCTTTAATCCGGCTTGCGATGCAGCGGAGTTGGCGAAGACCTGTCGGATCTTCGGCGTTCCATCCTGTCCCAGTCCGACTCCAAGGTAGCCGTGCGAACTGGATCTAGGAATCTGACGACGCGGGACACTGAGGACCCCGATGGAAATCACTGAATCGGGCGGGAGTCCAGGAGTGACCATCCAGGCGCCGATTAGTGGGGGCTCGCTGGACCAGCTCACTGCTTCCAGCTTTCTTGCGTCTCCGTTGATCTTCAGCAGGGCCAGATCGAGCTTCTGATTCTGATTCAGAAGCTGAGCGGGGAACTGCTGCCCATCACTGAATTCAACCGTCACCTTGGCCACATTGGCTCGTAACTGACTTAACTTTGTCAGAATCCAGCCCTGACTGTCCACAATCGTCCCGAAGGCCACCTGCTTTCCATCGGAAAGGATGCGGACAGTCCACTTGTTTGCCTCGCTCACGACGTCTCGAAAGACGGAACGCATTTGCTGGCCGGTGAAAAGTTCCCCTTCACGAAGTGGCTCGGATCGAACCTGAGCATAAAGAGGGCTGGTCGCCACCAGACCGATTACAAGCGCGATTACTCCCAAAAAGGGAAAGAAAGATGCCGTGAAACGTGTGCGGGAGAACATGCACAACCTCTTGAGGTGAGAGACAATTTCGGCAAATGTCGCCTGAATATCTTACTCATCTGCAAGAGGAGTTGTCAGCTGTCTGTTCTTCAGTTGCGGCAATTTTTGAGAGACCCGCAAACTGACAATGAACGGCTTTCTGGAGATGAAGCAGCAATGGAAAGACGGGGGTTTTTCAAAGAGAGGCACTCAATAAATCGATGCGCTTCTCCTCCACCCTGTAAAATGAAACGACCGCATTCAATCATTTCGATCAAATGCGGTCGCTTTCGGGATGGATTGCCGTGAGGTCGCGCCTTTTCAAGCTGCCCAACCATCACGGCTGTTTCGATCCAGCATCAATTTCGCAAAACGTTTCATGGAGACGGAAACGGTGCGTTGACGCCCTGCCTGGCCGCGAGCACGACGAGCCCGTTCGGCTTCTGTCCAGCCAGACTGGATTTCCGCGCAGACTTTTCGGATTTCATCGGGGGACGGGACATAGATATCATCCCGCTCAGCTTCCATCTGGTAGTCGGTGTCGATCGTCGCTGACTGCATAATCATGGTACTCATTCCCGGAAGCTCATTTTCAGTTCGGGGTCCGTCCCGTGATGTGGTTTTGTTTTAACTGGAGATGGCATGACGCAATTGCCGTGCCCAGTCCACTTTTCAGCGAGCGAATCTGTCCGGTTGTTGTGCGTAACTGTTGCGAATAACGAGGGTTACGATCTGAGTTAGTTCCGGGTGTTCGCATCTCTGAGCTGTTTCGAGATGGAGCCGTTGTCGCGACAGTCTGCGGAATTCGGCTGATAAGCAGCCAGCCTGGTGGTTTCTCTACCGTTCTCTGCCGACCCTTGAGAGTCTGGAAGCCATTTTCAGGTTTGCACGCGGCAGAACGCAAAATTTCTTTTGCATCCCTTCTGACTCCATGCTCTCCCTTCTCTCAGAGTACTGGGGTGTTTGCCTCGCAGACGGGTGTACGAATCCGATTCGATTGGCCCCTGAAGCCCCTTTAATGGGTCTGTTCGAACAGGAATGTTCAAGGAATCTCGAATTGCATGGTCAGCGGAAGAGAAATGGCACAGAAACTGCCTTTTCAATTATGGAACATGTTCTGGTTGAAATGAATTTCTATGTGCATCTCAGAGGGAGACATATCATGTTGAGCTGGGCGATTACGTTTCTGATTGTGGCGCTGGTGGCTGCGCTATTTGGATTTACCGGATTGGCCGCTGGGGCCGCGTCAATCGCGAAGATTCTCTTTGCTGTCTTCCTTGTTCTGTTTCTCGTCAGCCTGATTGTCGGGCTGTCGCGCCGACCAATGGTATGACCGCTCAGGAGCCTCATCGGTAGAGGGGCAAACAGCTTTTTTAAAAAGGCCGGTCTGGCTCATGCTGGACTGGCCTTTTTTGTTTTCCGGATTTGTTTGTCCCGTTTGTGATCTTTTTGCCTGCGAATGAGCGATGCTGTTCATTCAAATCCGCCATTGTTCGTGACGGAATTGCCTCGCCCCGGGTGTTTCTTCTCGAACGAACTCCTTCATTTCATTGCAGAATGTCCTCATGTCTCGGCACATCCTTTGCAATCCTCTTTTCCTGTCTTGGGACGAATGGAGTAGCGTCCCGCACGGTTGAACGCCTTCTCCAGGAAACATCAGTAAGGATATTCGCAATGCTGACTCGACAGGAACTCGAAGGGAAATGGAAGCAGATCAAGGGTGAAATCCGGAACCGTTGGGGGAACCTGACCGACGATGATTTCCAGCAGGTCAAGGGAGACGCGGAAAAACTGGTCGGCGTGATTCAGGAAAAGACAGGTCAGTCCCGGAAAGAGATCGAAGCTTTTCTGGACCGGGCTGCTGCCACGGGTCAAGGGGCAGTTCAGCAGGTTACGGAACGTGCTCAGCAATTTGCTGACGTTGCCGGCAAGAAGGTTCAGGAAGGTTACGAAGCAGCATCCCGTAATCTTCAGGACACCTACCACATGGCCGAAGAAGGGATTGAAACCGGATACAACGAAGCTCGCAAGATGGTGCGAACTCGCCCGATGGAATCGGTCATGACTGCGTTCGGCGTGGGACTGATTGCTGGCGTCGTTGTCAGTCTGATGATGCGATCCCAACGTTCTTAACGTTCCGTTCGCATTCGTGAAGACGTGCGGTCATCAGTACTGCGGAATTGACGCCAGACTCAAGAAAAAGGAGTACGATCATGGGGTTCCAATCCCGGATCTCGGAATATGAGGAGTCCTTGTCGAACGGGGCTCATGCGGCTCAGGAGTGGGTCGAGGATGTGGTCGATGCCCGTCCGCTCGCATCATTGTGTGCTGTGTTCACTGCCGGTCTGATGATTGGGGCCAGCGTCGGTTGCGCAATCGCCAAAAGCGGATCAAGGCAGACTCAGGCACGTTCGCGAATGCCTCAGCTCGATGACCTGTCTCACCGAATCGCAGAAGCGGTGAGTCAGGCCATCCCCAAAAACCTCAGCGGCCTCTTCGGTCGGTGAAATTGCCATCATTATTGACAAACAGTTTCACTGAACGAAGAGACCTGTTCTCAAAGTGCGAAGTAAAGCCCCATTCCCGAACTGAATCGCGGAGCCGTTGAGGATGTTGGATCAGCAGGATATTGAGCGTATTCAGTTCAAGATGAAGCGAATTCGAGGTCATCTTGACGATGATCTTCAGCGAATCCAGGAGGATGCGTCCCAGTTAATGGACTGGAAGTACTACCTCCGGAGACATCCTTTCGCCAGCGTTGCTGCAGTGGCTGCGGCCGGCTTTATGCTGATCCCTCGCTCCAAACCTCCGGCAGAGACCCGGGTCTATCTCGATCCGGACGTCTCCCGGGAGGTGACAGCCGGGGTTCATGAAGTCCGTATTGAGGAGGGTGAGCCGCAGGTCAAACAGGGAATGATGATGGCTCTCGGCACACTGGCGCTGAACACGTTGATCAAGGTCGGGATGAATTACGCCACTCAACAGGTCCGAAACGCGTTCCTCGGCGATTTTCAGACGGTGAAGCGAGACCACCATCAGGAGGCGAGATGATTCATCTTGGGAATTCTCATCAATCCACAGAGCACCCGTCCATCCCCCGGAAGGAGTCAAAGAGTGCGATGCAATTCGGACTCTCAGAGCTGGACCGTTATCAGAAAGAAGTCGGAAAATGGATCGAAAGGAACCCGGTGCTCAGTTTAGGGATCGCCTTGGCAATTGGACTGGGAGCGGGGTGGATGTTCAGACGAAATCGATGAACACCGACCCGGAGAACGCCTACGAGGGAATGCGGAGAAATGTCCTTGTTTTTGCGCAGGATGCTCTTCGTCTGGCTGACTTGCAGGGCCAACTCCTGAAACACGATCTGGCCGAGTTCTGGCAACGGTCCCGATTCGGCATTGTTTTTTGTGCCGCAGGGGCAGCGTTCATTCTCGGGGCTGTGCCTGTTTTGTTGTTGGGACTGTCCGAATTTCTGCAGACCACCTTCGAGCTTCGTTATGACGTTTCGCGCGCCATTGTTGGAGGAATCGGACTGTTGCTCGGGGGCGTGATGCTCCTGATCAGTGTTCGTCTCCTGGCAAAAGCGGGGAGCAGCCTGCAACGGTCCCAGGCGGAACTTCGAGAGAACATCATCTGGCTACGCAAAGTCCTTAATCCAGACGACGAGTAAAAGGATCGCCATCAGGCAGATGAAATTCCACAATCACTTTTGTTATTGACGCATTACCCCACTCAGGAAGGTGACCCAATGGAAAGAACGCGAAAAGCACAATCGGAGTCCGGAGGAAGCCGTGCAGCGGCGGTTTCAGACGAGTCCCAGATTCGTCCTCTGGAAGACGTTGTCGACTACATGCGGACCTATGCCCGGCAACAACCGGAAATGGCAGCACTCTGGTGCTTCGGTATCGGGTTTGTCCTGGGTTGGAAGCTGAAACCGTGGTAAACCTCGCGATGGCCTTTCAATTCGACATTAAGACAGACATTCGATATTGAAAGGCGACAGCGGTTCGACGAAGGAGTTCATCGACATCAGTTGCCCAGGAAGCTGATGTCTGTGGGCTCCTTCGCGTTTTGAAGTGATCGGCTGGACCAGAACAGGTCGCACGTGCTTGCACGATCCATGATGTTACTACTGGAGCATGCTCGATTGGATCACGTTCCCTCTGCCGGTTTCACTGGAACAGGAGTGATCGTCAGCTTTGAGATCTGGTTCCGATGCTGACGTAGTGGCTTCAGGATTGCTCGCTCGAGAATATCGGCTCGCAGCTCCCATTCTTTGCTGGACAGGCCCGCTGCCTGATGAGTTCGCGCCATTTCTTTCAATGCCAGATTCAGTGCGCTGAGGCTGTGTTCCGTATCAGCGACTTCATACTTGCTTAACTGCCGCAGACTCAGCCGTAACTGCCAGCGCTGGGCGAGGGTCTGGGCAAGGCTGTTCATCAGATCCCAGCGAAGGGCTTCGTCCTGAATGAGTTCGGGATGGTCACAAATGAGTCGAAGTGCATCACCGACGTTCCGGACCGATTGATCAAACGCCGATGTGTAATACACGGTGTGAAGCAGATGTTGCAGCTGGACTTCAGGAACAGCTGGGTCACATCGACCAAGAATGTTGGCGGTTTCAAAGTACAGGAATGGGCTGACGAGTGGGTCGAAGGGTTCTTCGAATCCACAAAGTTCAATGACCGATTCGAGATCAGGCTGCGGGTTGCGGGCAACGGGTCCGAGGACCTTCAGGTACTCTTTGCGTCGCTGGTCTTCCGGGTCCATTGTGCGTTTAAGTTGATGGTTGACCTGCATGATGGTCGTCCGGGGGCGTTCCTGCAGGCGAGACTTCAGGGCAGCACGGTAAGCCCAGGGATCGTTCGGATGATCCCGCTGGATTTGATGAGCCATGCTGATGTCTTCCAGACGATCGGTCACTTCCTTCCCGATGTTGGTTTCTCCGAGCGCTTCCCGCAGGGTTCCTCCATGACGGCTCAGCAACTGACGCGTATGATCCCCTTTGGGGGCCCATCGACTGACTTCAATGGGCATCCGGAAGGCATACCGATTGTTCATCCCGGAATTCACAGCAGAGTTGCTGGCGACCATTTCTGCCAGTCGGTCTTTGGTCAGCGCCCCCCGTCCCAAAATGAGTGACCAGTCCCATCCCGCTTCGGCGAGCAGCTGCCGGGACTGCGGTGCCTTCAGGCGGTCAGCAAGTTTTTCATCCACAGCGGGCAACGTACCGGGACTTGCCAGAAAGATCAGTTCCCCGGGGATGGATTCGACGGCAAGAACATCTCCAAAGACTTCCAGCAGAGTTGAGGTGATTTCCTGAACGACATTCGGCCCCAGGTCGTAATAGGGAATCCGCTGAGAGAAAATGCCGTCGTCGCTCAGGTGGCGTCGGGCGGCCTGATAAAATTCTCTGGACAGCAATCCGCTGGAACCGGTGGCGGAGGGATGGACGAGCGGACAGGTGATCAGATCATATTGGACTTCGTGCTGAGCCCGGAGGGAGATCATCGGGTCCGACAGGCTGAATCGGAATGCTGGTCCGTTTTCAAGGTGCAGACCATTCGCCGACTGACTCCTTAGCCACGTCAGCATCTCATGTGCTTTGGGAGAGCCATCGATGCTTTGAACCAGTCGAAGTGGCCAGCGATGGCACGCCATCAGGGATGCCGGATGAATTCCGACGACGAGGACTGTTTCCGGATCAGTGTGCATCGACAGCGGGAGAACGGCAGGGAGGATATCTGCGGGATGATGCGGGCAGATCTCCTGCCGTGGGGAATGAAGTCCCATTACCAATCCGTTTTGACGGTGAAGGACCTGGACCCCTCGTTGTCGCCACAGGCTATGGGAATCGACCAGCGAACTGAATCGCACAAGTTCGCGGGCATCGTCGATCCAGCTCAGTTGCGACTGGGAAATCCCTTGTCGATAGGACTGCAGCGCCATGCTGGAATTCAGAATCCGGTCGGTTTGACGGAGGTCGAACTGGCCGGAGAAGAGGATTCCACAAAGTCCCATGATCCCCAGGCTGCAAACGATTGCCTGCCGAACCCGACCTTCCGGGAGTCGGAATCGATGAAGACTCCACTGGGCCGCTGCGAGTGCGAAGGCAGCAAAGATCAGGACTAGAGCCGCCATCGGGGGGGACCACGGGAGTGCCCGGGCAAGCATCGTTCCCAATACCAGACACAATGGAGCTGCCCACGGTCCCAATTGGGACATGGGAAGAGGGCTTCTGTGATGAATCAATCGTCCAGCCAGATACCCAATCGGCAGGGTGAACAGACTCAAGAGAAGAATCCGCGACAGAAAGAGCAGATTGACATTCGGAACGGATGAGTTCAGCCGCAGGCAGATGTTGGTCCAGAGAGGAAACCCTACAGAGAGTATGCTGACAATTGCTGCCAGCATCAGGAATATCGAAAAGGAGGGGGTTATTCCCCGCCCACTCTTGAATCGCGAGCAGGCAACTCCTCCCAGCAGACCGGCGAGGAGTGCTGTTTCAGTGATGAGACTGACCGGAATCAGTTGTCCCGCCACCGAGACCGTGAGGGCCAGAACCCCTCCGAGCAGGAATAGGGTCAGGGCTGTTGAAATCGAGGTGGTGGTGTCAGTGGATGTCGCTGATGTTGCTAAGTCGATTTCCTCCGGTTGTGCGGGGAGGGTCGCGGTGCCAGTCGGGAAATAATATCCCAGCGCAATCATCACACAGGATGCTCCCATCGCTGCGATAACGATCCACATCGTCCCGGTCGCTGGAAGCACGAATGCAGGGAAGATGGCACAGGCAGCTGCCACACCTGCGATCCAGCTGAGACCGCGGCAGGAGGAGGAACGAAGCTCCAGCTGATGGAGTCGCATGACCATCAGGACCGGGGCCAGCGACAACAGGGTGATTGCCAGCAACACCACTCCGACAATGGCAGGGTTCTCCATGCTCTCCATCGAGAATCCATTCAGGACCGGCAACGTTCCCCTGAGGAAGACTGGAATCAGCAATGTCCAGACCGCAGCGAATGGCATCAGAAATGCGAATCGGAATCGCGAGGATCGTATCCGCTGAAACAGGATGGGGCCCAGTCCGTAGCACAGGACTCCGGTCAGAAGGAGTGCCGAGTCAACTGCCAGACTGTTTCCCAGCAAAATCCGCGTGGGGGCGACGGCACAGATCAGTAACAGCCCACTCAGCAGGCCCCAACAACATGAGTGAAGAGCATGCGACCGCAGGCAGCGAGAGAGACAGGATTTGAGCAGAGCCATTGGCGTCCTTGCCGACAGGGCACTTACTGAATTGAGTTAACGGCACCATCCAGGAGATCAATCCTGAGGAACATCCCGTTCCAACACAGGACTGATGGCAAATTCCCGTTGTCCGCTAACCACATTGACGGTGACAAATTGGGAGTTTGAAATCGCGGGAAGTCTACGGCAATTTTCCGTAACGGAACAAGATCGATCGGCGGAAATCGCCTGTCCGGCGCGTGATGAAGGGAGAAATGGGTTTGCTTGAGGAATGTTGAGAACCTCTTCGTTCCGCACCCGAATTGGAGATTTTGTTGAATAGCGGTGTCGTAAGTTCAGTTTTGGTTGCGGTTTGTGGTTCTCTGTAAGTGACTGTGATGATTGTTAATCACGATGCGAGGCGAATGAGGGTTGAGGCCGGCGGGAAAAGTCGATCTCTCAAGAAATTGAGAGAATCAGGCTTTCCCTGCCTGTTCGAAGTCTCTATGATTTCGCTTGTCAACCGACAAATGCGTGGAGGGTCTATCCCTTGAACGGGATCTTCCGCTTGCCACGGATGCTCATCGCTTCTCAAACGATGCCCGGGAGATGCTCTTCCGGGATATTGAGAACACGAGATGAAATGCTGGGATCACTGTGTCGAATGACGACGACAGTGTGCCAGTAACTGTGAAACAACGCTTTCCACGAGGACCGGACAGCATGCAGAATCCCATTCGAGCCGTACGGGAATAGCCCCTTTCCTGACTGCCAGTCGACGATGAAACGCTGTTAAAGCGGGCATCATCATGGCAGAGGAAGGAATTGGGGCTGGCTGCTGGCCACTGCTGAACCGCCTTCGGTCCAGAATTGAGTCGAAGCATCGAACACGTTTTCGATTGCAGCTCTGACTCGACTCTCATCGCAGGCATTGTCTCAGGCCGTTTGTGTTACGGCTGAGGGTCTCCGGAGCAGGTTTCCCGGGACCATCAACGCTCACTCGATCTCTTCTCCTTTATTCTGAAAATCTGGTTGCGAATCATGGATCTGAACAAAGTCCGTAATATCGGGATCTCCGCCCATATCGACTCGGGAAAAACGACGCTGTCCGAACGCATTCTGTTCTACACAGGGCGTATTCACAAAATTGGTGAAGTGAAGGGAGATGGCGATGGGGCGACCATGGACAGCATGGACCTGGAGCGTGAACGCGGGATTACCATCGCTTCTGCGTCGACGCAGGTGCGGTGGAACGACAACATCATCAATGTGATTGATACCCCGGGACACGTGGACTTCACCGTCGAAGTGGAACGTTCACTCCGCGTGCTTGACGGGGCGATCCTGGTTCTCTGCTCGGTGGGTGGGGTTCAAAGCCAGTCCCTGACCGTTGACCGCCAGATGAAGCGGTACAAGGTTCCGCGAATTGCCTTCGTGAACAAGATGGACCGGACCGGGGCCAACTACTACAGCGTTGTCAAGCAGATCAAGGAAAAGCTCGGCTCGACTCCCGTTCCGATTCAGATTCCGATCGGTGCAGGTGCCTCCTTCGAGGGGGTGATTGACCTGATCGATATGAAGGCGGTTTACTTTGAAGGGGATCGCGGGACTGTCGTCCGCCGCGACGAAATTCCAGCTCACCTGCTGGAAGAGGCACAGATGCATCGTCATGAGATGCTGGAAGCCCTCTCCATGTTCAGCGACGATCTTATGGTCGCCATGCTGGAAGAGCAGGAGATTTCAACCGATGAGATTCGCAAGATCATTCGCGGTGCAACACTGACTCAGTCCATCACTCCTGTGATGTGCGGATCTGCATTCAAGGACAAGGGGGTTCAGGAACTGCTGGACGCCATTATTGCTTATCTGCCAAGTCCAAAAGATCGTGTTGTGACGGCGATCGACATTGATGAGACAGAAAAACTGCACAAGTCCGGTGAGCTGCCTGAGCATGAAAACAAGCGGATTGAACTCAGCAATGATCCAAACGATCCTCTCGTCTGTATGGCATTCAAGACGGTGGTCGAACAGTTCGGGCAGTTGACCTACACCCGACTCTATCAGGGAACCCTCCGGAAAGGGGAAAGTTACACCAACACCCGTACCGGGAAGAAGGTTCGTATCGGACGTCTGGTGCGGATGCATGCTGATGAACGCGAAGATATCGACTTCGCCGAAGCAGGCGACATCATCGCCATCGTGGGGATTGACTGTGCCTCAGGGGATACGTTCTGCGGCGACGGCGTCAACTTCTCGCTGGAAAGTATTTACGTTCCGGAGCCTGTGATTCGCCTGTCGATCGAGCCAGCCCAGCGGGATGGAGCAGACCGGCTCGGCAAGGCACTGGAGCGGTTCCGTCGCGAAGACCCGACATTCCACGTGAGCTCAGATCCCGAAACCAACGAGACAATTATCGCTGGAATGGGACAGCTGCACCTGGAAATTTACATCGAACGCATCAAGCGGGAATATCGCTGCGAAGTGAACGTCGGCGAGCCGAAAGTCGCTTACAAGGAAATGCCGACGAAGACCGTCGAATTCAACTATAAGCACAAGAAGCAGACCGGGGGTTCCGGACAATATGCTCATATCGTCGGGAAGATCTACCCGCTGGATGAGAATGCTGATCCGACCTTCCAGTTCAATAACAACATCACTCAGGGACGCATTCCGGGGCAGTACATTCCTGCCGTCAAGGAAGGATTTGAGCGGGCTCTGGTGAAAGGTCCGCTGATTGAGTGTGAAGTGGTTCGCGTGGGTGCTGATCTGGACGATGGAAGTTACCACGATGTGGACTCGTCTGAAAAAGCATTCGAAATCTGCGGATGGGGTTGTATGCGGGAAACTCTCGAGAAGGCTGGAATGGTCCTTCTCGAGCCGATCATGCGGCTGGAAGTGGAAGCTCCGGAAGAGTATCAGGGGTCCATTACCGGTCACCTGTCCAGCAAACGCGGGGTGATTACCCAGACGGACACTCGCGAGGGAACTGCCTACATCAATGCAGAAATTCCGCTGGCGGCCATGTTCGACTATGCCAACGAACTGCGTTCAATGACGCAGGGGAAAGGTGGCTTCTCGATGGAGTTCAGCTGCTACAAGCAGGTTCCGAAGAACATTCAGGAAGAAGTGATCGAGCGACGTCGTAAGGAAAAGGCTGAGCGTGCCAAGAAATAACGGCTTCGTTCGCTGCTGAATCTCGATGGAAAAAGCCCGGAGTCCCTTCCGGGCTTTTTTCTTGCGCCGTTGCAGAGTATTGTCGAGCAACATTTGCCCGCTCATTCTGTTGTGACGAACCATGGAACTGATGCAGCTGATCGCGCCGTCCCTGTTGCTGTTCCATGTTGTGTGTCCATTTGTGGCCGGAGTCCTTTTGGCGTGCGGAGCCATTCGGTCCACCGTTCATGCTCGCTGGTTGTCGATTGGAACGAATCTGGTTCTGACAGGGACAGCTCTGGTTCTGTTTGTCTTTCTGAATCGCACCCCCCTGCCTGGGGTCACTTCGATTCAGTTCGTGGCGACACTTCCAACGGTCACTTCCACCTCGGATCTCGTCCACTATGTCATCTGGGGACTCATTCCGTCGACAGGGGGGCTTTTGTGTCTAGTCCCCTGGGTGGCGATCACCGCATTGCTGCTGACACCTTCGGAAGAGTTTTCTGTTGCCCGGCACCGGAGTCAGCTTCTGTCCGTTGCTGCCTTGGGACTTCTGATCACCGGCTGGGACATCGGTTCCATGCTGACAGGAACCTTTTTGTCTGCTGCCTTGATCGCCGAGCAGATCTGTCTGTATGGGAGAGATGAACGGCGATCAGCCTCACGTCTGTTTTTGACGTATCAGGTCATCGGGGGATTTTTGCTTGCCGCAGGCATCTCCATGATCATCGCAAGTCTCGGGGTGGTCCGTTCTGCTCCACGGGGTGTGCCGGGTGACAGCGTTGCCTCACTGCCGGAATTGATGTCTCTTCTGCAGGGAGCTCTGGAATCGCATCCCGCTGCCAGTCAGCTTTGGGGAGAATACCGAACGGTCCCGTGTGTCTTGATGTTGCTGGGGATCGGCATCATGGCAGCGATTTTTCCGGTGCAGGTCTGGATGTCGGAGGTGATCGATTCGTCATCGCTTCCGGAACGACTGTGGCTGATTTTCCGGGTGAAAGCCGTTCTGTTAATTGGCCTGCGCTGGGTGAACATTCTGGTTCCCGAGACATTTCACGGTTTAACGTGGTGGGGCCTGGTCATCTCTGCTCCGGGGGCCGTTTTTGTGGCATCACTCTTGTTCTCTCAGGCATATCTCCCGCGAATTCAAAGCAGCGCTGTGATGTGGACTCAGCAGTTAGCGTTCATGATCGCATTTGCAGCGACCACGGACTTTGACACATGGATGGGGGCATTGCTCGTCAGCCAGCTCGCAGGACTGGTTTTGCTGACGATAACGTTGACCACGATCACGGACCGGTTTCGTAGTATTGAACTGGCCTCCTATCAGGGCTTGAGCGCACAGGCGGGCTGGATTGCTCCGGCACTCGTCTCCTGCTGTCTGATATTGACCCTGACCCCGTTGGGATTGGGACTGTTGAACCTCTGGCTCATGACCGCGACATTGCAGGGGAGCGGTGCTCCCGGAGAAGTTTTCCTGCGGGGATGCTTTTTTGTCGCGAATTTACTGGCATTGGCCGGGCTTGTTCGGGTGACTCGAACATTGTTGACCGGAGAACGTCGGGTTCCTGAAATGTCGCCCATCCTCCTCGCCCGGATTGGTGAAACTCCTCCTGTCCGGACGCTGGAGTTAACCGGGGTGCAGATGTTCATCCTCATGACATGGGGAATGATCGCACTCATTACCGGCATCTGGTTCCCCCTCAGATATGTCAGCTTCTAAATGCGATTGCAGATTCACATGGATGCAAATCGCTGAAAAAGTTACAGTTGTTTCGGTTTCAGGCCACGAAACCAGCGCACTTGTCTCCTGCTGAGTCAGGAGTTCCCGGTGCAATACGATTGTGAAGTTTCGAGGTCATCGGAAGACGAGACGATGTTTCTGTCCTTCGTTGCGGAGGCTAAGAAGCAGGGCATTGAATCGAGTCGCACGGAGATCCTTCTCCAGACAACATCACAATCAGTTTGACTGACTTCGTCAGAATTCCGGCAGTTCAGGGAGGAACGCCATGTGTCAGCTCGATCATCAATTGAGTAAAGGACGGATGAGCTGGTACGTGCCGCTTGTATTGGCACTGCTGGGACACTTCCAGTTCTGCAAGGCGGAGACTCCGGAAGCCCCCCAGATGCAGTCGACTGGGGTGCAACTGACGGCGACCATCGCTCAACCCACTCCAGAACAGGACGATGCAGCGCTTCATGATGTTGCGATGATTGGTGAGGCCCATATCTGGGCTGTCGGGGATCACGGCACCATTCTCCGCTCGCGCGATGGGGGAGCCTCCTGGCAGTTTCTCTCGCTCACTCCCGAACTCCGGCGGTATTCGCTCAACAGCCTTTGTTTTCTGACAGACCGCGTCGGCTGGATCGCCGGCGGGACGGTTCTTCCGGTAGGGGGAGTTCCTCAAGGAATTCTCCTTCACACCAAGGATGGGGGAGAGACCTGGACGGTTCAGCATCAGCAACTCCCCTACTTACGATTCGTTCGCTTCTTCGATCTTGAGCAGGGGGTCGTTGCGGGGGACCGCTCCATAGCTGCTCCCTCCGGCGTTCTCGCGACAACAGACGGGGGACAACTCTGGACCCCGATGTCCTCCTCTTCGTCAGGACGATGGAACGCAGCTGCATTTGCTTCGCCTCAAAGTGGAATTCTTGCAGGAGCGCAGGGGAGACATGCCATCGTCGCTCGAGGGGCCATTCTCCCGCAGGGGGCAACCTTCTCCGGGCTTCGGGCCTTTCATGGGGCCTCCCTCGATGGAACTGGACGCGGCTGGCTGGCGGGAGAGGGGGCCCTGATTGTCCGGACTGACAATGGGGGAGTTTCATGGGAGCCGGTTCATACGCAGTTGCCGGTCCATCTCGGGGACTTTTCGAGTTTTCATGGAGTCTCCCATGTCGAAGACCATGCCTGGGTCGTGGGGAGTCCCGGGTCGATCATCTGGCATACTGCGGATGCAGGGCAAACCTGGGAGGCACAACAGACAGGTGACCCGATCCCGCTGGAGGCGGTTCGATTCATCAATCCTCGACAAGGGGCTGCTGTCGGGCAGTTAGGCCGGATCTGCATCACGCTGGATGGGGGTAAGAACTGGATCAATGTTCGAGGCCAGGGCCGACGGCTCACCTGTCTGGCGGTGCAGACACACGTCAAGAACGCTGCGATTTCGATGTTGACCCGCTGGGGGCTGGAAGAGGGATATCGGTCTGCGGTGATGATCGCCACTCGTTCCGATACCGGAGAGGATTCCCGATCGGCGGAGTTCGTTGATCTGAGACTCAGGCATGCTGTCCAGACCGCAGGGGGAGTCAAAGGGTGGATCGATTGGAGACTTCCCGTCGGACTCCCCAATCTGGAAAAGGACCGGGAGAAGCTGATTCGGGAATGGACTCTTCTGACTGACCAGCGGCTGGAGAAGGTGCTGCTGGAGAGTCTGGTCGCTGAAATTCGAATCTGGCGACCCTCTGCGATTCTGGTAGATGCTCCGGTCTCCGGAGAATTTACATCCGATCTGATACAGAAGGCGGTCTCG
>Ga0065721_10050416_pt1 | contig 20401 bp, 17 predicted proteins | sample Mesricmetagenome_FD_59108 | JGI IMG/M metagenome (GOLD analysis project Ga0065721, IMG submission 59108) | Mesophilic microbial community from rice straw/compost enrichment Sample: eDNA_1 v2 (version 2) | ecosystem: Engineered > Solid waste > Grass > Composting > Bioreactor | place: USA: Davis... | reverse complement strand
GGTTGTACATTCCGATAGCCAGACCTGCCATACCCCACCACACATACGCCAACGTATCATCAGTCCAGGCATGTGAAAGTAAGTTGACGAGCACAAGGCCAATAAAGCTTGCGAGTAGTACTTGGGGTAGAACTTCGTGAGACTGCTGCCATAACAAACGCATGACAGCGGCACAAATAGCTATAAACAACGTGAGGCCAAGTATGCCGACCTCCTGGCCGACTTGTAGGAAATAATTCTCGGCCAAGCGAGCTCCGCCATCGTTATAATTCGACGCTGGCCCAGCAGTCCCAGGACCGCGCCCAAGCGGCTCTTGCAACACATCTCTCAAACCACCAGTAAGTGCACTGGCTCTGTTTTCATTCGAGCTAATATGCGCAGCTGAGTGCTCGTCCGTATGAAACACAAGATTCTGAACCAAGTCATTGTCACGCATCACAAACACGACGCCAGACACAACAATGACCAGACTAGCCGTTCCAATACCTATATACCGCCTTTGACGCCTGTCCGCGAGCAACCAACATAGTGTAAATAATGCCAAAAATACACCTAGCCAGGCACTACGCGAATACGTACCGATTAGCACTATAAATGCAGCTGCCAGCATAAAAATTAGCTTGGTACTCTTGCGGGTTGCTGCATATATACCAACAATGGCTGTAATGATTATGACCAGGTATGCCCCAAGTGGATTAGGCCCTCTGAGTGTCGACTGCGCACGCGCATACTCCGGCTTTTGATCAACCGCAATATACGGCGCAATGGTGCTCGTGTCATACCCGAAATGTTTCAAAAAATCAGCGGGCAAGACCATGAACTGTAGCAGACCAAACCCAATTACTAAGCTAGCCGGGACCAGCAAAAGCCTACGCCATGATACTTTCAGCCAGTCGCGCCACCAAACACCGATTACCAAGCAAACTAGAAAGAAGATCAGAAATCGCAAATTACTGATGTATGCATACCCGAGAGCAAACGGAGTCACCTTGCCAGCCGCCAGCGCCACCAGACCTGCCATAAATTGTAATGCTGCGTACGCACCTATAAGGAGCGCTAACATTTGTACACGCGGAAACCAGTCAGATAGACGAAGCTTGTGGCGAGCCAGCAGAAGATATAGCACGCCTACCGCAATAAACAACAGTAGTAGCTCTTTCCATAACCGAAACGCCGTATAATGCCCAAAGACACTGGAGAACCAGACTGTCATAAACGCATGGAATGGGATCAGCACTAAAATCGCTACCGTAACATTCCGGAGCCACCGAGAGATGAATGCGTCTTGAGGCCTCTGCATAGTGTTACAATCAGTATAACAATGAAAAACAGCCTTTCACTGATATATAACATTTGCTTGGTGGTGGGAGATTTTTTGGCATTGGTTGCGGCATTTGTGGGCGCATACATTATGCGTGTTACTTTGAGTGATGACCCTTTTCCGCATCAAATTCCTTCAGACACGTATCTTGGTGTATTCCTGGCTGTATTACCGTTTTGGATTTTGATATTTGCGCTGCTCGGGTTATATAACAGCTCAATTTATGAAAAACGCTTTGCTGAATTTGCGCGACTCGCAGTTGGCTCATTTATCGGCTTTTTGTTTGTGTTGTTTTGGGATTTCGTGCGCGTCGACCCGATTTTCCCAGCAAAACTCGTGCCGGTTTATGGTTTGGTTTTCGGCTTTTTGTTCCTGGTGCTATTCCGGACTATCGCCCGTGGTATCAAAACCATGCTATTCCGCTTCAACATCGGTATTACGCACATCTTGATTGTGGGTAATACCGAAATCGCTGCCGAGCTTCGCGATTCGCTCAAGCATACCGAAAAAACTGGCTATAGAGTGCTTGGCATCGTTGGGGACAAGCGCCGCAATGTAACTGCAGATTTCGCTTCATTCGCCGAAGCACTCGAAGCAGTAAAAGGTTTGCCATTCCATGGCATTGTCCAAACCGAATTGTACGCCGACGAGCTAAAGAACCGCGAAATTTTGGACTACGCCCAAACACATCACATTAGCTATCGGTTCGTGCCGGGCAATAGCGAGCTGTTCGTCGGTAATATCGATGTCGAGCTCTTCCACTCCTCCATCCCCGTCATCACCGTGCACCAGACTGCGCTGCTCGGCTGGGGAAGGGTTGCGAAACGGGCATTCGACGTAGTGATAGGTTCAGTTATCCTCTTGCTGGCATCGCCGCTCATGCTGCTCATTGCCATCATTAATAAGTTAATTGTCGGCAAAGTCTTCTTTAAGCATACCCGCCTCACGCGCTACAATCAGGAGTTCCAGCTGTACAAGTTTCAGTCACAACACCCGAAATATGACGGCACCACACCAGAGGAGGCTTTTGAAATGATGGGTCGCCCGGAACTCTCCAAAATTTACCGCGAGAATGGCGACTACCTACCCAAAGATCCTCGCAACACAGCATTTGGCAGGTTCCTGCGAGCTTCAAGCCTGGATGAACTTCCTCAGCTTTTCAATGTTATTAAGGGGGACTTAAGTCTGGTTGGTCCGCGCGCACTTATTCCACAGGAGCTCGATGTATATGCTAAAAAACACACGATATTAAGTGTGAAATCTGGCCTCACCGGCCTTGCCCAAGTGTCAGGTCGACGCGACATTTCGTTTGAGGAGCGACGCAAACTCGATCTGTACTACGTCCAGAACTGGAGTTTCTGGCTCGATATCATGATTCTGTTCAAGACAATCCGGGTCGTACTCGACCGAACTGGAGCAAAATAATGGTTAAAAAAGAACTGCGCGTTGCCATTGTGCACGACTGGCTCGTCGGGGGAGGGGCTGAGCTCGTGGTGGAGCAGTTGCATGAAATGTTTCCGGACGCACCGATCTATACATCATACGCGACCGACGAGTGGCGCAAGCGTCTCGACAACAAAGTTGTGACGGGCTGGCTACAGCACCTCGGCAAAATCCGAAAATTCATACCAGTACTTCGAATTTGGTGGTTCACAAGACTTAACTTGTCAAGTTTTGATTTGGTAATTAGTTCTTCCGGAGCAGAGGCAAAAGGCATAAAAACCAACAAAGATACTTTACATGTTAACTATTGCCACGCCCCGACTCACTACTACTGGAGCCGTTACGACGAATACATGAAACGCCCCGGCTTTGGCAAATTTGACTGGCTGGCGCGCATCGGGCTACGACTACTCGTGGCACCGCTCCGCAAATGGGACCTGAAAGCCGCCCAGCGCCCCAACTACATTATCGCCAACTCCACCCATATCCAGCGCGAAATCAAAAAATACTACGGCCGCAACTCGGTGGTGATTCATCCGCCCGTGTATTTTGAGCGCTTCCAGAAGCCAGAAAATCAAGTCGATCGGCGACACGGATTCGTTATTTCCGGCCGTCAAACACCGTACAAACGCTTTGATTTGGCAATACAAGCATGCAGCGAACTAAAACTCCCTTTGACCGTTATTGGTGCCGGGCCCGACCATGAACGACTCAAGTCTCTGGCTGGGCCGACAGTGAAATTTTTAGGCAAGGCCCCCGACGCCATCTTGGAGCAAGAATTTGCCCGTGCTTCTGCGCTGATCTTCCCTGGTGTTGATGATTTTGGCATAACACCCGTTGAAGCGATGGCTTCCGGTACGCCCGTTATTGCCTACGAAGCTGCTGGCGCACTCGATTACGTAGTCCCAGGCAAGACCGGTGAATTCTTTGCTCCGCACACCGTTGAGGCCCTGAAAGTTGCGCTCCAAAATTTCAAACCACAGCAGTACGATGCTGCCATTATAGCCAAGCACGCCCTCAAATTCTCAAAGCAAACCTTCCGGCGCAAGATGCACGCATACCTCAAGAAAATTACTACAACGTAGCCCAAAGCTGCTCAAAGAGGAGTTTCTGCATAGAGGCCGTACCGGAATCTTCAATGACTACGCCATAAGGCGTAAAGTCACTCGAAATTGAAATATGCGCCACCTTATTGCCGTAGATTAACGTGTAGCTCGAAATGCCACTGCGGGCCTCAGGAAGCCACTTGCGCTCAGATATAGGCGCAGGGTCACCGCCCTCGCCCACTGCAATCACCTTGACCGTAATCCCTTCTGCGATGCGACGTTCCGTGAATTTCGGAAACTTCCGATAAATGTACTGGCGCAGCGGCCGAGATGAATACGCATAGTACCTTGGGTTGTCGAGCTTCCGGCACGTCTGTAGTACGTCCCGCAAGATCGCAACAACCCCTTCGGCATCTTCGTAGTAGCGCACAACCGGACGACCTTCAGGCCGAGCTGATTTTGATAACAACATCGGCACAATGGCCTCGGCCGCCTTTTGTGCCTCAAGCAGGCTCTTGCGCTTGTCGCGGATCATGTCGAAGATACGCTCGGGTGATTCAGCTACAAAATACTCGCGTTTCCCTGTTGTTCGTGTACTCACTAATCCCTCTTCTACCAACCGTTTCAAGATTTCATATACCGAGCCACGGTTGATGCCTGTTTTGTCTGCTACCTTACGTATCGACACCGCCTCGAGTTCGAGGAGTGCTAAATAAACATGTGCGTCCTGCTCGGTCAACCGCAGCTGTTTGAATATATCGAGTAATTTTTGCTCGCTTTTCATACATTTCACTATACAACAACTAGAATTTTGTCAAAAAATTGTTGCCAATTTTATTGCAAAAACAAATGTGGAACCTTATAACTAGTTGTCGTGCTGCGTAAATTAGGATAGCTACTATGCAAATCTAAGATGCATATTTTTGAACAGCGTTCGATATTACATCTTAGAGCTGAACCTAGAATATGAACACTCGCAAGAACTGGGATTAAAAGCTTAGATGCGCAAGCTGGCACTTATAATAACGAAATTCATGAGGGATAGATAATGTGTGGAATTGTTGGATATGTTGGACAGAAACAAGTGGGGTCTGAGGTAGTTATTGAGGGCTTGCGGGCGCTGGAGTACCGCGGCTATGATTCTGCGGGAATTGCATTCTTGAGATCAGATAAGACACTCTGTCTTGAGAAAGCTGTGGGCCGAGTACAAAATCTTGAGGGGCAGCTGGAACAGATTGACGACACCAAAGCCACTGCCGCTATCGGACACACGCGTTGGGCAACACACGGCGCCCCAACAGTCGGTAACGCACACCCACACTACAATGCTGACCGCTCGATTGCGGTAACACACAACGGTATTATCGAAAACTACCTTGAGCTTAAGCAGGAACTGGAGGCGGCAGGCTACGAGTTCGTGTCCGAAACCGACACAGAAGTCATCCCTCATCTAATTGAGTTCCACACCAACCGTAGCAAAACATTTATATCCGGACTTGAAAAAGCAATTTCACGACTTCGCGGTGCATACGCACTGGCAATTGTTACGACGAAAACGCCTGACACTATATACGCTGCCCGTCTCTCAAGTCCGCTTGTACTCGGTATTGCGAAAAGCGCAGCCTATATTGCGTCCGACCCTATGGCAATTACAAGCCACACCAAAGATGTTGTGTATCTCAACGATTATGAACTTGCAGCAGTACATAAAGATGGCAGTTATGATATCCGTGACTACAAGCGCGCCCAGACTGTTAACCGTAAGGCGGAACGACTCGAACATAATCATGCTTCTGGTGAGCTCGGTAACTATGAGCACTTTATGCTCAAGGAAATGCACGAGATCCCGGACACCATTCGTGCCGCCACCCAAGGTCGCATTCGGCCGGACAGTAATACCGTTAAGCTCGGCGGCCTAGAAAGCGTAGCCGATCAACTGCGTTTTATCGATCGTATAGTTATCGTTGCCTGTGGCACCTCGTATTACGCTGGTCTGGTCGGCGAGTACTTGATCGAGGAAATCGCCGGCATACCAGTGGAAGTACAACTCGCGAGCGAATTCAAATACCGCAATGAGCCGTTTTCGCGCGGCACCGCGCTACTTGCAATCTCACAGTCAGGTGAAACCGCCGATACGATTGCAGCGCTGAAGAAAGTTGAAAATTACGGTGTGTTGCGGTTGGGTGTCGTTAATGCGGTTGGCAGCACCATTGCCCGTATGACTGACTCCGGCGTCTACTGCCACGCCGGCCCCGAGCAAGCCGTTGCGTCGACCAAGGCATTTGTAGCGCAAGTGAGCGTACTAACCCTTATCGCGCTCCACTTAAGTGGTGGCAATTCTCCGCTCTATAAGCCAATTTTGCACGAACTCGAACACTTGCCAGCCAAAGCGGAGTCAATCCTTGCGCAGGCCAAAGATATAGAAAAACTTGCACACAAATACAAAGACGCCCGTGACTTTTTGTTTATCGGCCGAAATTATGGTTATCCGTGCGCACTTGAAGGGGCACTGAAGCTAAAAGAGATTAGCTATATCCATGCCGAAGCCTACGCCGCGGGAGAAATGAAACACGGCCCGCTCGCAATGATTGATGAAAACTTTCCTACCCTCGCGATCGCGACCGATTCGCCGCTACTTGAGAAAACTATCAGTAACATCCAAGAAATTAAAGCACGAAAAGGGCTAGTACTTGCGATTGCAACCGAAGGGAATAAAGATATAAAACGCCTCGTCTCTGATGCGTTTTATATTCCAGGTTCACTTGAGCAAACCCAGCCGATCTTAATCGCACTCGTTGAAATGCTCTTTGCATACTACGTTGCGATCGCCAACGGCCACAACGTCGATCGTCCCCGTAACCTCGCCAAGTCTGTCACTGTTGAGTAGACTATAAGTACTCGGTTTCGTTACGCTCTTCGAGTATGCTTTGAATGTCCTTGATTTTATCTATTTGGTCTTTGCGTATAACCAAGAGTGCGTCCTCGGTATCTACCACTACTATATCCTCAACACCAGCTACTGCTATGAGCTTGCCTTTGTCGCTGGTTTTTACGAGTGAACCAGTAGATTGCACAGTAATCACATTCCCGTCTTCGTAGTTTTCAAATCCGTCAGCAAAGAAATCATAGACTGAGCCCCACGTGCCTACATCCGTCCATTTGTACGGCAATAAGATTGCCATCGCCTCACCATTGTCCATGATATGCTTCGTGACTTCTTCGGTGGGACCCTTCTCCATTTCAGCGTAGATTTTCTCTATAGCCTCATTTTCGCCTGGTTTATCGAGCACGTCCTTGATCTTCATGAGCGCCTTGTGCCAATCAGGGCGGTATTTTTTGTACGCCTCAAGCATCAGTTCCGGATACCAGCATGTGTGATTGCTGTGTGCCACGACATGATAATCTTCGATAAGTTGTCTGGTTTCCTTGAGGCTCGAACGCCGGAACAGAAACTTGTCGATCTGGTAAGCCTCTTGGCCATTGTTGTGTACGCGTTCGCCCAGCTGCAAATAGTCAGCGCCCATGTTTGGCTCAGTAGCTTTTACACCGCCTGTGATAAATCTTTTGTGCTTGCTCACCAGCTGCTCGGCGTCCTGTATCATCTGCAAGAATTTATCTTCTGGCGAACGAATACAATCTGCCTGCACGACGAAGAATGGTTCATTCGGATGGTTCATGCTCAGTCGCAAATACGCCAGCCCTTCTGCGGGACCCCGGTCCTTCGGAATATCAGGCTCGACAATATAGTTTTTTAGCGGAATCTGCGGAGATTGCTCAGATACATACTTAATGAACTTCCGCTTTGTCCCTATGTAAATATCCTCGGGAGCATATACTTTCAAGAGCGTTTTTATTGTCTGTTCATACGTTGAACTATCGCCAACTATAGGCTGGAACTGCTTTGGCTTATTCTGACGTGAGTACGGCCATAGCTTCGTCCCCTGCCCCCCTGCAGTCACAATGATCTTCAATACATTCCCCTTTTATCTACAAATGCTTTCCTTTAGTATACCGTGTCTTGGTACGGTGCTGGCAATGGTATCATAGAGAAACATAGCTGCAAAAGGAGGAAGCCTGCGCATGGATAAACAAGTGTTGGATGAGGTTTTTAAGTCGTACGATATTCGCGGAAAGGTTGGCAGCCAGCTAACGCCAGAGCTACTCAATATGCTCGGCCAGGCCTTGGCTCTGTGGCTTCCAAAAAAAGGTCCGGTTGCAGTCGGTCGTGATATGCGTCCCGACTCAGAAGCACTTGCCAATGCCATGATTGAAGGCCTCCGCACGCAGGGCCGTGATGTGTGGGATATTGGAGAGGTAACAACTGACATGATTTACTTCACGGTAGGTCATTTTGAACTCGCTGGCGGCGCGGTCGTGACGGCTAGCCACAATCCGGGCGAGTATAACGGTATTAAGATCTGCCGTGAAAACGCCGGTGCCGTCGGCAAGGCATCTGGCTTGTTTGAACTGAAAGACATGATCATTGCGAATGATTTTCCTGAGTCAAAAGAAGAACAAGGCGCCCGCGAAGCTAAGGACGTGACTGAAGAATGGATTACACATGTGCTGTCGTTTATCGACGTGGATAAGCTGAAGCCAATGTCTCTTGCCGTAGATGCTGGTAATGGTATGGCCGGAAAGATCTTCCCAGAACTCGAGCCGTTTGTACCATGGGATATTACAGAAATGTACTTTGAACTGGACGGCACGTTCCCGAATCACGAAGCCAACCCGCTCAAATTTGAGACCTTGGCCGACATCATTAAAACCATCCGTGACAACAAGCTTGACGGTGGCATTGCGTTCGACGGTGATGGTGACCGTGCGTTCTTGATTGACGAAACCGGCGAAGTCCTGACCGGAGGTGTTATGTCAGCGATGATTGCCGAGTATTTCCTAAAGAAATACCCTGGCTCGACTATTGTGTATGATGCACGCAATAGCCGCACAGTTCCGGAAGTAATTGAGGCTAACGGCGGCACGCCGCTCCGTACGGTTGTGGGACATTCAAATATCAAGCTCTCGATGCGTGACGCCGACGCACCTTTTGGCGGTGAAGGTTCGGGCCACTTCTATTTCCGTGACAACTGGTATGCTGATTCGGGCTTAATTGCTGCGGTTATTGGCATCTACGTTGCCCAGCTGTCGGGCAAGAAACTGTCCGAGCTGCGCGAACAGTACACCCACTATTATGCTATCCCCGAAACCAACTTCGAAGTTGAAGATAAGCAAGCCATGATGCAAAAAGTAGAAGCCGCCTTCCCCGACGCGGAAATTGACCACCTTGATGGTGTGACAGTCAGCCTCGCAAACGGCTCATGGCTAAACGTACGCCCAAGTAACACTGAATCAATTTTGCGCCTCAATGTCGAAGCCAAATCCCAAGAAGATCTCGATGCACTCGTCAAAAAAGTCATGGAGCTACTCCAATAATGCGCATACTCGTAACTGGCGGCGCCGGATTTATCGGCTCACACACCACACTGACTTTGCTCGAGCACGACCACGAAGTCATTGTCTTAGATAACTTAGTGAATAGTTCCAAGGAATCTCTACGGCGTGTCGAGGAACTCAGCGGAAAAAAGGTCACTTTCTACGGGTTTGACGTACGAGACAAGGAGCATCTTGAAACTGTTTTTACAAAACACACTATCGATGCGGTAATACATTTCGCAGGGCTCAAAGCAGTGGGCGAGTCAATAATGGAACCGCTGGAGTACTACCACAACAATCTCCTGTCCACGATTATACTCTGCGAGACCATGGCCGCACATGATGTGAAGCAATTGGTTTTCAGCTCATCTGCGACTGTCTACGGTGACCCTGCGACCGTACCGATTGCCGAAGACTTCCCGCTCAGTGCAACCAATCCATACGGACGAACAAAGTTAATGGGTGAGCAGATTTTACAAGACCTCATTCGCACAAACAGTGGCTGGCAAATAAGCTTACTGCGATACTTCAATCCGATCGGTGCCCACCCTTCGGGTCGGATCGGCGAGGACCCAAACGGCCCACCCAGTAATCTCGTTCCCTATATATCACAGGTAGCTGTTGGAAAACGAGAGAAGCTGAGAGTTTTCGGAAATGACTACGATACACCAGACGGGACTGGTGTACGCGACTACATTCATGTAATGGATTTGGCGGAAGGGCATCTGGCCGCACTTCTACACCCCCCTAAGCCAAACTCAGCCGAAGTATACAATCTGGGTTGCGGCAAAGGGTATTCGGTCATGGAGGTAATCCATGCGTTCGAAGAAGCTTGCGGTAAACCCGTGCCCTACGAAGTCACCAGCAGACGCGCGGGAGATATCGCTACATGCTACGCAGATCCTTCCAAGGCAGAGCGTGAGCTTGAATGGAAGGCAACTCGGTCACTTACCGAAGCATGCCAAGACGCTTGGCGATGGCAATCACAGAACCCAAATGGTTATAAATAGCTGTGTTGTAATATAAACATTTAGCCATTTCGGGGTATAGTACAACAAACTACCCGACCTGACCATATATAATGGTGGTATGACAAAGATGCTTATCACAGGTGGCGCAGGGTTTATTGGGTCAAACTTTGTACACTACACCCTACAAAATTATCCGGATTATCAGCTAACTGTAATTGACAAGCTGACCTATGCAGGCAATCCCGATAACCTGGCAGGTGTACTCGAAAAAATTGAGTTTGTGACAGGAGATATCTGCGACCGCGAACTGGTTGACCGTTTGGTAAGTGAAACCGATATCGTCGTGCACTTTGCTGCCGAATCACACAATGACAACTCGCTACGCGATCCGTGGCCATTCGTGGAAAGCAACCTAGTTGGCACGGCATCCATCTTAGAAGCGGTGCGCAAACACGGCAAACGCCTGCACCACATATCGACAGATGAGGTATACGGTGACCTCGAGCTTGACGACCCGGCAAAGTTCACGCCAGAAACTCCATACAATGCCAGCAGCCCGTACTCCAGCACTAAGGCCGGCTCAGATTTACTGGTGAAAGCCTGGGTACGCAGCTTTGGCATCCATGCAACTATTAGCAACTGCTCAAACAACTACGGCCCGTACCAGCACATTGAGAAATTCATTCCGCGGCAAATTACCAATATCCTGAGCGGCATCAAGCCAAAACTCTATGGTGAAGGCAAAAATGTACGCGACTGGATACATGTAGATGACCACAACAATGCGGTGCACGCCATTATTGAAAAGGGCCGCAGCGGCGAGACATATCTCATCGGTGCTGATGGCGAAGAAAACAATAAATACATTGTGGAAACTATCCTTGAGCTTATGGGTAAGGACAAGAACGACTACGAGCATGTGAATGACCGGCCTGGGCATGACATGCGCTATGCAATTGATGCTACAAAACTCCGGGAAGAACTCGGCTGGGAACCAAAGTACACAAACCTGCGTGCTGGACTCGAGGCAACCATTGATTGGTATACTGAAAATCGTGCCTGGTGGGAGGCCGAAAAGGCTAAAGTTGAGGCCGCCTACGCCGAAAAAGGCCAGTAGATGGATGCCTGGGAAACACTGAGTTCACGCGTTGCGTATGACAACCCCTGGATGCGCGTATATGAAGACCAGGCGATCAACCCAGCAGGCAAACAAACGATGTACGGCTACGTGGAGTCGAAGAGCGATTCAGTGTACGTCATCCCGATTGACGAAGCATACAACACCTACATCATTCGGCTATTTAGGTACCCTGCCAGACAAGAGGCCTGGGAGTGCGTCGCCGGACGCATGGACGGCGACCCGGCAGAGATAGCTGCCATGCGTGAATTATTGGAAGAGACTGGTTTACGCGCAGAAACCGTTACCAAAATTGGGGAGCTGCATCCTGCAAGCGGTATCTCGACTTTTCGTTCTGAAGTATATATTGCCCAAGATTTGGAGAAAATCAATGACGAGGTCGATGTTGCAGATGGCATTTTAGCAGTTATGAAGCTCCCTCTTGCTGAGGTCCGCAACAAAATACTTGCCGGAGAAATACAGTGCTCTGAAAGCATCGCGGCGTTCCTAATGGTCATCGCACATTTGGAACAGCAAGGTGTTATTATAAAATAGACGTAGGAGTAATTGATGGCAGATAACCTTGCAGTCCGCGAGACAAACATACCGGGTTTTTACGAAATAGATTTGGTTGTACATGGTGACAATCGAGGGTGGTTCAAAGAAAACTATCAGAAGGGAAAAATGGAAGCGCTTGGACTACCACCATTTGAGGTAGTTCAAAATAACTTTTCATTCAATGCTGATGTTGGCACGACACGCGGGTTGCACGCTGAGCCGTGGGAGAAATTCATTTCTGTCGCAAACGGCAAGGTACTCGGTGCGTGGGTAGATTTGCGCAAAGGGTCGAGCTTCGGGCAAAAACTGACGATTGAAATCACGCCCGGGAAAGCAGTCTTCGTCCCGCGTGGCGTGGCTAATGGATACCAAACCCTTGAGCCGAACGTGACGTACACCTACCTTGTGAACGCCCATTGGTCGCCTGAGGCGAAATATACTTTCGTGAACTTGTTCGACCCTGAAGTAAATATCCCCTGGCAAATTCCGAAAGACCAAGCAGTCATTTCCGAAAAAGATGCTGGCCATCCGCTACTCAAAGATGTAATCCCTATGGAGGTATAAGTGGACGACACAAACATACTGATTATTGGCGCAAACGGTCAGCTTGGCACTGCGCTGCAGGCACAGTATCCAGGTGCGCAGGCAGTTGACTCCGCAGAGCTTGATATCACAGACAAAACGGCAATAGAAAATTTTGATTGGTCCGAAATCAAGGTTATCCTGAATGCCGCGGCATATACAAATGTCGATGGTGCTGAGACACCCGAAGGCCGCGTTGCAGCCTGGAACGTGAACGCCACAGCAGTTGGCAACTTGGCACGGGTTGCATCAAACATCGATGCCACGCTTGTGCATATCTCGACTGACTATGTCTTTGACGGTGCAGAGCAGCTACACCCAGAAGGCGAGCCGTTCAGCCCGCTCAGTGTATACGGTGCAAGCAAAGCAGCCGGTGACATCGCCGTGAGCACCACAAAAAAACACTACATCTTGCGTACCAGCTGGGTAATAGGCGACGGCAAAAATTTTGTCCGCACCATGCTCGGTCTCGGCGAAAAGGGCGTGAGCCCAACGGTTGTTGCTGACCAAATCGGCCGCTTGACGTTCACGAGCGAGCTCGTAAAAGCGATCGACCATCTTCTTACTTCAAATGCTGAGTTTGGAACATACAATGTCAGCAATTCAGGTGACCCAGCAAGCTGGGCAGACATTACCCGAGAAATTTTTAAACACGCGGGCTACAACAACCTACAGGTCACCGACACGACTACCGCAGAATACTTCGCAGGCAAAGATGGAATCGCCCCCCGCCCGCTCCAAAGCACGCTTGACCTAAGCAAAATTCAGGCGACTGGCTTTACGGCAAGCAACTGGCAGGATGATCTTAAAGCTTACATTGAAAAGGAGCGCACAACATGAAAGGTATTATCTTAGCAGGCGGGTCTGGCACGCGCCTATATCCCATTACTAAAGGCATATCGAAACAGCTAATGCCAATCTATGATAAGCCGATGATTTACTATCCGCTCAGCACACTCATGATGGCTGGCATTCGAGACATTTTGATAATTACAACCCCCGAAGACCAGTCACAGTTCCAGCGCCTTCTTGGCGATGGAACTGACTGGGGCATCCAACTCACCTACGCAATTCAGCCGAAACCCGAAGGTCTTGCCCAAGCTTTTATTATCGGCGAGGAGTTTATTGGCAGCGATAAGGTGTCTCTAATTCTTGGAGATAATATATTCTATGGCCATGGGTTTGGTGAAAGCCTAAAAGAGGCCACCGATCCAGACGGTGGCGTAGTCTTTGCCTACCAAGTTTCCGACCCGGAGCGCTATGGCGTCGTAGAGTTCGATGAAAACTTCAACGCGGTTTCAATTGAAGAAAAGCCAGAAAATCCGAAGTCAGACTACGCAGTCGTAGGTTTGTATTTTTATGACAACGACGTGGTTGAGATTGCAAAAAATATCCAGCCGAGTGCACGCGGCGAGCTAGAGATAACTACCGTGAACGAGGAATACCTTAAGCGCGGCAGGTTAAAGGTCCAGATTATGGATCGCGGCTCAGCTTGGCTCGACACCGGCACATTCGGCTCTATGAATGACGCGTCAGAATACATACGGGTGATTGAAAAACGGACCGGCCTGAAAATTGGATGCCCCGAAGAAATTGCCTACCGAGAAGGCTTCATCACCAAAGACCAACTCCTCGCCCTCGCCGAACCACTCGTAAAAAGCGGCTACGGTAAATATCTCTTTAGTTTGCCAGGCGAGTAGAAACTTATGTCTGGTCCCAAAACTATAAGTGTTATTGGTTGCGGCTATGTCGGCTTAACTACTGCCGTGATATTGTCAAATTGCGGCTACAAAGTGTATGCAGTAGAAGCAAATTCCGAACGGCTTAAGTCTATTCAATCCGGTACATCTTTCTTTTATGAAGAAGGTATTGATGCGCTGCTTCAGGCTGGGCTTAAAAGTGGATCTTTTATTGCAACACACTCGATGAAAGACTCGGTGCCTGACAGCGATGTAGTGTTCTCCTGTGTCGGAACACCAGATAACCCAGACGGCAGTTCGAACCTTACCTATGTTTTTCAAGCTGCACAGCAAGCTGGTGCTGTGATGAAGCATGAGGCTATATATGTGCAGAAAAGTACCGTGCCTGTGGGTACCGGGCACAAAATTGAAACACTCCATAAAGAATTGGGTAAAATCATACCCTATGTCTCTAATCCAGAATTTCTACGCGAAGGCACGGCAATTAGTGACACACTCCTACCTGACCGGGTGGTTTCCGGGGGCAATGATACCAGCGCCGTTAAAACAGTGCTAGATATTTACAAAAGCATTGAGCTGAATCGTGACAAGTTAGCAAAACTTGCCGGAATTAACTTACCTGAATCAGCTTCCCCGAAGTACATCAATACCTCTCGTAATAGCGCCGAGTTAATAAAAGTAACTGCAAATGCATTTCTAGCCTTAAAAATATCGTTTGCAAACTCAATTGCCAAGCTTGCAGATCAAGTAGATGCAGATGTTGTGGATGTAATGGACGCAGTAGGATCAGACAATCGGATTGGCCGGGCTTTTTTGAACGCAGGGCGCGGCTATGGTGGCGGATGTTTTCCTAAAGATGTTAGTGGTCTTATCCGCAGCGCTGAAGAGTTCGGCATATCTTTAGAAATTATGAACGCAGCAAGTGACGTCAATAACTCTATGCCGCATTATATTATCGCGAAAACAAAACAACAGACGGGAGAAAATCTCGCAGGAAAAAGAATAGCGGTGCTCGGCTTATCATTTAAAGCTGGCACAAGTGATGCGCGCCGTTCCCCTGCTGTTGCTATTGCCAATACATTAGATGCTAGCGGCGCCAAAGTCACTGCCTATGACCCGCAAGCATCACATGAAGCACGCCCAGAGCTTAACCAAACAATTACAATCGCAAAGGTTATCGAAGATGCCGTCCGGGACACAGAGTGTATTTTTGTTACCACCGACTGGCCCGAGTTCGTCGATTACGACCTCAAAAAACTTAAAAGCCAATCGAATGCTCACGTCATTATTGATTGTATGAATCGGATCGATAAACGAACAGTAGAAGAAGCTGGCTTTACATATGTAGGTGTGGGCCGATAGAGCAGTAAATCGTCATCTTGGGATTTGCTACAGGCCGCCCTTCCTTATACCTTGTATAAAACTAGTTGGTAAATAATTGGCTATGTGCTTCATAGACATCCTATAATCTGGTATAGTAATTGCAAATGAGGGCAAAAATCAGCTATATATTTCCTATTTACAATGAAGGTGGGAATATCGCGGTGCTTTACAGCACAATTAGTAAGTTGCTTGCAAAAAATAAAAAATACACCTACGAAATAATATTCGTTAACGATGGAAGCAAAGATAACTCCCTAGACCAGCTTGTAGAAATTCAACAGAAGGACAAACGTGTTGTCGTCATTGATTTTTCACGCAACTTTGGACATCAACTTGCCGTAACGGCCGGGCTAGACCATGCAACTGGTGATGCAATCATTATTATGGATAGTGACATGCAGGATCCTCCCAAGGTAAGTTTTGATTTAATCAAAAAGTGGGAGGAAGGCTACGAAGTTGTATACGCCCAAAGACGCAGTCGTAAAGATACTTTCTTCAAGAAACTAACAGCAAAGTGGTTTTATATAACACTACAAAAACTTGCCGAAATTGAAATCCCCCGTAATACCGGTGATTTTAGACTCATGGATCGTAAGGTTGTTGATGAGCTAAAAAAATTCAAAGAACACAACCGCTTCCTGCGCGGAATGGTGAGCTATGTAGGGTTTAAGCAGACCGCCGTCTTGTTCGATCGAGACGAACGTCATGCGGGCGAAACAGGTTACCCTTTAAAAAAGATGCTCAAATTTGCTGCGGATGGAATCTTTAGCTTCTCAACATATCCCTTAAAATTTATCAGAAACTTGGGATTCGCTATTGCAGGCTTGGCGTTTCTAGGGATACTTTATGCAATTGTATTACGCTTGTTCTTTCCGGAGATTACTGTGGAAGGATGGACATTCATTGTTATATCGATACTACTTATGGGCGGAATTCAGCTGGTTATGCTTGGCGTGTTGGGTAGCTACATTGGACGTACATACACAGAAGCCCAAAATAGGCCGTTGTACTTTATATCAAACATTTATAGTTCCAAGAAGTGAAACAATACGTAAAATCCCTCCTTCAAAACCAGCGCACACTTATTCTTTACGGAGCCATAGGGATAACGGGAGCCACCTTAGACTTCGTGCTCTATTTACTATTCTATAAAGCGCTGGGTATACCCCCTTTTGCCGCTTCATTTCTTTCAGTGAGCTTAGCTATTGCCAATAACTTTATCCTTAACGCTCGGTACAATTTTAAGGTTTCTGGCAAGTTCATATCCAGATTTGCAAGCTTTTATTTGACAGGTGTAGGTGGAGCTATTCTATCTGCGCTGTTGATATTATTCTTCTTTAACTTCCTATCAGTTGACGCAACAATCGCCAAGTTAATTACCATACCACCAGTTGTGCTATTACAATTCATCATCAACAAAAATGTGTCATTCTCTGACGATCCAGGCGAATCGTTCTACGCATTTTATAGTCTTTTAAAAACTCATTGGGTGACGTTGTCGGCGTTGCTCTTAGGATCATTTTTTTACTTTAGCTCTATCATTTACCTTGTATCACCTGATGAGATCGATAATATTCTGGGAGGGAAGCTAATCCTTGATGGGATATTTCCATACACTGGGTTTTTCTCACATCACGCCCCGGGCATGTATTTCGTAGCAGCCCTGCTTCAACCCGTTGTGCAGGATGATGTCTTTGCATTTCGCCTGCTCTTCAACCTGTTAACGTTTTGCCTGCTGCTTACCACCTTCTTTTACGCCCGTAGGGTTACCGGTCTGGGGGCAGCTGTATACTTTCTACTTGCTTGCATAGGGCACTCGGTTGCATACTCACACTTGGCGCTAGGAGAGTCTTTGATTGCGGCACTGCTACCACTACTCATCCTCCTCTTGGTATTCCCTCATAGGCAAGTCATCGGCATTAAGTTGCTCGTAGTGCTTTCAGTCAGTCTATTTGTGATACCTTTCGTGAGTATAACTTATGTATTTGCTGCTCTAGTTCTATATTTGCTTATAGCAATAAAAATATTCCGTCAACAAACTTCACGTAGTAGATTACCTCAACGGCTTGTCGGTTACGCAAGTGCCCTGGTTGCACCCTACATAATCGCAGGTACTGTTGTAGCAGTGAGCGGTGGCTTCAGCGCCTTGAAGTACGACCTGCTTACATTTAATGCTCATATTTACGCGAGCATGGTAGGAGAGCAAGGTGGCGAAGCTCTTAAGTCATTTGCGTCCATGATCTTCGGCACCCTTCAACAACTTGGGGAAGTTGGGAGAAATATCCTCAACCCTGATTACACAGTTCAGGTACTGCTACTAATTGGGTTCCTTTTATTTTGTATGTACCTTTGGCAAACGGGCAAAAAAATCGAGGCAGTAGTGGTACTCCTGCTTGGGATCCTACTGAATACGCGCTCGAATTACTTTAATCCACCTGCCATGACAAGCCCTATTGATCAACTCGCACAGCATGCTGCACCATATATAAGTGTGGTCCTGCTAGCGGGCAGCCTGTCTGCTGCTCTGCTTCTAGCGCCTTCACTGCAAGCATCCAGTCGTTACAAACCTATACAATCATTAAGAATACTGTCAGTTATATACCTTGTTGTTCTGCCCCTAGTGCTGCTTGGAGTTTGGTCAATGCGCATGGACAGTGTGCTCCTGTCGAAGACGTCACCTAACTATTACAGGTACAGCGAACAGATAAAAATCGAGCAACGGGCAAAGCTAATAAACCGTCTTACCACAAGTTCTGAGAAGGCCTGGGCAGGTCCGTTTGAATTCAGTGTTCAATTGAACCTTGAGTCTACTCCGGCTACACGATATACGTTCTATGCACCTTGGGTCGATAAGTCACACAAGTTTAGGAGTGAATTTATACATCAATTAGACACAGAACGTCCTAAGGTTATCTATTTCGGGGAATATTACCACGAAGGCAAACCTTACAGTTACAGTAGAGAAGTTAAAGATTTTCTAGAAAATCAATACTTTCAAGTCAGCGATCCCGCGCTTCACTTCTACTATTTCAGCAATCACCACAAGGTTAGTATTTTAAACGAATTGAGGAATTATGGTTACAAAACGGACTAAGAGTATTGTGATTGTTGGTGCTGGCTATACGGGACTGACCGCAGCCCTGCGATTGGCCGAAAAGGGTCATAAAGTGACAATTTTAGAACGTGGCCAGATTGTTGGCGGGCTGGCGAGCGACTTTACTGTAGAAGGCGCATCGCTTGAGCGAGCGTACCATCATCTGTTCAAAACTGACACCCGTATTATTAACCTTGCTAATGAGCTAGGGATAGGCGACAAACTCACCTGGCATGATAGCTCGATAGCTATTTACTATAACCAACACCTCTATCCATTCAAGGGAGCATTGGACTTAATCCGCTTCACACCTCTCAGCCTGGTGAATCGCATACGTGCCGGCCTCGTCGTCCTATATCTACAGCGGGCCAAAAACTGGCAGAAACTTCAAGGCATTTCTGCATACGATTGGATGCTTCGTTATGCAGGAAAACAAGTAACAAAGGTAATCTGGGAACCTCTTCTAAAAGGCAAGTTCGATCATTATTATGACAAGGTTTCGATGGCATGGCTTTGGGCACGCATTCATATTCGTGCACAATCGCGCGAAAAGGGTGGCGAAAAACTTGGCTATTTTGATGGCGGATTCCAAGTTTTTACCGATGCGCTGATGACAAAACTAAAGGCACTCGGGGTTTCCATACAAACTGGGGTTGAGATAGCAGAGATTAGAAGTCTTCCGAGTAAGAAGGTTCGCATCGTTTTCTCTGATGGCACGAGTAACATTTTTGATAGCTGCATCGCTACAACTCCCTCGCACGTGTTTGCCAAGCTTGTCCAGAACAATAGACAAATCACTAAAACTTATGCAAACCAGTTACAAAGCATTAACTATCTTGGTGCAAGGCTTATCATATTTTCTTCTGACCAAAAACTTAGTGACTACTATTGGCACAACATTAATGATATAGATCTGCCGTTCCTTGTATTTATCAATCACACGAAGCTCATTGAAAAATCTAAGTACAACAATAAATATATCTACTACATAGCCACCTACGTGCCCCACGACCACGAGCTCTTTACCTGCGATGATAAACAGTTAGAGAAGACTTGGTTTGCTGCCCTCGCGACAATATTCCCTCAATTTGATAAGAAGCAGATTCACGAAAAACATTTCTTCCGCTTTGCCAACGCGCAACATATCGTAGACACAAGCTATACATCAAAGCTACCAAAATATAAAACCCCTTTGCCAAATGTGTATCTTTCGAATTTCTCTCAAATCTATCCTGAGGATCGAGGTACGAATTATGCAGTCCGTGAGGGTGAGCATATTAGTGGCTTGATTTAGGCTGTATTAAAAATGAACTTATTAAAGATAATGTAGTTCCACACGGCAATCATCGCCATGGTCACCACCTTCGCTACATACGCGCTGACGTCTATGCTGACCATGCCAGCGACTAACACATTGGCGAATACGAGGTTTGCCAATGCCAGCGAAGCATATGCCACCATTTGAAATTTAACACTACGGACGTATTCATTTGAAGTTTTGAAAGCCCAGCCTTTATTGAGTAAAAAGCTCGTACCCATGCCTATTACAAAACTCAGTGACGTAGCTGCAACTATATGAAAGCCCGCTAAAACCATCATGACAAAACTAAGGTATTCAGCAGTAAACGCAGTGCCACCAACTACCAAGTACTTAACGACTCTTGGGTTTATGATTTTTCTTATCTTGCTCTGCATTTGCCTCTAGTATAGCGATCTTGCGCGCCAAAACTACAATACGTTTATTGTCTTCGTG
>Ga0065721_10006292_pt1 | contig 20416 bp, 16 predicted proteins | sample Mesricmetagenome_FD_59108 | JGI IMG/M metagenome (GOLD analysis project Ga0065721, IMG submission 59108) | Mesophilic microbial community from rice straw/compost enrichment Sample: eDNA_1 v2 (version 2) | ecosystem: Engineered > Solid waste > Grass > Composting > Bioreactor | place: USA: Davis... | reverse complement strand
GTGCGTCTACCAATTCCGCCACGTTCGCACAATTCCCGCACGAGAAACGGGAAGCCAACTAGTATATCGCACCCAAGGCAATATCCGCAAGCAGCGCTCAACATGTCGTCGGCCTCCCTAGTAATTTGACGCCGTTTCCGCACATCCACGGCCCGAGGGTCCACTCTGGCTCAGCGATTTCCTATACTTGTGGCCGCGACGCGCGCCGGATGGAAAGATGTCACTTCACGGCTCCGCGTCTGTCCCCTCTCCTGCGCTCATCTATCTGTAGACCCCATGAAACTTGACTCGTCGCTCCATCCCATCTTCCACGACAACGTGCAGGGCTTGATCTTCGACCTTGATGGCACGTTGATTGACAGTGGCGGCGACATTTTCCAGGGTATGCGCATGACCTTCGAGCAGGCGGGGTATGACCCGCTTCCGGAGGGCTACTTCCCAGACAACCTGCACGGCACAACGGGTGGCATCATCCGCTCCATCATCTCGGACATGGGGTGGGCAATGCCGAAGGATGTAAGGGAGCTCGAAAAGCTTTATATGGCCAATTCACTCCGGCTCGACCTGCAGCACACACATATGTACGACGGCGCGCTTGAGCTCTTGCAACGCTGCGGCGCAGCGGGCATTCCCATGGGCGTGTGCACGAACAAGTCACAAGCCGGTGCCCAGCACGCGCTCAGGAAGTTCAAGCTCGACTCCATGTTCCGGTTCGTCACCGGCTGCGACACGTGGGCGGAGGCAAAACCTTCCCCCATCCCTCTGATTGAAACCGCACGCATGCTCGGCATCGCGCCCGAACATTGCCTCTACTTCGGTGACACATCCACCGACGCGCAAAGCGCGAGTGCCGCCAACATCCGTTTCGTGCTGCACGAATCCGGTTACGGCGATGCGGAATTACATGGCAAACCGCGCCACTTCACCTTCCACAAGTGGGCGGAATTGCTCTACCCCGAAGAACAGGCCACTTTTCTGTAAAATATCTCGTTCGTTCGCAGATGCAGAATTGGCGCGGGGTGCGCATCACGCTGATACGCACATCAAACTTGTTTTTCCGTAGAGGCGGGCGCACCTCCGTCCATCCCTACCCACGAAAAACATGAACTCCAGGCTTGCTGCTCTTCATCCCTACCCGTTCGAAAAACTCCGCCGACTCCTGGCGGGCGTTCAGCCGCCGGCGGACTTAAGTCCCGTCGACCTGTCTATCGGCGAGCCGAAGCATGCGCCGCCCACTTTGGCTGTTGAAGCCATGCTGGGTGCAACGGCAGGTCTGTCAGGCTATCCCCCGACCAAGGGTGATCCCGCGTTGCGCAGCGCCATGTCGCAGTGGATTGCGCGCCGCTATGGGATCCCCCCTCTCAACCCCGATACACAAATCCTTCCGATCTTGGGTTCGCGCGAAGCACTATTCTCTTTCGCGCAAGTCGTCGTCGACAGCGTGTCCGGACGAGCAGCCGACGGCGCTACCGGTGCGACTGCCCAAGAAGCAGAACCCGCATACGTCATTTGCCCGAACCCCTTCTACCAGATCTATGAAGGGGCGGCTTTGTTGGCCGGCGCTGAGCCCTGGTATCTCAATGCGCGCCCAGAACTGGACCACGGATACGCGTGGGAGGACATTCCCGTGGACGTCTTGCGCAATACGCAACTGATGTACGTATGCTCGCCGGGCAACCCCACCGGCCGTGTATTGCAGTTCGAGGATTGGAAGCGCCTTTTCGAGCTGTCAGACGAGTATGGCTTCATCATTGCCGCGGACGAGTGCTATTCCGAAATCTATTTCGATGAAGGTGCACCACCCATCGGAGCGCTGGAAGCGGCCTACAAGCTAGGCCGTACTGACTTCCGTCGCCTTGTGTCATTCTCCAGCCTATCTAAACGCTCGAGCCTTCCGGGCTTGCGCTCGGGCTATGTCGCGGGCGACGCAGAAGTACTTGCACAATTCCTGCTCTACCGAACCTATCACGGGAGTGCAATGAGCGCGGTCGTCGCAAAAACAAGCATCGCCGCCTGGAATGATGAACGCCATGTGCAGGAAAACCGGCGTCTTTATCGCGATAAATTCGAAGCCGTCCTGCCTGTCCTGAGTGCCGCACTAGGCGTTGAAAAGCCCGAGGCTGCCTTTTTCCTTTGGGCGCCCACTCCCTACGACGACACCGAGTTCGCGCGTGACCTCTATGAGGCCACCGCCGTCACCGTTCTGCCCGGCAGCTATCTCGCCAGAGAAGCAGCGGGCATCAACCCCGGTAAGGGGCGCATCCGGATTGCCCTGGTCGCCGGCCAGGAAGAATGCCTGACAGCCGCTCACCGCATTGCCAACTTCTGCTCCTCTCTCCCCCACAGGAAACATCAATGAATCAAAACCTGGAAAACCTCATCGAACAAGCGTGGGAGTCTCGAAGCACCCTCAGCCCGAGCTCAGCAACCGAAGAAATCCACAATGCAGTCAACGCTGTCATCGACGGCCTCGACCAGGGCACCTTGCGCGTGGCGGAAAAGACCGCTTCTGGCTGGCAAGTGAATCAGTGGGTCAAGAAAGCAGTGCTGCTGTCCTTCCGCCTGCAGGAAAACCGCCTCATGGATGCAGGCGCCATGCGCTTCTACGATAAGGTGCCGGGCAAGTTCGACCACTACAGCGATGAAGACTTCGTCAAGGCTGGCTTCCGCGTCGTCCCTGCGGCCACCGCTCGCCGCGGCGCCTACATCGCCCCCAATGTCGTACTGATGCCCTCTTTTGTGAATATCGGCGCGTACGTGGGCGAAGGCACCATGGTCGATACCTGGGCCACCGTAGGATCATGCGCACAGATCGGCCGTAACGTTCACCTGTCGGGCGGTGTGGGTATCGGCGGCGTGCTCGAACCCCTGCAAGCCAACCCGACCATCATTGAAGACAATTGCTTCATCGGCGCACGCTCCGAAGTCGTGGAAGGCGTCATCGTCGAGGAAAACTCGGTGTTGGCCATGGGCGTCTTCCTGTCGCAGAGCACGCGCATTTACGATCGCACTACCGGCGAGATCATCTATGGTCGCGTACCGGCCGGCTCAGTGGTCGTCCCGGGCAGCCTGCCGGCCGCTGACGGTAGCCACAGCCTCGCATGCGCCGTCATCGTGAAGCGGGTCGATGCGCAGACTCGTGCCAAGACCAGCATTAACGACCTGCTGAGAGCCTGATGGACACGAACCCAGTTCTGACTCTGGTCCGGGAACTTATCGAGCGACCATCCGTCACGCCTGAAGACGCCGGCTGCCAGCATATGCTGGCCGAGCGTCTGAAGGCGAGTGGGTTCGACTGCGAATTCATGGTCCATGGCAGCGTGAGCAACCTGTGGGCGCGGCGCGGTACCGCACAACCCTTGCTGGTATTCGCGGGCCACACCGACGTGGTACCCGCGGGACCGCGGGAGCGGTGGAACAGTGATCCCTTCGTGCCCACCGTGCGCGATGGGAAACTGTACGGTCGCGGCGCTGCAGACATGAAGAGTTCGATCGCTGCATTCATCGTGGCGGCGGAGGAATTTGTGCAGGCAAATCCGGGCCATAAGGGCTCGATCGCACTGTTGATCACGGCCGACGAAGAAGGCCCGGCCGTCGACGGAACCGTACGGGTATGCGATACGCTGCTGGAACGCGGCACGCAGCTTGATTACTGCATCGTCGGGGAGCCGACGTCGGTTGACAAACTGGGAGACACGATCAAGAACGGCCGCCGTGGTTCGCTCTCTGGTCGCCTTCGCGTCCTTGGCAAGCAGGGCCACGTGGCCTATCCGCATCTGGCACGCAATCCCATCCATTTAATTGCGCCCGCCTTGCTGACGCTTACCGCCGAACGGTGGGATGAGGGCAACGAGTACTTCCCGCCCACGACCTTTCAGGTCTCCAATTTCCGTGCAGGGACCGGCGCAACCAATGTCGTCCCTGGCGAAGCTATTTTGGACTTCAATTTCCGCTTCTCGACCGCCAGTACTCCAGAAGACCTTAAGCACCGTGTGCACGCCATTCTTGACGCCCACTCTCTGGACTACGAATTGGAGTGGACGTTGGGCGGCAGCCCTTTCCTCACGCCACGCGGGGAACTGAGCACGGCACTCACCGAGGCCATTCACGAGGTCACTCAAGTGGAGGCAGAGTTGTCGACGACAGGCGGCACCTCGGATGGGCGCTTCATCGCCAAGATCTGCCCGCAGGTCGTAGAATTCGGGCCTATCAACGCCAGCATCCACCAGGTCAACGAACACGTTGCCATCGACGACCTGCTGCCCCTCAAGGATGTCTTCCGTGGTGTTCTGGAGCGTCTGCTCCCCTCGCGGTGACCCACTCAAGGACTTTTGACCATGCCCTCAGCCAACCTCGCTCCCATGACGGAACTGCAAACCCTGCGCGACCTGTTGCGCTATGCAGTGAGCCGTTTCCATGAAGGCAAGCTTTTTTTCGGTCACGGCAGTGACAGTGCTTGGAACGAGGCGGTGTACCTTCTTCTGCACACCCTGCATCTCCCGCCCGAGAACCTCGAGCCCTTCCTCGATGCCCGTGTGCTGCCGGAGGAACGCGAACGCTTCCTAAGCGTTTTGCAACAGCGGTGCGAGCTGCGCAAACCTGCCGCCTACCTCACGGGCGAAGCATGGCTGCAGGGCCATCGATTCGTCGTGGACGAGCGAGTCATCATCCCCCGCTCGCCCATTTCCGAGCTTCTTGCCGATTCGCTATCCCCTTGGATCATCGAGCCAGAGGCCATCCATCGAGCATTGGACCTGTGCACAGGCTCAGGCTGCCTGGCGATTCTCACCGCTTATGCATTCCCGAACGCCCAGGTTGACGCGGTCGATATATCGGAAGATGCACTGGAAGTCGCGAAGCAAAACATAGCGTTGCATGGCATGCAGGGCCATGTTCATCCCGTACTCAGCAACCTCTTTGAGGCCCTTCCCCGCGAGCAGCAATACGATCTGATTGTCTGCAACCCGCCGTACGTGAACCAGGCTTCGCTGGACGCCTTGCCACGTGAGTATCTGCATGAGCCAACATTGGCCCTGGCGGGTGGCAATGACGGCATGGATCTGGTTCGTCGCATCCTCCACGATGTTCCTGATTACCTGGCGCCGGGGGGCACGCTCGTGTTGGAGATCGGGCACGAATATGACAATTTCGTCAATGCGTTCCCGGAACTCGAACCCGTCTGGCTGAGCACGGCAACCGCCGACAACCAGATTCTTCTCTTGACCCGGGAGCAGCTCGAGTCGTGATACGCGCTTCTGGAATCGTTTTGCGTCGAGGCACCAAGGTGCTGCTCGACGACGCCGACTTTGTCGTGCATCCCGGCGAACGCGTCGGTATCGTGGGAAAGAACGGTGCAGGCAAATCCACCCTATTCGCTTTGCTGGAAGGCCATCTGGATCCGGATGCCGGTTCCCTCGAAATTCCGGCAGGCTGGCGTATCGCCGCAGTGGAACAGGAGATCACGCAACGGGAGCGGCCTGCACGCGAATTCGTCATTGACGGGGATCGGCATTTGCGTGAGCTGCAGTCCCAGCGCGCCGTTGCGGATGCATCCAACGGACAGCGTATCGCCGAACTCGAACAGGCCTTGATCGATGCCGATGCATGGACGGCCGCTTCGCGTGCTGAACAGTTGTTGGCCGGCCTGGGCTTCACCCCAGAACAATGGATGTTGCCCGTCGGCAGTTTCTCCGGGGGCTGGCAGATGCGTCTGGCACTGGCTCGAGCGCTGATGGCGCCGTCGGACCTGCTGTTGCTCGACGAGCCAACCAATCACCTGGACCTCGATGCCATGTTGTGGCTTGAGCGTTGGTTGGGATCGTACCCAGGTACCGTGATTCTCATTTCTCACGACACCGAATTCCTTGATGCCGTGGCCCGCAGCATCCTGCATTTCGATCATGGCAAGTTGCAGCGGTATCGCGGTGGCTACGAAGACTTCGTGGAACAGCGCAGTGAGCGGCTGCGCCAGGGCCGCCTCGCATGGGAGCGTCAGCAACGAGAAACGGCACGCCTACAGAGTTTCATTGATCGATTCAAGGCGAAGGCCACCAAAGCCAAGCAGGCACAAAGCCGCGTAAAAGCGCTCGCCCGCATGGAGAAGCTCGCACCGATCCACGCCGAGTCCGGGATCGAGATCAGAATTCCCGAGCCGGATTCAATGCCGGATCCGCTATTGATTCTGGAGAATCTCAGTACTGGCTATACTCAGGATGATGGGAGCCAACGGACTATCTTGCGGGACGTCACCTTGATGGTTCGCGGTGGAGCCCGTATGGGTATCCTGGGCGTGAATGGTGCTGGTAAAAGTACCCTTATCAAGACAATTTCGGGCGAGCTGGACCCCCACGGAGGCGAACGGAAGGCGTCTCGGGGGCTTGAGATCGGCTATTTCGCGCAACATCAATTGGATATCCTTGACACGGAATCGACACCGCTGCAACACCTAATGCGCATGGAGCCCGAGTCGCGAGAGCAGGACTTGCGCAACTATCTCGGCAGTTTCGGCTTCAGCGGAGATTCGGTGAATCATCCTGTGGGTCCGATGTCGGGCGGAGAAAAGGCGCGACTCGCTCTATCACTGATCGTACGGCGCAAGCCCAATCTGCTTCTTCTGGACGAACCGACCAATCACCTGGATGTCGAAACCCGCGAGGCACTGACGACTGCACTGGCTGAGTTCGGCGGTAGCATGCTGCTGGTCTCCCACGACCGACATCTATTACGCACGACTGTAGACGCCTTCTGGATCGTTGCGGATGGGACGGTCCGCGAGTTCGACGGCGATCTCGAGGACTACCGGAACTGGCTTGCCGAAAGGAACAGCCAACAACGTTCGCAGGAACGAGAGGATCGCCAGGCACAAGGGGAGAGCCAGCCCGTGGATCGCCGCGCGCAGCGGCGGCAGGAAGCAGAACTGAGACAGTTGCGCGCCGCGCGGCGCAAGCCAGTCGAGGCTCGCCTAAAGAAAGTCGAGAAGGAGATGGAGTCGGCGGCCGAGCGCCTCGCTCAGCTGGATACCCTCATTGCCGACTCTGATCTTTACAGCGACGAACGTCGCGAAGAACGCCTGCGCGTGCTGAGCGAACACGGCGAACTCAACAAGCGACACGGCGAACTAGAAGAAAGCTGGCTAGAACTGCAAGAGGAATTAGAAGCCATCGATCGCGAGGTCTCCACGACTCAGGAGTAAGCCGCGGGGGCCCGCCTCGATGACAGGCAGGCCCTTCTCGACCTTACAGGTTCACAAGGCGTACAAGAATCGGTGGCCGGCGCCGAGGCAGGTGCTGCCAGCGCCGACTCACAGTAGGTTCGCGATTAACTGACGATTTCCAAACGAGCGATGCCCAAGGCAAGGGTCTTCAGGCCCACCTCGCGGAACTGGATCTGGGCCTGGGCGTCAGTGCCGTTTCCGCTCAATGAAATGATGGTGCCCTCGCCAAAGCGCGCGTGACGCACGCCCGTCCCGATGCGGAATTGCTGCGCCCCCACCGTCACGCCCGTCGTGACATTCAAGGCAGGCTTGGGCGCTAGGCTCGATACACCCGTTCCGAATCCCCTGCCCCGACGAAAGGCGCCGCCCCAAGCGTTCCCAGCGGGTTGGACGGGTGCTTTCTCACGCGGGGACAACCATTTCACATGCTCGTCGGGAATCTCTTCAAGGAAGCGGGAGCGCAAGGCATAGCGTGTCTGCCCATGAAGCATGCGGCTTTGCGCCAAGGTCAGGTATAGCCGCTCCCGGGCACGAGTGATCGCCACATACATGAGCCGGCGTTCTTCCTCAAGGCCGGCCGCTTCCAGCAAGCTATTCTCGTGGGGGAACAACCCTTCTTCCAGCCCAGTAATGAAGACAACGTCGAACTCGAGCCCTTTGGCAGCGTGGACGGTCATCAACTGAACCGCGTCCTCACCCGCCAGCGCTTGGTTTTCACCGGCTTCGAGTGAAGCATGAGACAAGAAGGCAGCAAGGGGAGACATGGCCGTGGCGGGTGTCAAACCGTCCGCAAAGGCATCGCCCATCGGAGAACTGGACGCGTCGATGGCGCGTCCGGCTGGCAGGCCATCATATCCTTCCTCACTACTGAACACCGCCGCAGCGTTCACCAGTTCCTGCAAGTTCTCGAGCCGGTCCTGTCCTTCACGGTCCGCCTCATAGTGGGCGGCCAACCCGCTTTCCCGAACGACTTGCTCGATCAGCTCGGTCAACGACAATGACTGCGCATCATGTGCGAGGCTCTGAACGAGCGAGGCAAACCGCGCAATGGTGGCGCCCGCGCGCCCAGGCACCAATGGCGCCGCACGGTATAGGCTGGTGCCCTGTTCGCGGGCGATATCGGCCAACTGCTCGATGCTGCGAGCGCCTATGCCTCGGGCGGGGAAGTTCACCACACGAAGCCATGAGGTATCGTCGTGAGGATTGTCTAGCAGGCGCAAGTAGGCAAGCGCATGCTTGATCTCTTGGCGCTCGAAGAAGCGCAGGCCACCATAGACGCGATAAGGAATGCGCGCTGAGAACAAGGCATGTTCGAGCACACGCGATTGAGCGTTGCTACGATAGAGAATGGCAACTTCGTTGCGGCTGCGACCCTCGTTGACGAGCGCTCGGATTTCCTCGAGTACCCACTGCGCCTCCAGGACATCCGACGCCTGTTCAATGATGCGAATTGGTTCGCCGTGCCCCTGCTCCGTCCAGAGATTCTTACCCAGGCGCCCAGTGTTATGAGCAATCAAGGCGTTCGCCGCGTCCAGGATGTGACCATACGAGCGATAATTCTGTTCTAGGCGGATGACATTCCCGCGGGCATAGTCGCGTTCGAAATCGGCCATATTGCCGACATTGGCACCCCGGAATGCGTAGATTGACTGATCGTCGTCGCCGACGGCGAACACGGCCGCCCCCCCAGCCGCCAGCAACTGTATCCAGCGATACTGCAACGCATTGGTATCCTGGAATTCGTCGATCAGGATATGTCGGAAGCGGCGCTGATAATGCTCGCGTACCGGGCCATTGCGCTGCAAGAGTTCATAGGCACGCAACAGCAGCTCGGCGAAATCGACCACGCCCTCTCGTTCACACTGCGCCTGGTAAAGGCTGTAGATATCGACCATGCGCCGCCGAAAGGCATCATGAGCCTCGACGGCTTCAGGCCGTAGCCCCTCTTCCTTCGCGCCGTTGATGAATCGCTGCACATCGCGAGGCGGAAACTTTTCATCATCGATATTCGAGGCCTTCAGAAGGCGCTTGATCGCCGACAACTGGTCCTGGGTATCCAGGATCTGGAAGGTCTGCGGCAAACCGGCATCATGGTGATGCGCGCGCAGCATGCGGTTGCACAAACCGTGGAAGGTACCGACCCACATGCCGCGCGTATTAATGGGAAGCTGAGCCGATAAACGCGTGAGCAGTTCGCGCGCCGATTTATTGGTAAAGGTGACAGCCATGACGCCGCCGGGGCTGACCTGGCCGGTCTGGATAAGCCACGCAATGCGTGTTGTCAGGACACGAGTCTTGCCACTGCCCGCACCGGCCAGTACCAAAGCGTGAGCAGCAGGCAGCTGTACAGCGGCCTGCTGCTCTGGATTCAAACCTTGAATCATGCCGCGTAACGACGCAATCGCAGCGCGAATTGCTCCAGGCTTTCGATACCGCTTTGTTGGGCCCGCTGGCACCAGGCCTGCAGGTCGGCAAGCAGCTGTTCACTGCTGGCGCTGGAGCTTTCCCAGAGGCGTGCCAATTCGGTACGCATTTGTACCAAGGTCGACAAGGACTGGCTGCTGGCCAGCACCGTCTGGATTTCAGCCAATTGGGCGGGCGCCAATTTATCGTCGTCCCGCGCAAGCAGTTTCTGGGCACGTTGAAGGACCGCCACGTTGCCTGGATCCTGGGCACTGGACCTCATCTTGGCCAATTCTGCAGCGGCCGTTTTGCGCACCATGCGTGTGTAATTCGCCAGGATCTCGTAACGGTGCGTGATCACGGCCTGCAAGGTAGCGAGGTCTACCGCACTCTTGGAAGGCTCTACCTTCAGACGGGGTGCGACGCGTCTGATGGTCGCGAGTTTCAGGAACGACAAGATTCGGATATACAGCCAGCCGATGTCGAACTCCCACCACTTCGCTGAAAAGCGGCACGACGTGCCATGCGCGTGGTGGTTGTTATGGAGTTCCTCGCCCCCAATGATGATACCCACGGGGAATACATTGGTGCTGGTATCGGGGCTCGAATAATTGCGGTAACCGATGTAGTGGCCGAGACCATTCACCACGCCCGCTGCCCAGAACGGAATCCATGCCATCTGCACGGCCCACACGGTCAGGCCCAGCACCCCAAACAGAGCCAGGTCGATACCCAGCATGATCAGAATACCCAGGGCGCTGTGGCGCGCATACAGGTTGCGTTCAAGCCAGTCGTCAGGCGTACCGTGGCCAAAGCGTTTCAATGTGTCGGCGTTTGCCGCCTCTTCGCGGTACAGTTCTGCCCCCCGGAAGAACACCTTGCCGATGCCATAGACCAAGGGCGAATGGGGATCGCCTTCGCGTTCAACGTAAGCATGGTGCTTACGGTGAATGGAAACCCACTCTTTTGTCACCATACCGGTGGTGAGCCACAGCCAGAAACGGAAGAAGTGCATGACTGCGGGATGCAGGTCGAGCCCTCGGTGGGCCTGGCTGCGGTGCAGGAAGATGGTTACCGACACGATGGTGATGTGCGTCAGACCCAACGTGATGAGTGCGACTTGCCACCATGAAAGCTGTGTCAGGCCACCGGCCAAGAATTGGTAGACTTGGTGCATAAGAAGTGAGGGTGTCCCCAAAGTCGGAAAATCAAGAAAAATTTTACCCTGTATGACGCCCCAGGGACAGCAAACTTACAGTTCCACCTTCGTGAGGTGTGTCGTTGAGTTACCTTGCTGATTCTTATCCGCAAAATGTTTGCCGCCACTTGGCCCCGCGCGATTCATAGAGCCCCGGATGTTCTGCTGTAGGCCGTGATGCATCCGGAGCCCTGCTCTTCAGAATGCCTAGCCTTTGCGGCGCTCCATCACAGCAGCGAAGAAGCCATCCGTACCATGGCGGTCGGGACGCAACGCCAGGTAAGGTCCCTCCAGTTCCAATGCGGGGCAACGGTCGGCAGCGATCTCTGCCGCGTTCAAGAGTTGAAACTCAGGATGGCTCTTGAGGAAGGCCTCGACCTGTTGCTGATTTTCTTCAGGTAACAAGGAACATGTGGCGTAAATCAGACGTCCGCCCGGTGCGACACAGTTCGAGGCTTCCACCAGGATACTTTGCTGAAGCTTCAAGAAGCCCTTGAGCGACTCGGGATGTTGACGCCATTTCAGATCGGGATTCCGACGCAACGTGCCCAATCCTGAACACGGGGCATCGACCAACACCCGCTGGGCCTTACCCCGAAGCCGTTTCACCCGTTGGTCGGTAGAGGGCTCGATCACTACCGGAACAATGTTGGACAGTCCACTCCGCGCAAAGCGCGGCTTGGCACGCGCCAGCCGCGCACTCGAAACGTCGAATGCATAAAGGCGGCCCGTCGAGCGCATGAGCGCACCAATCAACAGCGTCTTCCCGCCTGCACCGGCGCAAAAATCGATGATCATTTCGCCCCGGCGTGGCGCGACCAACGACACCAGGATCTGGCTACCCTCGTCCTGCACCTCGATCTCACCCCTCTCATATTGGGGCCATCGCGTCACGGCGGGACGGCCGTGGAATCGTATGCCCCACGGACTATAGGGGGTAGGTACGGGATCGAAACGCTGAGCCGGCCCCTGCGCAAAACCTGCCAGCACTTCCTCGCGGGTTGTCTTGAGGGGATTCACTCGAATGTCCAACGGCGCCGGTTGGTTCAAAGACGCGATGAGCTTTTCACCATCAGGCAACGTAACAAGACGATCGTAGAGCCAGTCGGGCAGGCTTTCGCGTATCGGCCCGGGCAAATCCTGGATATTGACCCGATGAATGTGATCCAGCCATTGTTTTTCGGCCTCGTCCAGGCCCGCCTGCAGGACTTCGGGCGCCATGACGGCGTCCAAGCCCAAAATGGCAAGACGCCGAGCCGAAGGCCCCACGCCGCTTTCTGCGAGACTGCGGTAGCGCCGCAGATGCCGCAACACATTGAATACGGCCTCGGCGATCTCTGCGCGGTCTCGTGCCCCCAGCTTGGGACGTGCCCGCACCCAGTGAGACAACGCCTGATCCGCGGGGAACTGCCACTGCAGGATCTCGCCCAGCACGTTTTGAACTTGTTCAACACGCAAGGCTGCCGGAGGCAGCCATTTGCCAAGCGACTCAGCGCCTTTGGGCGTGTGTGACGAATGTGCAGCCACGCCGGTTTTCCTTGCTGACTGGTGTGGTTGTGCTGGGGCTGGAGTAGGCCGTGCAGACCGTGACATATCCGCCGAAGCATCGCCTCGCTTCGCGGGGCGTGAAGTCGTGGAAGAGGGGGACGACTGCTTGAAGGGCATCCCGTCCGCCTTGACTACACTCCGGGGTTTGCCTTCGGTTTTCCCCGCGTGTCCGCTTCCTGATTGCTTTACCGGCCTACGGCCTGCCTTATCCGCTTGCCCAAAGGGCTTGCGTTCCTTATTGCTCATTTGGATTCCTTGCCCGGAACTTCGGTTCCGGCCAATGTACCGTCGGGTAGAAAGGCTCGCGTTGCAACGCCCTCTACACGGACGGTGCCATGTTCATCGAGCGCTACCCTGCCTTCAGCAAGCCAGCGCACTACTTCACCATATACCCTATGCTCCACGGACAGGAGCCGCGCGGCCAGGACATCTGGATCATCATTCGCCATGACAGGGACGATGCCCTGGGCAACGATCGGGCCGTGGTCAAGCTGCGCCGTCACGAAATGCACCGTACAGCCATGCCACTGTATACCGAACGTCAATGCCTGCTGATGCGTATGCAAACCTGGGAACGATGGCAAGAGTGACGGATGGATATTCAGCAGACGTCCCTCATAGTGCTGGACGAAGCCGGGCGTCAGCACACGCATGAACCCTGCCAACAACACATAGTCGGGCTGATATTCGTCGATCACAGCTGCCAAGGCATCATCAAACGCTTGCCTACTGGCATAGTCCCGATGATTTACTGAACGTGTGTCGATGCTGTGAGCGGCCGCCCATTCAAGCCCCGCGGCATCCGGGCGGTTGGAAATTACAGCGCACACCTGCGCCGGCAGCGTTTGCTGCGCGATTGTGTTGACAATGGTCTGCATGTTCGAGCCTCGTCCTGAAATCAGAACGACGAGGCGGCAGATGCCCTTTTCAAGGTCGGCCACGATAATTCCTGAGTTAAACGTCGCAAAATTGTAAACTCCCGCCTGTGAAAACGAGTTGCCGCATATACCGAAGCCTTCCTCGCCATGACACCCAGCGCCCAAGCGCGGTGACCATAGGCAATTTTGACGGCGTCCACCTTGGCCATCAGGCGATATTGCAGCGTGTCCGCTCCCAGGCGGACGGCGCGGGCCTGCTGCCGACGGTCATGACCTTCCATCCGCATCCCCGTGCCTTCTTCGGGGAACGCAGCGGGCGACCCGAACTCATCCCGGCACAAATCAGCACCTTGCGGGACAAGGTACATCAACTGCGCCGGCAAGGGATGAAACAGATATCGTTGTTGCGGTTCAACACTCAGCTGTCCAGTATGGCGCCCGAGGACTTCATACGTCGGCTCCTGGTCGAGGGCCTCAATACCCGCTGGTTGTTGGTAGGTGAAGACTTTCGCTATGGGTGCCGCCGGACCGGCGACATCGATCTGTTGCGTCGTATGGGCCGGGACCTCGGCTTCGAGGTGCAGACCCTTGCGGATGTGGCGGACAGCGATGGCCAGCGGATCTCCAGTTCGGAGTTGCGCCATGCGCTCGCTGAAGGCGACTTGGAGCGCGCCACATCCTTGTTGGGATATCCCTACGCGCTCACGGGGCATGTCGGACACGGTCAGAAAATCGGTCGGACCATCGGCTATCGAACCCTGAATCATCCGGTTCCCGCCCATTGTGCCTTGCGCAATGGCGTATATGTCGTGCGCGTGCATGGCTTGGGCGCAGGGCCCCTGCCGGGGGTCGCAAGCATGGGGGTTCGACCGACTGTAACCGAACAAGGCAGGCGGCTGCTCGAGACCCATTTGCTGGACTGCAACATTGACGCTTACGGTAAACTCAGTACCGTCGAATTCGTTCGCTTCCTGCGGGACGAAGAGAAATTTCCGGACTTTCCTTCCCTGATCGCCGCCATCGACGACGATGCGCGACGCGCCCGAGAACATTTTGCCTCTCATGGACTATAGAAAAAGCCTCAATCTGCCTGAATCCCCATTCCCCATGCGTGGAAACCTCGCCAAGCGCGAACCTGCATGGATTGCCGAATGGGAGGAAAACAAGGTCTATGCAGCCATCAGGGAAGCCAGCAAGGGAAGACCAAAATTCGTTCTGCACGATGGTCCCCCGTATGCCAACGGCAGCATCCACATCGGGCACGCCGTCAACAAGATTCTGAAGGACATCATCGTCAAGAGCCGCAACATGGCGGGCTTTGACGCCGTGTATGTTCCCGGCTGGGATTGCCACGGCATGCCGATCGAGATCCAGATCGAGAAGAAATACGGAAAGAATCTGCCTGTGGGCGAGGTCCAGGCCAAGGCACGTGCCTACGCTCATGAACAAATCAACAACCAGCGCAGCGAGTTCAAACGACTGGGTGTCCTGGGAGACTGGGATCGACCCTATCTCACCATGAACTACAGCAACGAAGCTGATGAATTGCGTGCCTTGTCGCGCATCATGCAAAAGGGATTCGTGTTCCGCGGCCTCAAGCCGGTGAACTGGTGTTTCGACTGTGGGTCTGCCCTGGCGGAAGCGGAAGTGGAATACGCCGATCGCAGTGACCCTTCCATCTATGTCGCCTTCCCCTTCAAGGATCCTGCTCGCGTCGCCGAGGCGTTCGGGTTATCTGAGGCCGCATCCGGCGCTATCGTCATTTGGACCACGACGCCCTGGACGATTCCCGCCAACCAGGCGCTGAATGTCCACCCTGAGTTCGTCTATGCGCTGGTGCGCCTGTCGACGCCACGCCACTCGGGCGAACTGCTGCTGCTCGCAAAGGACCGTGTAGAGGCCTGCCTGTCGGAATGGGGCCTGGAAGGTACCGTCATTGCCACGACCACAGGCGACAAGCTGGCAGGCCTGGAATTCCATCATCCGTTGGCCGAGTCGCACGAGGGTTACCGCCGCGTGTCGCCAATCTATGTGGGCGACTACGTCACGCTGGACTCGGGCACCGGTGTCGTGCACTCCGCGCCTGCCTACGGTGTCGAAGACTTCATCTCGTGCAAGACCCATGGGCTTTCCGACGAGAACATCATCAACCCCGTGAAGGGCGACGGCCACTACGCCGACAGCCTGCCCCTGTTCGGCGGACTGATGATTTGGAAAGCCAATCCGGTCATCGTCGAAGCGCTTCAAAACGCAGGCAACCTGCTCAAGGTCGAGTCCTTGAAGCACAGCTACATGCATTGCTGGCGTCACAAGACACCGGTGATCTATCGCGCTACAAGCCAATGGTTTGCGGGTATGGATCGCATGCCCTCCGAGGGTGGCGGCACGTTGCGTGAACGCGCGCTCGAGGCCGTGGAGAACACCGCCTTCTATCCTGCATGGGGTAAAGCGCGTCTACATGCAATGATTGCCAACCGCCCAGACTGGACGCTGTCGCGTCAACGCCAATGGGGCGTGCCGATGGCCTTCTTCGTGCACAAGGAAACCGGTGAATTGCATCCCCGCACTCCGGAGCTGATGGAGGCCATCGCCCAACGTATCGAGCAGCGAGGTATCGAAGCCTGGCAGGAACTCGACCCTGTAGAACTGCTGGGTGACGAAGCGCAGTACTACGAAAAGAACCGCGATACGCTGGACGTATGGTTCGACTCCGGTACGACCCATGCAACTGTACTGGGTGGCCGAGACGGCCAGGTCAAGGGTTCGCATGCCGAAGAGCTGACATGGCCGGCCGATCTCTACCTCGAAGGTTCGGATCAGCACCGTGGCTGGTTTCATTCTTCCTTGCTGACCGGCTGCATGCTCTATGGGCGCGCGCCTTACAAGGCGCTGCTGACACACGGCTTCGTGGTCGACGGCCAGGGTCGCAAGATGAGCAAATCCGTTGGTAACGTCGTCGCGCCGCAAAAGGTGTCCGACACGCTCGGCGCCGAGATTCTGCGCCTGTGGACAGCCGCCACCGATTACTCAGGCGAACTGTCGATCTCGGATACCATCCTCGAACGCGTCGTCGAGAGCTACCGCCGCATCCGCAACACGCTCAAATTCCTGTTGGGCAACGTCAGCGATTTCGACTACGACACGCAAGCCGTGCCGTTCGAAGAGATGTTCGAGATCGATCGTTACGCCGTGGCCATGACGGCCGCGATGCAGGCCGATATCCTGGCATGGTATGAACGCTACGAGTTCCACCCTGCCGTGGCACGCCTGCAGGTATTCTGCTCCGAAGATTTGGGTGCATTCTATCTCGACGTCCTGAAGGACCGGTTGTATACGACGGCGGCGGACAGCCGTGCTCGTCGATCGGCCCAGACGGCGCTCTGGCACATTACCAGTGGCCTGTTGAAACTGCTGGCTCCCATCCTGTCCTTCACAACGGAAGAGGCCTGGAAACTGTTCAACGCCAAGGATGAGCCCGTCACGATCTTCACGGAAACCTTCCACACCTACCCGGAAGCCGGTGACCGTGATGCCATGACGGCCAAGTGGGCGCGCGTTCGCGAAATCCGCGCGGAAGTCATGCGCCGTATTGAAGAAGTGCGGGCGACCGGCAAGGTGGGGTCTTCCTTGGCGGCGGAAGTGGACATCTTGGCCAATGGACAGGATCTGGAATGGTTGCAATCGCTGGGTGAAGACCTCCGATTTGTCCTGATTGTCTCGCGTGTGACTGTTGCTGCCGCGAATGAGGGCGGTCTCAGCATCGAGGTCCGTCCCACCGAAGCGACAAAATGCGAACGCTGCTGGCACCATCGCGACGATGTCGGCGCAAATGCTGATCACCCCACGATCTGCGGCCGGTGCTCGGATAATCTGTTCGGCGACGGCGAATCCCGCGAACATGCCTGATCACAAGGTACAGGAGACGGGGGGCGTTACGATCCGCGGACGGGCGGGCGCCTCATCGGCTGACCGCCTGGCTGACGCTCAGGTCACTGGCGGTGGGCAGCTACCCACCGCCGAAACAAACCGACCCCTGTTCCTGGGCTGGCTGCTGCTGGCCGCCGCCATCATTGTGGTTGATCAGATCACCAAGCTTTGGTTTGACGGCAACCTTCAATATGGTGAACGCTGGCCACTTCTGCCCTTTTTCGACTTTACCCTGGTCTACAACACCGGAGCGGCGTTCAGTTTCCTGGCCGAGAGCCCGGGCTGGCAACGATGGTTCTTTACCGTCATTGCGGTTGTTGCCTCTATCGTAATATTGCGCCTGTTGTGGAAGCACACCAGCGATATCCTATTTTCGCTGGCCCTAGCATGTATCCTGGGCGGCGCCCTGGGCAATGCCATTGATCGGCTTGTGTATGGCCATGTGATCGACTTCCTGCTGTTCTACTGGCGTGAATGGTACTTCCCGGCCTTCAATGTTGCGGACATCGCAATCACCATCGGTGCGATACTGCTCCTACTGGATGAAATCCTGCGCTGGCGACGCGAACGACGCCAGCGCTCCCAACCGTGAGCCTGCATAATGCTGGAACTTGCGAATAAACGAATCGTTCTCGGGCTGACCGGCGGCATCGCCTGCTACAAGATCGCCGAGTTTGTCCGGCGAGCAATCGAGCAAGGCGCTACGATCGACGTGGTGATGACCGAAGCGGCCACCCATTTCATTACGCCCGTCACCATGCAGGCGCTCTCGGGCAGGCCGGTCTACATCGACGCCTGGGACGCGCGCATGCCGAACAACATGGCGCACATCAATCTCACTCGCGGTGCCGATGCCATCGTGATTGCTCCGGCGAGCACCGACTTCCTGGCGAAGCTCGCGCATGGGATGGCGGACGACCTGCTCTCGACGCTGTGTGTCGCTCGGGGAAATTGCCCGCTCCTGGCCGTACCGGCGATGAATCGTGAAATGTGGCTGAATCCAGCCACCCAGCGTAACAAGGTCCTGCTCGAGCAAGACGGCGTCATCTTCTTTGGTCCCGCCGAGGGGGAGCAGGCCTGTGGCGAAGTGGGCAGCGGCCGCATGATCGAGCCAGACCAGATTCTGGCCGACCTGATCGCCTTCTTCCAGCCCAAGGTGTTGGCCGGTCATCAGGTGCTGGTCACAGCTGGCCCCACTTCGGAACGTATCGACCCAGTACGGGTGATTACGAACCGCAGTTCCGGCAAGACCGGCTATGCCATCGCCCGGGCAGCTCGTGAAGCCGGCGCCGGGGTCATTCTCGTCAGTGGCCCAACTGCCCTACCCCCACCGCATGGTGTGCAACGCATTTCTGTTGAAAGCGCCAGGCAGATGCACGACGTCGTCATGCAGTATGCACGCAGTAGCAGCCTCTTCATCTCCGTAGCGGCCGTTGCAGACTGGTATGTCGCCAATGCCAGCGACCAGAAAGTCAAGAAAATGACTGACCAAGCCGCCCCACAGCTCGAGTTCGCGCCCAATCCGGACATTCTTGCCGAAGTGGCCGCTATGAAAGGCGGCCCCTGGTGCGTCGGCTTTGCGGCCGAGACTGAAAAGCTTGACGAACACGCAGAATCCAAACGCCGTCGAAAAGGCGTGCCGCTGCTCGTAGGAAATATTGCGCAGCTTGTCATGGATGCCGACGTGACACAGATGGTTTTGTTCGAGGACAGCGGCAAGACAGCGCTGCCGCCACAACCCAAGATGCAGGCCGCTCGGGCGCTCATCGCCGCCATCGCGGAACGCATTCCTAGGAATACGCTGTAATGAGACGTATCGCACTGAAAATCCTTGATCCTCGCATGCATGACTATCTGCCCGCGTACGCAACTCGCGGCTCGGCCGGGCTCGATCTACGTGCGTGCATCGATGCGCCTATCACACTGGAACCCGGTGCTACCGAACTGGTCCCAACCGGCCTGGCCATCCATATCGCCGATCCAGCCTATGCGGCGGTGATTCTGCCGCGCTCCGGCCTAGGCCACAAACATGGCATCGTGTTGGGCAATCTGGTGGGGCTGATCGACTCGGACTATCAGGGGCCGCTGATGGTGTCTGCTTGGAATCGCGGCAGTCAACCGTTTGTACTCGAACCCATGGAACGTCTGGCCCAGCTTGTCGTCGTGCCGGTGCAGCAAGTGGAATTCGACGTAGTGGACGACTTCGAACAAAGTGATCGAGGCACTGGTGGCTTCGGTAGCACTGGCCGCCGATAGTCACACTGAGCACTTCGGTAATGCGCGGTCACGCATCTTCGCCCAGATAAGCCGCGCGGACTTTCGGATCATTCAATAAATGTCGTGCACTGCCTTCGAGCTGGATGCGCCCCGACTCCATTACATATCCCCGATGGCTGGCCTCCAAGGCGAGGCGCGCATTCTGCTCGATCAACAGAATCGTGACACCGGCACCGGCAATGGTGTTGATCACTTCGAAAATCTTTTCCACCATCAACGGTGCCAGGCCCATGGACGGTTCGTCCAGCAACAACAAGCGGGGCCGCGAAATCATGGCACGGCCCAGGGCCACCATTTGTTGCTCCCCACCGGACAAGGTTCCTGCCGATTGCTTCAGCCGTTCCTTCACCCGGGGGAAAATTTCCAGGACATGCTCGGTGTCGCGACGGGCTTCTTCTTCGTCGCGGCGACTGTAAGCGCCCATGGCCAGGTTTTCTTCGACCGTCAACTGACCGAAGATGCCACGACCCTCCGGTACCATCACCAGGCCCCGACGTACTAGCATGTAGGACGGCAGGCCCGCAATCGACTGCCCTTCGTACAGAATCTCGCCACCCGCTCGCGGCACCAGCCCACAGATTGCCCTGAGTGTGGTGCTCTTGCCCGCACCGTTGGCCCCGATCAGGCAAACAAGTTCGCCGCGATTGACCACCAGATTTACGCCACGTACGGCGCGAATACCGCCGTAAGCGACATCCAGATCACGCAGCTCCAACATCGGTGACGGGTCCGCCTCTAATCCTCCTGTCGGACCGACGGCAGGACTCGCACGATCGAGGCCGGGGCGATTCCAACCGTTCAGGAGACGGAGAACGGTCATGGCTGATACCCTTCAGGGGCGGGACCGCCTTGACCGGAATGCGCAGCTGGCTGCCCCATCGGTAGCCCCGCTGTAGTGTCCTGGGCAGCCCCCTTACCCAGATACGCCTCGATAACGCGAGGATCGCGTTGAACCTCGGCCGGTTTGCCCTC
>Ga0065721_10050415_pt1 | contig 20417 bp, 27 predicted proteins | sample Mesricmetagenome_FD_59108 | JGI IMG/M metagenome (GOLD analysis project Ga0065721, IMG submission 59108) | Mesophilic microbial community from rice straw/compost enrichment Sample: eDNA_1 v2 (version 2) | ecosystem: Engineered > Solid waste > Grass > Composting > Bioreactor | place: USA: Davis... | reverse complement strand
CCGTGTCGGACAAGATCGAAGAGATGCGCAAGCCCGGAGGAGTTTTCGAGCTGATGCCGTTCAACGTATCGACGCACGATCTCCGCAAGGCGTTCGTCTCGATCGTCGGCCCAAAGATGTCCCGCTTCACGCTCCGTGGCCGCCCGATGGATTCGGAAGAGGTCGCCATGATCACGCACAAGAACGAAGGCCGCGAGAGCGTGGCTCAGCTCGTGTACGACAAGAACAGCTATCTCGACGTCAAGCTTGAGATCCTGACGTGGTGGCAGGAGTTTGTCCTCGAGGGTCACCGCATGTACCTGGAGTCCCGGGAACTTAAAAAGGCAGCCTGATCGCCGCGTGTTGGTCACCAATTGGTGACGTTCGCCCTATCCCAGTGCCCGAGCTTTCTTCTCCCTCGGGCACTGGGTGCCAGTTCTAGTGCCGCGTCTGCGGATCCTCTCCTTCGACGCTATCCGTATCCTCATCGGCAGCCGCCTGCAGTTGCTGCATCATGTCGAGACCGGCACCGTAATCCGACAGGAAGTGCTCGAGCGCTTCCTCCGGGGTGTCGAACATATACCCGTCCGACGCAGACCCTCCCCACGTTACGGCATCGAGAACATCCTCATGCGCCGGGCACCGCACCCTCGCTTCCTCGCCGGCACCGATCAGCCTGCCCGGCCGACCGCAGCACTCGCATGTGACCAGTGACTTCTCCCGAGCAGTCTCGCGGATCCGGAGGAACGACCGATACGGATGCGGGATCTTCCTGTCCGGCGGCAGGTGATCATCAAGCGGGATGTCGCCCGAGACGTAGGTCGCCGACAGCTTCAATGCGCCATCGACACGCTCGGCCCGGGCGATCTCGAAAAGCCACTCCTCCGGCAGCTTGCTAGCTTCGTCGATCGCTTCCGCAAGGATCTGGCACCAACCGTTGGCGACCGTAATTTCCGACATTGTCCACCTTTTGGTCGGGAATAATCGACATCACCCGCTGGTCTGATCGCGCTTGGCGACAAGCTTGAGGACGTACTCGAGCAGCCACGTGCGGTCGGCAGTGGATAGCGGTGCGGGGCTGAATTCATCCCAACGCTCGATGTCGCCGATGATCCAGTCGGCGCGTTGATCGTCAACGACTACTCTGGCGGCAATCACTGCCTGCATGACCTGGTAGCCATACTCCACCAGAAGCTGACGCTCGCGACCGTCCAGCCGCCAAGTGTCGTCATCTACCCGGCGTCCCAGTTCAGTCTTCCGCATCGGATCGTTGCCCTCATCATCGATCATCGGTGTAGCCTCCGTCCAAGCCTGATCCAGCCGTCATCAGTGCGCGCCATCGCCTTGTCTCGATGGAGATAAAGCAGCCGCATCCACCGCCGCGCGACGCCATCCCGGCTGTAGAGCATGCCGCCGACTAACCAGCTCGCCGGCACGTCGCCGGACTGCCAGAGCAGTAGCTGCCAATCCTGGAGCCACCCGGCAGCGAACATTTCCTCGGCGGTCGGCTCGATCTCGCGGCACAAGCGGAATTCAGGCGGCGGCGTTGGGCGGCCGCCCGGAGACGAGAGTTTAAGAAGCCTGTGGCCGATCCTGAACGCCGTCCCCGTCATCGACGCGAGATGCCACCCGACACGCTGGCACGTCGCCGCATCAGGCTGCCAGTCGATGTTCAGTACGCTCTCGATGCTCTCGAAGCGATGGATGGCCTCGCAGATGAGCGTTTCAGCGTCCATGCCTTCATAGGCGATGCCACGGATGCCAAGGTTCCGGCGGCGAGGTCGAGGTATCGTTGCTGTCACGTGGCCCATTCTGGAGCCTCCGAGGGTACGAATTCATCGACATCGGGGTCGTAGACAATCCAGCCGTCGGCGGTCTGGCGGTAGTCCCGCGGCTCCGGATCCTCGCGAACTGCGTATACGCCGTGCTGGGTCGCGTGGTCTTCGCACGTCACGGTCATGTAGCTGCGCCTCCGGCGGAAACGGCCACGACGACCGCAGTACTCGCAAGTGTGCAGGCTCCTAGCCTCGGCGAGGCGGTGCACTTCCGTGACTGCGCGAACGGACGACAGCGTTTCGCCGTAGCTGGAGTCATAGATGCGCAGCGTGCCCAACTTTTCTTTGATCTGCCGGACTTCATAGACCGCGCCCGGTGGCATCTCGCGATCGATGACGGCGAAATAGTTGTCGAGTATCCCGATCCAGCCGATCTCACATTGAAAACCGAAGTCCGGCCGCAGCAGTCGCGGGTATTTCGCCTTCAGGTCTTCCCAAGTTCTCATCGGAAACGCTCCGGAGTTTCGATTGGCACCATCGTGTCTGTTTCACGGTCATAGCCGTACCACTGTCGGTCTACCTGCATCGTGCCCGCCGTCCAGCGCGTCGACTGTCCCCACGAAGCTTGGTCGGGAGACGCATGATCAGGACACAGCGTCCGCCACCATGCATATCGGCCCGGCGGCGGCCGACGGAGCCAACCCTCGGCACCGCAGACTTCACACGTCATGCCGCTCTTGATCTCGGCTTTGCCCTTCGCGAGCCTGGCTTTCAGCACCGGGGTGTCGCACCAGATGCGCATCGTGCCCCATTTTTCTTTGATCTCGTGCACGCTCAAGGATGCGTCATGCGGCAGCGCCTCCTCCACGAACGCGCGGACGAGCGGCAGCCACCCGATACCGACGTCGACGTATTTCGCGCCGTCGAAGACGCCAGGGTAATCCTCCCGCAAGTCATCGAGTTTGATCCGGGGGAAGTCAGCGCTATGCATCACCACGTCTCCGTTTCACAGCTATCGCACGTCACCACACGCCGACCTGCGCGATCTCGGCCATGTCCAGACCCACAACACATGCAGGTCGACAACGACTGGGTGACATATCCTTGAACAACGCGGACGAGACGGAGTCTGGTGGCGGGATCAAGACGGCTCTCGTCACAGCGCACGTGCAGCCATCCGCGGTCTGCGGTCATGGTCATGTCCGTGACATCGGGGTAGTCGCGGAGGACGGTCTCGGTCAGGTCGCGGACGAGAGCGTTCCAGCCGCGTGGGATCGAACTAGACATCGCGCATCTCCTTCGTGAGTTCTCTGAACGTTTTCGGCTGGAAACCTACGTCGGGCATGTCGACGCCGACATCGCGAGAGCGGCCTTCTGCCGGCAGCCGTCCGTGGGCGTGCCCGTAGAAGTGCCAGCTTCCCTTGCGGTGTCCCTGCCAGGCACGCTGCGCGTAGTGCGACAGGACGATCTTCTGGCCTTCATCTTGAACGAACATGAGCGCTTCCGGCCGGGCGGCCCAGTCGAGGCCGAGGATCGTCGGGTGAAGATCGCCGTCGCGCATGATGTCGTGATTGCCGTAGACGAGAAACTTGCGCCCGTTCAGCCGGCGAAAGATGGCACTGACGCGGTCGGCGTTGTTCAGGCCCATCGCGAAGTCGCCAAGGTGATAGACGACGTCCTCGTTGCCGACGACGGCGTTCCATCTCGCGATCAGATGCTCGTCGTGCTCGGCGATCGTCGAGAACGGGCGCGGCTGCATGCTGAGGATGTTGGCGTGGTTGAAGTGGGTGTCGGCGACGTAGAACTTCTTGGTGAAGGACATGCGAGGACTCCTGAAATAGAACATGCGAGAGCGGCTCCGCGTTTGCGGGCGTCAGGCGGCTATTCGGGCTATCTTCAGTCCTGCGAGCATGTTGGCGTCGGTCCTCTTATCCGGGAGATCACATAGCACACGCCCGGGGGAGTTGTGAGCCCCTGCCGGAATGATCGCTGCCGGCAGGGTTAAGATTTCGCGATCGAGAAACGGACCTTTCCGTTATCGCCAAGCGACATTCAGGCGCTGCCGGCGTAGACCCTTCAGCTCGATGCGAGCCTTCTCGATCTGTGCGGGCGTGTAGCCGACCTTGTGCCCGTGGTCGATGACCCACTCGGCAGCGGCAGATCGACCTTTAAGTGAGAAACTGACCAACACTTCCTCGTCGCCGAACTTTTCAGCCCAGATCCCCGTCCGCTTGTAACTCGCAGGGCAGTTGTCGACACAGCAGACGTACTTCGTATTCAGTGGCGCGAATGCCTCGATGAGCTCCTCCTTGCTCATGCAGAGATGGACCTTCGCCATCGAAAGAATACTGCTGAAGTCGTCGTCGTGGCTGCGCGTCAGTTCGTCCTCGGACTTCATCGCAGAGACCTCGGCGATCAGCCGCTGGAGCCGTCGTTCGAATGTGGCCACGACGTCCTCGTAGGTCGGCGGCACGTACTGCGGGACGGGTTGTCTCGATCTGGTCATGCGATGTACTCCACGGTGTCGATGATTTCGCGGTGCTTCATCCGGATTAGCCGAACAGTCTGTTCGAGCAGCGGCACCGTGATCTCCTTGCGTGCCAGGAAGCCGTTCCCATTCCACTCGATCCTCAAGGTCTTCTTCTCTCCCATGTCGAAGATCCGCGCCTCTCGGAGTCCGTCGAGCAGCGACTGGATCTCGCGCTCTGTCCTGACCTCGTCGTCAAGTTCGATCCTGACGATGGAAGCGTCCCCGAAGTCGATGGCGCTCTCTGAAGTCGCAGCCGCCGAAGCCAGAGCCGGAGCTTCCGACATCACCTTCGGCTGAGGCCTGGAGCCGTCACGGTACATCAGTTCGCGTGGCTCCTTCCAATCCGCGAGCCACCTAGTGAAAGCAGCCCCGACGCTTTCCTCAGCCATCGTCTGCAGGATCTGACGCCCGGTGAACATCTCCATCGAACCGATCAGGATTTCAGGATCATCCTTCGCCAGTGCCATTGTCGCCGCCCAGCGCTCTGCCAGGGTAACGATGGTGGCATTCACCTTGCCGGCAGCTTGAGCCAGGAGTTCCTCGTTCGGCGTCTCGGCAGAGCGGTCCAGTCCCGCGGTCTCGAAGATCCTTCTGATGCGCTGCCGATCCAACAGCACGACTTTCGGCTTCTGCTCTTCACCCAGGTGCTTCCTCGCGCGTCCGATCGAGAACACGATTGCTTCGACCGGACGGCCGCGTCCGGAGGATCGGCGGAGTTCGTAGTTGGCCACGAAGCGGCGGACCTTGGACTCAGTTGAACCGTCATCGGCACCGAACATGTCGTCCATCGCTGGCTTCAACACGTCGTTCTCGAAGTGGCCCCAATGAAACTTGCCCTTCTTGCCGACCCAGCCCAGTTCATCGGCGAGATCCTCAGGTTTGTAGACGAGCGGATGCTGCTCATCGAGACCCGCGACGTAGGCAAGCTTGGGGTAGAGGCGCGCCGAGTACTTGCATTTGAAGCGGGCGAAGGCGGCGACTTCCAGGTGGGCATACTGTGTGGCAGCGAGGATCACCTTGCGGACGCTGGGATGCATGCGGAAGCCGATCTCGCGCTCTCCATTCGGCCTGCGAACGTCCTCGCACTGCAGAAGCTGAATCCTGGAAGCGGCACGACGAGTGCCGTCCTGCTCGGTGAAGTCGTAGCTAACGTAAGTCTTGGAGATCGCCTCCAGGTACTCGCGGATCCGGTCGGCGCGCAGCGTGTCGAGATAGGCCATTGCGTCGGCGAAACGAACCGAATGCTCTTCGGTCGTCGCGATCTGAGTGCGGGCGGAGGCCATCAGGTATTCGTAGAGCGCGTGAGATTTTGCGGACATCGCCGCAGCCGGGGTCGCACCCTCCGTCTCGCCGACGTAGCGCACGCTCCGGATCATCACCAGCGGACGCTCGACACGTGGGTCCTCCTTCTCGACGCGGCTCTTGTCGAGCACTGCAGACAGATCGCCCTGGACGCCCAAGCGGTCTGCTCCAGTAATCTGTGGTTTCGCTGCCGGGCGGCGGTGAAATGGATTTTGCATGCGTCTCTCCTGTCTCCTACAAACAGGATTTGTCCGCCGGCGGAATGGAGCAAGGAGATAATGTCGGGAGATGCAAGAATTCCGACATAGACGCGTTCTGATCCCGTAGTGATGACTATGTCGGGCGATGTTGTAGAGCCGACATGAATGACAAGTTCCGACATAGACGTGCCGTTTCGATGACAAGTTCCGACACTAACAAGTTGACGGAGCGTGATGGGGACTGGCCGGATCGGGGGTCGGACTCCCGGATATTCTTAAGAGATTCTACAGCGGCTCCGCTGAGGCCGTTTTCGTAGTGACGGAGGAAGGTGTTTTACCCTCCGGACAGGATAGACTAGGTCTATCGTTGGACGCTACGCGCTGCTCCGCTCGACCAGCTCCGCGTATCCTCCTTGACGGCCGAGCACGAGGCAAGCCGTGGTCACTTGCAAGCCCGAGCAGGATCATTCCCGTAGTGATGGGAGGAAGTGGTCATGCCGAGGCAAGCCGATCCGGTGAACGAAGTGGGACGCCGCGCGACGGAGCGATGGAGGGACGGACTGCGGACGGCAGCCGTGCCCGAGTCATGCCACATCGACACTGCGGTAGCCGCAGCCGTGTCGGTCTATCTTGCCCGAGTTCAGGACTCCGGTGAGGATCTCCCCGATCCGATCAAGACTGTCATCGCGGATGCCCTCAAGATCCTCGAGTTTCGAGGGTTTGAACCGACCGGGACAAAGCGGAAGGCGATGAGGCGTCTCCTGTATCGCCGCGACCGGGAAAGGCTCCGTCGTTCCACTGAGCGGTCGAGCAGGAGCGCATCACTATGACGATCGCCAGGACGTACGCTTCCCCCCATTACTTCTTGATTATGAATCGGACGTCCCAACAAACCCGTAGTGATGGAGGGTTCACATGAGACATTTCAATCCACCTCCATCCTGCCGAGATCCCCGCTGGGCGAAGGTTCGAGAAGCGCTGCTCGTTCTGGGGACGGTCGCCTCGGAGGATCTGGACTATGCGAAGCAACAGAACGGCGTGGGGTTCTCTAAATCGGATTCGACCAAGGGGCATGGTCTTGCCCGTCTTAGCCCAAGTGAGGTGCTCAGAAGCAGCGCGACGTATGCTGAGGTCCTCAAGATGGCGGCTCGTTACCGCCGACAGGCCAGCAGGATCGGCCAGGGCGACTTGTTCTGACGCGAGACAAGTTGCGGACATCCGATTCACATCGGCGAATTCCGCCGGCGATTGAATCTTTCAGGCCACCCGGGCGACCATGTTCTCGACACGCAGGAGAGAACCTATGGGCATCAAGTCCGCCGATCCTCAGACAATCGCACCGCGCCTCAGCATCGTTGAGGACCAGGCCGCGTGGCTGCTGGAAAACAGAGGCACGGGCGGCGGAGGTGGGACAGATCCATCCGAACTGCTCAAGAAGCTCTACCAGGCGACGGTCGGGCTGTCTCACACGAGCATCGCGGCACCCGGCGATGATATCTGGGATGGGAATGTCTACACTGACGACAATGGCGAGCGGTCGATGCACGTAGCGATTTTCGGCTGGTCGCCTGACCGGAAGGATCTCGCGAATGTCGAAGCCTGTCTGCAGAATGCGAAGGGCTTCTACAGCATGATCTTCGCGCGCGGTGACGCGCGGTGGCTGGGCTTCTCCGCGTCACTTGCGAACGACATCTACGGACCGGACGACCAGTACCTCGGATCGCTCCGGACAAGCGGACGATCCTTGGTCGAAGCTGTCTTCGGCGATCCCTCCAGCGTCCCCGGGCCCGGCCCGGAAGGAACGGTGATGGGGCGTATCGAGCAGCTCGAAGCCGCCCTCGAAGAACTCGCAACGAACTTTGAGGAGGCCCTTGCCGATCTGCGCGACAATACTGACGCCCAGCTTGCGTCCATTGTCACTGAGATAGACAACATCAAGACGCGAATGGCAGCGGCAGGTATCTGATGACCGACACCGACCTCACGCCCAAGCAAGCCATCGCCGCTTACCTCGGCGGCGATCCCGTGCCGCCTCACATCCTGCGCGCGGCGATGGCACAGTACGTCTGCGCCTACGACCTCATCACCGACCTCGCTTCCGACGTCGCCGATGACCCCGAGTGCAAGTCGTCGATCGACGAACTCGCGTCCGAGATCCTCATGCAACAGACGATGCTTGAGGAGTACCTCGTCTTGACCGCCGCCGCGACCGCACTGCCTGACCTCGTGCGCAGCCGATCTGCGATCATCAGAAGGACTCGAGCATGAATCCGCTTGCATCGTCGTCTGCCGGCACACACCATCTTCGTAGCCGAGGATTTTGGATTCACGGTTCCTTCGACTGGCCCGGCTGCTGCGCATGGTCTCCGCGCGCGCCGGGTTCTTTTTTTGTGAGGTGATCTGATGGCCAGAAGATCTGACTATTCAGAGAAGGTCGTCGGCCTTGGCTTGGATTTTGACTACAAGCAGATCGAGCGCACTCTCGACGACATCGAGAAGAAGGTGCTGCCGTACGCCGCCGCGAAGGTGCTGAACAACGCCGCCTTCGGTGTCCGTCGCGCTCTGATTGACTACACAGACAAGATCTTCGACAAGCCGAATGCCTTCACGCGCGGTGCTTGGCTCGTCGACAAGGCTCAGTCGAAGGACGGCCCCAACATGGCGGCGGCGATCAAGGCGCGGCCGAAGCAGGCGGAGTACCTCCAGCATCAGATCTTCGGGGGCGTGCGCAAGACGGGTTCGGCAGGATCCGGGCCATACGACTTGTTCGCCTACTCGGCGAAGCTCACCAAGTTCGGAGGTGTCGACCGCGGATATCTCAAGAAGTTGTCTGCACAGGCAAAGACAGAGCGCAAAGCTCGCAAGGCGCTGGCGGCGAAACGCAAGGCTGCCGCAAAGAACGAGAACATGACACCGAAGGAGCGCCGGGCGCTACAGTGGAACGTGGCGTCCAGGAACAAGCCCGGCGTATTCTTCGGCGAGATCTACGGTCTGAAGGGTTACTGGAAGCGGTCTGAGCGATACACGAGGTCGGCGAGGAAGAAGATTGGCACGCCAGTGTGGACAAAGGCTGGATCGACTCCGCAGCTTCTTTTCGGGGTCAAGAGCACGATCAAGAACAAGCCGATCTTCGACTATGACAAGGTCGTCGCCGAATCTTTCGCAAAGCACGCGAACGAGAAGGAATTCAAGGCGATCCTCGACCAGCGGACGAAAGCACTCCGCTAGGCGCGATCCTGCCGGCGGCGTTTACCCGGGCTCAACTGTCACACACTATTCATGGGAAAAGTCCGTGAGGCTGTGGAATGAAATTCGTTGAACTTTTCGCCGGTGCCGGCGGCTTGGGGTTGGGCTTGGAAGCCGCTGGCATGGAGCATCTGCTGTCTTTCGAAAAGGAGAAAGCCCAGCACAGTGTGCTCGTCCACAATGGCAAGGACGCCATCCGCATGGATCTGGCCGACGTCGGCCGCGCATGCCTCTCGATGCACGAGGTGCCGGACATCATCGTGGGCGGACCTCCTTGCCAAGATTTCAGCCGGCAGGGCAATCGTCAGTCCGGCGAGCGAGCATTGCTGACCGAGCACTTTGCGCAGATCATCTGCTTGGTCCGGCCGGAATGGTTTCTCTTCGAGAACGTCCCGGAAGCGCGAACGAAGTCGGAATACCGGAACGCTCGCGCACTCTGGGAGCGACACGGCTACGGCATCACGGAAGTCGTTTGTGATGCCCGAGACTATGGCGTCCCCCAACGGCGCAAGAGACTGATCTGCATCGGCAGGCTCGGGGAGATCGATGATTTTCTCAAAGCCGAGATCGAGGCGGCGAAGAAGCCGCCGACCGTCCTCCGCGACATTCTTGATCCAGAACGATACCCCGATGACGCCTCGCTTCTCAGCAAAGGTTTTTACTTTGCCCGCCCATGGATGGGGAAGAAGAATGAGCCCAATGGGCGCGGGATCATCAGCATAGATGAAGTCTGCCCGACGATCACGCGTCACACCCACGAGCATCCGGGCACTGTCTACCAAGCTCATCCCAAGGATTCAGGACGACTAGAGGATGCTCACATCCTGACGTCCGAACAGGTCGCAAGGATTCAGGGCTTCCCCGCAGACTACGATTTCCAACGGAAAGCTTACAAATACGCCCGCGCAGGCTGGTCGGATAAGACGATCAATCTCATGGTTGCGAACGCAGTTCCGGCTCCCATGGCACAGGCGATCGGAAAGGTCATCTCCGACCGACATTACGGCCACACGATTCCAGAACTCGACGACGGGTTCACGCGCCACGTCGCGGCGCAGCCACGCAAGAACAAGAAAGACCTCACGGACGAGTCCATGGCCAACGTCCGGTCCCGAGTGAACCGCGCGCGGCGAATGATCGGGGGTCGGATGTACGCTAACCTAGCGCTCGAACTACAGGCACTCGAAGCGAGCCGCGAGATCGTCTGGCTCGGCGACGAGTCGCGCAAGGCGCAGCGGGTCCAGCGCGGCCGCCCCTTTAAGGATCTTCCGAAAAGGCTGCGATCGGATCTCCGGCAAGCGCTCGCTCTCTATCACTCGTATCGCATGTCGACCCTGCCTGAGCCGCCGAAGCCGAAAAAGAAGAAGCCGAAGAAGGCAGCGCCGAAAGGCGCAGCACTGCTGCCGACAACGACGAAGCACGTGATCGATCAGCTCCGAGAGGGGCCGATCCGACTCAACGGCAGCGCGAGCGAACCGATCGACTTCTTCGAGGACGACTGGTTTCCGACGGAACGTCAGCCACAGCCGCCACGCGCGGACGACGACTGGCGGCCGGAAGGCTACGAACTCCCCGATGAGGACGATCTCGCCGCCATTCTCGACAACGACTGAGGTTGTATCTCTCGCCGCCGGCAGGAACACTATCCTCGACTACGAGGAGGATGTGCATGCGGGCGGCAGAACTGACGATTGAACGATTTCCAACTTGGACAACACGCAGCCGTCGCGCCGCCACCCCGCGGACGGACTGGATCTCGCTCGGATCAGAGCACGACATCGCGCACGTTGTCCGGCTCTGGCAGCATGTCCTGCGCTTCCGCCTCGACCAGCTCCCCGACGACGAACATGTGATGTGGCAAGTCGCCGACAAACTACGCGGCCGTGGCTCCCGGGTGGTCAGGATCCGAGACGGCGTCCTCGACATCGATCGTCGGCACCTCCATGCCTTCAGGGAAGCGATCGACTGGCTCTGGGATCATCTGTGCGACGAGCATGGCGATCACCGCTATGCATGGTGCAGAGACGTCGGAGAGTGGATCCGGATCGAGACCGAGGTCCAGCCGATCACGGACTTCGCGGAAGCCAGGCTCGCCGTCGAGATCATCGAGAGCATCATGGATGTGGCAGCCGATAACGTCGTTAAGATAAGGGAGACCGCGTGATGGCACCTCGCAAGAAAACCACTGAACCCGTCGTCGTCGCCGAGCCTGCTCCTGAGCAGCCGATGATGACCTACATCCCGAACCCGATCACGGTCGCGTCCATGAGGCCGGCTACGCAGGGCGAGTTCGCGCTCAGGGAGGTCGTGCGGTCGCGCCTGCAGGCCGTCGAGAACGTCATCGTGGATTTTGTCCGGGAGAAGGAAGCGGAAGGATTCAGTCTGGACGAGATCAATACCTTGTACGCCGTCGAGTTACCGCTTCTGTTTGGATATTGGCGCGAGGATGGCAATGGCAGGATCCGGGCACAGTATGATGGCCAGATCGTGGAGCGTTGAATTTTGCAGGCGCTCGAGTGAGGCTGTGACCATGCAAGAGCATTTTGCGCCGCCGTCACTCGTCGATCGGGCCGCGTATGTTGGGCATCGGCTCCGACGAGGGAGTCGCCGTGAAACACCTCCTGCAGGTGGCCTGCCGGGCGCTTCTATCACAATGAAAATGGCCGCCAAGTGCGGCCATTTTTCATTTCGGCTTAACGGTAGGATGGCGCGTAGGTCGGGGTAAGCTTGTCATCGAAGTAGGAGCGCAGTTCCGCGACGACAGAACCCAGATCCTGCGGCATATTGGTGACGCGGTTTTTGTCCAGATGGCGCTCCCAGTCGGCTTGGTTGGCCTCGGCGAAGATCGGCAGCAGTCCCTCCGGCGTCGACGCAGGCATCTCTGTTCCGCACTGCTCGAAGGTGTGCTGGATCGCGTTGCGCACCTTCTCAGGATCGAATCCTTTGCGGCTCAACAGGACTAGATCGCGGTAGTCCTTCAGGCGCGTGTTCTTCACTCCCCGGGTGACGATGCCGTGGAGCTTCTCAGCCATCGAATACTCCCATGGCTGCGCCTTTATCGTCGCGGACGTCTGGCCGGGGATCATCGGGATGATCGGCAGCTCACGCAGTCCTATCGGGGGCTCGCCGCCTATGCTGATGTCCGCGTAGGTCGTCACACGGACCTTTCCGAGATAGCCGAGGATGTGGATCCGCAGACCGCGGTGATCGCAATGCTCGTGCTCCAGCTCGGTCGTCTTCGCGATGGAGAACTCGAAGCCGTCGTCATCCTCGACGGTAACGGCCTTCGAGAACAGCTCGAGGATCTCCTCATGGGTCTGGACCTCGTACGTGTGCAGGTCGATGTCGCTGGTCGGGCGATCCATGTCCGCCATCGTCGGGCAACAGTGATACATGCAGCCGCCAGTGACGACGAGGTGGCGAGCTTCTTCAAAAGCCTGGAGGCGGCAGGCTAACCGCTCCTGTGCGTATCTCTGGAAGCCCTGCGGCACATCCTGACCGCGAGATTTGAACCGCGCCTTCAGCTTCTCTGCATTCCGTTCGCCATTCGATACCGACATCGCCATCCCCTCCAGATCACGTAGTGATGAGAGGATGATTGTTGTCGGCGACGCCTGGCGCAAACCGCCGGCGGTTTCAGACTTTCGCGTAGTTCCGGAGGAACATCTGAACGATGTCTTCGACGTGCGCGCCGCGCTCTTTCGCCTTCCTCAGCAAGACGGCGCGGTCGGGAGCGCGGTCGCTTAAATGGAATGCCCCGCGATAGCATTCACCAACATCGTCCTCGCCGACATGAGCCTCATGGACAGCGAGATCGAGGAGCGTCCTCTCTGCAGATGCCACGCGATATGGGCGTCCGTCAGTGTCTTCACGGACTTCGACACCCCACGGCAGATCGACGCCGGGGAACCATTCGAGGTCGTAGTCGGCCCACTTCGGCGGCTGCGGCATGCGCTCCGGCTGCGAGAGCTGTCGAAAGCCGTGCGAGTTGGCGGACGTCCAACCCCGGGCGATAGCGGACTGCATGCCTGTGATGTGCGCATTCGGAAACGCCTGGCAGAGATCGGACCAGTCAGCTTGCTCGGCGTAGCTGTCCAGCAACTCGGCATCGCGGCCTGTCGTCGTTCGGGATCGGCCGAGCCATTCTTGCGCACACGCTGCCATCGCGTCCTTCACGCCGACCTCGCCGACGCGCAGCCGCTTGGCCGTCCGCTCGGAGACGTCGAGAACGACAGCGAGCTGCGGAGCCGACAGTCCGGAGGCGGAAAGCCACGCTTGGAATTGCTCCGTTGTCCAAACCCGCCTTGCCATGGTCGTCTCCATTCATGCTCGATGACTACTGGGTGACATTATTCTGGCACCCAGTCAACGAAGTGATCGGCAGATGGTTACGGATCTACGATCGGCGAAGCTCAAACGAAGTCGTTCGAGCCATTGATCATCTTGATGACGTTCCCAGCGAAACGCTGAGCCTCAGCATTGGCGTCCTCGGCAGCCAGGTCATAACGCAGACCGAACATCTTCTTGCCCGTTGCTGTCGTGCCCAGGTAGCGCGATGTATCAACGCCGTTCGAAGGGCAGACGAACGCGCCGATCCCGACATTCATGGCATCCATGAAGGATAGGACTTCATACCGATCCTGCTCTTTCGGATCCGTCTTGTACTTGGCATCGAGCAGGGCAACGATCACGCCATCTTTCCTGACGACGATATCCGGGTGGACAGTAAAGCCTCCACCGTCGACGAAGAACTTACCCGGCCTTCTGTTCCCATCCTCAACCACGTAGCCCTGCAACGCAAGGCGCTCCGACAGCTCGCGCCGAATGAACCCTTCGAAGACGGCCGAAACGTCGATGATCAGCGAGTCAAGCTTGACGTAGCCGTCAAAGCTTACCTCCGGCAACACGCTCTGCAGGATCAAGAACGCAGACCACAGGGGGTCACGATAGTGCGCAAGTTGCGGCGGTACGCTGCGCACTTTCCGCCCCAGTTCTGAGACGAGATCCGCTCTCCTGCCACTCCAGTCCGCCACAGACCAGAGATCGTGCAGAAGGCTGTCGATCTCCTTGATGATCGCATTCTTTCGGTCATTCGCGAGATACCAGGCACGGACCTGCTTCAGAGCTTCCTTGAGGCTGATGTTCTCGATCACGGTCGGCGACAGCGTGCTGTGGTCGAACTCGTGACGGTACCGCACACCTTTGGAGGCATGACGCTTGACGGTCTCCGATGCCAGGAAGCGACCTCGCCACGGTGGCGCGTTCTCGTTCTTGACATAAGACTTCATGAAGCCGCGCTTGGCGATGGACATGGCACCGTCTACGAGGGAGCGCCCGTAGATCCGCTCCACGTTGGTCGCCGTAACAAACCTTGGCAGATATCCTCGTGAGAAGCCGCTGATCGCCGTAGGGATGACGCCTGATCTGACGAGCATGTAGGAGAGATTGGCGATGCTGGCTCGTGGCGTGACCTTGACGGCCAGCTTGGGTGTGATCGGGATCGTTCCGACGAACCTCGTTGTCCGGAGAGCGATCTGCCCTCCTGACATCGTTGCCGCGAGGTAGCCTTTGGAGGCTATCCTCTCGTCGATCTTCAGCTCACCGTTCTCCATGAGCGAGCTGAGCCGAAGCGACAGTTCGTTGAATTCTTCACACTCGATAATCTCAAGCGTCAACGGCCACCCCCTCGAGCCGCTTCACGAGGGCGTCGAAACTCGCGCTGACGTTTCCTCTGGCACCATCATTGAGGTCCATCGCCAGTTCGGCTGCAGGCCTCATCCGATAGCGCCAGACGAGCTTCAGGTGGTCGAGGTTCTTCACGTCGGCGAAGAAGCTATGGCCGAGACCGAACGGAACCATCTTCTGCACCGTCTCGAACCAGGTGCCGATCTCCGTAACCTGCTCGGGAGTGAAGCTCTTGCCGTCGAGGAGGGTCTCCACGACTTCGCGTGAGGGCGAGACTTCTATGTGATCGAACCTGCGTACAAAGGCTGCGTCGACCTGGGCAACGCTGCGGTCGTACGGGTTCATGGTGCCGATCAGCACGAGATTGTTCGGTATCCGGAACTCCCGACCGGAGAACGGCAAGATGAATGCATCATCCCGATAGTTGCGCTCGATGTATGTGAGCAGCTCACCGAAGACGCGGGCGGGATCGCCGCGGTTGATCTCGTCTACTATCAGAACCACCAGGCCGTTTTCGGCCTGTACGGCACGCGCCCGCTCGCATGCGTCGATGAAGGTCTTGTCGACGATCTTGTATCCGGAGACGGCGCTCTCGTTCGGCCGATAGCCCTCGACGAAATCCTCGTACCCATATGAGGGGTGGAACTGGACGCGGAAGATGTCCGTCTTCGGCGTCTTCACGAGGTGCGTTGCGATCCTCTTGGCATAGTAGGACTTGCCTGTCCCAGGCGCGCCCGTGAGGATGATGCCAGAGCTTCCGAATGTCAGGAGCTGCTGCACCTGCAGGAGAATTGGATCGCTGAGGTCGAGAGAGATCGGCGGCGCTGCCACCTCTGGGATCTCGGCCGCAGTTTTGACGTCCTCAACGAGAGCGCTCTTGATGGCCGCCTCGTAGTCTTGCGACACTGTGTCCGGCGCGAAGATACGGTCACGATCTTCGGCTATGAACTCGAACAGCTTGTCGTAGTCTACCTCCTGCTGCGGGAAACGGTCCTTGAAGCGCCGCTCCAATGCCCGCGCATCATCGGCATCATCGAAGGATTCAGATCGGAACAGCACAACTGCCAGGTCAACAACAGGAGCCCGGGTGACTACGCCGCTCTTCGTAAGAACGTTCGTCCTGAAGATGTCGGCGTAGTTGCCGGAGAGCTGCCAGTTTTCACCGTCGCCGGTGACTGAGCGCTCCGCACCCTTCCACTTGTTCTGGAATGTGTTCTTGCGGATGGTCGCAGCATTACTATGCGGAAAACCCGCTTCCGCCCGTCTCAGGGTGATCGGGTTGAAGTAGGGTTTTACCGCATCGCCATCGTTGAGGCGGAAGTACTTGTCCCAGAAAGCGAACTCTTCGGGCGTCTCTCTGAACAGGATGCTTCCCGCGTCCTTCTTGCCTGCTCCCTTCTCGAGAAGGGCGAGCAGCGGCATCAGATGCGCGGTCGACTGCGCCCTGACCTTGTCCTTCCAGTCGGAAATGTTGTGCAGAGCTAGCGCGACCCTGTCCGCTTTGATCCGCGCAGCCATCAGGCGACACGCTTATAGCTTTGCTTGCCGCTCGAAGCCGACAGAAGCTTCAGCAGATGCACGCCGATGGCCTTTGCAAGCAGTGGCGGGACCGCGTTTCCGATCTGGCGGGGAAAGCTCGATCCGAGGAACTGGTAATGATCCGGGAACGACTGGCAACGTGCGGCCTCACGGTGAGAGATTGCCCGATCCTCGTACGGATGCAGGAATGGCCCTGAGGCAACGTTCTTGTAGTTGCAGGTGATCGTGTAGGACGGCTTGTTCGGATCCAGCCTGTAGTACAGCGTTGTGCAGTCGCGGCGGAGTTGGCCGTTAGCGATCGTCCTCATCTTCTTGAAGCGTTCCGGTAGAACCTCAACAGGTGCAGAGCGCAGGCCTTGGCCTTGGCCGATATAGGCAGCGAGACTGGACGCCTGCTTCGACAGCGGCCGTCCTACGTGCATGGTGACCTCGGTCGGCGCACCCGAACGCGCGTAGACCTGGTACGGTCCCTGCGGAGCGCATGCGTACTCACGCTTAGCAGTCGTGTAGTCCTTCCCCATCAGCGGGAGGTCACCGATAGCTTCCGCAAGCGTTACGTAGGGCTTCAGGCCTTCACCGTCTCCATGTGTCGGCGCAGGGAACGAGAGTTCGATGTCATCGATCCGGGTGCCGATGAACAGGATACGGTGGCGCATCTGAGGAACACCGTAGTCTGCAGCAAGCACTTGCGTGAAGTCGGTGCGGTAGCCGATCTCCGTGAATGCGGCCTCGATCTGGCGGCGGAATTCTCCCTTGGCATACGTCAGCATGCCTCGGACGTTCTCCATCAGGAACATCTTCGGACGCACCTCGTCGACAAGGCGCACGAAGTGTTTGAACAGGAAATTGCGCGGATCGTCCTGGATGCGCTTGCCATGGGTACTGAAGCCCTGGCAGCTAGGACCGCCAGCGATCAGATCAATGTCGCGGGTGCCAGCAAGGCGGAACAGCTCTTCGCCTGTGACCTTGGCTACGTCGCCTTCAATGACCGGAACCCCGGGATGGTTGTGTCGGTAGGTGGCGGCGGCATGCTTGTCGAAATCGACACCGACGCGAGGTTGGAACCCTGCTTGCCGTAGGCCCTCGCTGAGGCCGCCAGCACCGCAGAACAAGTCGATCACCACCGGGCCTGAGCCACCTGAGCCTTCCGACATGAAAATCCCTTTCGAATCACGCGCTTCCGTCATTTCGGTATCCCAACACTAAAAAATTAACAGTTTGGAGTCGCGGAGAACAAAATGAGAACATAGGAGCAAACGCTTGGTTGTCAACAATGTTTTCGCGGGCTTGCGCGAGCCTTTCGGGAGCCTTTCGGGAGCGGCGGCCTTTCCATGCCACCGAATCCTGCCGGCGTTTGCGCCGAGCAGCCGCAGCGCACACCATTCTCCTCAGGCACCGAGAACGAGGAGGATGAGATGCCGGTGATTTTGGAACTGGAAGAATACGAGGCAGACCTCGTCGTAGCAGCGCTGATGGAAGGTCGCTTTAAGCTCATGAAGGATTGGGGAGACCGCTGGAGATCAGCGGATCGCAGCCCCTTCGAAGACGACCTCGCCGAGATCGACGCCGACATCGTGGCCACAGCCGATATTCGAGAGCGCCTGAAGGAAGGAATCATGGTGCAACGGATGTGTCAGAAGGGATCTGCCGACCCTGAGAAGAAGGTCAGGGTTGCTTGGCATCATGAGCACGGTTGGCTGCCTGAGGATTCCGATCTCGACGAATGGCCGTTCGAGGTCACGGATCCGGAGCCGACCACGGCAGGTATTGATGTCCAGACCAAGTGCGGCAAGGTGAGGATCGCCCTCACAGTAGGCGGCAAGACCACGACGCTCGAGGCCGAAGCTGATACGGCAGCGCGCTTTCTCCGGGATCTGGATCTCGCACAATGCGCCTTCTGATGGCCGATCCGTCCGCCGTCGTCTCCTAACTCACGGAAACGTCCGTATCCGTCTCACAAGACCCGCCGCCCGGCATCAGCTCGGCGGCGGGTTTCGTTTGTCCCGGCTGCCTACGGCTTCCGAATGACCCGCGGTCTCACTCGATTGCAGGCCCATCACGGATGACCTTGATCAGCCGCTTGAATGTCACGTCATCGCTCGCGCCCTTCCAGCGGTTCGCAAATCGACAAACAACCTGGAGATTGCCTTCCTCGTAGTGACCGTCGCTGTCGATGCGATCGAGCGAGCAGTACATTTCAGGATCTCCGCCGTCTTCGGCATAGTCCATCTGCAAGCCTGTCAGAGCACAGTAGTTTTCCTGCATCTCCAGCAACGCGGTGATGTAGTTCGAGAGTGCCGTCCTGTCCGCGAAGAGGACGTCCTTGTTCTTGACGGTGCGCTCTACCTTCTGGCCATTCGACGACTGGCCCGTCTTGAAAGCGGTGTCGGCCATGCGCTTCTCAGGCATGACCTCATACGCCATTTTGTAGGCTGCTTTGGCCTGTCCGACGACATATGTCACTTCAGACTGCTTGGTCTTCGCTTTCTCGAACTTCTGCTTCCAATCTCGTCGCGAATGCCACGCATCCAGCGGATCTCCCGCGATGAGCGCGAGGGCGTAGGCGGAGTTATCAGCGCTCAAGGGACGCAGCGTGGACTGCGTTGTCAGGAAGTCTTTCGCCTTCGGGTGCAAGGTATGCCACAGCAGCGGCTGCCCCTTCAGACCTAGATTTCTCCAAGGGTCGCAGGGTTTATGGCAGACGACAACGCGCCGCTTCGCACCGACAGGCTCGACCACGTCTCGGACGTAGTAGGCGGGATCCGGGCGTGATTTTGTCCACCAGATCCGGTCGCCTTCCTTGTGTATCCAGATGTCACCGTTGGTTTCGCTGACTGTGGTCATCAGACCGTACCACATGCTGGCGACCTGCCGAGTTGCAAGCACCCCACGTACGGTCTTGTTCTTCATGCCGTCCTGGATATAGCCCTCTTTGTCGCCAGCCTCCCAGAGAGCCTGGGCTTCAACTCGGTTCAGGGTGGCGACGGTCGAGTGTTCTTTGCAATACGGCCACAGGAAGTTCTGCTCTCCGAAGACGGCTGCGATGACTTTCACGAAATTCCACCCTGACCTGCTGTTTTCGTCTTGGTATCAGCACACGCTTTCCGAAGGGTGAATTCCTGCCGGCGTTTGCGTCAGGCGGCTCGGGCGCACACCATCATTGCAGGTCGAATGCGAGGGAGGTGCGCGATGAGAGAGCTGAGCTACGAGGACATCCAGAAGGAGCCGGATGCGACCGTGTTCGCGGCAATACCTCCGGGAGGTGATGAAGGACATCTGCGGATAAAGATGTCGGACGCTGAAGACTGGGGCGATGAGTACGCGACCTGGACATTCAAGGTTTACGACGAGCAGGATCGCCGCGATCTGGCGGAAATGCTTCTCGATCCCGTCAAGGCCATGGCTAAGATCCGGGCTGCGCGACAGGGAGAGCAGGCATGAGCAACGCCACCTGGACGCCCGTCCGCCACGCCCTCATTGATATCCGAAAAGGATGCCCCGGGGCCGTCTGCACGTCCAAAATCAAGGCCTTCATCTTGTCGGAAGACGAGGCCGAGAAGGATGAACTGGCCCTGTGGATGCAGGCCTACAACGCCGAGCTGGATCAGCACGGATACGAATACGGCGCGCGGTTGAGTTCGCGCACCGCCAAGGTGGTGACGCGTCTGGTTCCGAAGAGGAGAGCGGCATGAGCAACGATCCATTCAGCATTCGCGCCGGCGACTTAGTCGACAGCACTGAATCCATTGTCGAGCTGGCCCTTGATGACATGAAGTCGGGCAAGGTCGGGGTTGCCGCGACCAGCCACTATGTCGACTGGGATCACGACTGGACCAAGCGGTATGAGGCAGCGCTTGAGTTCCATGGGCACGAGCGCTTCGGTGGCGCGATCTACGAGAAATCGGCTGGTTTCTGGAACTTCGTCTTCAATCGAAAGGCCGGAGGCTCCTGAGGCCGTCACCCCAGTGCGGGTAATTCGCGACCCCAGGCTGTCGCTCTTTCCGAAAATTTTTTCAGACGTTCAACATCAGCACCCCTGCAGCCGCTGAATTGAATCTTGCAGACGGTGACCTCCCAATGAGCCAGAGTTCATTGGGAGTTTCCATTTCATGGCACGCAGGAAGACCGCCGATCCGATCCTGAAGGATGCGGAATTCGCCG
>Ga0065721_10004778_pt1 | contig 20423 bp, 22 predicted proteins | sample Mesricmetagenome_FD_59108 | JGI IMG/M metagenome (GOLD analysis project Ga0065721, IMG submission 59108) | Mesophilic microbial community from rice straw/compost enrichment Sample: eDNA_1 v2 (version 2) | ecosystem: Engineered > Solid waste > Grass > Composting > Bioreactor | place: USA: Davis... | reverse complement strand
AGACGAAGTCGATGCGCTGGTCGGGCGGGAGGGCGGCTTCTTTTTGCGCCATTTCCTCGTAGGTTGCGTAGACGCGCGACGGATCGAGGAAGAAGTCTTCGCCGGAGAGTTTGGATTTCTTGGGGTCGGAGGAGAAGCAGCCGGCGACGAGGTCGATTTCACCATCGAGGCGGGCGGCCATGCGGTGGACGGCGCCGATGAAGGCGCCACGGCCGCCGCCGACCATGCCCATTCTTAGTTTGCGATTCAGCTTCATAGGGGAATTCGGGAGGTTGAGGAGAGGGACGCGGGAGAAGCTCCAAAGACCAAAATCCAAACTCCGGAGAAGGACCCATGTTCAAACATCATTGGTGTTTGGAGGTTCTCTGGAGCTTGGTGCTTGGATCTTGGAGCTTTCGCGCTCGTCAGAGCGCGACGGGTTTGCCGGTGGCGGCGGATTTGTAGGCGCCGTCGATGATCTTCATGAGAGAGAGGGCTTGGTCGGGGGTGTTGAGCGGTTTCTCTTTTCCCTCGAGAGAGAGGATGAAGTTCATCGCGGAACGGACGCGGCCCATCGGCTGATCGGGCGGCACGGTGATGCTGCGATTCACGGGGCGTCCGTGTTCGTGCGTGTAGAGTTCGCACGCGTCGATCGCGGTGCCGTCGAGGCCGTCGATGCCGAAGAGGCGCTGGACGAGGCCGCCGGCTTTCGTGCCCTGGAACGTGACGGAGACCTCTTCGCGCTTGTTCATTTCGGCCCACGAGACTTGGAAGGACATCGACTGCCCGGTCGTGAAGGTGATGAAACCGTGCGCGGCGGCTTCGACGTCGGTGGCGCCTTTCGCGACGTCGGGGATGCCCCACGGGCCTTTAAAGGTTTTGTCGGTGATGAGGTCGTCGTAGGTGCGCGCGAGGATGTGCGCGGGCTCGGGGTAGCCCATGAAGTGGAGGCCGAGATCGATCATGTGGACGAGATCAATGAGCGGGCCGCCGCCGGAGAGGGCCTTGGTGGTGAACCAGCCGCCGAAGCCGGGGATGCCGCAGCGGCGAATCCATTTGGCCTGGCAGGAATTGATGCGGCCGATGGTGCCGTCCTTCACGTAGTCCATCATGGCGAAGGACTCGGGGCGGGCGCGGTTGTTGAAGTTGAACATCAACGTCCGCTTGTTCTTTTCGGCGAGGGCTTTCATCTGCGTCATTTCGCGGGCGTTGAGCGCGGGCGGTTTTTCGCAGAAGACGTGTTTGCCGGCCTTGAGCGCCTGCAGGGCGAGCGGCGCGTGGAATTTGTTGGGGACGATGATCGAGACGGCGTCGAGCTCGGGGAGTTCGCGGAGCATTTGCGCGACGTCGGTGAACGTGCGCTCGATGTTGTGCTTGGCGGCGGCGGCTTTGGCGGCGGCTTCGTTGACGTCGCAGAGCGCGACGATGTCGGCGCCGGCGTTGCGGAATCCGGTGGCGTGATAGGCGGCCATGCCGCCGGCACCGATGATGGCGATTTTGATGCTCATGAAACTTTAGAAATGAGGAACCACGAAAAACACGAAATACACGAAAGGATCCGATCGGCGGATGAGCTCTTTCGTGTGGTTCGTGTGTTTCGTGGTTATTGAGAATTACTGGTTCTTTTTGTCGAAGGCGGCGTCGAAGGCGACGGCGCTGCGGGCGAAGTCGAGCTTGCGGAGGAAGGCGGCGGACTCGGTGGCGCCGTGGACGCGGTCCATGCGGATGTCCTCCCATTCGACGGAGAGCGGGCCGCGGTAGTTGATGTCGTTCAGGGCGACGATGATTTCCTCGAAGTTGATGTCGCCGCGGCCGACGGAGCGGAAGTCCCACTGGCGGCGGGCGTCGCCGAAGGTGGTGTGGCCGCCGAAGACGCCGACGTCGCCATTTCCGTGGCCCCACCAGACGTCCTTCATGTGGGCGTGGTAGATGCGGTCGGAGAAGGTGCGGAGGAATTTCACGTAGTCGACGCCCTGGTAGCCGAGGTGCGAGGGGTCGTAGTTGAAGCCGAAACGCTTGTGGTGTTTCACGGCTTCGAGCGCGCGCTGGGCGCTGGCGATGTCGAAGGCGATTTCGGTCGGGTGAACTTCGAGCGCGAAGTTGACGTTTTGTTTGTCGAAGGCCTCGAGGATCGGGCCGAAGCGCTTGGCGAAGTCGGCGTAACCGGCATCCCAATACGCTTGGGACGTCGGCGGGAAGGCGTAGATCGAGTGCCAGATGGAGGAGCCGGTGAAGCCGTTGACGACGGCGGGGAAGTCGTCGGCGTCCTTGCGGCCGGGCTTGGCGTTGAAGAAGGCGCGCGCGGCCTTGGCGGTGAGCGCGAGCTTCTTGGCGGCGCGCTTGCGGACGCCCTCGGGGTTGCCGTCGCCCCAGATGTCGGGCGAGAGGATGGCCTTGTGGCGTTCGTCGATGTTGTCGCAAACGGCCTGGCCGACGAGGTGGTTGGAAACGGCGAAGCAGGTCAGGCCGTGGTCGGCGAGGAGCTGCCACTTTTCAGCGATGTATTTCTTCGAGGAGGCGGCCTGGTCGACGTCGAAGTGATCGCCCCAGCAGGCGAGCTCGAGGCCATCGTAGCCCATTTTTTTGGCGAGCGGCGCGAGCTCGGCGAGGGGAAGATCGGCCCATTGGCCGGTGAAGAGCGTGACGGTTCTCGGCATATAATTTCGAAGGGGTTGAGGGTGCGCAGCAGGACGCCGCGGTGGGTGTTTGGTTTCGCGCCGGGCGGGGCGGGCGGCAAGGGTGAAGTTGGGTGGGGTGAAAGGCGAAGGCGATTGAGTGGCGAAGGGCTTGCCGGGAAATGGGTGGCGCAACACGGTTGCGTGCGCGGGCACGAGGCGCGGAAATAGTCATGCGCGCAACGTTTCGCCGGGTGGCGGGCATGCCGGTGGAGTTTGGTCGAGGCGATGCGCTGGAGGGGTATTCGGGTGTGAACAGCCACGGCGGGACAACGATCGACGTGGACGGGCTGTTGTCGGGCCACGGATGTTCGACGGGCGGGACGATCGTGGGTGATGTCGTGGACAACGGCGTGCTGACGTTTCGGCCGGGCGGCGCAGATCCGTTCGTGTATTCAATCGATGGAGACGGATTTCCGGCGAACTGCGCTTCGATCTGGAGAATTTGAGAAGAGAAGGGCGTCGGAGCTGAGGCGGCGGGGGGCGGGAGCGGGGACGGCGCGTGAAGGGGAGGGCGGGAGCGTGGTGTTATGCGGGACAACTCTCTTTGATCATGAACGCGCGAATTTTTAGTGTGATGCTGGCCGGGCTGGGTTGCGTGAGCGCGATGGCGGCGGCGGACGAAATGTATCGGCCGATGAAGGTCATTCAGACCGAAGCGGTGATCTATCCCCGGCGGGTGCTCGATTTGGGGATCAACCATGGATATGCGCGGGTGACGGTGCAGATCGACGAGCACGGCAAGCTGACGGACCATTTGGTGACCGGCTACAGCCATGAGGCGTTTGCGCAGGCGGCGGTGGTGGCGCTGAAGAACTGGCGCTACGAGCCGGCGTGGTTGAGGGGCGAACCGTATGGAGCGACGTCGGATCTGACGTTCCATTTCGAAAGCCAGGGCATGGTGGTCGTGGACTTGACGGTGTCGCGGTATGTGGAGCTGCGTGACTATCAGCTCAGGCCGAACGCCTATACGTATGGGGTGAAGCGGATGAGCGAGTTGGACCAGATTCCGACGCCGTCGAAGGTGGTGACGCCGGTGTATCCGGTGGAACCTTCGCAGACGCCGCGCGCGGCGACGGTGGCGGTGACGTTCTACATCGACGAGAATGGGAAGGTGCGTCTGCCGACGGTGAGCCGCGAGGCGTCGGAGCATGACGGGATTTTTGCGAGGGCGGCGGTGGACGCGGTGTCGCAGTGGGAGTTCGAACCGCCGCGGTCGGGCGGGGTGCCGGTCCTGGTGCTGGCGCGGCAGGAGTTTCATTTCCGTCCGGATCATCCGGTCGCGACGGGAGGAACGACGGCTTCGCGGACGACGACGGAGACGGGCGGGACGAAGTAGCGCGGTTGCGGCGGTCGCGGGAACAAAGGTGAAAAAACAAAACCCGGCACGTGAGAATGCGCCGGGTTTGTGTGTGTGGGGGAGTCGGGGCGTAGAGCGTTCCCGCTGTTGGGCGGTGGAGTCAGCAGCTGGAGGCTTCGCGGATGTAGGTGGCGAGAGCGACGCGGAGTTGTTGGCGGGCGCGGTAGAGGCGCGTTTCGATGCCGCGTTCGGAGCATTGTGCGATCTCGGCGATCTCGCGGTAGGAAAGGTGTTGGTAGTGGTGGAGCAGAATCGCGCTGCGGAGATCGGGAGGGAGCGAGGCGATGGCGGTGCGGACGGCGCGCTCGAGTTCGTCGCGGGCGACGGTGGCGCCGGGTTCGGGTTCGTCGCTGGCGAGATCGGGAAAAGGAGGGAGATCGCGGCCGTCGTCGGATTCGTGCGCGGGCGTGTCGAGCGACACGGCGGGGTGGCGGCGTTTCCAACGGTGTTGGTTGTGGCAGAGATTGGTGAGCGCGGTGAAGAGCCAGGCGGAGAGATTGGTGTCCGGACGGAGGCGCTCGCGGTGCTGGTAGAGGCGGACGAAGACGTTGGCGACGGCGTCGTGGGCGTCGGCGGAGTTTTGCAGGTAGCGATACGCGTAGGAGAGCAGCGGACGTTGCCAGCGGCCGATCAGGCGGTTCAGCGCGGTGGTGTCGCCCTGCTGGAGGGCGAGCAGGCTGGCGTGATCGGTGGCGGGGTCGGGGGACACAGGCGCTGGGGCGGCGCTCAGTTGACCAGTTCGAGTTGGGAGTCGGCGCGAGCGACGAGGCCGAGGTAGCGGTCGCGCTGTTCGGGGGTCATCACGTCGGCGGTGGCGAGCACGAGGCGCCGGGTGGATTCGAGGCACTCGCGGTTGATGTTGCGGCGGGTTTCGACGAAGCGGGCGAATTCGAGGAAGTCGACCTGGTCGGTGGTGCGGCGGGTTTCTTCGAAGGCGATGAACTCGGCCTGCATGCGGGCGACCTCGGCGGCGAGGGCGCGGAGGCGCGGGCTGGAGGCTTCGTGGAGTTCTTTGATGCGGGCGAACTGGTCGTCGGAGAGATCGAGTTCGGTGCGGATCCAGGCGAGCTGGCCCTCGAGCGAGTCGAGGCCGGCGGGCCGGTGGAACGCGTAATAGCCGAAGTGGGCGCCGACACCGACGGCGAGGCCGACGAGCAGAGTGAGGACGGAGCGGTTCATCGATGTTGGGCGAAGGTGTTGTCGGCCTTGAGGAGGGGATCGATGAGCTGGAGGTAACTGCGGGCGAGTTGGGCGCTGCGTTCGCGCTGCTGTTGGTTGACGCGGAGCTCGGCGAGGAAGAGCCCGAGCAAGGCGCAGCTGGCGACGAACATGGCCGCAAACGGGAGGCGCGCAAACCACGCGTCGAGGGCGGACCAGAAGCCGCGGCGGGTGTGAGGGTGGCTGGCTTCCTCGGCCTCGGCGATGCGGCGCCAGACTTCGGAGGTGAGGCGCGAGGAAGGCTCGGGGGTGTTCGACCAGTGATCGAGGAGCGGATCGAGAGGGTCGTGGTTGGAGTGCATGGCGAAGCGAAGAGCGACGGCTCAGCGGGTGTAACACCGAGGGAGGGGAAAGCCCTTCGGAAAGTTTGGGGGACGAAGGCGGGCGAAAAGCGCGGGCTTTTCGCTGCGGGCTATTGGTAGAGCCAGTAGCGCTGGCTGGCTTTGCGGTAGTTTTCGCAGCGGCGCTGCCAGTCGGAGATCCAAGCGGTGACGTTGGTCCGGGCGCCGTTGCGTTGGAGGAGGCGGAAGAATTCCTCGGAGCCCATGTGACGGAGGAAACCGCCGGCGGAGGTGTCGGAGACGGCGAAGGGATTTCGGCTGTTGAAGCGGCAGCCGAGGACCATGAGGTGGAAACTCAACTCGGTGGGATCCCAATCGTCCCAGTCGTTGACCTCGACGAAGACGCCGGTGGCGGGTTTGCCGTCGCGGCCGGGGACGCTGACGCGGCGGAAGCCGATGCCGGGGATGTTGAGCGCGCGCAGTTCGCGTTCGAGGATCTCGCTCTTCACGGTTTTGTGCGAGAGGCCGCGGAACGCGTAGTGGTCGCCGACGCCGTGGCGGAAGCCGATGTCGAAGCCGACGCGCGGATCGTGATACGTGCCGAGTCCGACCATGGCGTAGCCGATGACGGCGGAGAAATCCTGGATCATGGGCGAGGTGGGCACCCATGGGAGGCCGGTTTCCGGCCATCGCATGTTGCGGCGCCAGCCGCGCATCGGGATGACGGTGAGACGGCCGCGGGCGCGAACGGGATCGGGGATCGCGAGGACGCCGGGCAGTTCCTTGGCGAGGCGGGCGAGTTCGGCGATGGTGAGGCCGTGGACGTAGGGCACGCGGAAGGCGCCGACGTAGCTGGTCCATTTGGCGTCGAGAAGCGGTCCGGAGACCTTGATGCCGCCGAGGGGGTTGGGGCGGTCGAGGACGATGACTTCGACGTTGTTTTCGAAGCAGGCCTCCATCGTGAGCTTCATCGCGCTGACGTAAGTGTAGCTGCGCGTGCCGACGTCCTGGAGGTCGATGACCATGGCATCGAGGCCCTTGAGCATGGCGGGCGTGGGCTTGCGCGTTTTGCCGTAGAGGGAAAACACGGGCAGGCCGGTGCGCGGGTCGGTGCGATTCGGGATGAGGACCTCGGCTTTTTCGTTGCCGTAGATGCCGTGTTCGGGGCCGAAGAGCGCGACGAGTTTCGATTGGCGGGAGCGGCGGAGGACGTCGATGGTGCTGACGCCGTTGCGGTTGACGCCGGCGGGATGCGTGAGGAGGCCGAGGCGTTTGCCCTTCACGGCGGCGAAGCCCTGCGATTCGAGGACGTCGATGCCGAGCATGAGTTGCGCGGGCGTGGGGGTGACGTTGGGCGGGGTGAAGCGGGTGGTGGTGGGCGCGGGGTTGATGGCGGTCGCGGGCCGCGTGGGGGGCTGGCTGGCGCTGCAACCGAGCAAGCCGAGAAGGAGAGCGACGAGGGCGAGCGTGTGGTCGAACGAGAAGAGACGGCGAAACCCGGACATCGGCGGCTCACTGTGGCGCGCGATGTGGGTGCGTCGAGTGGGAATGCCGCGGAAGCGGTGAGGGATGTGAGAAAAACGGACGCGGTGCGACGTGCTTCGGTGGCGGCGGAGCGCCGGCGCACAAATGGATCAGCGGAAGGTGGTGGTGAGGGCGGACGCGAGAAGGGCCCGCGTGGAGCGGAGGGCTTCGGCGAGCGGAACGTGGGGCGGGGTGATCGCGTGTAGCGCGGGGTCGTGGCGGGCGAGTTCGGCGGGGACGGCGCCAGCGAAGACGTGGACGTTTTTTCCGAGCGATCGCGCGCGGGCGACGATGGCGCCGGGGCCTTTGCCGCCGAGCGAGGTGGCGTCGTAACGGCCTTCGCCGGTGATCACGAGATCGGCGGCGGCGATGCGGGCGTCGAGATCGAGCCAGTCGGAAACGAGCGCGAAGCCGGGAAGCAGCCGCGCGTCGGCGGCGCACATGAGTCCGAACGCGATTCCGCCGGCGGCGCCGGCGCCGGGCGTGTCGAGCAGCGAGGCGGGTTGCGCGTGATGTTCGAGGAGGAGGTGGGCGACGCGTGCGCTGTGTTGTTCGAGCGACGCGAGGTCGTCGGGGCGGAGGCCTTTTTGCGGACCGAAGGTGGTGGCGCAACCGTCGGGACCGAGAAGGGGATGAGTGACGTCGCAGGCGATGCGGATCGGCGGAAGCGAGGCGTGGACGCGGCCGGAAACGTGAGCGAGGCGCGACCAGGACGCGGGAGTGGGAGGCGAGAGACGTTGGTGGTCCGCGGTTTCGAAAGACAAACCGAGGGCGGCGAGCGCCCCGAGGCCGAGGTCGTTGGTAGCGCTTCCGCCGATACCGAGGAGAAGAGCGGCGGCGCCGTTTTCGGCGGCGGCGCGGAGGAGTTCGCCGGTGCCGAAGGTTGAGGTGTGCCACGGATCGCGCTGATCGGGTGGAAGAAGCGCGAGACCGCTGACGGCCGCCATTTCGATGACGGCGACGGAGGCGGCGGCGGACGTGTGGGGTGGGAGCGCGAGTTGCGCGCGAGCGGCGGCGGGAATGTGTTGAAGCGGGACGAGGCCGAAGGAGGCGGTGACGGTTTCGCCGCGCGGACCGGTGACGGTGCGAGTTTCGAAGTGGCCGCGGGCGGTGGTGGTGAGGATCTTGGTAAAACCTTCACCGCCATCGGTGAGCGGCGCGGCGTCGATCTGCCAGTCGGGATGCAACTCGCGCAGGACCTCGGCGGCGGTTGCGCAGGCGGCGCCGGCTTCGAGGGCGTCTTTGAATTTGTCGAAAGCAAGAAGGACGCGCATGCGGAGCGATGTGAGGGCGGACGCGCGGGGAGGCGACGGTAAATTTTTTTCGCGAACGCTGTGCGGAATTTGTCGCGGAGAGGCGCGTCGCGGAGCACGAAAAAGGTCGCGCATTACCGCAGCTACTTGAAGCGTCATGGGGACGGCCGCAGGGAGCGCGAAGGGGGAGGGAAAAGCGTCGTGGGACGGCGGCCAAGATATGAGCCATGAAACGAGGTTATAGTTGGGCGGGCACTACCGGTAGTGGTTGACGATATCGGGCACCACGACTGGTAGTGGGCACCCTATCCGGGGACGGTGTGCTTCGCGCTTTGCGGCGGTGTGCTGCCCCTTTGTTTTTCCACCCTTCGTCTTCGTCGTCCGTAATCCCTTTTCCCATGGCTGTTTTGACTTCTTCCGCGAACTCCCGCTCGAACCTGGTGAATGTTTTTTCCGCGCGTCATGGCGCGCAGTTGCTCGATCGCGCGATCGCGATCGGTGATCGCATGGTGTTGAAGCGAGATGGGGCGCGGGCGCGTTTCGATCTGAACAAGGTCACGCGGGCGATCGCGCTGGCGTTTCACGAGGTGAAGACGGACAACGCGCCGAATCCGTATCGCGACGATCCGCTGGCGTGCTATGGGCTGGATGCGGAGACGTTTCGCGAAGTGTCGCGGATCGCGGAGGGCGTTTCGCAGATGCTGGAGTTGTTTTATCGCGACGGGAAGCATCCGACGATCGAGCAGGTGCAGGATGCGGCGGAGAAGGCCATCGCGGCGGCGGGGCATTGGGAGGTGGCGCGCGCTTACATGCTGTATCGCGTGCGGCATGCGGAGCGACGGCTGGTGCATTACGCGGACAACGGGATGTCCGACTACATCGTGATGGCGAAGTATGCGCGCTATCGGCCGGAGCTGGGGCGGCGCGAGATCTTTTCCGAAGGCGTGGAGCGGGTGCGCGACATGCACCTGGAGTTTTTCGGGGACAAGCTGGAGCGCGTGGCGCCGAGCGAATTCCCGGCGGACGTGGCGCAGCTCGCGGGGAAAAATGTCGAGCTGCTCGCGAGCGCGCTCGGCGGCAGAAGGCTCGATCAGATCATCGTGGAGGCGTTTGCGCAGGTGGCGGCGAAGAAGGTGCTGCCGAGCATGCGCTCGATGCAGTTTGGCGGTGAGGCGATCCTCAAGAACCACAGCCGGATGTTNAACTGCTCGTTCTCGAACGTGGATCGCGTGGAGTTTTTCCGCGAGTATCTGTTCCTNNTGNTGAGCGGATGCGGCGTGGGTTTCTCGGTGCAGAAGCATCACATCGCGATGCTGCCGCCGTTGCCGGCGCGCGCGCCGGAGGCGGATCTGCCGGTGTGGCATTATCACGTCGAGGACACGATCGAAGGCTGGAGCGATGCGCTGCACGCGCTGTTCGTGTCGTTTTACGAAGGGAAGAAAATCGAGTTCGACTACTCGGCGATCCGTCCGCGTGGAGCTCCGCTCAAGACATCGGGCGGCCGCGCGCCGGGGCATCTGCCGCTGAAGAAAGCGTTGAACAAGGTGGAGGAGATTCTCGCGGCTGCGTCGGGGCGGGCGCTGCGTCCGATCGAGGTTTACGACATCAACATGTTCGTGGCGAAGGCGGTGCTGGCAGGCGGTATCCGTCGTTCCGCTACAATCTGTCTCTTCTCGCCGGACGACGAGGAGATGATGAACGCGAAGACGGGCAACTGGTTCGAGACGCATCCGCAGCGGTCGGCGTCGAACAACTCGGCCGTGCTTTCGCGCAGCGATCGCAACGAGGAACATTTCAAGAAGCTGTTTCGCGCGCAGAAGGAGTTCGGCGAGCCGGGCTTCTTCTTCAACGATCATCCGGACGCGGGCTGCAATCCCTGCGCGGAGATCAACCTGTTGCCGGTCGTCGACTGGGAGTTGTCGGAAGAGGAGCAGACGCAGCTCTATCGCTGGGGCTACAAAGGCGAGCTGCCGGGGATGACGCGACTGGCGGGTTTCCAGATGTGCAATCTGACGACGATCAACGGCCAGGCGGCGACGAGCGACGTGGCGTTTTATCGGGCGTGCATCGCGGCGACGGTGATCGGGACCTTGCAGGCGGCGTATACGGACATGCCGTATCTCGGGGCGGTGACGCGTTTGATCAACGAACGCGACGCGCTGCTCGGCGTGTCGATCTGCGGATTCATGGACAATCCGTCGGTGCTGTTCGATCCGGAGGTGTTGACGCAAGGCGCGCACCTGTGCCGCGCGACGAACAAACTCGTGGCGGCGCTGATCGGGATTCGGCCGGCGGCGAAGTTGTCGACGTGCAAACCGGAAGGAACGGCGTCGCTGATTCTCGGCGCGGCGTCGGGGATTCATCCGCATCATGCGCGGCGTTATTTCCGGCGCGTGCAGGCGAATCGGAAAGAGCCGGTGTATGCCTTTTTCAAGGCGGCGAATCCGCAGATGACGGAGGCGTCGGTTTACAATCCGGATACGGACGATGTGATCACGTTTCCGGTGGAGGCGCCGAAGCNCGCGATCCTGCGGAAGGATCTGACGGCGGTGCAGTTCTTGGAACTGGTGAAACTCGTGCAGACCTCGTGGGTGATTCCGGGCGGCGATCCGGCGTCGCGTTCGCCGCAGTTGCATCACAATGTTTCGAATACGTGCACGGTGCGAGCCAGCGAATGGGACGAAGTGCAGGAGTTCATCTGGAACAATCGCGCGTATTTCACGGGCATCTCGCTGCTGCAGGACGCGGGCGACAAGGCGTATCCGCAGGCGCCGCGCGAGGAGGTGTCGACGGAGGCGGACGTGGCGAAGTGGAATGCGTTGCGGCCGTATCGCGTGGATTACACGAAGATGCGCGAGGACTCGGACGTGACGGAGCTGAAGGCGACCGTGGCCTGCGCGGGCGGGGCGTGCGAGATCGTCTAGCGCGCGAGCGCCAGCGCGGCGTTGCGACTAGGCGAAGCCGCCGCCGGAGGACGGGTTTGGCACGACGGCGCCGAACCCGCCGGCGCTGTTGCGGCGAAGCCCGAGGACGACGAGGAACTGATACCACAGCGCGCGATAGCGCGGAGGCCGGTTGACGCGGATAATTTGTGGCACGGAGCCGCTGGAAAGTGACGCCGCGAAGATCGACAAACCGGCCTCCTGGTAGCGCAGCACGACGTGGGCGAGGTCGTCGCGGGGTGAGCGGATTTCGCGTTGAACGAGCAGCACGTCGGAGATGCGATGCGCCAGGAGGGAATTCGCCGAGGGGAAATCCTGCGGAAGAACGAGCCAGCGGTTGTCGTAGCGACCGGGCGACGGCGAGCCGTTCATCCTGTTTTCATCGAGCAGGAAGGCGGGAGGCGCGTCGGGCGGAATCGAGCGGGCTTGGAGGGCGGAGGCGTTGCGGTGCAGCAGGCCGATCATGCCGCCGACGGGAATCAGGGCGTTGAAGCCGAACGACGTGTTGAACAAAGGCACCGGACGGTAGCGGTGGCTGGCCGCGAGCGAGAGACCGAGCGCGATCGCTTCTTCGCCTGGCAGGTCGATGATCACGGCGGGGCGACGCTCGGCGAGCCACGTTCCCCAGGCGGGAACGAGCGGGGGCGGGACCGATTCGTCGCGGCGGTTTTCCATCTGGGCGAAGAGCGCGGGCTTCGCCCAACGGGACCACGGGCTGTCGAGGGGCGCCCAAGCGTTGAAGATATCGCGTTCGGTCATGGGGAGAGAGGGGGCGTGTTGGCGGTCGCGGAGGTGTCGACGAGCACCGCGACGTCTTGCGCGAGATGATCGATCAAAGGCCGCGCGGCGATGCGGCCGTAGATGCCGGCGGCCTGGCCGTCGATGACGTAGAGGCCGAGGCAGACGTGCCGGGGGCCGGCGGGTGTTTCGAGCGGAAGGGAGTTGAAGCGGCGCTGGGCGATCCATTCGGGGGGTCGCTGGCGGCGGGCGCGAACGATGTCGCGCCACTCGCGGGGCTCGGTGGCGCCGTGCAAACCGAGCCCGTCGCCGACGCGACCGAACGACGGCTTGCACACCCATTCGGGCGAATCGGCGAGCGATTCGGACCACTCGCGCGTTTCGGGCGAAAGCTCCTTCCAGCGCGCAAGCGGCTCCTGGAGCTGCGGCCAGGTGAGCGGGAAGCGTTTGCTTTGGGAGATGGCGGCCTGGCCGGGATTGATTTGTGGGATGGGGGCGGGACGGAAGAAATTTTTCCATGTGGAGCCGGGCAGATTTGGCAGCCATTCCACGGGAAAGAAGCGCAGCAGTGCGCTCAACGGGGTGTCGCCGGCGAAGGCGCCGGTTTCGCGCCAGGTGATGTCGGCCGGGCTCAGCAGCTGCGAGGACATGCCGCGACGCGAGAGTTGCCGTTGCAGGAAGATCATCACCTGGCGATCGTCGAGATAGGCGGTCGCGTGCACGAGGCCGAGCGTATCCGAATTTTTGTGACGCCGACGCAGCGAATCGGCGAGCACTTCGACGGGATCGGCGGCGACGGCGGTTTCGGGAAAGCGGGCGGCCATCAGCCGGGCGAACCCGGACGATTCGATATAGCCGCCGGGGACGTCGCTGTTGACCTCGGACACGCGCCAGCCCTCGCGCGCGGGGTGAAAGTCGAAGCGCATGATGCGGAGGGCGTCGGTGGAAACGCGCGGCGGATCCCGGGGGCGCAACGCGCGGGCGAGGGCGGCGGGGAGTTTGAGCCGCGAGATCAAATCGCTGCGTGCGGCGATCTCGGCTTCGGCGCGGAGAGTTTCGCGATAGAGCGCTTCGGCGGCGGCGGCGAGTTCGCGCCAGCACGTGGGCGTGAGGATCAACGCGAACGGCGCGAGCACGGAGACGTCACCGGCCTGGGGATCCCACTTGCAGCAATCGAAGATCATGTCCTGGCGCAGCTCGGACGCGGCGTCGGCGGAAAGCGCGGGCGTGCAACGAAGGCAGCGGGTCAGGTCCACGGTCCGGCTTGTTGCACATACCAGAGGGCGAACGCGAGGTGCCCGGCGGCCCACAGGGTGGCGAAGGCGAGGGAATCGGGGGCGGAACGGCGGGCGTGTTGGCGTTCGACGAAGCCGATCACGAGCGCGTAGGGCAACAGCACCCAGGAAAGTGCGGCGAAGTCGACGAACGTGGCGGAGGTGTTTTCCCAGTTTCCCGCCACGGAACGGCCGGCGATGATGCCGGCGGCGACGAGAAATGCGCCGAGCCTCACTCCGGCGGAGATGCTGCGGTCGAGTATCACTTTTTCCATGACGCCGGAGGACGCGCCGCAGAGCCACCACGCGACGGCCAAGGCGCTCGTCGAAAGCACGGCGCAGAACACGACGACCCACCAACCGGGACCGTCGCCGATGTTGGCGCCGCCGAAGGCGCAAGTGCTGCCGAGGAGCAGGCCGATGCCGGCGCACGTGGCGGCGGGGTTGCGTCGCTCCAGCCAGTCGTCACGAAACGAAAGCCCGAGCAAGCCGCTGAGCCGGGCGACGATCCCGATCCACGCGGCGCCCATCGTCGTGTAGAAAGCGAGATACAGCGCGTCGTCACGGACGTCGAAGCTCGCGTAGCGGCGCAGCAAGGCGAGCAGGAGGGCGGTGCAGGCGGCGGGAGCGACGAGAGCGAGGGCGACGAGCGACTGGCCGCGGCCGAAGGCGTTTGAAGTCAGGCAGGTGAAGCACCAGCCGCCCCAAAGAAACACCACCGCCATGATCGACCCGAAAAACGCAAAGCCTTCGTCGCCGGACATCAGGGACAGAGTCGGCGGTGAACCGGATGGGAAGCAATGGCGATCTTTGGGGATCGCGCGATGGCTAGGATTCGCTGACGAACGCGAAGCGGGGGACGGGTTGGCCGTCGACTTCGACGGTGGAGCAGAACATGGCGAGCGGGCGGGCCCACCAGCTGTAGTCGCCGTAGAGGGTTTGGTAGATGACGAGCGGTTCCTCGGTTTCGCTGTGACGCGCGACGGTGAAGACGCGGTAGTCTTTGCCTTTGTAGTGGCGATAGCGGCCGGGGCGTGGGGGCGCGGGTTGGGGAGCGGACATGAGATGTGGTGAGGATTGGATTGGACGCGAACGGGCCGGAAGGCAGGTTCGGCGGGATGTTGCACACGTGTCAGGCTGGATACGAGGCGTTGCTCGCGCGGGAACTCGCGGAGTTGCGAGGCGCGAGCGTGCGCGAGTCGGGCCCCGGCTGGGTGACGGCGGAAGGCGGGCGGCGCGAGACGACGCCGGCGTTTGCGCATCTGACGCTGCTCGAGCCGGTGGAGGTGCGCGGTGAATCGGTGAATGCGTTGGCGCAGAATGTGGCGGAGTTTTTTCTCGGGAGTTTGCGCGGCGAGCGGATCGAGGCGGCGTGGCCGAGCGTGTGGGACGGGCCGGCGGAACTCGTCGGTTTGGGACGACGGGTGGCGGCGGTGGAGGGGGCGTTTGCGGAGTTGTTGAAACGGAAACTCGCGCGGGTGGCGAAGCTGGCGACGGCCGAGCGGCCGCGGGCGAGCGGGGCGGCGCGGGGTTTGTTCGTGTGGTTTGTGGATTTCGGGCGGGTGTTTGTGGCGCGGGAAGCGTGGTTGCACGGGCAACGACGGATGGCGGACGACCCGCTGGCGCCGTCGCGCAGTTTTCTGAAAGTCGAAGAGGCGTATTCAGTTCTTGGATTCGAACCGCGGGCGGGAGAAACGGTGTGCGATCTGGGGTCGGCGCCGGGCGGCTGGAGTTACAGCGCGGCGAAGCGGGGGGCGCGGGTGGTGGCGGTGGACAACGGGCCGTTGAAAGGCGGCGCGAAGGATCACGCGGCGATCGAGCACCGGCGCGAGGATGCGTTCAAGTTTTCGCCGGAGCCTGGGGCTGTGTTCGACTGGTTGTTTTGCGACATGGTCGAGGATCCGCGGCACGTGATGCGGCACATCGTCGAAGCGTGGATCGAGCGCGGCTGGTGCCGGCAGTTCGTGGTGAATCTGAAATTTGGGCGGGTGGATCCGCTGGCGTTGCTGGCGGAGCTGGAGCGCAACGACGTGCTGCGGGCGAAGTGCGGGAGCTGGGGCGCGCGGCATCTTTTTCACGATCGGGAGGAGTTCACGATCGTCGGCGTGGTGAGGCGCTGAGGCGGCGACGATGGCGCGAAGCGTGGTGTTGAAGCCGAGTGTAAGGTGCGAGCGCTGCCGGCTCCCGCCGCGTTGGTGCGTGTGCGGAGCGGCCGAGTCGATCGTGACGCCGCTCGCCGTGGACGTGCTGATGCATTCGCGCGAGCAGTGGCGTCCGAGCAGCACGGGGCATCTGGTGTGTCGTGCGATCGAAGGGGCGCGCTTGCACGTTTGGCGGCGCGGCGAGCGGCTGCGCGCGGACGAGGTGCGTCGGGCGGGGCGGGAGTTGTGGATCTTGCATCCCGCGGGAGAGCCGATGCCCGCGGCGGCGGAGTCGGCGAACGTGCAGGTGCTGCTGCTCGACGGTGCGTGGCGGGAGGCGACGTTGATGGCGCAGGACGTGGCGGGGTGGGGCCGTCGCGTGCGGCTGCCGATGGCGGGGGAAAGCCGGTATTGGTTGCGCACGCAACAGACCGGCGGGCGATTTTCGACGGTGGAGGCGCTGGCGTTTTTGTTGGGCGCGCTGGGCCTGGAGCGGGCGCGGGCGAAGCTCGAGCTGCAGCTCGAACTGCATGTTTACGCGGGGCTGCGCGCGCGCGGCCAGGTGGATCTCGCGGAGGAGTTTCTGCGCGGATCGCGACTGCGCGATGAACTGCCGGAGTTCATCGCGCGGATGAATGTGCGTCGGCCGCGGTGAAGCCGAACGAGCGCGGGCGAACACGCCGCGCGGCGGCGAGCGATCAGTCGAGTTTCGCTTCGAGCGAAATCTCGGCCTTGAGCAGGCGGGAGATGGGGCAGCCGGCTTTGGCTTTTGCCGCGGTCTCGTCGAACTTGGCCTGGTCGATGCCGGGGATTTTGGCCGCGAGGGTGAGGTGGGATTTTGTCACGGTCCAGCCGGCGGGTTGAACCTGTTCGAGCGTGACGTCGGCGCGCGCTTCGACGCGATCTGGCGTGAAGCCGGCTTCGCCGAGCATGGCGGAGAACGCCATCGCAAAACAACCGGCGTGAGCGGCGGCGATGAGTTCCTCGGGGTTGGTTCCGGCGCCGTTTTCGAAGCGGGAGCCGAAGGAGTAGGGGGTGTTGTCGAGAGCGCCGCCGGGGGCGGTGAGCGTGCCTTTGCCTTGTTTGAGGGAGCCGTTCCAGACGGCGGTTGCAGTGCGTTTCATGGGGCGGGAAACGTTTCGGCTTCGAAGGGGTTCGCAAGTTGCTGACACGGTTCGTGCTGTCATGGCGGGAGCACTACGCGTCCCGGCGGGCGGGTCCGGGCGGCGCAGGCGGACGCGCTAGGATTGAAACCTTACGCCGCGTCAGGCTTGCGGCCCCATGGCGGGACGACGCGGTGACGCGTAGTTTGCGGCCTTCACGGCACGTGTGTTTGCGCGTGCTCCCACTCCGGGAGGAGGTCTTCCCGGTTAGCCTCAAACCTACCCATCATGAATTCACGTTATCGTTCTGTATTGATTGCAACGGCGGCGGCATCGCTCGTCGCGTTCGCTCAAGCCCAAAGCTCGACCGGCCAGTCAACGTCGGGCGCGAGTCGGTCGACCGGAGCAACGTCGTCGTCGTCGTCCGCCTCGCCCTCCGCATCGCAAAGCCAGACGGGTTCGTCGCGCGACATGACGGGCTCCGATCGGTCGCACTCGATGAGTTCGAGCGCGCAGGGGGTGGGCTCCGCGAGCACGGGCGCTTCGTCGTTGCAGCGGGTGACCCGGGATTCGCTCGATCAACAACTCACGGCGAAGGCCCTGATCGGGAAAAATGTGCACGACTCGGCCGGGGAGAAGATCGGTGAGGTGCAGGATATCGTCCTCGATTCCAGCCGTCTGCCTGAGCTCGCGAGCGCGTTCGTGAACCGCGAGAACAATCGAAACACCGCTTCTGCCGGAGCGACGGGTGCGCGCGGCACGGATACCTATGCGGCGGGGGCGGCGGGCGATGGTGCCAGCACGTCGGCGACCCGAACGAGTCGGGATTCCCAGCTCTCCGATCTCGGCAACCAGGCGCGCTCGATGGTGCAAGGCGCGATTTCGAGCGGTCCGGCGGCGATCGTTTCGTCGGGCGGCGTCATGGGGATCGGCGGTGATCTCATTCGGGTGCCGTTGTCGCAGCTGCGCTACGATGCGGCGGAGGATCGAGTGACGCTCGATGTTTCGCGCGAGCAGATCAGTCGTATCACGGAAACGGATGCGAGCGACACCAGTCGCAGCGCGGCCGAGTAGGCAACCTGGCAGAGAGTTTTCCGCGCAGGCCGCGCCCGTCGATTTTCGGGCGCGGCTTTTGTTTGCCTACAAAGAGGAACGCGCGCGCCCGGCCGAGGTCCCTCGCGTGACTATGGAAAACGCAACACGCAGAAACCGAAAAGCTCGACGGCAGGGCTTGGTGCGTTCGCCGCGGGGGAAGGCTCGCACGCGTCGCAGCACGCCGGATACGGAAGCGACTCAACGCGCCGGGCGGACTGTGGGGACCGAAAAGCCGAACGCAGGGCGAAAGACGACGGTCACAACTCGCAAGGCTCAGCGGCAGCGGAAGAGCGCGACGAAGGTGGTTCGCGCGGTGATGCCGAAGCGGGCGAGGAAGGCCTGAGGAAGCGCGAGCGGATCGTCGCGCGAGCACGGCGGGTCGCGGGTGGCGGTTGGCCTAAAAAGAAAACGCGCCGCAGAGGCGGCGCGTTGCGAACAGGGAAGAGAGGGAAGATTTCGGTAGGAGCAGTCAGAAGCCCCCATCGGCTGACACGAGGACGGGCGGCACGCTTTCATCAGTTCCGCCGCCGAAGACGTAGATGCCGGCAGCCTTGGCTTGCTCGATAACCGCCTGTGCATCGCGGCTCACGGTTCCCGGCTCGTCGTCGGGCACACGCATCGCTGCGGTGGGAAAAGAAATCAGGCATTTGGCCATACTTTGTTGAACGTCAAAGATCAGCCACACGTGTGCTTGGCGCGGGCCGGGCGTAAGCACGGAACGTGACAGGCATACGTGTTGGCTGTGGCGCCTGGTTAGCCGCGATTACTGGAGCTTGGTCCATGTCAATGACTCCACGTCGAGGTGATATCGATATCGGAACTTTGTCGCCCCGTAATTTGGGTCAGGGCCAATCACAACTACCGTGGGTCGTGGATAGGCGAGGAAAGCTTCTTTCCGCCACCACGTAGCGCTGACAGAGGACGGAACTGCAGCCAGATCTTCCTTCGTCAGGATCTCCGCGAGGCTCCACTCCTCAAGCTTTCGCCCGTCCGCAGCGTAAACTGCGACAACATCGCGCCCACGTCCCATGCCGCGCCCGCCATCCAACGTAATGACGAAGCGACCATCCTCGGAGATGAGCACTTTCAATGGCGTGCTTTCAGACGCGGTATCGAACTCAGAGATGCGAGAGTAGCCCTTCTCGTCTGCGTCTAGTGCGAACACCTGCACTTGAGTGCTAAGTCGAACAATGAGGCGCCCATCTTGAGAACTGGCGAGCCGCTCGGTGGAAGGAGGCAAACTGTCTGCGCGGCAGCTCGCGGCGACGATCAGAACGGCAATGATAAGTGAAGCTGCTTTCATTAGGTTCGGCTAACGTTAAAGATGAGCCACGGCACTCGATGGCGCGACGTGTGTGCTAGTGTAGAGTCCCTCAAACAGGTGCCATTATCTGATGGCGCGGGTCAGGAAGGAGGATGCCTCGCCGAAGTGCATCCTTAGAGTTAGCGGTTGAGCAAACCGAGCAGTTGGAACGTTGGATTCGAGCGGGAACGCCGCCGCGGCAGGTGGTGCTTCGGGCGAAGATCGTGCGCCAAGCTGCCGCAGGGAGCAGCGACAAGGAGATAGCGGCCGAGCAGAAGGTGCATCCGCGGACCGTGGCGCTTTGGCGGCAGCAGGTGCACGAGGAAGGTATCGAGGGCATCTGGCAAGTCGCGGCTGGACGCGGACGGAAGCCAACCTTTGGTGCGACGACGGTTTCGGGCTGGATCGAGCGCACCCTGCTGACTCAGCCCGACAGTGCGACGCACTGGAGCACTCCCTCGCTGAGCAAGGAGGTTGGCCAAAACCCGCCGAAATCGTTCTTACCGCCGTCATGCGGAAACTCATTATAATCCTCAACCGACTCCTCTAAAATCCTCGGTTTACTCTTGCTGATTGAACACCGTTGCTGGCGCCTTGGTGGGCTCTTTCCCTTTTGTCGATCTCCACCACATGCTGGTTAATCTCTACGCTGCAATTCGTCGGACGTCGGTTTCTGGAAAATCGAAATCCACGGCTTCATCATCTCTTCCGGGATATAGAAAGCCTGTGATGAATGTTGCGCATTTCTGTGCGCCAGACGGCGAAGTAACTCTTCCTCGGAAACATCGAGGAAATGCACCTCGCTACTTGCGCCAAGCTGCTTCGCTCGTGAGCGGAAGTCTTCTCGTTCTTCACGCGTCCAAAACCCGTAATCAAGTATTACGTCTATTCCCAAGGTAAGAAGTCGGCTCGCTACCTCCCATTGGAGAGTTTCAATGAGCGTGTGCCTGGCGTTGTGCTCTGGCTCTTCCGCGTCTTGTCCGAACAGCCGTATTTGCCATTCATCGGGGGTTAATCGAAGCGCTGAGTGTTCATGCTCGAGCGTCCGCGCCAGCGTCGACTTACCTGAACATGGAAGTCCGACCATCAGGTGAAGAGTTGCCATAACTACGTGCTTATGTCTTTGCCGAACGTCAAAGATCAGCCACACGTGTGCTTGGCGCGGGCTGTGCGTAAGCACAGAACGTGACAAGCATACGTGTTGGCTGTAGCGCCTGGTTCGGCTCATTATTCATCAACTCAAAAGCCCCAACGAGGAAACGTGATATTGGAGAACAGCAGACTAATCGGCGCGAAAAGCACGTAGACGACAAACTTATCTACGCGCTTGCCAGCGAATGGTGCAGACTCCGCGGAGTATCGTATCCAACCCGCGCGCCAGCAAAGCAACTGCCCGACCAGCAGGATACCTGTAGCAAACCATGCGCCGATCCTAAACCATCGCGGTGCATCCGGGCCGACAACATTTCCAACCACTGCCAAGGCGAGTATCGATATCACCGCACCCCAGTAGATACACACCGCAACTTTTACTTCG
>Ga0065721_10050414_pt1 | contig 20437 bp, 14 predicted proteins | sample Mesricmetagenome_FD_59108 | JGI IMG/M metagenome (GOLD analysis project Ga0065721, IMG submission 59108) | Mesophilic microbial community from rice straw/compost enrichment Sample: eDNA_1 v2 (version 2) | ecosystem: Engineered > Solid waste > Grass > Composting > Bioreactor | place: USA: Davis... | reverse complement strand
TACGACGACCGTATAGATCCCGTAGGCGCCTGCGTAGGTATGAAGGGCAGCCGTATCCATGGCATTGTTCGTGAGCTGAAGAATGAGAACATAGACGTGATCAACTGGACCAACAACATCCAGTTGCTGATTCAGCGCTCACTGACACCTGCCAAGATCACCAGCATGGACCTGGACAATGATAAAAAACAGGCCAATGTGTACCTCAAACCCGACCAGGTGTCACTGGCCATCGGTAAAAAGGGCGTAAACATCAAGCTGGCACAGGAATTAACGGGTTATAGTATCGACGTATATCGCGATACAGAAGGCGAACCCCAGGAATTCGATATCGACCTGGAAGAATTCAGCGATGAAATTGAAACCTGGATCATTGACGAGTTCAAGCGCATTGGTTGTGATACCGCACGCAGCGTGCTCGACCTCACACCCGAAGAGCTGGAACGCAGGACCGACCTCGAAAGAGAAACCATCAATGAAGTTCGCCGGATATTAAACGAAGAATTTGAAAAGGGATAGGCATGAAATATGATGATAATTTGGTATGTATGACCAATTTGGTTTTTTACGACTAATTTGCCTGTTCCAAACAGCAAACACAACAAAAAAATTGTCTTTTAATTACGAATGGCAGAAACAACAACACTTAGATTAATGGCCGCGGCCAAAGAGTTCAACATCGGTAAAGAAACGCTGGTGGACTTTTTGGTAGGTAAGGGATTTAACAAAGACGATCTCAAACCCACGTCAAAGCTGACGGAGGAGATGTATCGTGCTTTGCAACAGGAATTCCAGAGCGATAAAGTGGCCAAACTGAAAAGCGACCAGATCGATCTGCCGAAGGGAAGCCTGGAAGCAAAGAAGAAAAAAGAAGAAGAAGCTGCTCAGGCACAGGTTTTCAAGAAAGAAGTGGTTAAGAAATCGGAGCCGGTAGTAGAAGAGAAGAAGGAAGAAACTGCGCCCGTTGCTCCACCTCCGCCGCCCCCGCCGCCCCCGCCGGTAGCAGCGGAAGAAAAGAAGGAAGAGCCAAAAGCAGAAGAAAAACCGGACGTGATAAAATTAGAAGCTCCTGAAATCGAAGGCCCCAAGATCCTGGACAAGATTGATCTTTCTGCCATCGATTCATCTACCAGGCCCAAAAAGACCATTTCGGTTAAGAAAAAAGAAGAAACACCTCCCCCGGCAGCCAAACAGCCTGTAGAAGAGGCGCCTGTATCGGAAGAAAAGCCGAAGAAAAAGGAAAAAGAAAAAGAGAAAGTGGAAGAAGCGCCCCCCGTGGCAGAAGAAAAGCCGAAGGCTAAGGAAGAAGTTCCGCCGGTGGAAGTGGTGGAAAAGGCTAAGGAAGCCGAACCCGTGGCCGAGAACGAACCCGAAAAAGAGGAAGAAAAAGAAGAAGCTCCACCGGTCATTGAAAATATCAAAGCCGATAAACTGACCGGTCCGAAAATATTGGGCAAAATTGAATTGCCGGTTGGCGGAAAACAGGAAGCCGGCAAGCCCAAACAAGTTGAGGAGAAAAGGAAGCGGAAACGCATTCCCATCGAGAAAAAAGACCAGCAAACCGCGCAGGAACGTGCCCAGCACCTGTTCAAGAAAAGAGAACCGGGTCAGCAGGGTGGTCAGCGCCAGGGTGGTCAGCAGGGCGGCAATTTCAGGGGCGGTAATCGTCCCGGCCAACGCGGCGGCCGCCATCATACACCGCGCGAGGTAAAAGAGATCAACGAAAAAGAAATACAGGAAAAAATTCGCGAAACACAGGCCAAACTTTCCGGCCAGGGTGGCCGCGGCAAGAGCATCAAAGCCAAACGCCGCCACGATAAACGCCAGAGCATGGCCGAACAGGATGCCGGCGGCATGGAAGACAACAAGCTGCAGGTAACCGAGTTCATCAGTGTAAGCGAACTGGCCAACCTCATGGACGTGAGCTTTGCCGAAGTGATCAGCAAGTGTATGAGCCTGGGTCTGATGGTATCTATCAACCAGCGCCTGGATGCGGAAGTGATTGAGTTGGTAGCCGGCGAATTCGGTTATGAAGCCGAATTCATAGACATGGAAAAACAGCTGGAACTGGAAGAAGAGGAAGAAGCCGATGATGAAGAAAACCTGAAGCACCGCGCACCCATCGTTACCATCATGGGTCACGTTGACCACGGTAAAACATCGTTGCTCGACTATATACGTAATGCCAACGTAGTGGCCGGTGAAGCGGGTGGTATCACCCAGCACATTGGCGCCTATGAGGTAACCCTGCCCAGCGGTAAGAGCATTACATTCCTGGATACACCCGGTCACGAAGCCTTTACCGCCATGCGTGCGCGTGGCGCCAAGGTAACCGATATTGCCGTGATTGTGATAGCGGCCGACGATGCCGTGATGCCACAAACGCGTGAGGCCATCAGCCACGCACAGGCTGCCGGTGTACCCATGATATTTGCCATCAACAAAATTGATAAGGAAGGGGCTAATCCCCAGAAAATATATGAACAACTGGCCGGTATGAACCTGCTCGTGGAAGAATGGGGCGGTAAATACCAAAGCCAGGAGCTGAGCGCCAAAAAAGGGTTGAATGTAGACAGCCTGCTGGAAAAGATCCTGCTTGAGGCCGAGCTGCTTGACCTGAAAGCCAACCCCGACCGTGAAGCAACGGGCACCATCATTGAGGCTACCCTCGATAAAGGCCGCGGCTATGTAGCCACCGTGCTGGTACAAAATGGTACCCTGCGCCAGGGCGACCTGGTGGTATCGGGTCAGTTCTTTGGCCGTGTAAAAGCCATGTTCAACGAACGTAACAAACGGGTGGAAGAAGCACCGCCTTCTACCCCGGTATTGATACTTGGTTTGAATGGCGCCCCGCAGGCCGGTGAGAAATTCAAGGTATATACCGATGAAGGCGAAGCCAAGGAAGTGGCCAACCGCCGCGCCCAGATACTGCGTGAACAAGGTATACGTACCAAGAAACATATCACCCTCGATGAAATCGGACGCCGCCTGGCCTTGGGCAATTTCAAACAATTGAACCTGATTCTCAAAGGCGATGTGGACGGTTCGGTGGAAGCCCTGAGCGACTCCCTGCAAAAACTGTCAACCGAAGAGATTGTGGTATCGGTGGTGCACAAAGCCGTGGGCGCCATCACCGAAAGCGATGTGCTGCTGGCCACTGCTTCCGACGCCATCATCGTTGGTTTCAACGTGCGTCCCTCTACCCAGGCAGCCCGCCTGGCCGAGAGCGAAGGCGTGGAAATAAAGCTGTACTCCATCATCTACAATGCCATTGAGGAAGTGAAGAGCGCCATGGAAGGTATGTTGGAACCCAAGATCACCGAAAAGATCGTGGCCAACGTGGAAGTGCGCAATGTGTTCAAGTTCGACAAAGCCACTGTGGCCGGATGTTATGTGCTGGATGGTAAAATTCAGCGTAATTCCAAGATCCGCGTTATTCGCGACGGCATCGTGGAATATCCCAAAGGCGAAGGCCAGGCTGCCGAGCTGCAGTCGCTGAAACGCTTCAAAGACGATGTGAAGGAAGTACCCGCGGGTATGGAATGCGGTTTAACCGTGAAGAACTTCAACGACATACGTGTGGGCGACATCATCGAGGCATTTGAAGAAGAAGAAGTTAAACGTACATTATAAATCAATAAGGTATAGAGGCATAAAGGCATAAAGTAAACCTGCTATGCCTTTATGCCTTATTCTTTTGTTAAATAGCAAACCATATCCGCAACGCGCTATATATTTGAACATATCATTTCATTGTATGAAAACTTTTTATACCATCACAGCCGCTTTGCTGATAGGTGCGGTTTCGGTAGCCCAGGCGCCCCGGAAAGTGGTAGCCGACAAGATCATTGGCATAGTGGGTGACAAAATCATCCTGAAATCGGATATATACAATTCCATCATGGACGCCCAAAGGCGTGGTGAGCCCGTTCCGGAGAATGCCGATTGTTTTATGATGGAGCAGGCCCTTACCCTGAAAGCCCTGGCGCTGCAGGCCGAAAGGGATTCCATTGAAGTGGGCGACGATGAAATTGAAGCCCTGCTCGATAACCAGGTGCGTGGTTTTATTAATATGTACGGTTCGAAAGAAGCCCTGGAAGAAATTGCCGGCCGTACCATTTACCAGATCAAGGAAGACAGCCGCGCCTCGTTCAAGGAACGCAAACTGGCCGAGCGCATGCGCGACAAGGTGGTAGAGAATGTAAAGATTACACCCAACGAAGTAAGAGAATATTTTTCCAAAAAGAATCCCGACAGCCTGCCCTTCTATGAATCGGAGGTAGAGATCGGGCAAATAGTTTCCTACCCCAAAGCCAGCCGCGACCTGGAATTGCTGGCCATGGAAGAACTGGCCGACTTCAAAAAGCAGGTAGAAAGCGGGCGTCAGAAATTTGAAACCCTGGCCAGATTATACAGCGACGATCCCGGCAGCCGGGAGCATGGCGGACAATACAGCATTAACCGTACTGAAAAAGCCTGGGACCCTGCTTTTATCAGTAATGCCTTTCGCCTTAAAGAAGGCCAGATATCACCGGTATTCAAAAGCAAATTTGGTTATCATATCATTCAAATGGTAAGCCGTGCCGGTGACGATGCCGTGGTAAGACATATCCTGCGTATACCCAAGATCACCGATGAAGAGGTGAACGAATCCATTCAAAAACTCGATTCTGTGCGCGCCAAATTAATTGCCGGCACCATCAATTTTGGTGAGGCCGTTGCCAAATACAGCGACGACGAAGCGTCGAAATATACCGGTGGCATGATCCCCGGCCAGGATGGTTCTTCCTTTAATAAACTGGACCAACTGGATAAAAGCCTGGTAGAACTGCTGGCGCAAACCAACCTGAAACCCGGTGAATATTCTAAGCCCACGCCCTATACCGATGAAAGAGGTAAAAAGGCTGTGCGCATCGTATATATGAAGTCGAGAACCGAACCGCACCGCGAAAACCTGAAAGACGATTACGACAGGGTGGCCAGGGAAGCGCTGGAACTGAAAAAACAAAAAGCGCTGGAAGCCTGGTTTGCTTCCAGAATTCCTTCTTTTTATATTATGATTGATCCTGATTTCAAACACTGCGGCACCTTGAGCGAGTGGATGCAGTACGCTTCGGCAGGGAAATAGCAAAATACCAGTAAACATATAGCGGAAAGGCATAAAGTAACCCACTTTATGCCTTTCCGCTTTTTTGTTTTATAGCCCGGCTGTATGCGTTTCTGCCATTTATATAGGTAAACCCTTAATTATTCTAGAAAACATGGGTTTTATGATATATATGATACTACTTTGTAGTACTTTGTATAAGTATTTTCATGTAAAAGTTATATTTACCTGGTAACAACTTTTCATGAAATACGCACTAACTGTATGCTGAAACAGTTCCGAAAAGCCATGCCTGACTTTATAACTGGTAACACCAGCCGTATACCTTTGGAGGGAACGGGTTGGTTTGAAAAGTTTTTTACCTGTTCACAGGAACCCCTGTGCATTTGCAGCGTGGATGGCTATTTCAGACATGTCAACAAAGCTTTCATCGACCTGCTGGGTTATAGTACCGAAGAACTGTATTCCACCCCCTATATTGAATTTATTCATCCCGACGACCGCCAGCGATCGATAGACGCCCTGTACCTGGCCGGTGAACAAAATTTCATCAAACAATTCGAGAACAGGTTTTGCAGCAGGAATGGTGATATCATATGGCTGTCGTGGTCGGGCGCCTTACTGGAAGAAGAAGGCCTGATGTTGGCCAGTGCCCGCGATATCACTCAAAAGAAAGCCGCGGAAGCCGAATTGCTGCGCAGCCAGCAAAAACTGAAAGAATACTCTGAGCGAATTACGAATATACTTGCCAGTATCACGGATGGTTTTATTGCGGTGGACAAAAACCTGCACATCACTTTATGGAACCATGCCGTGGAATGCATAACCGGTTTAAAGGCCGGTAAGGTGATAGGCTCGCATATTGAAAAAGTATTTCCCAACCTTACAGGCACCAATGAACTCAGACAATATTATAAAGCCATTACCAAAGGGCTGCCTGCCCATTTTGAGCATTATTTGCCGGCCTTTCAACGCTGGCTCGAAACCAGTGTATACCCTTTCTCACAAGGCGGCTTTATTTATTTCCGCGATATCACCGAACGAAAAAAACAGGAGCAATTGCTGGAACTGGAAAAAGAGGTTTTGAAGATCAATGCGCACCCGGCCGCTTCGTTAAAAACAACAGTAGACTATTTTCTGCAAGGGCTGGAAAAAGCGTTTCCCGGTATGATGTGCTCGGTGGTAGTGCTGGAAGAAGACAGGAAAACCATTCGTCACCTCTCTGCGCCCGGTTTACCCCTTGAATTTGCCACCTCTATTAATGGCAAGGAACCTGGCCCCGCCATGGGCTCCTGTGGTACCGCCATATTTCGTAAGCGAAAGGTATTCAGCAACGATTTGAGCACCGATCCCCTATGGGCAGATTTACAACCGGTGGTAAAACGTTTTGGGCTGGGCTCCTGCTGGTCGTTCCCTATTATAGACGCACAGGAGAATGTATTGGCCACTATTGCAGCCTATCACAAATATCCCAAAGCACCCAGCCAGCAGGAACTGGACATGTTCGAACGCGTTAGCAATCTCCTGCGCGTGATCATCGAGAATAAAAACGCTGAAGCCCGTATCAGGATCAGTAATGAGCGTTATTTATTGGTTACAAAAGCCACCAACGACGCCATCTGGGACTGGGATGTATTGACCAATACCCTGTACTGGGGCGAAGGCTTTTATACACTTTTTGGTTATAAGCCGGGTTACTTAGACAACCCCACGCAATTCTGGGAAAGTTGTTTACACGAGGAAGACCGCGAACGCGTGATAAACGGGTTGAACCAGTTTATCAGCGATGGCAAATCGCATCTATGGGAAGACGAATACCGGTTTAAAAAAGCCAATGGTGAATATGCCCTGGTATACGACAGGGGCTTTTTGATCTTTGATCATTTTGCCCGGGTAACCCGTATGGTAGGCTCCGTACAGGATATTACCGATAAAAAAGAGATGGAAAAACGGCTGCTGAAACAGGAGCTGGACAAACAAAAACTGATAGCCCAGGCCGTGGTGAATGCACAGGAAAAAGAAAGGGCCGAAATTGGCAAGGAGCTGCACGATAATGTGAACCAGATATTGTCTACCGCCAAGCTGTACCTGGAGCTGGCGCTAACGGATAATAACAGCCGGGTTGACCTGATCAACCGCAGCGCCGATAATATTTCCGAGGCTATTAACGAGATCCGGGGCATTACCCGCTCGCTGGTGCCGCCCAGTGTGGGCGACCTGGGGCTGGTAGATTCTGTGCAGGACCTGGTGGAGAATATCAAAGCCACCAAAAAGCTGAACGTGGAATTTTATTCGGCCGGCGCCATAGACAGTTTACTGGATGAAAAAAAGAAGCTGATGTTATTCCGCATTGTGCAGGAGCAGGTAAACAATGTGCTGAAACATGCCATGGCCTATAACCTGGTAATTGAACTGATAGCAGACGATGAAGGCCATTCCATCGATCTCACCATCAGCGACGATGGTCAGGGCTTTGAGCCCGATAAGGTAAGGATGAAAAAAGGTGTGGGTCTCTCTAATATAGCCAGCCGTGTACAGTTGTTCAACGGTTCGGTGAATATAGTTTCGGCTATTGGGCAGGGTTGTAAACTAAAGATCAATGTTCCTATTTCAAATATTTAAATACCCTTAAGGTTATGGAAAAAATAAGTGTATTAATTGCAGACGATCACAAACTGATCAGGGAGACCTGGAGCTTTATTTTGAACAATGACCCCCGCTTTCAAGTAGTGGCAGAATGTGGCGATTCGGAGCAGGCGGTGGAAATGGCCAGGAACAAAAAACCGCAAATAGTTTTAATGGACATCAATATGTTACCCATATCGGGTTTCGAGGCTACGGAAAAGATCAGGAAGGTATCGCCTGCCAGCCGCATCATCGGTATTTCCATGCACAGCCAGCCGGCCTATGCCAAAAAGATGCTGCAGATAGGCGCCCGTGGTTATGTTACCAAAAATTCATCGAAGGAAGAAATGATCACTGCCATCATGGAGGTGCATAATGGCAATAAATACATTTGCGACGAAATCAAGAACAATATTTCCGAGCTGGTGCTGGAAGAAAACAAGGATGTGCCCAATGTAAATGCCCTCACCGAGCGTGAAATACAGATTATCAACCTTATCAAGGAAGGGCAGTCGAGCAAGGAAATTGCCGTTTCACTGAATATTTCTCTGAAAACCGTGGAAGTACACCGGCATAATATCCTCAAAAAATTAAAACTGAAGAATTCGGCCTCGCTGGTGAACTTCATCAATAATGTAGCCACTAGTATTTAATAGGAAAAATACTATAAATCAATACGATACGTAGGAGTATTCCTGTAGTTAAGGCTGAAAAAATTCAGTATCAAGGGAAATGGACATTGGATTTTGTTAGGAACATTATAAAAAATTGGCATCTTAGCACGACCAATATCACATGAAACGATCAGAGTAGTAAAATCCAATGTCCAGATCCAGATCCTTCGAAAAACGAACCGTCCAAATGCCGTTTACCTGACATGCATGTACGGCAAATTCATTTATCCAATGTCCTGATGAAAACAACCCCCATACCTATGAAGACTGGGGGTTTTTTTATGTCCTTTCTAACATATCCCTTTTCTGCTTTATTCGTTATTTCCCTGTAACTTTGCGCTTTCTTTTCAACAGGAATTTCCATGAGTGATGACATAAAACATGAATGCGGATTGGCATTCATACGTTTACGCAAGCCGTTCTCCTATTATCAGCAACGATACGGTACGGTAATGTGGGGCCTTAATAAACTGTACCTGCTCATGGAAAAACAACACAACCGGGGCCAGGATGGGGCGGGTGTAGCCGCAGTAAAACTGAATGTGGAACCCGGTTATCCCTTTCTGCAACGCATACGAAGCAATGCTAACCAGCCTATTGCAGATATTTTCAGCAAAATAAGTCAGGAGGTAAAGGAACTGGAGAAATACCAGTCTGATATTATGAAGCATCCTGGCCTGATGAAGGGCCATATCAGCTTCCTGGGCGAATTATTGCTGGGCCACCTGCGTTATGGTACCCAGGGAAAGAATAATGTGGAATTTTGCCATCCCTTTATAAAACGCCATACTATTCCAGCCCGCAATCTGGCATTGGCGGGTAATTTCAACCTGGTGAATACCGATGAGCTGTTTGCGCTGATCAATATAGAACCCGGTGAGTTTCAGAAACAAAGCGACCTGGCCGCCATGATGGAGGTGATCCATCATTTTGTGGTGAAAACCGATGAGGAATCGCCTGGCGAGATGGATGTGCTAAACGTTTTGCGGAAATCGGTGCCCCTTTTTGATGGTGGTTTTACCGTGGGTGGTTTGCTGGGCAGCGGCGACTCCTTTGTTTTTCGCGATGCCAATGGTATACGGCCGGCTTATTACTACATCAGCGACGATGTGATTGTGGCCGCTTCGGAGCGGGCTGCTATACGCACCGTATTTAATGTGGGTGAGAATGAGGTGCAGGAATTGATGCCTGGCATGGGTTTAATAGTAAAGAATGACGGACAGGTGATGATTGATAAGGTGGTGGAGCCCAGGGAGCGCAGGGCATGTAGTTTCGAGCGCATTTATTTTTCCAGAGGTAGCGATGAAAAGATATACCGGGAAAGGAATGCGCTGGGTTATAACCTTACCCCCCAGATACTGCATGCAGTGAATAACGACCTGAAAAACACCATTTTCTCTTTTATTCCCAATACCGCCGAAGTAGCTTTTTATGGCTTGTGGAAAGGCCTGGACGATTATTTGAAGCAGGTACAGATTGATCGTATACTTTCCTGGGGTACTGATATTACCGCAGAGAAGTTGTCGGACATGATCAACCGGAAGATACGTATTGAAAAGATTGCGATAAAGGATGTGAAGATGCGCACCTTTATTACGGAAGATGTAAGCCGTAACGAAATGGTGCAGCACGTATACGATATTACCTATGGAACGGTAGAAAAAGGAAAAGACACCCTGGTGGTGATAGACGACTCTATTGTACGAGGAACTACCCTAAAGGAAAGTATCGTGCGGATGCTGGCGCGACTGGAACCGAAAAAGATCATTATTGTTTCGTCGGCCCCGCAGATCAGGTACCCTGATTGCTATGGTATTGATATGAGCAAACTGGGGGATTTTATAGCATTCAGGGCTGCTATTGAACTGATGAAGGAAACCGGTAAAGAACACTGCCTGAAAGAGCTGTACGAAAAATGTAAAGAACTGCAGCGCATGGGCCAGTTGCATTCCGAGAATGTAGTAAAACAGGTGTATAAGCCATTTACCACAGACCAGATCTCTGACAAGATAGCCGAATTGATCACGCCAAAAGGATTGGACATACCTGTACAGGTAATATTTCAGACCATTGAGTCGCTTCACAAGGCATGTCCCACCAATACAGGCGACTGGTATTTTACCGGTAATTATCCCACCCCGGGCGGAAACCGTGTTGTGAACAAAGCGTTCATCAACTATATGGAAGGCAAAAACGTGCGGGGGTATTAAATAGTTATTAGAAATAGAAAGTTTATTATCCACATATAGGCATTTTTTAGTGGGAAGTTGAATAATTCGGAAAAAATGCTTAATATGAGGTAATGGATTTCCGGTAGCAGCCGGTAGCCTGACTAAACCCAGGGATTAAGACTCATACATTAGTAGTTGTACATAAGGGGAAATTGCAGAGGTACTGCAAATCCTACCGTTGTGCACATAATTCCTTTATTCACACACTACTGAAAAAACAAACCGTATGAGTAAGATTACAATCATGATTGTTGACGATCACACGTTGATTCGGGAAACCTGGTCATATCTTTTGGGCAGGAACGAAGATCTGGAAGTGATTGCTGAGCTGGGCGATGGTCAGCGGGCTATTGAAATAGCCAGGGACAAGCGACCCAATATCGTGCTGCTTGATATCAACATGTCGCCCCTGAACGGTTTTGACATCCTGAAAATGATCCGTAAGCTTTCTCCGGGCTCCAAAGTCATTGCGGTGTCCATGCACTCGCAACCTGCCTACGCCAAAAAAATGCTGCGCCTGGGCGCCCGCGGTTATGTAACCAAAAATTCTCCCCGCAAAGAAATGCTCGATGCCATTCAACAGGTATATGCGGGTAATGTATATATATGCCAGGAAGTAAAGAACATCCTTTCTGAACAAATGATGAATGAAGATGAGGGCAGCGATGGATTGAACCAGTTGTCGGAAAGGGAGATAGAGGTGATCAATCTTATCCGAAACGGACTTTCATCGAAGGAAATTGCCGATAAACTGGCAATCTCTATCAAAACGGTGGAAGTGCACCGGCATAATATATTGAAGAAATTGAAGGTGAAGAATACGGCGTCTTTAATTAATTACATTAATTCGAGCGGGCTTTAGGTAATATTGAATGTTGAAGTACTTCAAAATTGGACATTCAATATTCAATATTGTTTAATATTGGCAAAGTATTTGATGCTAGATGAACGCCGACCGTTTAGCTTCCTATGAGGAACCAACTCTGTAAACAGGCCTGTTAAATTTCTGATTCCTTTGATCGAACTCATCATTTTCAGGGGGAATTTTTCCCCCTTTAATATTTTATGAAATCTGTTATCTTAATCAGGCATGCGAAAAGTAGCTGGGCCGAATTAGGCTTATCCGATTTCGATCGCCCGCTCAACGATCGCGGCAAGGAAGATGCGCCCAAAATGGCCAAACGCCTGCTGGATAAAGAAGTGGCCATCGATGCCTTCATTTCCAGCCCGGCCAAAAGGGCCAAAAAAACAGCATCCCTTTTTATTGCTGAGTATGGCGGGCACAAAGACGATATTATACTGGTACCCGAACTGTACCATGCCGGTCCCTAGGCCTTTTTCCAGGCCATAGCCCAGGCACCTGCCAAAGCAAAAACCATTGCCATTTTCTCGCACAATCCCGGTATCACCGATTTTGCCAACCAGCTTACCGATGCCCGGGTAGATGATATGCCCACCTGCGCCATCTTTGCCGTAAAAGCCGATATTAAAGACTGGACTGAATTCAGGGATGCCCCCAGGCAGTTCTGGTTTTTTGATTATCCGAAGTTGAAATAATATCATGAACAAAATGCCGTACGGTTGCCTTGTATTCCTCCATGTTCAACACCGGCAATTGATACGTAAAACCCCGCGCCGCCTCCATAGCTCCGCTCAATGAAAAGGCATGTTGTTTTACAGCATAGGCCCAACCCTGCCTGTGCAGGTGTTTAGCCAGGTATTCCTGTTCGGTTTGACCAGGTGTAGGCACCATGATTGTTTTTTTTCCCAGCTTCAACAGGTCCATCACCGTGGTATAACCCGGCCGGCAAATCACCATTTCCGATGCACATATCAGTTGGTTCAACCGGCTGGCAGTGGCATGGTTGTACACCGTAAGATGAGGATTGGTGACGGTGATGGTGTCGCCTGCCGGCAAACCACGCACCAGCACCGCCTTTGCGGGCAGGGCTTCCAGTTCTTTCAATATTATATTCTCAAAAATGGTGCGCTGGGGTTCAGGACCCGATAGCAATACCAACAATTGTGAACCGCTGGCTGCTGCGCAGGGTGTAAACCGGCTGATGCCACCCAGGTAGGTCACCGGTACGGCCGGAAGTTTTCGGGGATTGCTCAGTAGGCCAGCCATAGACTGGTTTACTTTGTAATCAGGCACCCAACAGGCGCTGAAATGGTTCATACACCAATAGTTGAGCCTTTGCGCCAGGGCATCGGCCAGGCGGCCCAGGCCGGTGTTAATATGGAATTGATGGGAAATAAAAACCGACGGTATAGAGCGGTGATAAAAACCAAAACGGTTATCGGAAATGATGGCATCGATAGTCTGTTCCCTGCAAAATTGTTGTAACCAATGCTGCTCCTCCCTTACCCGGTTGATAATTTTGGGCAACTGCCATACGATTTTGCCGATGGTGCCCCAGCGGGTGGCGCCGTATCCTACATCGTAGCCGGGCAGGTGTACATAGGTGCAATGAGGGAATTCCCGGATTAATAAAGCTTTTTGAACTGAATTACAGGCTATAATAACGGTACATTGCTGTGCCAGCAATTCCCGAATAATTGGTATGCACCGCACGGTGTGGCCCAGGCCCCAGTCGAGGGGTGAAACCAGCACTACAGGTTTTTTATTATCCTCATAAAATTCTGTGAAATCGGGCAAAATCGAATACTATTTTATTCTCAAAATAGTTTAATTTAGTAAGAACCAAGTTTATGAAGAAACTCAGCTATTCATTATTCCTGATCATATTGATCTTTAGCCTGGTTGTATCAAGTTGCGCATCTGGCCGGGGCATTGGAGGCTCAAGTAAGAAATGCGGCTGTGGTATGAACAGGGGATTTGTAGGTTATTAAAGTTCGATGAAATGAAAAACGCTAATCGCGATTTGCTTGTGCTGGTCAGAGATGGCTATGCCGACCAGGATGCTATACAAAACGAATTGCAACAGTTGAACAGAATGTTGATCCGTTTTGAAACGACCGAAAACTTTTGTATTGCCCATGAAGTATTTGATGTTAACAAATACCGGGTAATCACCAGTTTATCGCGATTGAGAAAATTCATTGAAAGAGACGAAATCAAACCCTTTGTGTTTGTTTTCAATAAAAATTAGCCTGCACTACTTATCATAAGTTTTAAGGAAAAAGGGGATGTTTTCATCCTCTTTTTTATTTCAGTTGCTGCAATGCCAGGCGTAACTGATTGATCATATCATCGATCCCTTCTTTCCGGCAGGTTCCCACACTTAAACGATACCAGGGCGAGGTTTTATCGGCCCCGAATGCATAAAAAGGTACAATGGCCAGCCGCGCTTCGTGGAGCAGGTAGGCAGTTACTTCGGCCTGGTTTTGCAGGGTAGCGCCCGAAGGGGTTTTCATGCCCACCAGGTCGATTTTGATGGTAAGGTAAATGGCTGCCTGGGGGGCAATGGCATCTACCGAAAATCCTTCGGCCTTCAGTTGTTTCAGGCCGTTGTAAATTTTACGCAGCCTTTCTTCCACCTCCGATTTGAAATGGGTTAGGTAGCTATCGATGGCTTCCTTGTTATACAGAAAACGGGCTACCGCTTTTTGTTCGGCCATGGGCGCCCAGGCCCCCAGGTGGCTTAGAATGGCCTTCATTTTATCCATGATGACTGCAGGTCCGAACGACCAGCCCACGCGTACACCCGTAGCTGCAAATACCTTGCTGATGGCATCAATGAACACCGTATAGTCTTTCATGGTCGGCCGTAGCGATACCGGGTTATAGTGTTGAATATCCCCGAACGTAAGCTGCCAGTACATTTGGTCGTACAGCACAAACAATTTTTTTTGCTGCGGGCCGCGGCGGGCATTTTCTTCCAGCACCATATCGCATATTTCTTCCAGTTGCTGTTTGGTGAAGGTTGTGCCCGTAGGGTTTTGTGGCGAACAAAGGGCCAGCAGGCTGGCGCCTTCCAGGTGGGGTTTGATATCGGCCGCAATGGGCATGAAATTATTTTCGGCCCGAGCTTCTACTACCACATGTTCGGCCCCAATAAAATGGGTATAATGGTTGTTATTCCAGGAAGGAACGGCATATATGACCTTGTCTTCGGCATCGCAAATGGCCCGGTAAGCCGAATAAATAAGCGGGCGGCCACCTGATGCCACCAGAATTTCAGGAAGGGTATAATACAGGTTTTCGCGCTCTTTCAGAAACATGGCAATGGCCTCACGCAGGTCAAGGTTGCCCTCGGCGGCGGGGTAATTGGTAAAATGGCTGCGGTAAGCTTCAATGATCTCGTTTTCCAGGGCCTGGGGAATGGGGAAAATGGCCGGGTCGAAATCGCCCACGGTAAAGTTGTAGATTTTTTCTCCCTGCCGGATCTTCTCGCGTATTTCGCCGCCCAGTTTAACTATTTCCGATCCGATCAATGTTTCTGCAAGATGACTGAGTTTCATATTGCAAAAATAGCTGAAAAAGCCAGTGAGCGGTTACCTTTGCAGGGGTTTTACCCGTTAAAACCTGTTTATTTACAATATATCATGCCGTTTTTCTGTTATTGCAACACTATGAAGAAATTTGGAACGCTGGCCGTACTGATGATAAGCGGTTTGATGGCCGCCGCCCAATCGGGATACAAGATCAATGTTACATTGAAGCCTTATAAAAACACCTGGGTTTACCTGGGCTATTATTACGGCAAGGTGAAGGCATTGGCCGATTCGGCCATGCTGGATGCCAACAGCAAGGGGGTATTTAAAGGAAAGGAAGCCCTGCCTGGCGGCATTTATTTCGTAGTATCGCCCCGGAAAGAGATATTGTTTGAAGTGTTAATAGATAAAGATCAGCAGTTTTCCATAGAGGCCGATTCGGCCAGCCTGCCAAACGGTGTACATTTTACCGGTTCGCCTCTGAATACCCATTTCCAGGGCTATACCAGCTTTGCCAACAAAACCGGCCGCGCCATAGCCGATGCCAACAAGGAACTGGCCAACGTTAAAACCGCCAAAGACTCGGCCCGGGTAAGGGCTAAATTGAAGGTATTGACCGAAAAAATGCAACACTATCGCGACAGCGTGGCCGAAAAAGACCCCAACTCGTTCCTGGGCGCTTTGTTCCTGGCCATGAAGGAACCCATAGTGCCACCGGCCTCCCAACATCCTGGCGGCAAATACGACAGCGTATATGCTTACCAGTATTATAAATCGCATTACTGGGATGGTGTTTCGTTCAGCGATGGCCGGTTGGTGCGTACCCCCTTCCTGGAACCCAAGCTGGAAAAATATTATAAAGACCTGGTGGTGCCGCATCCGGACAGTATCAACCGCGAAGTAGATCATATGCTGTTGTATGCCCGCAGCAACCCGGAAATGTTTAAATTTTTACTGGTGCATTTTGTGCAGAAATACATCAATCCAGAATATATGGGACTGGATGCCGTGTTTGTGCACCTGTTTGAAAAATACATCAATACCGGCCAGGCCGAATTTTTTACCCAGCAGTACAAGGATTTTATGTTCAAAAGGGCCTACAGCCTCATGGCTAACCTCATAGGACAGCCGGCGCCTGAGCTGAACATGGTGGATACCCTTGACAAACCCATGCCCCTGCATAAAATTCAAAGCGATTTTACCGTTATATGTTTCTGGGATCCCACCTGCAGCCATTGTAAGGAAGTGGTACCCAAGGTTGATTCGATTTTCCAGGCCAAATGGAAAAAACAGGGTGTTACCGTGTACGGGGTAATGGTAGATGGTGGAAAAGATCTCTGGAAAAAGTTCATAAACGACAACCACCTCAATGGCTGGGTACATGTATATCAGTTACCTTCGCAAAAGAAGGCCGATGAGGATGCCGGGCGCCCCAGCTACCGGCAGTTATATGATGTGTACCAGACGCCCATTTTATATTTGCTGGATAAGGATAAACGCATCATTGCCAAAAAGCTCACTTACCAGCAGCTGGATGAAGTGATTGACCTTAAAATGAAAAATAAAAATCCGAAATAACCAATGACTGCCATCCGTAAAACGGTGCTGGGCCTGCTATTCATGAGCACCGTATACACTGTAAATGCACAGGTATTATTTACATTCGGAAACAAGTCCGTTACCAGGAACGAATTTTTAAAAGCCTTTAAAAAGAACAATACCGGCACCCCGCCCAGTGAACAGGCTTATGCCGATTACCTGGAGTTATATATACGTTTTAAGCTGAAAGTACAGGCCGCGCTGGATATGGGCCTGGATACCCTGGCCACGCAGCAGGCCGAACTGGCCAGTTTTCGCAGTCAGATAGTGGAAAGCTATATGAAAGATGATGCCGTGGTGAATGAGTTGATCAATGAAGCCATCATCCGCAGCAAAAAAGATATTCACCTGGCTCACATATTTGTGGCCATTCACAAAGGCGCTACCGAAGCTGAAATAAAAGCCGCCGAAAAAAAGATCAACGAAGCCTATAGCCAGTTAAAAAAGGGGCAGGATTTTGCCAAAGTGGCCCAGGCCATTTCAGAAGACCCTTCTGTGGCTGTGAACAAAGGGGACATAGGCTATATCACCGCACTGGTACTACCCTACGACCTGGAAACCGCGGTGTACAATACTCCGGTGGGAAAATACTCTGCACCCGTGCGCGGCCGGTCGGGTTTTCATATTTTCAAAAACCTGGGTGAGCGTCCTGCCCTGGGCCGGTTAAAGGCTGCACAGATATTGTTGTTATTACCGCCCGATGCCGGCGATGCCGAAAAACAGCAGGTAAAGCAACAGGCCGATTCCATATTCAACGCTCTGAAAAACGGCGCCGATTTTAAGGAACTGGCTACCCGTTTCAGCAAAGACAATCTTACCTGGCAGCAGGGGGGTGAAATGATGACCTTTGGCGTGGGCCAGTACGATCCTGCCTTTGAAGCCGCCGCTTTTGCCTTGAAAGAAGATGGCGATATCAGCCAGCCTGTTGAAACCAGTTATGGTTATCATATCATCAAACGCCTGCAGCATATTTCCGCAGACATCGATACCACCAACGAACTGCAAAAAGAAGAGATCAAACAAAAGGTAATGCAGAGCGACCGCATGGAAGTATCGCGGAAAAGAATGTATAAAAAAGTGCTGGCGCTTAGCGGTTATAAAAAGCACCCCGTAAACGAAAAAAACCTCTGGATATTTACCGATAGTATTTTGAATAATAAGAAGGCTCCCAAACTGGCCGGTTTGAACGGCAATACCGTATTGTTCTCGTTCGTAAAACAACAAATAACCCTGAACGACTGGCAGCAGTACCTGGAAACCATTCGCAATTACGATAACATGAAAGCGGGCAAAACCAACCAGCAATTGTTTGATGGTTTTGTGGAAACGAAAGCATTCGATTATTACCGAAATCACCTGGAAGCATACAATAAGGAATTTGCTTACCAGCTGAATGAGTTCAGGGAGGGCAACCTTTTATTCGAGATCATGCAGCGTAAAATATGGGATGTGGCGGCTACCGATAGTATTGGATTGCAACGATATTATTCGCAGCATAAAGACAAATACTGGTGGGAAGCCAGTGCCGATGCCATTATTTTCAATGCCAGTAATGAGGCTGCCGCTGAAGAAGCCAAAAAGAAACTGAAAGAAAATTACCAGGACTGGCAAACGCTGGTGAATAACAGCAATGGACTGTTGCAGGCCGATTCGGGCCGTTTTGAACTGGGGCAAATACCCGTAGTGGAGCGCACCAATTTTACGCCCGGCCTCATTACTGCTTTTGTAAAGAACGAACACGATAACAGTGTAGCTTTTGCCTACATTGTAAAAGTATATCCCGACCGTGAACAGCGCAGTTTTGCCGATGCACGGGGATTTGTGATTAATGATTATCAACAGGAGTTGGAGGAGAGGTGGGTGGAGGAGTTGAAGCGGAAGTATCCGTTGATGATTAATAAGACGATGGTGGCGCAGTTGCCGAAGTAGATAGCTCCTGCAGGAGCGCCCTACTAACCGCGAAACGCACACCCCTCCGGGGTGTGCGTTTCGCGGGTTAACGAGTTGAGCTGTGTGGAGCGTCGCTACAGCAATTCCTTCACGGCATTCCAGATCACCTTTGGTTTCCCCAACGTATAATAATGCAACACCGGCACACCCGCCTTCTTCAAATCCCTCGATTGATACAACAACCATTCCTGCCCCACCTTTTCCACATCAGCATCTGTTTTACACTGCATAATAGCATTACTCAAATCCGAAGGAATATCCACATGAAAAGTGCGGGGAATAACCGATAACTGCTTTTTATTGGTAATAGGTTTCAGCCCGGGAATAATCGGGACATTGATATCTTCTTCGCGGCAACGCTTTACAAAATCAAAATATTTCTGGTTATCATAAAACATTTGTGTTACCACATAGTCGGCGCCGGCTGCTACCTTGGCTTTCAGGAAGGCCAGGTCGGTAGCCAGGTTAGGCGCCTCGAAATGTTTTTCAGGATAACCGGCCACGCCAATACAGAAATTGGTGCGGAACCCGTCGCGGATATCTTCTTCCAGGTAAATGCCGGTATTCAGGTTCACCACCTGTTTCAGCAGGTCCAAAGCATAGCGATTGCCGTCTGGCTCGGGTTCAAAAACGGTTTCGTTCTTGGCCGCATCGCCCCTTAATACCAGCACATTATCCACGCCAATAAAATTCAGGTCAATCAGGGCATCCTCAGTTTCCCGTTTATTAAAACCACCGCAAATGAGGTGGGGCACGGCATCTACCTTGTAATGGTTCATGATGGCGGCACAAATGCCTACGGTTCCGGGACGTTTACGTACCTCTACCTTATCGAAGGTGCCATCGGCCTTTTTCTTGAACACATGCTCACTGCGATGGTAGGTAACATTGATAAAGGCTGGTTTGAACTCCATCAAGGGATCCAGGTGTTCGTAAATAGAATTGATGGTCCTTCCTTTTAAAGGGGGTAATATTTCGAAAGAAATAAGAGTGTCCTTAGCCTGGCGAATGTGGTCGATTACTTTCATGAGAATGTCTGTTAGAAAATCGAAGTCTGAAGTCGGAAGTCAGAAGTCGGAAAAAGCAGGGGATTCTGGCCTCTGACTTCGGACCCCCGACTTCAAAAAACCTGCCTGCAAACATAATGCAGGTTTTTGTCATGGCAAATACCTGTTAAATAAAGCCTTTATCAACCACCAATATGGAATAGTTGCGGTATTTTTGCGGTTAAAACCAGGAAATCAATTGATCAGCCAAATTAATACACAGGAACTGGTAAAAGTTTACCGTAACCGTACCGTGGTGAACCATGTTTCAGTTAATGTAAAACAGGGCGAAATTGTGGGTTTGCTGGGACCCAACGGTGCGGGTAAAACCACTACGTTCTATATGGTAGTGGGGCTGATCAAGCCAGATGAAGGCAAGGTTTTCCTGGACGATGCGGAAATCACCAAACTGCCCATGTATAAACGGGCCCAGTTGGGCATTGGCTACCTGCCCCAGGAAGCTTCGGTGTTTCGCAAACTCAGCGTGGAAGACAATATCAAATCAGTACTGGAAATGACCAAATTAAGCAGGGCTCAGCAGCGTCAGAAGCTGGAAGCACTGCTGGACGAGTTTCGCCTGCACCATGTACGTAAGAACAATGGCGATTCGTTGAGCGGCGGCGAAAGGCGCCGAACCGAAATAGCCCGCGCGCTGGCCGTAGACCCCAAGTTTATTTTGCTTGATGAACCTTTTGCCGGTGTTGACCCTATAGCTGTGGAAGACATCCAGGCCGTTGTGGCCCGTTTGAAATACAAGAACATAGGTATTTTGATCACCGACCACAACGTAAACGAAACCCTTTCTAT
>Ga0065721_10005173_pt1 | contig 20439 bp, 15 predicted proteins | sample Mesricmetagenome_FD_59108 | JGI IMG/M metagenome (GOLD analysis project Ga0065721, IMG submission 59108) | Mesophilic microbial community from rice straw/compost enrichment Sample: eDNA_1 v2 (version 2) | ecosystem: Engineered > Solid waste > Grass > Composting > Bioreactor | place: USA: Davis... | reverse complement strand
GACCGTCGCACATCCCGCGGTTTCGAAGAGCGTGAGGCGGAAACAGGCCGCCGCCAGCGATAGCGGCGACGCCTTGTCGCACATCCCGCGGTTTCGAAGAGCGTGAGGCGGTCCTAAGTCCCCGCGTCGCTTACCGTGAGGCAAGTCGCACATCCCGCGGTTTCGAAGAGCGTGAGGCGGGGCGCGTAGCGATCCCACACCTTCATCTCCCACCACACGTCGCACATCCCGCGGTTTCGAAGAGCGTGAGGCGGATCGCGGCTGGTTGCTGCGGTGTCATCGCGCCATCGTCGCACATCCCGCGGTTTCGAAGAGCGTGAGGCGGATCTCGCCGGATGATGCACCTCTGGAGCACGCGGTCGCACATCCCGCGGTTTCGAAGAGCGTGAGGCGGAGGTTGCCGGGAAATTTGCGCTCCATCGCCGTGCGCCGTCGCACATCCCGCGGTTTCGAAGAGCGTGAGGCGGAAAGGTCAGGTGTTCATCGTCACCCGGGGCAGAGGAGTCGCACATCCCGCGGTTTCGAAGAGCGTGAGGCGGTCGAGGCGAAGAAAGCGCAGCAACGCGAACGGCTGCTGTCGCACATCCCGCGGTTTCGAAGAGCGTGAGGCGGTTCTCCAGCCGCTGCACACACGCACTCGACTTCGTGGTCGCACATCCCGCGGTTTCGAAGAGCGTGAGGCGGGCTGCGCTTCTCCCACTTGTCCTCCGCGCCCAAGTCGCACATCCCGCGGTTTCGAAGAGCGTGAGGCGGGTGCCGAAGAGTGAAGAAGCGCTCTCCGCCGTCAGAACGTCGCACATCCCGCGGTTTCGAAGAGCGTGAGGCGGGGATTGCCCCCGGTCACATCGCCCGCCCCCGCTTCCGTCGCACATCCCGCGGTTTCGAAGAGCGTGAGGCGGTCGTGTTCCTCGATGCGGATGTGTCCCTGGGGACGGGTCGCACATCCCGCGGTTTCGAAGAGCGTGAGGCGGAGTTTGAACGCCTCCAATCTGGGAAGCGGCACGGTGTCGCACATCCCGCGGTTTCGAAGAGCGTGAGGCGGTCGCCCGGTTTCCATCGGACGTTGCCGAGCGCCATGTCGCACATCCCGCGGTTTCGAAGAGCGTGAGGCGGAGGACCCGCGGGTGAACTACCTGCGCTCGATCGGTCGCACATCCCGCGGTTTCGAAGAGCGTGAGGCGGAAGATTTGGACGCGACCCAGCCTTCCATTCATGTCGCACATCCCGCGGTTTCGAAGAGCGTGAGGCGGTATGACAACGCGCACGGCAAGGGATGGCTCTGCTCGTCGCACATCCCGCGGTTTCGAAGAGCGTGAGGCGGTGTGTCAGCGAACCCCATCTTCACATCGTGAATCCGTCGCACATCCCGCGGTTTCGAAGAGCGTGAGGCGGAGATGGATCTGGCGTTGCAGCCCCCGGTGATCCGGTCGCACATCCCGCGGTTTCGAAGAGCGTGAGGCGGAACTGCGCCACGGCTTCGCCAGCCATGCCCGCCGGCAGTCGCACATCCCGCGGTTTCGAAGAGCGTGAGGCGGCAGACAGACAACCAATCACTCCAACGCTTCAACGTCGCACATCCCGCGGTTTCGAAGAGCGTGAGGCGGTTTTTCAACGCTTCCCCTTTCGTCGGCGCTTCGACGTCGCACATCCCGCGGTTTCGAAGAGCGTGAGGCGGGAGCGCGGCGACGAAACGCGCGGCCTCAACCCCGGTCGCACATCCCGCGGTTTCGAAGAGCGTGAGGCGGGAGATCCTGCGTGCGTAGCCGAGTGATCTCCATGTCGCACATCCCGCGGTTTCGAAGAGCGTGAGGCGGCGCGCTGCCGCCTCCTCCGTGAAGCCGACCGCCTTGAGCGTCGCACATCCCGCGGTTTCGAAGAGCGTGAGGCGGACGGCCCCCGTGTAAGCTTGGGGCAGCACGATGTCACCGTCGCACATCCCGCGGTTTCGAAGAGCGTGAGGCAGGAGAGCAGAGTGAACGAAGATCACGTTCATCTCGCGTCGCACATCCCGCGGTTTCGAAGAGCTCCGTGTGGCCCGCGTGTCTCGTGGGCCAAACCCAGGTCACCCAACCCGCTCCGCCCTCTCAACCCTCATCTCTCAACTTCCTCCCCCTCACCCAATCAACCCCGCCAACTCCCGATCGATCCGAAACGCTTCCCGCACCGCCGCGAATCCGTCGATCAACTCACCCGGCGCGCCCGCTCGCGGAAACACCATTCCCAGCTCGCTCCCCGTGCATCGCACGTGCGCGTCCACGCCCTCCACCCGAATCTCGCACTCGCTGCAGTCCGACGGATACGTCACCGACAGCCCGCTCTCGCCGTCCAGCGCCTCGATCGCATCCACCACCGCCTCGACGCTCGCGCCTTTCTTCAGCCCAAAAACGATCTCAGAAAACTTCCCCGCGAACACCGCCGCGAAACCCTCCGTCCGCGCCAGCTCCGCGCTCCTCAGCTCCCGCATCCGCGTCGTCACCACATACCGCTCCGGCCGTTCCTCCTCGATCGCATAGCCGATCTCCACGGAAAAATCCTTCGCCGTCAGCACCGCCAGTCCGCCGCCCACCGTCAGCGACAACTCCTTCCGCTTGTAACCCAGCGCCGCCCGCACCGCCTGGAACAACGCCTCCGCTTCCTCCGCCAGCTCCTTTTCGCCGACTTTCGCCAGAAACGCGTTCGTCGCGTCATTCGCCGCGTCCGGAATCGTGTGAAACCCTTTCCGATACCCGCTCAACGCCTTCACCAGCCCGCCGCCGCGACCGACAAAATCGATCGCCGCCACGATGCTTGAGGGAAGTTCGCCAGACATTCCGTCCAGCAAATCTTCCCTCGTCCCGCCCGCCAGCCCGAATCGCCGCGCCGCCCTTTACGCCCGCGCCGCCCGCGCGATCAACGCCACCAGCCCCACGATCAGCAGCAGCGGAATCCAGATCGGCGACAACGCCGCCAGCAGCACCAACGCCACCAGCGCCAGCGCCCCGATCACCACGAATCCGACCGTGAACAGCGTCGCCAGCCCGCCAAACACACACTCCGCCAAAATAAGCAGCGGCACGCCCACAAAAAAGGGCACCAGCAAAAATCCCGGCAACAGCTTCACCGCCAGCAACACCGCCAAAACCACGAGCACGCCTTTCCAAAATGAGTTCATGCCCCCAGAACCCGCCACCCTCGAAAAAGTTTCAGATAACGCAAACGTGGCTACGAGCGTGAGCGAGAGGCGTTCACCTCCCGCCACTCACGCAACCCCGCCCCTACCCGCCGCAAGCCCTCGGTCGATTCGAAACGTTGGCCATTGGCCATTCTCTGGAGCTTGGATCTTGGACTCTTGGAGCTTGAGCGCTGAGCTTCTCACAGTCCCAACCTCACCGCCACCGCCAGCACGCCCACCGTCATCGCCAGCGCGAGCCCGATCGCGATCTTCGCTCCACGCGCATTCCGCACATAGACGCTCTCGCCGATCTTCGCCGCCTCGTCCTGCGCCTGCCGCGCAAAGCCGAACGTCTTCCACGCGAAAAAGCCCTTCATCAGCGCGCTCGCCCCGAGCAACCCGAGCCACAGCCCGCTGTTATCCGGTCCTTTCAACTGCACTTCACCGAGCAGTTTCGCATCGATGATCAACAGCGTCAGAATCGCCAGCATCGCGAAGATCGACGCCTTCCCCGCCAGCAGTTGCACCACGCGCTGCGCCGCCGGCACTCGCGTCGGATCATCGGCCGTGATCACCTCCCGCCCCGACTCCGCCGCCGCCACCGCTTCCTTGTCTTCATCCAACGGGAACGGCGCCTTCCACGCGGCGATCACCGACGGCACCGACGCGAACATCACCACGATGAAAAACGTCTCGAAACCCAGCCACTCCGCCAGCGGCCCCGACACCATCGTCGTCGGCACCAACACGAAGTTCATCAGCGCCGTCGCAAACGCGTAGTGCGTCATCGTGAACCGCCCCGGCGCAAACTGCTGCATCATGTAAACCATGTTCCCGATGAACCCGAACCCGTAGCCAAACTTCTCGATGCTCACGAGGGTCGCGATCGTCGCGTAGTCCAGCCCGTGCCCCGGGCCCGCCGCCTGGCTCAGGTAAACGAACGTGAAATGCGGCACGTTGAGGCACAGCGCCAAGAAAGGCAGCGCGCGCTTCAACCCCATCTTCCCCAAAAACATGCCGCCCAAAATTCCGCCCACGATCATCGCAATCGTGCCCCACGTGCCATCGATCTGCGCCGCCTGACCCGCCGTCAGCCCCAAGCCGCCGCTCTCCGTCGACGACTGCAGAAACAGCCGGCCTTCCATCAGGATCAACCCCTCGCCCGCCCGATACAGAAATACGAACGCGATCATCCCCCAGAACGATCGCTTGTGAAACACCGTTTCCGCCGTCCCCAGAAAATCGCGCACCACTTCGCGCGCATTCGCCGGCCGGTGCGCGATGCTCCCCGTCGGCAACGCAAACACGTGCAACACCGCCAGCAACGCCATCACCACCGCCGCCGTGATCCACACCGCCATCCACATCGTCTGCGTCGACCACGCGTTCGCATTCGCCAGCCGCTCCATCTGGCTGATCAACAATCCCGTCGAGAGCACCTTCCCGAGATTCCACGCCATGCTCTGAATGCCCGCATACGTCGCCTGCTGCTTCCGATCCAGCGCCGTCAGATAAATACCGTCACCGCAGATATCCTGCGTCGACGACGCAAACGCCGCCACCCACAGCAGCGCGATCGTGATCTTGAAAAACCCCGACATCGGCAGCGCCATCGCCACGCCCACAAACAGCGCCGCCAGCAGCACCTCCATCGTCAGCACGAAGAATTTCTTCGTGCGATACATGTCCAAAAACGCCGCCCAAAACGGCTTCAACGACCACGCCAGCACCACATTGCCCAACATCACCGTGATCTCGCCGTCCGAGATCCCGAGCGACTTGAACATCGTCGCCGCCGTCGAGTTGATCACATTGAACGGAATACCCATCGCCAAAAACAGCGACGGCACCCAAATGAACGCATACCGGGCAGAGCGGGAGCTCATGGTGAGGAGGCAGGAGTTGAAGTATTCGGGATAACAACCGGCCGGCACACGATCACGGCCGGCCCTCCGCCACTCCACCGTTTCGCCGCCCTCACGCCAGCGAATTCTCGTTTATGCCGGTGAGCACCGGGATGAGCCGCACTCCCACCCTCAGCTCCCCAGCGCTCAACCCTCAACTCTCATCTCTCGACTTTCCCCCTCATCTCAACTCCACCCCCACCCAACCTCTCCCACAAAAACGCATACGTCCGCGCCACCCGCGTCGCCAGTTGCTCCGCTGTCACGCTGCCGTGATGCCCCCCTTCGGTGTTCTCGTAATACTCCACCGGATACCCCAACGCCTCCATCTTCGCCGCCATCTTCCGCGCATGCCCCGGATGCACGCGATCGTCCCGCGTCGTCGTGTAAAACATGATCGGCGGCAGCCTCATCCCCGCCCGCACGTTTTGATAAGGCGAATACTTCGAAAGAAACGCCCACTCCTCCGGCACGTCCGGATTCCCATACTCCGCCATCCAGCTCGCGCCCGCCAGCAGCCGGTGATACCTCTGCATGTCGACCAGCGGATTACCGCATACCACCGCGCCATAAAGCTCCGGCCGGCGCAGCATCGTCGCCGTCACCAGCAGCCCGCCATTGCTCCGCCCTTCGATCCCGAGCCGCGCCGGCGTCGTGATTTTCCGCGCCACCAGATCCGCCGCCACCGCCTCGAAATCTTCGAAGCACTTGGTGTGATTCTCCTTCAACGCCGACGTATGCCACGCCGGCCCGAACTCCCCGCCGCCGCGGATGTTCGCCAACACAAACACCCCGCCGCGCTCCAGCCACAATTTCCCATACGCGCCGTGCAGGTCCTCATACGACCCCGAATACGACGGCTTCAGCGAGGTCTCGAACCCGCCATACGAAAACATCCACACCGGCCACGAGCCGTCGAACGCCATCCCTTTCGGCCCCACCAGAAAATACGGCACCTTCGTCCCATCCGCCGACGTGCACCAGAACTGCCGCGCCTCGAACCGCTCGCCGTCGAACGTCGGCGCCTGCGCCTTCATCTTCTCCGCCTTCGCCGCTCCCGGCGCCACGCGATACAGCGTCGTCGGCACCGTAAACGACTCATACGCCACCCACGCCTCCCCGTCGCTCCCGCGCACGTTGATCACTTCCAGCGCCCCATTGTCCGGAAATTCCACGAGCTCCCGCTTCCACCCTTCGCCGTCACGCGCGATCCGCATCAACCGCCCGCGCACATTGTCCAGCAGCGTCACGAACACCCTGCCGTCCGCCACGTCCACCTCCTCGACCACCACGCTGCCCTCCTGCGCCACCAGCAGCTCCACCTCGCCGCCCTCCCCGCGCAACGCCCCCAGCTCCGCCAACACCACCGAGCCCGCGCCAAACGTCTTCCCGTCGATCGCCCAATCCTCCTTCAGCCAGATCACCAACTTTCCCTCGAACGCATCCACCACCTTCGCCGTCGCCGGCACCGCCAGCGGCTTCAGCGTCCCACTTTCTTCGATCTGGAAAATCTTCGTCGTCCAAAACGTCAGCGCCTCGCTGACCAGGTGAATCGCGTCGGCCCCCGAGCCGTGCCGCGCCCCCATCGCCCACACCGACTCCTTCGCCCCTTCGTGCAGCGTCTCCGCCGCGTCCAGCGGCGTGCCGCGTATCCATTTTTTCACCACTCGCGGATAACCCGAATCCGTCAGCGACCCTTCCCCGAAATCCGTCCCCACATAGATCGCGTCCTCGCCGCACCACGCCACGCGCGACTTCGCCGCCGGCAGCGCGAACCCGCCTTTCACGAAATCCTTCGTTTCCACGTCGAACTCCCGCACCTCCACCGCGTCCCCGCCGCCCGGCGACAATTCCAACAACACCCGCGTCTCGTCCGGCTGCCGCCACACCGCCTTCGAAAACGCCCACGGTTTTCCCTCCCGCCTCGCCAGCGCGTCGACATCCAGCACCGTCTCCCATTTCGGCTCCGCCCGGCTCAACTCCTCCCGCGTCGTCCGCCGCCACAGCCCGCGCGGATGCGCCTCGTCCTGCCAGAAATCATACAAAAACTCGCCATGCGCCTCCACCCGCGGGATCCGCGACTTCGAGTTCAACACCCCCAGCGCATCCCGATACAGCTCCGCATACTCCGGCCGCTGCGTCAGCCGCTCCGCCGTCCGCGCATTCCGCTCTTCCACCCACTTCAACGCCTTCGCCCCCTCGATCTCCTCCAACCACAAATACGGATCCTCGTCCGCCCCAAATCCCACCGCCGCCGCCAAAAGAAAAATCATCCACCTCATGCGCCCCACCCAAACCACCTTCCCACCTTCCCGCCACCCGAATCCCGCCGGACCGTCCTCCCTCCTCCCCTGTAGGGCTCTCTGGCTCTTTGCGTTCTCCGCGGTTACCACCCCTCCTCCCCCATCCTCCCTTTTGCGGGTTCTGCGCCTTTTTGCGGCCATCCCCACCGCCGCCTACACCGGCACCACAAAATAAAACTCCGTCCCCTTCCCCACCTCGCTCGTGCACGCGATCGTTCCGCCATGCGCCACCACGATCTCGCGCGCAATCGCCAGCCCGATCCCCGCGCCCTTCTTCGTCTGACCCGGCACGCGATAAAACCGGTCAAACACATGCGGCACCGCCTCCGGCGCGATTCCCTCGCCTTCATCCTTCACCGCGAATCGCACAAACCCCGGCCCGTCCCGCTCCGCGCACAACCGCACCGTCCCGCCCGCCGGCGAATACTTCGACGCATTCGTCAGCAAATTCATGAACACATGCCGCAGCCGCCCCGCATCCACGTTCACCGCCGCCGCCGCCAGCTCCGCCTCGCACTTCACCTCGAGCGTCTGCTCCGCCGCCCCGATAAACACCCGCGCTTCCTCCGCGATTTCCCGCAGCAACTCCCCCACCACGATCTCCCGCTTCTCCAGCGTCGCCACCCCGGCCTCCAATCGCGCGAGATCCAAAAGATCGTTCAAAATCCTCAACAACCGTTCCGCATCGTCCCGCGCTCCTTCCAACAACTCCCGTTGCTGCGCCGTCAGCGTTCCCACGTTCTGCTCGAGCAACAAATACACCGCCATCCGCAAACTCGTCAGCGGCGTCTTCAACTCGTGGCTCACCGTTCCCACGAGATTCGTCTTCGCATCATCCAGCAGCCGGAACTTCGTCACGTCCTGCAACACCACCGCCGCGCCCTTGAACTCCGTCAACGCATCCCCGATCGCCAAAATCCTCGGCAGATAATGCCGGTCCTCCCGCCCCACCCGCAGCGTCACCACCTTGCCATAATCCGTCGGTAAATAGTGTTCGCCCGTCGCCAGCACCGACGCCAGCGGCTCCGCGATTCCCGGCGGGAATCCCGCCTCGAACTGACCCGACTCCGCCAGCCGCTCCGCCGCCGGATTCCGCACCTCGTGCGCGCCATCCCGCGACACCACGAACACCGGATCCGGCGCCGACGTCAGCGTCGCCTCCATCGTCCGCTGCGTCCGCAACACTTTCGCCAACGTCGCCTCCCGATACGCCCGCAGCTTCTCCGCCATCTGATTGAAGGCTTTCGCGAGCTGCCCCAGTTCGTCCCGCGACAAATACGGCACCGTCCGATCCAGATCGCCCTCGCCCACCGCCACCGCCGACACCGTCAGCGCCTTGATCGGTTTCAACAGCGACGCCGCCATCCGCCACGCGATCAATAGCGACAACACCACCGCCCCCGCGATCGCCGCGATCAACACCCGCTGCGCCAGTTCCACCCGCCGCTCCACCCGTTCCGCCGTCTCCTGCGCCGCCGCGAAATCCCGCTGATTCAAGTTCTCGATCGACGCCAGCACGCGATACAACGCCGTCTCATGCAACCGCAGTTGCTCCAGCGAGCCCGTCCCGCCCCCTGACAACAAATCCTCTCCCTGCCGCACCAACTCCGAAAACGCATCGTCCAACTGCTGCACCAGCGGCGCCCGCTCCGTCCCCGCCGAACTCGCCGACTGGGCCATCAACTCCCGCGTGAACGCCCCGCGGTGCTCTTCGAACGCCCGCCGCGACGCCAACAAATCCCCCCGCCACGAGGTCACCGCCGACGCCATCAACCGCACCGTCACCCGCATCTGCTGACACGCCAGAATGTCCCGATAATTCCCCACCAGATCGCGTTGCAACTGCCCCGCGAGTTCCCGCGAAACCCGGATCGCATAAAACCCCATCCCCACCACCACGAGCAGCAGCGGCACCAACCCCAGATAAAGTCGCGCCCGCAGCATCGTTCAGAGCCCCATCTCCTTACCTGTCATTCCGAGCAAAGCGAAGAGCCCCCATTCGTGTCTCTTCGTGTCCATTCGTGGTTAAAACAAATCCTGATCCGAACCCGCCTCCATCCGCGGTTCACACCAACCCCATCTTCTGCCGCTTCCGATAAAGCGTCGCCGGATCGATTCCCAAAGTCCTCGCCGCTTCGTCCAGATTGCGCGACGTCGCCAAGATCCGCCGAATGTGCTCCGCCTCGAGTTCGTCCAACGAGACCCGCGCGCCGACCGCCACCTTCGGATTCGCTCCGCCCGTGAACTCCTCCGGCAAATCCGCCAGATCGATTTGTTCCCCCGGACACAAAATCACCGCGCGCTCGATCACATTGCGCAGCTCCCGCAGATTCCCCGGCCACCTGTAGCCCGCCATCGCACCCGTCGCCGCCGGTGTGAAGCCCGTAACCTTTTTTCCAATACGCGTCGCGAAGAACTTCCGGTAATTCTCCGCAAAACGCAGCAGATCCGAGGGCCGGTCGTGCAGCCCCGGCAGCACCACCGAGATCACATTGATCCGGTAGTATAAATCCTCGCGAAACCGCCCCGCCTTCACCTCCTCCGCGAGGTTTCGGTTCGTCGCCGCGATCAGCCGCACATTCGCCTGCCGCGACTTCGCCTCGCCCACGCGCTCATACTCCCGCTCCTGCAACAACCGCAGCAGCTTCGGCTGAATCTCCAGCGGCAGCTCGCCGATCTCGTCGAGAAACAGCGTCCCGCCATCCGCCGCCGCCACCTTCCCCATCGTGTCGGCCACCGCACCCGTGAACGATCCCTTCACGTGCCCGAACAACTCGCTCTCCAACAGCTCCCGCGAGAGGCTCGGACAATTCACCGTCACAAACGCCGCATCCTTCTGCTTGCTCCGCTTGTGCACCTCGCGCGCCAGCACGCTCTTGCCCGTTCCGCTCGGCCCGAGCAGCAACACCGTCGCCGGCGTCTCCGCCGCCTTGAACGCGATCTCGAACGCCCGCTGCACCGCCGGCTCCGCCGTCTCCAAATCCACTTCCGGCGATGCATCCGCCAACTGGCTCTCGAGCGCCTGCACGCGATTCTGCAGCGCCCGGCTCTTTTCGATCTTCGCCAGCACGCCCCGGATCTGCTCCGGCGTGAACGGCTTCGGAATGAAATCAAATGCCCCCCGCCTCATCGCCTCCACCGCCGTCGCGATGTTCGCATACGCCGTGAACATCACCACCGCGAGCGACGGCTGTGCTTTCAACAACTTGTTCAACACCTCCAGCCCGTCCTCCGAGCCCAGCTTCAAATCGAGAAAACACGCGTCATGCGCCTGTTCCTCCACCATCTTCACCGCCCGCGCGCCATTCGGCGCCTCGACCGCGGTGTGACCGTGAGTTTCAACGGCGATCCGGGTCGTGCGCCGGATGCCCGCTTCGTCATCGACGATTAGAACACGCATGCTGGAAAAGATTAAGGAAGCCGGAGATCCGAAGCTGGCAAATTTCGCACCCTATAAAAACCAAGGCGGGGCCGCTTGCGCAGCCCCGCCAGGTCCAGCTTCAACTCACTGTCCTGCAGACCTGAGGCCCACAGGCAGTGTCGGTTGAAGTGACAGGCACGCATTGGCACTGTTCCGTCCGCGAAATCTTCGTCGCGGAACTTTCACGCGCATCGCGCCGATTTCCGCCTCGAGAAAACCGCGCGCCCACTTCCTCGATCGTTTCCTCCGCTTCCGCAACCCTCTCCGCCCCAAACGAAAACAACCCCTTAGGAAAAAAGATCCGGGCACCCTAATTCCGCGCGCATCCAAATCTTAGATACTTTCCGGGGGACGAGTCGGGCGGAACCACGGCGCGCGCGGACCGTGAAATCCCCCACCCGCACCGCGCGCGATTTCTTTTGTCGAATCCCTGCGCGGATCCCTCTACCCATCCGCACATCACATGCCAACGTCCATCCCCGCCGAACCTCGTCCGCCCAACCCGTCCAGCGCTCCCGCTCCGCTCCCCACCACGGGCAAGCTCACCGATCTCGAGATCAAGGACGCCCAACTCATCTTCGGCTCCGTATGGCAACTCCTCGAGGCGGAGGTCGGCCGCGAAAACCTTCGCTTCCCCAAGGAAATCATCCTCCTTGGCGGCGCGCCCGGCGCCGGTAAGGGCACCAACACCGCGTTCATCGCCAAGGCCCGCGGCCTCACCTGCCCGCCCGTCGTTATCAGCGCCCTCCTCGATTCCCCCGAGGCCCAGCGCCTGAAAAACGCGGGCAACATGGTCGGCGACCGCGAGGTGGTCGGCCTCCTCCTGCGCGAACTCCTCCAGCCCGTCTACCGCGACGGCGTCATCATCGACGGCTTCCCGCGCACCCACGTCCAGGTCGAGTGCCTCAAGCTGCTCGTCAACAAGATGCACGCCCTGCGTCGTGAATTTTTCAATACACCGCTCGGCATCCACTTCCGCCACCCGACGATTCACATCATGGTGCTCTTCGTCGACGAGAAGGAATCCATCGCCCGCCAGCTCAAGCGCGGCGCCCAGACCCGCGCCCACAACGAGGAAGTCCTCCGCACCGGCGTCGGCACCTTGTGGGAAGACCGCGCCACCGACCACGACGAAGCCCTCGCCCAACGCCGCTACCGCGTCTTCAAGGAGCAGACCTGGGACGCCCTTCAGTCGCTGAAGGAGATTTTTCACTATCATTTCATCAACGCCCAGGGACCGATCGACGAGGTCGAGCAAAACATCCTCAAGGAGCTCGAATACCAAAGCACCCTGGAGCTCGATCCCCGCACCGTCGACCGCCTCCGCAGCCTTCCGGTCGCGAGCGAAATCATCATTCACGCGCGCCAGGAGCTCGTGAAGCGCCTCGACAGCTACGAATTCGGCCAGCCCGAACTCTTCTCGCAGGTCGTCACCTTCATCGGCCGCAAGATCATGCCGATCGTGCTGCGGCATTCGATTTCCGGCGTCGCGCTCATCAACACCGAGGAACCGCTGCTGGACGACCCCACCGCCCTTGCGATGCTGATCGATATCTTCTCGGAGCGCGGCTACCACGCCGTCGTCGACATCCACCGGATCGAGATCCCCGACAAGGTCGACCTTCAAACCGGCCACATCACCTGCCGCACGAAGAAGGTCTTCCGCATCCAGATCCGCTTCCACGGCTCCGAAATCCGTCGCGGCTGAACGAATTTTCGATTCGGGATTTTCGATTTTCGATCTCAGGTGCGCCTCCGCTGCTGGCATGGCTGCGCATAAAGTCGCGACGCTTCCTCTCCAGCCATGAACGAAAACGAAATGAAACTCCGCACGAAGCGCTTTGCGCTGCGAACCCTCAAGTTGATCGAAGCTCTCCCCGACACCCGATCGGGGCGAATCCTCGCGAATCAACTCGGCCGGTCCGGCACGTCCGTCGGAGCCAACTATCGCGCCGCGTGCCGCGCTAAATCCACTGCCGATACGATCGCCAAGCTTTCGGTCGTCGAAGAAGAAGCCGACGAAAGCGCTTTCTGGCTGGAGCTGATTCCCGAGGCGGAACTAATGCCCGCCGCGAAAACGGAGAGCCTACTTCAAGAAGCCAGCGAATTCACCGCCATCATGGTCGCCTCTCGCAAAACGCTCCTCCGCAACAAACGAAAATAGCCTTCCGCCCGCCTGCCTAAAAAATCGAAATTCGAAAATCCAAATTCGAAAATCCATCACTCATACCGCAACGCCTCGATCGGATCCAATCGCGCCGCCTTCCACGCCGGATAAAATCCAAACCCCACCCCGATTCCCGAGCACACGATCAACCCGATCGCCGCCCAGTCCCACGGAAACACGATCGAAGCGTTCATCCACACCGCGATTCCATTTCCCGCCAGCACCCCCAACACGATCCCCGCCACGCCGCCGCCGAGCGAAATCACCACCGACTCGATCAGAAACTGCGTGAGAATGCTCCGTCGCCGCGCGCCGATCGACTTCCGAATCCCGATCTCCTTCGTCCGCTCCGTCACGCTCACGAGCATGATGTTCATGATCCCCACGCCCGCCGCCAGCAGCGCGATCGCGCTGATCACAAACGCCCCCGCCCCCACCGCGTTCGCGATCTTCGCAAACGCCGCGATCAGCGACTCGTTCGAAAACACCTCGAAATCATTCTCCTCCTCCGGCTCCAGCCCGCGCACGATCCGCATCACCGTGATCGCCTTGTCCAAGGTTTCCTGATACACCACCTGCGACGGCGCCTGCGTCGCGATGTTCACCGACTGCCTCAGGCTCCCGAAGTCCACCGCATAGCGCGTGATCGGGATGATGACGATGCCATCCTGGCTCTGCCCGAACGACGTCCCCTTCCGCGCCAGCAGCCCCACCACCGTGTAAGTGTGCTCCGCCACCTTGATCGACTTCCCCAACGGCGGCTCCGAGAGGAACAACTTCTCCACCACATCCTGCCCGATCAGGCACACCGGCCGCGCCAGATCGATGTCCGTCTCGTTCAAATTCCGGCCCGCCTCGATCGAATGCTGGTTCGCCGCGAGATAGTGCTCGTTCGTTCCGCAAAACGTCAGTCCCGGCGTCGTCTTCCGGTTTTCATAAACCGCCTGCGCCTTTCGCCCGTCGAGATACAGCTCGAGGCTCACGACGTCCGACACCTCCTCCATCATCCGCTGATACCGCAGCGCCTCCTCCAGCGTGATATTCCGCCGCTTCTCGTATTTCCGCCGGTCCTGCCCGCCCGTCTGAATCCCCGCCGGCCATTTCTGAAACTGAAACGCATTCGACCCCAGCACGTTCAACCCCGACTCGATCGACCCGCGCAAACCCGCCACCACCGTCATCACGCCGATCACGGAAAACACCCCGATCGTGATCCCCGCCATCGTGAGCGCCGACCGCAGCTTGTTCACGCCCAGCGACGCAAACGCCATTCTTAGAATTTCGCTGATTCCCATGGGCGTTTCCTCACTCGTATCTTAGCGCCACCACCGGATCCAACCGCGACGCCCCCCACGCCGGCGCAAAGCCCGACACGATTCCCGTGAGCACCGACACCGCCATGCTCACGAACACCAGATTCATCGAGAACTCCACCGGCAGCGCCGGCATCCCTTGCTGCAACAACCGGCAAATCCCATACGTCAGCGCCAGCCCGACCATTCCCCCGATCAGGCAGATCGACACCGCCTCGATCAAAAACTGCAGCAGGATCGTCCGCCGCCGCGCGCCCAGCGCCTTCCGCGTCCCGATCTCCTTCGTCCTCTCCTTCACGCTCACGAACGTGATGTTCATGATGCCGATCGCGCCCACGAACAGCGACAGCCCCGTGATCCCCAATCCCGCCACCGCGATGCCCGATTTCAACGGATCCAACTGCGCCTTGAACGCCTGCTGCTGATTCACCGAAAAATTGTCCCGCTCGCCCGGCAATTGCCCGCGCACGCGCCGCATCGCGCCGATCAACTCCTCCTGCGCCTCATCGAGCCGGTTCTTGTCCTTCACCTTCACGCGCACGTCCGTCCCGCGCCAGCTCAGCCCGAAATACTTCCGATAGGCGTTCAACGGCAGGATCGCCTGCGCATCCATGCTGAACAACCCGAGAAACGACCCCTGCTTCGCCAGCACCCCGATCACCGTGAACGGCTGCCCGCGGATCAACACCGTCTCGTCCATCGCCGACCGCCCCGGGAAAAGATGCTCCGCCACGTCGAAACCCAACACGCACACCTGCCGCCCGCTCGTCGCCTCCGCCTCGTTGAACAACCGCCCGTATTCAAAATCCGCCGACATCAACTGCGCGTAGTCCGCCGTCGTTCCAAACACATACACGTTGCTCACCTGCTGCTTTCCCGCCTTCACCGCCTCGCCGCGTCCCAGCACCGGCACCGCCACCTGCAGCAGCGAGTTCGGCGTCGCCTCGATGATCCGGTTCAGCCGCGCCGCATGAATCGGTTCCAGCCGCGGACGATTCTCGTAATTCCACCAGTCCTCCACGCCCTGCCACGGCCACTTCTGCACATAGAGCACGTCGTCGCCCAGCATCGCCAGGCTCCGCTGAAAGCCCACGTCGATCCCCCGAATCGCCGTCCCCATCAACGTCACCGCCACGATGCCGATGATCACGCCCAGCGCCGTCAGCACCGAGCGCATCTTGTTCGCCCGGATCTGCGCAAACGCGATCCGAAACGCCTCCGTCAACTCGTAGATCAGCCGCGTCATCAGGTCGTCTTTCGCCGCTCAGACCACCGCTTCGTCGCTCTCGATCAATCCATCCCGCAACCGCACGATCCGTCGCGCATGCCGCGCGATGTCCTCCTCGTGCGTCACCACGATGATCGTGTTGCCCTGCTCATACAACTGCTCGAACAGCGCCATGATCTCCACGCCCGTTCGCGAATCCAGATTCCCCGTCGGCTCGTCCGCCAGGATGATCGACGGATTGTTCACCAGCGCGCGTGCGATCGCCACGCGCTGACGCTGACCGCCCGAAAGTTCGTTCGGCTTGTGGTGCATGCGATGCCCCAGCCCCACGTTCTCCAGCGCCATCATCGCCCGCTCCTTCCGCTCGTGCGGCGTCACTCCCGCGTAAATCAACGGCAGCTCCACGTTGTGCAGCGCCGTCGACCGCGGCAGCAGGTTGAAGGTCTGAAACACAAAACCGATCTCGCGATTCCGGATGTCCGCCAGCTCGTCGTCATCCATGTGCGCGACGCTCTTCCCGTTGAAATAATACTCGCCCGCCGTCGGCGTATCCAGACACCCGAGCATGTTCATCAACGTCGACTTCCCCGAGCCCGACGGTCCCATGATCGCCAGATACTCGTTGCGCCGGATGCTCAACTCCACGCCGCGCAACGCATGGATGATCTCCTCACCCATGCGATAAAGCTTCGTCACCCCGGAGATCTCGATCACGAGTTCGCCCGGCGGACGCACGATCCGCGGCATTCCCTCGGCAGGAGCGGTTGGAGGAATCATCGCTGTTTTCGTTTCGAACGCGTCGCGCTCTCGCTCACTTCTTCTCTTCCGCCTTCTTCGGCTTCTCGAGCTGCACCTTCATCCCGTCCTTCAAACGCCGGCTGATCGCCGCATAGCTGCCCGACACGACTTCGTCGCCTTCCTTCACGCCGCTCTTCACTTCGATGTGCGTCATGTCCGCGATGCCCGTCTCGACCGGCACCATCTTCACCGTATCGCCGGTCTTCACGAACACCACCCGCTGCAAGCGATCGCGATTCCGCCGCGCCTCCGCGCGCTCGTCCTTCGCCTCGAGCGCATTGCCGGATTTCTCCTGCGCCTCCTTCGCCATCTTCTGCTGAAATTCATCCGACGTCAGCCCGCCCTCGGCCCGCACCGTCACGCTCTGGATCGGCACCGCCAGCGCATTCTCCACCGTCTGCGTCTCGATGTCCGCCGTCGCGCTCATGCCCGGCCGCAACCGGACGTCGTTCTCCGCGATTTTGATCTTCACCAGGAAGTTCGTCACCTCGTCGCTCACGTTCTGATTTCCCTGCGCCGCCCCGCCGCTGCCCGTCGTCGCCGCCGAGCTGCCGATTTCCTTCACCGTGCCCGTGAATTTGCGTCCTGGATACGCGTCGATCGCGATCGTCGCACGATCTCCGATCTTCACGTTCACGATGTCGTTTTCGTTCACCTTCACGCGCAGTTCCATGTTCGCGAGATCCGCGATGCGCATCATCTCCGTGCCCGTGAACTGCCCCGTCGCCACCACGCGCTCGCCCGCCTCGCTCGTCAGCGAACTGACCGTGCCGTCCATCGGCGCATAAATCGTCGTCTTGCTCAACTGATCCGCCGCCTGGTTCAGCGAACCTTCCGTCCGGCGGATCTGCGCCAGCGCGTTGTCGTAGTTCGCCTGCGCCACCTCGAGCTGCGTGCGCGCCGCCGTGAAATCCGAATCCGAAATCAGATTCTTCGCATACAGGTCCTCCGCCCGCTTGAAGTCCTCCTGCGCCTTCAACAACTGCGCCTTGTTCTGCACCGCCATCGCCTTCGCCGCCACCAGGTTCGCCTCCTGCTGCTCGTATTGGGCCTGGTAGAAATCCGGCTTAATCTTCGCCAGCAAGTCGCCCTTCTTCACCACGTTCCCTTCCTTCACCGGCAGCTCGATGATCTCGCCCGCGACTTCCGGCGAGATCTTCACCTCCACCTCCGGCTGAACCTTGCCCGTCGCCGTCACCATCTGCGTGATCGTCTTCACGATCGCCTTCTCCGTCGTCACCGTCACCGCGCCTTCGTTGCCGCGGTTGCGCATCTTCGCCGCGGCGATCAACGCGATCAGCAGCACGACCGCGCCGATGATGAACCACTTCATCTTCGACTTCTTCTTTTTGGGCGCGCCATTCGACGGACGCGGAGCGGGAGCGGGGGCAGGAGCCGAATTCATAGTTCAGTGCGAAGGAGTAGCGAGAGTCGGAAATCGCCGCGGGCTTGGCAAGCGGCCCCTCTCGTCCGTCTCAGACACGTGCGGAGGGGCCCACAACAGCCCCTCCGCACAACACAACTGATAACTACGAACGTGAGCGGTCTTGCCGCCTTTTCCGTCCACTGGAAACGCGATTGCGACGAAGCGCGCGCATTCCGCGATGAAGCGAAAGACGCAATCGTCCGACAAACACGTTCCAACGGTCGACGCTGGCATGCCCCCACAACACAGCCCGCCCCCCAAAGTTACACGAATATCTGGATGAGCGGCCCTGTTGAAAGATGAACGGCCCCCGCCCTTCTGCACCTCCTCCTTGCCACCCGCCCGCGCCCGAACACGCTCCCGGTCATGCAAAACTCGACCTCCGCGCGGGAGTTGCCGCGCCTCTTCGCTCTCGCCGCCGTGTCCCTCGGACTCGCCACCGCCACCGCCACCGCCGCCATGGACGAAAACCCGTTCTACACCGAAAGCCCCCTCCCCTACCACTACCCCCAATTCGACAAGATCAAGGACACTCACTACACGCCCGCCTTCGAGCGCGGCATGGCCGAACATCTCGACGAGGTCCGCTCCATCGCCGACAACCCCGAGCGCCCCACCTTCGACAACACCATCGTCGCCCTCGAGCGCTCCGGCCAACTCCTCCAACGCGTCAACATCGTCTTCGACTCCCTCGCGTCGGCGCACACCAACGACACCCTCCAGGAAATCGAGGCCGCCATGGCCCCGAAGCTGTCCGCGCACTACGACACCATCCTCCTCGACGGTAAACTCTTCGCCCGCATCGAAGCCCTCCACGAAAAACGCGAGTCGCTCGATCTCGACGCCGAGTCGAAACGCGTCCTCGAGCGTTACTACAAGGACTTCGTCCGCGCCGGCGCCAAACTCTCCGAAGCCGACAAAACCAAGCTCAAGGCCCTCAACGCCGAGCTCGCGATGCTCTACACGCAGTTCGCGCAAAATGTCCTGAAGGAGAAAAACGCCGCCTCCGTCGTCTTCGACTCCCGCGACGAACTCGCCGGCCTCTCCGAAGCTGAAATCACCGCCGCCGACGACGCCGCCAAGGAAGACGGCAAGGACGGCAAATTCGTCATCCGCCTCCTCAACACCACCGGCCAGCCCGCCCTCACCTCGCTCACCCACCGCGCCTCCCGCGAACGCATCATGAAAGCCTCGCTCGGCCGCGGCAGCTCCGGCGGCGAATTCGACAACCGCGCCAACATCACCCGCGCCGCCAAACTCCGCGCCGAACGCGCCGCCCTCCTCGGCTTCGCGCACCACGCCGCCTACCAGCTCTCCGAGCAAACCGCGCAGGACGTCGGCACCGTCAACAAACTCCTCGCCGACCTCGCCAAACCCGCCGTCGCCAACGCCCGCCGCGAAGCCGCCGACATGCAGCAGATCATCGATCGCGAAAACGGCGGCTTCCAACTCGCCTCGTGGGACTGGGCCCACTACGCCGAAAAAGTCCGCCAAGCCCGCTACGACTTCGACGAATCCCAGCTCAAACCCTACCTCGAGCTCAACAACGTCCTCATCAACGGCGTCTTCTTCGCCGCCACGAAACTCTACGGCATCACCTTTCAGGAGCGCAAAGACCTCCCCGTTTATCAGGAAGACGTCCGCGTTTTCGAGGTCTTCGAAGCCGACGGCTCCCCGCTCGCCCTCTTCCTCTTCGATCCCTACGCCCGCCCCTCCAAACGCGGCGGCGCGTGGATGAATGAATACGTCGCCCAATCCGGCCTCTTCCGCCTGAAACCCGTCGTCGCCAACCACCTCAACGTCCCGAAACCCCAGCCCGGCGAACCCGCGCTTCTCACTTGGGACGAGGTCATCACCACCTTCCACGAATTCGGCCACGCCCTCCACGGCATGTTCTCCGACGTTCACTACCCGCGCTTCAGCGGCACCAACGTCCCGCGCGACTTCGTCGAATTCCCGTCGCAGGTGAACGAGATGTGGGCCGACTGGCCGGAGATCCTGAAGAACTACGCCAAACACTACAAAACCGGCGAACCGCTCCCCGCCGAACTCCTCGCCAAAGTCGAAGCCGCGAAAAAATTCAACCAAGGCCACGCCACCACCGAATACCTCGCCGCGTCGCTCCTCGACCAATCCTGGCACCAGCTCCGCGCCGACGAAGTTCCCTCCGCCGACCAGGCCCTCGAGTTCGAAGCCGCCGCCCTCAAAAAAGCCGGCGTCGATTTCGCGCCCGTCCCGCCGCGTTATCGCAGCACGTATTTCTCGCACATCTTCTCCAGCGACGGTTACTCCGCCGGCTACTACTCCTACATCTGGAGCGAGGTGCTCGATGCCGACACCGTCCGCTGGTTCAAGGAAAACGGCGGCCTCAAACGCGAAAATGGCGATCGCTTCCGCAAACTCCTCCTCTCGCGCGGCGGCGCCGACGAAGCCATGAACCTCTTCCGCAACTTCACCGGCCGCGACCCCGACGTTCAGCCCCTCCTCGAACGCCGCGGCCTGAACTAACTCCCCGCAGGGCGGGTCTCCGACCCGCCCTTTTTCATGCCCCAATTCCCCCAACAAATTTCAAGATCCCCGATTTCCCGATTTTCGATTTCAAGATCCGTCCCGATCGGAAATCTAAAATCATAAATCCCAAATCATGAAACCCGGCCGCGCCCTCCTCGGCCTCAGCGACGGCCTCATCGACCGCCTCCTCTGCGTTCTCGGCGTCCTCGTCTTTTCG
>Ga0065721_10050413_pt1 | contig 20447 bp, 19 predicted proteins | sample Mesricmetagenome_FD_59108 | JGI IMG/M metagenome (GOLD analysis project Ga0065721, IMG submission 59108) | Mesophilic microbial community from rice straw/compost enrichment Sample: eDNA_1 v2 (version 2) | ecosystem: Engineered > Solid waste > Grass > Composting > Bioreactor | place: USA: Davis... | reverse complement strand
AAGCCGCTGCTGCAGCTGAACGGGCTTGCCCGTCTTCGCGTCGCGGACGTCCATCCCCGTCTGGGCTGCTTTCTCGATTTCGGACTTGACCGCCATCTGCTGCTGCCGCTGTCGGAGCTTCCGGAGCGGATCGAATACAGGCCGCTGCCGGGCGACGAAGTATACGTCCTGATGACGCATGACAAGTCGGGCAGACTCCTCGCCAAGCTGGCGACGGAGAAGGAGCTGGGGCCGCTCGCGTTTTCGGCGCCGGCCGACTGGCGCAACAGCTGGGTGGAAGGCTGGGTAACCAAGACGCTGCAGATGGGCTCGTTCGTCATGCTGGACGGCGGCGTCGTCGGCTTCGGCGTGTACGGGCTGATACCCGAATCGGAGCGGACGAGAGCGCTGCGGCTGGGCGAGCGCGTGCGGGCCCGGGTCGCCTTTATTCGCGAGGACGGAAGGGTCAACCTGTCGATGGCGGAGCGAAAGGAGATCGGGCGCAATCTCGACGCGGACCGCATTCTTGCCTTTCTCAAGGAGCGGCCCGGCGGAGGAATGCCGTATTCCGACGAGACGGAAGCGGAACTGATCAAAGCCCGCTTCGGCATCAGCAAGAGCGCGTTCAAGCGCGCCCTCGGCAAGCTGATGCGCGAAGGCCTGGCGACGCAGAAGGGCAGCTGGACGTATTTGACCGAGCAGGCGCTGCGGACGAACGAGGCTCCTGAAGGAGCGGAGCCGTCTTCCGGAACGGCCGGCGGACGCGATGCCGGCGGCAAAGGAGAGGAGACGCCGTGACGGCATCGTACGGACTGTTCGCGAAAGTGTACGACGAGCTGATGGAGGATATGCCGTACGCCGAATGGCTCGGATTCGCCAGGGCAGGCTGGGACCGCTACGGCATGCCGGAGACGGTCGTCGATCTCGGATGCGGCACGGGCAGCATCTCCATTCCGCTTGCCAAGTCCGGGTTTCACGTATACGGCATCGATCTGTCCTCCGAAATGCTGGCGGTCGCGCGCAGCAAGTGGGACGAGACGCCGCAGCAGGCCGCAAGGCCGCGCGCGGGCTCCATCCGCTGGCTGCAGCAGGATATGCGGAGCTGGGAGCTTCACGAGCCGGCGGACGCCGTCATCTCGTTTTGCGACTGCCTGAATTATTTGACGGAGGAAGCGGATATCGAAGCGGCGTTCCGGGCGACGTTCGCGTCACTCAAGAACGGCGGCTCCTTTCTGTTCGACGTCCATCCGCCGAAGCAGTTTCGCCGTTATGCGGAGGAGCAGCCATTCGTGCTCGACGAGCGGAACATCGCCTACATATGGACTTGCGAATTGGACGAGCCCCGCTGCGAGATCGAGCACCGGCTGACCATCTTTGCGAGGGAAAAGGACGCCAGCTTTCGCCGGTTTGAGGAGACGCACATCCAGCGGGCATACGATCCGGATTGGCTTGAGGACGCCTTGCGTCGAGCGGGCTTCAGCCGGGTGGACCGGTATGCGGATTTCGAGCTGAAGCCCGCGACGGCCGAATCGGAACGGCTGTTTTTTGCCGCGGTCAAATGACGCCGCCGCTTTTGGATTCCGGAATCGCTCAAAATAGATCTTGCCAAACGGGAATCGCTTCCGCTATAGTAAGGATGAGCCGCAAGCGAGGCTCCTATAATTGCATACATACTGCGGGTGCTGGATCAAGTCCGGCTGAGATGGAAGCCTTATGCTTCGGACCGTTAATCTGAACCAGGTAATGCTGGCGTAGAGAACGTATCGAATAGATGCCATTCGACTTTTCTCGGATGGTCTTTTTGTTGGAATGGAACGGGAAATCGCGCAAGCCGCATGGGCGGCGCATGCCGCTTCGGGGCGGCCTTTCCCGTTTCTTCCCTCCCACGTCAGCTTCGCCGCATGGTTGCGGTGAGGCTTTTTTTATTGCCGGCACGGACGCTTTCGAAGAGGCCTTTGTGATGCCCAAGGCGGAACCGTTTGGCACGTTACAAAGAGAGAAGGAGGCGGTAAACATGCCGGAACGATCCGAAGAAACGGTCAGCGGCCGGGGAGATGGCCGAAATGCAGCGGATTACGCCGATGACGCCGGCTCCCGCTATTCGCGGCAGATGTTGTTTGCCCCGATCGGGGAAGAGGGTCAGCGCAAGCTGGGAGAGAGCTCCGTGCTCATCGCCGGCATGGGCGCGCTCGGCACGGTGCTGGCCGGCCATATGGTCAGGGCGGGCGTCGGGCATGTCCGGATCGTGGACCGCGATTACGTGGAAAGCAGCAATTTGCAGCGGCAGGCGCTGTACAACGAAGACGATGTGCTCGCGGCGCTGCCGAAGGTCGAAGCGGCGGCGCGAAAGCTGAGACGAATCAATTCGTCCGTCACGATCGAGCCCGTATCGGCGGATATAACCGTCCGCAATGCGGCGGAGCTGCTGGAAGGGATGGACCTGGCGCTCGACGGCACCGACAATTTCGCGACCCGGTTTTTGCTGAACGACGCCTGCTGGCAGGCCGGAATTCCGTTCGCATACGGAGGAGCGGTCAGCTCGCGCGGAATGAGCGCGCTGTTCATCCCCGGCCAGACGCCGTGTCTGCGCTGCTTCATCCCATCCGGCGGAGCCGCCGGGGAAACCTGCGATACGGCCGGCGTCATTGCGCCGGTTGTCGACATCGTCGCATCCTGCCAGGCGACGGAGGCGCTCAAGCTGCTGGTCGGGGACGAGAAGCATCGCCGGAACAGCCTGTTGTCCTTCGATATTTGGCATAACCGCCATTACGAAATGAAATTTGGCGAGCCGCTTCCGGACTGCCCGTGCTGCGGGCTGAAGCAATACCCGGCCCTGGAATGGGAGCGGGAAGAGGCGGTTACGATGTGCGGGCGCGACAGCGTGCAAATTGCCGGGAGGGGACCGCTCGAGCTGGAGCAGTGGCAGCGGCGGCTGGCTCCCGTCTCGAAAAAATTGACGGCCAATCCGTATTTGCTGCGCGCCGAGCTGCGCGAAGGGGAACGGCTGGTGCTGTTCGCCGACGGCCGCGCGCTCGTTCAAGGGACGACGGACCCGGTTCGGGCCAAGTCGCTGTACGCCCGGTATATCGGGCTGTAAACGGGCCGTCGGGGCAATGCCCTTGCTAACGCTGTGAGGCGGCGTACGGACGAAGGAACTCGAAGTCCCCCGGGCAGGGCGGCTGGACATGAGATCAAGGAGAAGGAGGAGCGGTTTATGAAAGATTTTCGGCTGTATGCCATTACCGGCGAGCAGTTTCATCCCGGCCGCGCCATGCTTCACGTTATGGAGCAGGCGATATTGGGCGGGGCGGACATTATTCAGCTGCGGGACAAAAAGGGGAGCAAAGCCGAGGTGCTCGCCAAGGCCCAGGCGCTTCGGAAGCTGACCCGGCGCTACGGCGTCACGTTTATCGTCAACGACGATATCGACATCGCGCTGGAGGCGGATGCGGACGGCGTTCATCTCGGGCAAGGCGATCTGCCGTTGCCGGAGGCGAGAAAGCGGATGGGGGGCAAAGTGATCGGCATTTCCACGCACGCCATCGAAGAGGCGCTGCTCGCGCAAGAGCAGGGCGCGGATTACATCGGCGTCGGCCCCGTCTTTCCGACGAAAACGAAGGAGAACGTTACGCCGGTCACCGTCGATTATGTGCGGGAGGTCAGCCGGCGAATCGCGATTCCGTTCGTCGCCATCGGCGGCATCAAGCTGCATAACGTGGACGAGGTGATCCGGGCGGGAGCGAGACGCATATGCGCTGTAAGCGAAATTGTCGGCAGCGACGACGTGAAGGGGACGTGCGAGGCATTTATCCGCAAGCTGGAAAAGGGGGGCGCATGACGGGATGGAGCTGATTATTAACGGAGAATCGCGGCAGATCGAAGCGGCCGCCACGGTGCAGGACGTCGCGGAGCGGCTCGGGCTGCTCGGCAAGCCGATCGTCGCCGAAGCGGACGGCGTCGTGCTGCATGCGTCGCAGTGGGAGCGGACGCCGGTGCGTGACGGCATGCGGATCGAATTTGTACATTTTGTAGGAGGGGGATGACGGCATGGCTGCGGAGGCGATGAGCGGCACGAATGAGGCGCGCAAAGATTTGCTGGCGATCGGCGGCAAAAAGCTGACCTCCCGAATTTTTATCGGGACGGGTCTGTTTCCGAATCCATACGTGCAAAAGGAGGCGATCCGGGCGTCCGGTTCCGAGGTGCTGACGTTCGCGATCCGCCGCGTCAATCTGGACGCGGCGGAGGACGACTCCATCTTGCAGCACGTGGAAGGCGAAGGCTACACCTTTCTGCCGAATACTTCGGGCGCCAGAACGGCGGAGGAGGCGGTCCGGATCGCGCGTTTGGCGCGGGCATCGGGACTGAGCGATTGGGTCAAGGTCGAAATCAGCGCCAACGAGCGGACGCTGCTGCCCGACCCGGTCGAAACGCTGAAGGCGACGGAGACGCTGGTGAAGGAAGGATTTACGGTGCTGCCGTACACGTCGGACGACCCGATACTGTGCAAGCGTCTCGAGGAGGCGGGAGCGGCCGCCGTCATGCCGGGCGGCGCGCCGATCGGCACCGGGCTCGGCATTTTGAATCCGTACAACTTGGGACTGATCGTCGAGGAGGCGAACGTGCCGATTATTGTGGACGCCGGCCTGGGTTCGGCCGCGGATGTCGTCCAGGCGATGGAGCTGGGCGCCGCGGGCGTTCTGATGAATACGCCGGTCGCCAAGGCGAAGGATCCCGTCGCCATGGCCCGCGCGATGCGGCTGGCGGCCGAGGCGGGGCGGCTGTCCTATTTGTCCGGGCGGATCGCCAAAAAGAAATATGCCACGGCCAGCAGCGGACTCGAACATTTGATGCTGCGATGAAAGCGGCGGTTAACTTCATGCCGGCCGAAACGGACGCGCGTTGTCCGGTTTCCCGGTCAGGAAAGCGATGTGTCCTCGATGAGTGAAACGATCTTGGTGCTGGGCGGCGGCATCATCGGGCTTTCGTGCGCGCTGGAGCTTGGGCGGCGCGGCTTCAAGACGAAGCTTCTCGAAACGAAGCGATGCGGCGGCCAGGCATCCGGGGCGGCGGCGGGCATGCTGGCTCCCTATTCGGAAAATGCGGATGGTCCCGATCCCTTTTTTCGGCTGTGTCGGGACAGCTTGAGCCTGTACCCCGAATGGCAGACGGCGGTGCGGGACATCTCCGGCCGTTCGTTCGAATATGCCGAGACGGGCAGCTTGTATGCGGCTTATCACGACGCCGATCTGCTTGCGCTCGAGGGGAGACTGCTGTGGCAACGGGAAAACGGCTCCACGGGCGAGCTCGTAACGGGCAAGGCGCTGCGCGAGCTGGAGCCGCAGCTGTCTCCGGCGGTGCGGGCCGCGCTGTATACGCCGGAGGAAAGCCATGTGTACGCTCCGGACTTTGTCCGGGCGCTGGAGACGGCTTGCCGCCGTATCGGTGTGGCCATATACGAGCAGCTGGAGAGGGTGGAAGCAGTCCAGCTCGAACGGGAAGCGGCTGTCCGGGCGCTCGACGGGACCGTCTATCGCGGCGATCTTCTGGTCGTTTGCAGCGGAGCGTGGGCCCAGGAGCTGTCCGGGCCGCTCGGTATCCGCATCCCCGTTTATCCGATTCGGGGTCAAATTTGCGCGTATCGGCTGGATAAAACCGGGCCCGTGCGTCATATGATTTTCGGTCCGCAAGGGTATATGGTAGCCAAGGCGAACGGCACGCTCGTCTGCGGAGCGTCGGAGGACGTGGCGGGTTACGACAGTTCCGTTACGGTTCGAGGCATCGAGCGTCTCCGCCGCTGGAACAAGGATGTCGTGCCGCGGCTCGGCTCGCTGGAGCCGTTCCACAGCTGGGCGGGGCTGCGGCCCGCCACGCAGGACGGCTATCCGCTGATCGGACGCACGGCCGCCTCGGGCCGGGTCGTGTTTGCGGCGGGCCATTACCGGAACGGCATTTTGCTCAGCCCCGTGACGGCCCGTCTGGTGGCGGATATCGCGGAAGGGCTGGGCGATCTTCCGTACGGCGGCGCATTTGCCCCGGATCGGTTTGGGTATTTATAAAATGCCGGCTATCGCGCGTATCGGCGACAATAAGCGGGGAGGAGAAAGCGGCATGCGGGTAAAAGAAGGAATGAAAACGCCGGCCAGAGCGTTGACGATTGCCGGTTCCGACAGCGGCGGCGGCGCCGGCATTCAGGCGGATCTGAAGACGTTCCAGGAGCTGGGCGTTTACGGGATGTCCGCGCTGACGGCGCTGACCGCGCAAAATACGACAGGGGTGCAAGCCGTTTTTCCGGTCGAACCCGAATTTGTAGCGCAGCAAATCCGGTCGGTCGGCGAGGACATCGGCGTCGACGCGCTGAAGACGGGCATGCTGTTCAGCGGAAGTATTATCCGGAAAGTGGCCGAGACGATTCGCAGCATGGCCTTGCCGCAGCTGGTCGTCGATCCCGTCATGATTGCCAAAGGCGGCGCGGCGCTGCTGCAGGAGGATGCGATCCAGGCGGTCATTGCGCATTTGCTGCCCCTTGCGGCGGCGGTTACGCCGAACATTCCGGAGGCGGAGGCGTTGACGGGAATTCGCATTGCCGGCAAAGCGGACAAACAGGAAGCGGCGCGGAGGCTGCATGGCTTCGGCGCCCGCTGGGTCATCGTCAAGGGCGGCCATGACGAAGGAGACGAGGCGGTCGATCTACTGTTCGACGGCCGCAACTTCCATGAAATGTCCGGCCCGCGGGTGCGGACGAAACGAACGCACGGCACCGGCTGCACGTTTTCGGCGGCGCTTACCGCCTGCCTCGCCCAAGGCATTCCGATGGAGGAAGCGGCCGCGTCGGCGAAGCGATTTATTCAAGCGGCCATCGAAGACGGCATTTTCATCGGTTCGGGTCACGGCCCGACCAACCACTGGGCGTACGGGAACCGGCTTCGCCACCCCGTCGCCATGGGTGCGCGGGCGAGTGCAGAGGGATAGCGCAGAACCGTTCGGGCGTATCGCGCCGGTGCAGTATCGGGAGAACGTCTGATGCAGGCATGGTGCGGATGCGAGGATGGTTGGAAGCAGAGATCCGAAAGCAGAAGGATGAAGTAAACGTATGGAAGAAGATGTACGAAAGTAGATGGATGGCAGTAGAAGTACGGAATCAGAAGTACGGCAGCAGAACTGTGACAGTAAAAGTATGGCGTACAAGCATGGGGCAGGTTGTGGAAGTATAGTTTGAAGTGTGGTAGTTGAAGTACGCTTGTGGTATGGGTTAGAAGGATGGTTCAGAAGTGATAGTTGAAGTAAGGGCTGGAAGTTTGGAACAGAAGTGTGATGGTTGAAGCATGGGCTGGAAGTATATGGAGCAGAAATGATTGTTGAAGTATGGGCTGGAAGTATGGTGCAGAAGTGTGATATTGAAGTATGGGCTGGAAGTATGGTGCAGAAGTGTGATGGTTGAAGGATGTGCAGTAATAATAGGGTCGTAAGTAGCTGCTGCTGTAGCGGGTGAAAGACTGTAGTGCGGATGAAAGCACATTGGTGTGTTTGAAAGCGAATATGACGGAAAGTTCGGAGCAGATTCACAAGATGCAGGTAACGCTGGAAGCCTCAGAGGGATACAAACGTTTCGTTCACGCTCCAATTTTAAGCATAAGCAGTTTCGCGACCGGTAAGTACATCCGCGACCTTACAGCGCGCGAAAGCGCGTAGCCGAGCGGCTGTAAGGTCGTTCGCGACCTTACAGCGCGCGAAAGTGCGTCGTCGAGCGGCTGTAAGTTCATCCGCGACTTTACAGCGCGCCAAAGCGCGTCGTCGAGCGGCTGTAAGTACGTCCGCGACCTTACAGCGCGCGAAAGCGCGTAGCCGAGCGGCTGTAAGGTCGTCCGCGACCTTACAGCGCGCGAAAGCGCGTAGCCGAGCGGCTGTAAGGTCGTCCGCGACCTTACAGCGCGCCAAAGCGCGTCGTCGAGCGGCTGTAAGGTCGTCCGCGACCTTACAGCGCGCCAAAGCGCATCGCCTAGCGGCTGTAAGGTCGTCCGCGACCTTACAGCGCGCCAAAGCGCTGCGCCTAGCGGCTGTAAGGTCGTCCGCGACCTTACAGCGCGCGAAAGCGCGTAGCCGAGCGGCTGTAAGTTCATCCGCGACCTTACAGCGCGCCAAAGTGCATCGCCTAGCGGCTGTAAGGTCGTTCGCGACCTTACAGCGCGCGAAAGTGCGTCGTCGAGCGGCTGTAAGGTCGTCCGCGACCTTACAGCGCTCCGAAGCGCATCGCCGAGCCGCTCTAAGGTCGTTCGCGACCTTGCAGCGCACGCCGCCGCCGCCGCCCACAACCCATGCAACCGGCGGCCGGGCAGTCCCTGTCTCCGCCCGGTTCATGTCGAATATTGTCGATCCGAGCCGCCGCAAGGCATTTCCCTCGCTCCGTCCATTCGACGCTCTCCGACACGGCCGGTTTAGGGACAAAGCTCCCCGCCGCCGGTACAAAATGTTGTGCCGGAGGACAAATCCTCCTCCCCAGGTTACTCCCGCAGCGCCTCTCTCAGGCGGCTGTTCATGGACGAGGCCGCCGCCGATTTTTTTGCCGCCGCCGTTTTCCACCGAGCCGCTTCCGACCGGAAGCGTTCCCTCTCCAATTCCAAATGCTGTATATACTCGATCAGCTCCGGCAGCTCGCGGCCGGCGTCCGCAAACAGTCCGCGTAGTTTTGCAAGCGCTTCATCCTGCGACAGGGTTCCCACTTCAAGCCCCTCCGTCCTATCAATAAAATGTCACTTCCTCATCATAGCCGTATCTGTTAAAATAGTCGAGTGCGCCAAAAAAACGCGTCCGGCATCCTATGAATTTGCCCCCTCGAATCTCCATAATTTGCATTGACGCATCCTATATATTGAGGTAAAATCAAAAACATCAACTATATATTGATGTATCTAGTGCTTTCGAGGTTTACGCCGCCCGCCATTGCGAGAGAAGCGAGTCTACCGGAAAACAGCGGTCGGAAGCACTTTTTGATTGCGATTTTCGGTGTGGAGGAGCGTCTGCAATGCTGGTTGTCTACGATTCCAAGACGGGCAATGTAAAGCGGTTCGTCAAAAAACTGAATATGAAAGCCGTATCGGTCGACGAGCGGACGGAAGTGGACGAGCCATTCGTTCTGATCACCTATACGACGGGATTCGGACAAGTGCCTGAAAAGGTAAACGACTTCCTCAAACGGAACCACAAGATGCTGCGCGGCGTGTCCGCCAGCGGCAACCGCAACTGGGGAGCCGGGTTCGCCAAGAGCGCGGACACGATCGCGGACCAGTACGGGGTGCCCGTCATTTTGAAATTCGAGCTGTCGGGGACAAGTCAAGATACGCAACAATTTGTCGAAAGGGTGCGAACCATTGAAGCATATTGAATTGAACAACGAATTGATGCAGCGCGGCGCGGACGGATTTTACCGGCTGGAGAAAGACAAGGAAGCCGTCAAGGCGTTTATGGAGGAAGTCGAGCAAAAGAGCAAAAAGTTTCCTTCGCTGCGGGACAAGCTGAATTATCTCATCGAGAACGACTACTACGACAACCTGTTCGACAAGTATACATATGAGCAAATAGAAGCGGTATTCAACCTGACGCACAGCAGCGGCTTTCAGTTTCAATCGTACATGGCGATCTCCAAGTTCTACAAAGACTACGCCATGAAGACAAACGACAAATCGCAATATTTGGAGCAGTATCCCGACCGCGTGGCGGTTGTGGCGCTTCATCTGGGCGAGGGCGACGGTGACAAGGCGCTGCGCATCGCCGAAGCGATGATCGAGCAGCGGCTGCAGCCGGCGACGCCGACGTTTCTTAACGCGGGCAAGAGCCGCCGCGGCGAAATGGTATCCTGCTTCCTGCTGGAAATGGACGATTCCCTCAACTCGATCAACTACGTGCTGGGCACCTGCATGCAGCTGTCCAAGATCGGCGGCGGCGTAGCCGTCAACCTGTCGAAGCTGCGCGGGCGCGGCGAGCCGATCAAAGGCGTGGAAGGCGCGGCGAAGGGCATTATGCCGGTGCTGAAGCTGATGGAGGACGCGTTCTCCTACGCCGACCAGATGGGGCAGCGCAAAGGCTCCGGAGCGGGTTACTACAACATTTTCGGCTGGGACGTCATCGAGTTTCTCGATTGCAAAAAAATTAACGCCGACGAGAAGTCCCGCATCAAGACGCTGTCGATCGGCCTGATCATACCGAACAAGTTCTATCAATTGGCTGCGGAGAACAAGCCGCTGCACGTCTTCGGCCCGCATTCGGTGCAAGTGGCCTACGGTCAGCACCTGGACGATATGGACATGGACGTCATGTACGACGAGCTGGTCGCCAACGACAAGGTCCGCAAAAAAGTCGTGATGAGCGCGCGCGACATGATGACGAAGATCGCGTCTATCCAGCTGGAATCCGGCTACCCGTACATTATGAACAAGTCGAACGCCAACCGCGTTCATGCGCTGAAGGATATCGGCTCGGTCAAGATGTCCAACCTGTGCACGGAAATATTCCAGCTGCAGGAAACGTCCGAAATTAACGACTACGGCGTGGAAGACGTCATTCGCCGCGACATCAGCTGCAATCTGGCGTCGCTCAATATCGTCAACGTCATGGAACGGGGCAAGGTCAAGGAATCCGTCCATGTCGGCATCGAAGCGCTGACGACCGTAAGCGATCTGTCCAACATCGACAACGCGCCGGGCGTGCGCAAGGCGAACGAGGAGCTGCATTCCGTCGGTCTGGGCGCGATGAACCTGAACGGCTACCTTGCCAAAAACAAAATCGCTTACGAGAGCGAGGAAGCGAGAGATTTTGCCGGCGTGTTCTTTATGATGATGAATTTCTACTCGCTCGAGAAGAGCATGGAAATCGCCAAGGAGCGCGGCGTCACGTTCAAGGACTTCGAACGTTCCGAATACGCGAAGGGCACCTATTTCGACCGCTATGTGGAGACCGACTACCGTCCGAAGACGGAGCGCGTGAAGGAGCTGTTCGCCGGCATGCACATTCCGTCGCCGGAAGATTGGGCGGAGCTGAAGGCGAAGGTGCAGAAGCACGGCCTGTATCATGCATACCGCCTCGCGGTTGCGCCGACGCAAAGCATCTCGTACATTCAGAACGCGACCTCGAGCGTCATGCCGATCGTCGAGCATATCGAGACGCGCACGTACGCCAACTCGACGACGTATTATCCGATGCCGTATTTGTCGCAAGACAATTTCTTCTATTATAAATCGGCCTACAATATCGACCAGTTCAAGCTGATCGACCTGATCGCCGAAATTACGCAGCATGTCGACCAAGGCATTTCGACCGTGCTGCATGTAAACAGCAACGTGACGACCCGCGAGCTCGCGAGATTCTATATTTATGCCGCGCAAAAAGGGCTGAAGTCGCTCTATTATACGAGAACGAAACGCCTCTCCGTCGAGGAATGCACGAGCTGCGCCGTTTAAGGGCGGCGGGAGACCGGCGATTACGCAGGGGAAGAAGGGACAGGTTTAATGAAAGCAGTCAACTGGAACCGGCCGGACGATGATTTCACATTGACGTTCTGGCAGCAAAACGTGATGCAATTTTGGACGGATGAAGAAATTCCGTTGTCGGACGACAAGATGGACTGGATGGAAATGACCGACGACGAGCGCACCTTGTACAAAAACGTGCTGGGAGGCCTTACGCTGCTCGACACGATTCAGGGCGGCGTCGGCATGCCGAAAATATTGGAGCACGTGGACGGCCTGCAGCGCAAGGCGGTGCTCGGCTTTATGGCGATGATGGAGCAAATTCACGCCAAGTCGTACAGCAGCATCTTCACGACGCTCGCTTCCAACGAGGAAATTGACGCCATCTTCCGATGGGTCGAAGAGAACGAGCAGCTGCAGAAGAAAGCGCGTCTGATCTCTTCCTGGTATACGAACATTACGGGCCCGAGAGAGCTGTACAAGGCGATGGCGGCGTCCGTCTTCCTGGAAAGCTATTTGTTCTACAGCGGATTTTTCTATCCGCTCTACTTGGCCGGTCAGGGCAAAATGACAAGCAGCGGCGAAATTATCGACCTTATTCTGCGCGACGAAAGCATCCACGGCTTGTACGTCGGCGTCCTGGCGCAGGAGCTGTTCCAGACATTCGGCGCCGAGGAGCAGGACAAGCTAAAGACGGAAGTTTACGCTCTGCTCAACGAGCTGTACGAGAACGAGGTCATCTATACCGACAGCCTGTACAGCGCGGTGGGCTTGCAGGAGGATGTGAAAGCCTACGTTCGCTACAACGCCAACAAGGCGCTGATGAACCTCGGGCTGGAGCCGCAATTCCCGGACGAGCCGATCAATCCGATCGTGTTCAACGGCATCAGCACGCATACGAAGCAGCACGACTTTTTCTCCAAAAAAGGAAACGGGTACGTGCGCACCATTCACGTCGAACAACTGAAGGACGACGACTTCGTATTCAACTTCGCATAACGGAACAGCGCTGAAGCTGTCTCCTCGCATCTATTATTCGCTCCCGACTATGCCTGCCGGCTGGACGGGGGCGATTTTTTGCCTGTTCCCCGGCGGTTGCAGGAAGACGGGGCGAGCGCAGCGTATATTAACATAAGGAAACGGGAAGGAGGCCGCAATCGGTGAAGAGCATAGAGGTAAAGGAACTGACCGCTCGTTTCGGCTTGGAGGTGCTGGCCGGCTCGGACAAGCTGGACCGGAAAATCGTAAAGGCAAGAGCGTATCGTCCAGGCTTGGAATTCGTCGGATACTTTGATTATTTTCCTCAGGAGCACGTGCAAATTTTGGGCAAAAAGGAAATTACGTATTTGCATCGGCTGACGGAGGAGGAACGCAATCACCATATCGGCAATATCGTAAAATATCACCCGCCATGCTTTATCGTCACTTCGGGCCAGGACGGGTTGAAATATTTGACCAAATATTGCGAGGAGGAAGGCATTCCGCTTCTTCGTACGCAGGAGGCGACGGCGTCATTTCTCGGCATGCTGGACGCGTACTTGCTGAAGGCGCTCGCGCCGGAAATCGCGATTCACGGCGTCTGCATGAACGTTTCCGGTATCGGCATTCTGATTCGGGGCAAGTCGGGGGTCGGCAAGAGTGAAACGGCGCATACGCTTATTCGGCGCGGCCATCGTCTGGTGGCGGACGACATCGTCGTGCTGAAGAAGCTGAGCAACCAGACGCTGCTCGGCAGCCACAACGAAAAGACGAAGGAATTTCTGGCGCTGCGGAGCGTCGGGCTCGTCAACGTCGTCCGGCTTTACGGCCGCAAGGCGTTTCAGGACGAAACCCGGATCGCGCTCGATATCGAGCTGACCAAATGGCGGGACAACGAGCTGAACAACGATCTCGATTTGGAGCCGGAATTTGTGGAATATATGGGCGTGCAAATTCCGCATTTCGAAATTCAGCTGCAGCCCGGCCGCGACGTGGCGGGTCTGATCGAGGCGGCGGCCAACAACTGGTATTTGAAGCAGCAAGGCTACAGCGCGGCGCAAGATTTTATGAAGCGTTTGGAGCAGGGGTAAGAAAAAAACTATCCTTTTAATGGGAATTCATGCTACACTAGTACCGTAATGCTCATCCGGCGGCAAAATGCTTTCGAAGCGGCTTTTGCTCTTCACAAAACCAAGCGGATGCTTTCGAAGCTGGCTTTTGTTCATGCAAAACGCAGACCGTTTTGCACTTCACAAAACCTTAAGGAGGAAAAAGCGTGGAAAACTGCTCAATCGTGTCTCGACCTGAACTGCATTTGATCGGAATCAGCTATTGCGGGCCTTACTCTTCGTTTCCGGACGAAGCGATCCGGTTGCAGACGGAATTTCTGGCCAGAAAACATGAATTGAACGGCGCAGCCAAATCTTCCGTGCTCTACAGCCCCTATTTCGGCAACGAAGCTTTTGCGACTTATTGGGCTTGCTACGAGGCCGAGCATATGGAAGAGCTTCCTCCCGGCATGGTGCAAATTACGATCCCGGCGCATCGGTACGCCATGGTCGCATGTTCGAACAAAAGGATCGGCGAAGGCTACGAGCAGCTGCACGCTTGGATGAATGAGCAAAAATTGGTCAAGCACGAAACGGCCGTTTCGCTGGAGCTGTTTTATATCGACGAACAGCATTGGGAAGAAGAGCCGGTGGAGCTGCTGATCCCCATTCGCGATTAATCGTCTGATTCATAGTTTGGCAAGGACTTGCGGGTGCAGGTTCTTTTTCTTTTTTATGGAAAGCAACGTATCCCTCTGCGGGAACGATCGGAAGAAATCGAATCGAAAAGAAGGAGAGTGCGCGATGGCTTGGCCTTTGTTTATTGTAGACGCGTTCGCGAGAGAACCGTTTACCGGCAATCCCGCCGCCGTCTGTTTGCTGGAGACGAAGATGGAGGACGAGAGAATGGCACAGATTGCCGCCGAAATGAATTTGTCGGAGACGGCTTTTGTCGAGCGGGACGAAATGGGCGGCTTCGGCTTGAGATGGTTTGCCCCGAAGGCGGAGGTCGACCTGTGCGGACATGCGACGTTGGCAGCCGCGCACGTGTTGTGGGAACAAGGCTGGCTGTCCCGGTCGGAGACGGCCCGCTTCTCGACCCAAAGCGGGCGGCTGACGGCGGACTGGGAGGATGGCGAGATCGTCATGGACTTCCCCGCGGAAGCGCCCGCTCCGACCGCGGCGCCGAATGAGTTGATCGAAGGATTGGGGCTTATTCCCAAATATGTCGGCCGCAACCGGATGGATTACGTGGTGGAAATCGACGGCGAAGAAGCGGTCCGGTCGCTTCGGCCGGATTACGGCATGCTGGCCCGGTTGGACGCGAGAGGCGTTATCGTAACCAGCCGGGGGAAGGGGGACGATTGCGATTTCGTGTCGCGGGCGTTCTTCCCGGTTCTCGGCGTGAACGAGGATCCGGTCACCGGCTCGGCGCACTGCGCTTTGGCGCCGTATTGGGAGAAACGGTTAAGGAAAAGTGGATTGACCGGCTATCAGGCGTCGGAACGCGGCGGCTATGTCGGCGTGCGCACGATCGGCGACCGCGTTCAGCTGCGGGGCCGGGCTGTCACGGTGCTGCGCGGACAGCTGGAAGGCTGATGCGCAGCTGCTGAAGCGGCCGTAACGACAGGAACGGTTAAACACGAGAGCGCCGCTCCGCAAACGAATCGCGGGAGCGGCGCTCTGCCGGTTTAGGCACCTATAAGAAACTATAAGTTTCACCTTATACCGAGCTTATAAGTCAACGCGAAACGTAAGCTGCGCCTCCAAAGGACAGCGTCAGCCGTTTACGCTTGCATGCTTTTGGCGGAGGCGGGCATCGACCGGAAGGAAGTGACTCTGTTTTTGCCGGTAGTCTTGGAATAATACATCGCGGCGTCGGCCTGCTTGATCAAATCCTGGAGGCTGGCCGTTTCTTTGGTAGTGCTGAAGCCGACGCTGACGGTGACGATCGTCTCGGCTTCCACCCTGCGCCGGATCGATTCGGCCACGATGTCCGGCTTGACCCGGTCCGTGCCGATGCAAGCCAGCAGCTCCTCCCCGCCGTAGCGGCCGGCCGCCCCGATGCCGCTCGCTTCTTCTTTAATAATTTCCGCGACCTTCTTCAGCACTCCGTCCGCCTTATGATGGCCGTGCGTGTCGTTCAGCTTCTTGAAGTTGTCGATGTCGCAAAAAATGACGGCCGCTTTTTTGCTTTTGGCCAGCAGGCTTTCCGCCTTCGCGTTAAAGTGCCGCCTGTTGTACAGCCCGGTCAGCCCGTCGACGATGGACGATTGATAAGTGGACAGAAGCCGGTCGATGACCCATTCGAACAGCAGCATAAACAATAGGGCGAAGTAGACGACCGGCAGCAGCAGCCGAAGTAGCGACAGCCACGCCTGACCGCCTTCAAATACGTACAGATCGGACAGTCTCGCCAGCTCCGCCGCAAAATAAACGACAAGGCCGGCATAAAATTTGGTGTTCATATCCGCGCTGCGGGTCGCCAGCAAAATAATGAGCGTGACGACGATGCCGTACAGGTCCAGCAGCGGGAAGGCGGCCGTGCCGCCGGTATCGGCGCCGTAAGGCTCCAAGAAGAATTGGACGGCGGTCAGCGCCGCCGCCAGCGCCGCCATGAGCAGGAATGGAACGACTTTGAGCTGGGCCGAGCGGTTTGTATACAATTTCATGAATACAAAGTTTATAATAATAAAGGAGACGATTTGCAGAACGTTCGCAAACAATTCGACGGACGCCGGGAGCCGCAGCGCCGGAGCGGCCAGCGCCGCGAGCGTTCCCTGCTGGGCGGCCAGCAGCGAAATCGCCGCGATGAGCCATCGGTAGACGGTCTTGTTGCTGTAGCTGATATACAGCTTGACCGCCATGAACAGCATCAAGCTCAAAATAACGATCGCGGATAAGGATGAAAGCAGTTGTCCGTTCGGTCCGGCAAGCCATTGGGCCATTGTCATAAATCTACCACCATTAGCAGAGTCGTCTAGCAGCTTTACAGAAACATACGTTCTATTATATCATATTTTAAACCGTTGGGAAGCTTCATCGAGCAAAGGCGGCCCGCTACAAACGGAGTTGGGAGTTGGGACTTATGAATATACTGCAAGCGTTGTTTTTTCCTCCGGAGCAGCCCGGCGGAGTGTCGTCGATGGTCCCCTATATCCAGGAAAGGTTCGTCAAGCTGGGATGGCAGATGGAGCTGTTCTCTCTGCCTAAGCGCATCCGAGGCAAAGGCCAGGAGGACGTCTCGTTTTCCACGTTCGACTATACGGAATATATCGGCAATCCTTTGGTCGATAAGTATATCCAGACGTACAAAGATTACGTATGGTGGACGCGCATGCGCATTCACAAGACGTACGACATTATCCATGCGCACCATCCGATCGCCGCGCTGGTCATGAAGCAGCTGTTTCCGGACACGCCGCTCATGATGACCGTCCATTCGAGCTACGAGCGCGAGCTGATTTTGAACAAAAAAATAGAGGAGGACGGTCCGGAGCACCGGTTTCTGAAGTCGATCTACGGAGAACTGGAAGCGAAGGCCGATCTGCTGCTGACGGTATCGGAGTCGTTCCGCCAATATTTGGCCCCTTATATCAAACGTCCGGAAGCGGTAAAGGTTATTCCGAACGGCTTCGACGAGAAACGGTTCAAGCCGATCTCGCACGAGAACGAAGTCGCGCAGCTGATTACCGTCTGCCGGCTCGTGCCGGCCAAAGGGCTGGACGTGCTGCTGCACGCTTGCGCGGAGCTGAAACAAAGAGGCTGCCCGTTCGTGCTGCACATTATCGGGGACGGTCCGATGCGCAAGGAGCTGGAGCAGCTGGCGAAGGAGCTGCATTTGTACGACGATATTATTTTTTACGGCTATATGCTGCATCCGGAAGAATTTATGCCGTTTTTTGACATCTTCGTCCTGCCTTCGAGAGCGGAGGCGTTCGGCTCCGTCTTCGCCGAGGCGGCGTTATGCTGGCTGGCGCTGGTCGGCACGGATGTCGGAGGCATCTCGGAGCAGATCGAGGACGGCGTCAACGGGCTTCTGGTTCCTCCGGACGATGCCGAGGCGCTGGCGAACGCGCTGGAGAAGCTCGTGACCGATCCCGATTACCGGTACAATATGGCGCGGGAGGCATGGAACAAAGCGAAGAAGGTTTATTCGCTGCAGCGGGTCATCGCCCAGTTGAAAAAAGTATACGTCGGCCTGGGGAACGGCCAGGGCAGCCGGACGGAAGCGTAAAGGGCGGGAGCAGAATGAGTGTGCCGTTTCGTTTTATCCATGCTGCGGATTTGCATGTGGACAGTCCGTTCCGCGGCTTGACGGGCGTTCCGGAGCCCGTTAGGGAAGCGTTGACGCAGTCGACGTTTGCCGCGGTCAAGCGGCTGACCGACGCCGCGATCGAACGGGAGGCCGACTTTGTCGTGATCGCGGGCGACCTGTACGATGAAGCGGACAGCTCGCTGCGCGCGCAGCTGGCGCTGCACAAGGAATGGAGCAGACTGTCCCGCTTCGGCATCGCCGTCTACGCGATTCACGGCAATCACGATCATCTGGGCGGCATGCGGGCCAGGCTGGAGCTGCCCGGCAACGTACATATATTCGGCACGGACGCCGCGGACGCGGCGCCCGCTTATCGGCGCAGCGGCGAGCGGGCCGCCGTCGTCTGCGGACAGTCGTACGGCGAACGGGCCGTCCGCCGCAATATGGCGGCGGACTATCGCCCGCTTCCCGAAGACGCGTACCATATCGCGCTGCTGCACGGCAACGTCGGCGGCGATCCGCTGCACGACGCTTACGCCCCGTGCAGCCTGGAGCAGCTGACGGGCAGCGGCTTCGACTATTGGGCGCTGGGCCATATCCATCAGCGCCGGGTGCTGTCGGAATATCCGCATATCGTATACCCCGGCAATCCACAAGGCCGGAACCCGAGAGAGACCGGCGCAAAAGGCTGTTATGTCGTCGACGTGGACGAAAGGAGGCGGACAAGCCTGACTTTCGTTCCGCTCGACGGCGTCCGTTGGCTGGAGCTGGAAGTTCCGATCGCCGGCGCCGATACGGAGCAGGAGCTTCTGGCACGGCTGGAGGCCGCGGCGGCGGAAGCGGGACGCGCCGCGGAGGGCCGCAGCGTTATGCTGCGCTTGAAGCTGACGGGCAGAGGAGCGCTCCACGATTGGCTGTCCGAGACGGCCATCCTCCGGACGCTGCTGGAGCAGCTGCAGGAGGCGGAGGACTTTGCCGGCGGCGAGACTTGGACATACGTCTACGAAATCGCGGCGTCGACGGACCGCGCGCTGGATTGGGCGGCGCTGGCGCAGGAGGACAGCTTTGCGGGCGAGCTTCTCCGGCTGGCCGGTCGGCTGCGGGAGGACGACGGGCAATGGAAAAGCTTTGCGCAGACCGCCTTGCGTCCCGCCGCCTCGCATGCCAGACTGGGCCGGCTGCAGCGGGACAAGTGGGAGGACCCGCCGGAGAGATGGCTTCGCGAAGCGGCGGAGCTGGCGGCGGATTTGCTGGCCGGACAGCGGCGGAGCCGGCAAGGCGAATAAACGGCGACGGCGCCGCGGAACGGGCGCATCAACGGCGGCCCCGCAACGGCGCCAAGCGATCGGAGGTGCGACATGCGGGACGTACGCGACATAAGCGACATGCACGACATACGCAGCATGCACGACATGCTTGATATGAGCGAAATGCGCGAGCTGCGTATAGCGGAAGCGGAAATTAACGGCTACGGACAGCTTCATCGCCGGCGGATCGATCTGGATGCGCCGGTTGTTGTCGTTTACGGGCCCAACGAGGCGGGCAAAAGCACGCTGTTCGGTTTTATCCGGACGATGCTGTACGGTTTCCCGAAGCGGAGCGCGCCGTCGGAGAGGCGGGAGCCCGTGTACGGAGGGCGCCATGGCGGGAGGCTGTTCGTGCGCGCGGCGGACGGGCCGATCGTTATTGAACGGTATGCGGATGAGAGCAAGCCGGTCATTCGCAAGCTGGAGACGCCGGCGGCCGGGCGGAGCCAGGGGACGGAAGATTGGGGCAGGCTGGACGATCAAGCGGAGTGGGAACGGCAATATTTGGGCGGCGTTAACGAAAGGCTGTACCGTCAATTGTACGCCATTACGCTGTCGGAGCTGCAAGAGGCGGGCCGGCTGTCGGGCGGCGAGCTGGGGCAGTATCTTTATTTGGCCGGCTGGGATGACGGCGAGGCGATCGCGGCTGCCGAGAAACGGCTGACGGCGGAAATGGAAGTCCTTTTTAAGCCGCGAGGAACCCAGCAGGAGCTGATCGAAGCCGCGAAAGAGATGGAGCGCATTCAAGCCGGGCTGCGCGCTCTCGGCAGCGAGATCGAGACGTATAACGGTCTGCTTCAGGAAGCCGAAAGGACGGAAAGGTCGCTCGATCGTCTGAGCCGGACGCTGCCCGAGGCGGAAGAGAAGGCGCAGGCGCTCGGAAAGGCGCTTGTGCTGCGGGAGCTGTGGGTACGCAAGCGGCAGCTGGAGGAGGAGCGGGCCAAGCTGGCCTATGCCGAGCGGATCGCGCCGGGCGCGGACAAGGCGTGGGAAGATTTGTCCGCGGCCAGGCGGGAGGCCGAAGAGGCGCTCAGCGGACGGGAGCAGCGGCGGCGGCTTCTGGAACAGAAGCTGGCGCCGCTCCGGTTCGACGGGAAGCTGCTCGAACGTGCCGCGGAGACGGAGGCGCTGCTGCAAGCGGCGGACCGGATGCAGGCGGTGAAGCTGCAGCTGACGGAGTGGGAGACGGAGCTGGCCGGGCTGGACGAGGCCATCGCCGGAGCCGTCTCCCAAATATCGCCGGAGTGGACGGAGCGGCAGCTGCGCGAGCTGCTGGTGACGGTGGCGGACCGCGATTACATCCGGAGCGTCCGCGACCGGCAGGAGCGGCAGCAGCGGAGCGAGGAGCGGCTGCAGGCGGAGCTGGAGGCGGCGCGCCGGCAAGCGCACGAGGCGGAGCGGGCCGCCGCCGGGGCG
>Ga0065721_10006456_pt1 | contig 20469 bp, 17 predicted proteins | sample Mesricmetagenome_FD_59108 | JGI IMG/M metagenome (GOLD analysis project Ga0065721, IMG submission 59108) | Mesophilic microbial community from rice straw/compost enrichment Sample: eDNA_1 v2 (version 2) | ecosystem: Engineered > Solid waste > Grass > Composting > Bioreactor | place: USA: Davis... | reverse complement strand
GATAAAAAAGGTTCGAGCGACGATAAGACCTTGCACTGTTCCTTCTGCGGCAAGAACCAGCATGAAGTGCGCAAGCTTATCGCCGGGCCGTCGGTCTTCATCTGCGATGAATGTATCGACCTTTGCAATGACATTATTCTTGAAGAGTCTCAGGAAGCAGCCCGCGAGGCCGTACGTACGGAACTGCCCGCACCGACTGAAATTAAGAGCTTCCTCGACGACTATGTCATCGGACAAGAGAAACCCAAGCGTACGCTAGCCGTGGCGGTTTACAACCACTACAAGCGCATTCGCTACAGCGAAGTAAAGGGCGACGACGTCGAACTGTCGAAGAGCAACATTCTCTTGATCGGGCCTACGGGCTCCGGCAAGACGCTGCTTGCGCAGACGCTCGCTCGTATGCTGGATGTTCCTTTCGTGATGGCCGACGCGACGACGCTGACCGAAGCGGGCTATGTGGGCGAGGATGTCGAGAACATCATCCAGAAGCTCCTGCAGAATTGCAATTACGACGTCGAAAAGGCCCAGCGCGCCATCGTCTATATCGACGAAATCGATAAGATCTCACGCAAGGCCGACAACCCCTCGATCACTCGAGACGTGTCGGGCGAAGGCGTGCAGCAGGCGTTGCTCAAGCTCATCGAAGGCACTGTGGCTTCAGTCCCCCCTCAGGGTGGGCGCAAACATCCGAACCAGGACTTCGTCCAGGTCGATACCACTAATATCCTCTTCATCGTAGGCGGCGCGTTCGATGGGCTGGAAAAGGTGATCCGTGATCGTACTGAACGATCCGGCATAGGCTTTTCCGCTGCGGTCCACGCCAAGACCGAGAAGGGCGTCGGCGAAATGTTCAACGAGGTCGAGCCTGAAGACTTGATCAAGTTCGGCTTGATTCCAGAGCTAGTCGGCCGTCTTCCGGTTGTCGCGACCTTGCAGGAACTTGACGAAGACACGCTGGTCAAAATTCTTACCGAACCGAAGAACTCGCTAATCCGGCAGTTCCAGAAGTTGTTTGCCATGGAAGACGTCGAACTCGAGGTTCGTCCTGCGGCACTTCGTGCGATCGCGCAACGCGCCATCAAGCGTCGCACGGGGGCCCGTGGCTTGCGTTCGATCGTGGAACAGGCCTTGCTTGACACCATGTACGAACTGCCTTCCCTGAAGAATGTGAAGCAGGTCGTGCTAGACGAGAACGCAGTGACCGGGAAGGGCGTTCCCATGGTCATTTACGAAGAGAACGCGGACACTGAGTCCGAGTCCCCTCAACCGTCGCGCAAGCTCAAAGGGGCAGCCTGAGCAGACTTCAAAATATCTTCTTGGCTGGCTTGCTTGAAATTTCCGCCGTTGCCACCATCTACCCAGTAGGAAATCGCTGAAAAGGGAGGCCCAGGCTTCCCTTTCGCATCTAAAGCCGAAATTTTAAGGAAAGTAACTATGTCTGCGAGCCAGATTCTTACTTCGGAACCCATGGACCTGCCGCTGTTGCCGCTGCGTGACGTGGTCGTGTTTCCGCACATGGTGATTCCCCTGTTCGTTGGCCGCCCACGTTCCATCCGCGCGTTGGAACTGGCCATGGAAGCTGGCAATCACATCATGCTGGTTGCGCAGAAGTCAGCCGGCAAGGATGATCCTCGCCCCGAGGATCTCTATGAGATTGGCTGCGTGGCGAGCATCCTCCAGATGCTCAAGTTGCCGGACGGTACCGTAAAGGTGCTGGTGGAAGGGCTGCAGCGCGCGCGTATCGAGAAGGTCATCGAGGCCGATACCCATTTTTCCTCGGTTGCTGTGCCGCTGACTCCCGAGACGGGCGACAGTGCTGAAGTCGAGGCATTGCGTCGCGCGGTGATGGCCCAGTTCGAACAGTACGTCAAGCTCAACAAGAAGATTCCCCAAGAGATCCTGACCTCGTTGACCGGGATTGAAGAACCGGGTCGCCTAGCGGATACGATCTCAGCTCATTTGCCCCTCAAGCTTGAGCAGAAGCAGCGCATGCTTGAAGTCGCCGGTACCGCCGAGCGTCTTGAAGGCCTTCTGAGCCAGCTGGAAGAGGAAATCGACATTCTCCAGGTGGAGAAGCGGATCCGCGGCCGGGTGAAGAAGCAGATGGAGAAGAGCCAGCGCGACTACTATCTGAACGAGCAAGTAAAGGCTATTCAGAAGGAGCTGGGCGAAGGCGAAGAGGGCGCTGATCTCGAGGAACTCGAGAAGAAGATCATGTCGGCACATATGCCGAAGGAAGCCCGCAAGAAAGCCGAAGCCGAGCTCAAGAAGCTGAAGCTCATGTCGCCCATGTCGGCGGAAGCGACGGTGGTGCGCAATTACATCGATACCCTCATCGGCTTGCCGTGGCGCAAGAAGAGCCGTATCAACAACTCGATTTCGAATGCACAGGAAGTGCTCGATGCCGACCATTATGGTCTCGAGAAGGTCAAGGAGCGCATTGTCGAATACCTGGCGGTCCAGCAGCGTGTCGACAAGCTGAAGGCGCCGATCCTGTGCCTGGTTGGGCCACCCGGTGTAGGTAAGACCTCGCTTGGCCAATCGATCGCGCGTGCGACGAATCGCAAGTTCGTACGTATGGCGCTGGGCGGTGTACGTGACGAAGCCGAAATCCGCGGGCATCGACGCACGTATATCGGCTCGATGCCGGGCAAGATCCTGCAGAACATGTCGAAGGTGGGCGTACGCAACCCCTTGTTCCTTCTTGACGAGATCGACAAGATGGGCGCGGATTTCCGTGGTGATCCTTCGTCAGCGTTGTTGGAAGTGCTGGATCCCGAACAGAATCACACGTTCCAGGATCATTATGTCGAAGTTGATTTCGACTTGTCCGATGTGATGTTCGTGGCAACGAGCAATACCCTTAACATCCCGCCGGCCCTGCTGGATCGTATGGAAGTCATTCGTCTTTCGGGCTATACCGAAGACGAAAAAGTCCACATTGCCTTCGATCATCTGCTGCCAAAGTTGATGAAGAATAATGGCGTGAAGGATGGTGAGCTGATCGTGGAAGAGGACGCTGTACGTGACATCGTACGGTTCTATACCCGTGAAGCCGGTGTCCGTGCGCTGGAACGGGAAATCAGCAAGATTTGCCGCAAGGTGGTGAAGCAATTGCTGTTGCAGGCGTCCGGAAGGAAATCCGCGGGCCAGCCGGAATCCGTGTCCGACACGGCAACGGCCGATGAAGGCGAAGTCAACTCGGTGCAATCGGAAGGCAAGGACGTGCAATCTCACGCCGAACCGATCCGTGTGACGGCGGGCAATCTGTCGGAATTCCTGGGTGTGCGCCGTTATAGCTACGGCATGGCCGAGAAGGAAAACAAGGTGGGTCAGGTGACCGGCCTGGCTTGGACGGAAGTCGGCGGCGATCTGCTGACTATCGAAGTCGCCGACATGCCGGGCAAGGGCGTCGTGCTGCGTACCGGTTCCATTGGCGATGTGATGAAAGAGTCGGTCGAGGCGGCGCGTACAGTGGTACGGGCGCGCGCGCAGAAATGGGGTGTTCACAATACAGCCTTTGAAAAACGCGACCTGCACGTCCACTTTCCTGAAGGGGCGACCCCTAAGGACGGTCCATCGGCGGGTATTGCCATCACCACGGCGATGGTATCTGCGTTGACGAATATCCCCGTGCGTGCGGATGTTGCCATGACGGGCGAAATCACTCTGCGCGGTGAAGTGCTCGCCATCGGTGGCCTGAAGGAGAAACTCTTGGCAGCCCACCGCGGCGGTATTAAGACCGTATTGATCCCCGAAGAAAATGTGAAGGATCTTGCAGAGATTCCAGATAATGTGAAGAATCATCTGGAGATCATCCCTGTGCGTTGGATCGACCGGGTTCTGGAAGTGGCGTTACAGCATATGCCAACACCACTTACCGATGAGGAAGTAGCTCGGTTGGCAGCAGAGTCGGTCGCCGCATCAAAAAAAGTTGATGAAGCGGGCGGAGATGTTGTAAAGCATTAAGTGCCGGCGTGCGATCCCGCGCGTGAAGAAATAAGCCCCATCATGTCAAACCTGATGGGGCTTTTCTTTGTACTTGGCTACTTTCGAAAGGGTGACGAGGCTGGCTATTGGTGGTAATTTAATAGACATACCTGGCCCCTAGAGTAGCGGGCCAACCTTAGCGGCCACTCTATTGCAAGGCGGTGTTCCTAATCAGGCCGACCGCTATGCCCTCAATACTGAAGTCGTCGTCAGGCCGGACGATGATCGGTGAATAGTCGGGATTCTCGGGCAACAGCTGTACGACCTTGCCTTGGCGCTGCAAACGCTTGACCGTGACTTCGTCACCCAATCGCGCCACAACAATTTGCCCGGTACGTGCCTCTGGGACTTTTCTTACCGCCAATAGATCGCCGTCAAGGATGCCGGCATCCCGCATGCTGAGGCCTTTCACGCGCAGCAAGTAATCTGGCTGCGGACTGAATAACGAGGGCTCGACACTGACTTCCCTTTCGATGTGCTCGGCTGCGAGGATGGGATTTCCGGCTGCGACCCGCCCAACAAGGGGCAGGGACAAGAGTTCGGACACTGCACGAACTGCTGGACCGGCGACATCGGTCGCGGCCGGCGTATCTGCAAGGCGAATGCCTCGGGACGCACCTGCAGTGAGGATGATAGCGCCTTTGCGGGCCAGAGCCTTGAGGTGGTCTTCCGCAGCATTCGGGGAACGAAAACCCAACGCCTGAGCGATCTCGACGCGTGTCGGAGGAAAGCCGCTACGCTGAATTTCGGAGCGGATGAGATCAAGGATCTGCTGTTGGCGGGCGGTGAGCTTCGTGGCCATGGGTGATGCTGGATTTATATACAGTCCCGATTTTGCCGGGTTTAAGGAGGAATAGCAAGCGTGGACATCCCAGAAATGGATCCTGAGCGGTTAGACGCCCAGTTGAACAAGACTGCGACGGAGCGGGTGAGCGAGCCGCGCAGGCCTGCACCGAAATGGAGCGTAAATGCTGCGCCGCCCTATCGTCTGAACGTCCCATTGGAACGTGTGGCGCTTTTCCTGGATATTGACGGCACATTGGCTCCCATCACTGAACGCCCCGAATTTACGCGTGTGCCGCTATCCACGCGGCGCACGTTGATCCGACTTGAGGGGGCGGGGGTGGCCGTAGCAGCGTTGAGCGGGCGCCCGCTTACCCAGGTACGACGATTGCTCTTACCTCTGAAAATCCCGGTGGGCGGTTCGCATGGCGCTCAGATTGGACCGGGTCCCGGTCTCAGTATCCGGGTCGCGAAAGGAGTTCCTCCCAGTTTGCTGGATGTCCTCCAGCAAGGCGTTCAGCGGTTGCCTGGCGTCTGGCTGGAGCGAAAGCCCGCTGCAGTGGCGGTTCATTGGCGGCAGGCGCAGGAATGGCGAAGTGAAGTCGAAGCGCTGGTAACAAGCGCAGTGAGGCAAGTTCAGGGATGGCGTGTCGTTCGCGGTCACTGCGTTCACGAACTTAAGCCCGCGGGGCGGAACAAAGGTGTTGCGTTGAGATGGTTTATGTCCCAGTCGGGTTTCAGAGGTCGATGGCCCTTGGCAATCGGCGACGATCGTACCGACGAAGACGCGTTCTCTGCTGCACTCACTTTAGGCGGTGGCGCTATTCGTATTGGTGCCTTCGATGCGACCGTGGCGCCTTGGCGCCTTCCGAATGTGGAGGCTCTGGCTTCATGGCTGAAGCATCTGCTTCACGCAGGCTGAACTAAATCGAGATAAGGAAGGGGAAATGGATAAGCAGGAACGAATTGTTATCGTGGCGAATCGTACACCCGGTGTGAAGTCTGCCGGCGGGTTGGCATCCGGTTTGTTGGATGCGCTCCGTCGCGAGAACAGCTTGTGGTTCGGATGGAGCGGCGAGTTGCGAGAAGAAGGCAACCACACTTTGCAGCTCTCGAACCGCGATCGTCTGACGGTCGCAGCAATTCCCCTGACGACTGAAGCACACAACCGGTACTACAACGGGTTTGCCAATGGGGTGCTATGGCCCGCCTTTCATCAACGCCTGGACCTGATGCGGTTCACAGACGACGATTACAACGGGTATTTGGAGGTCAACCAGCATATGGCGGAGCAGCTGCGCCCCTTGCTGAAAGATGAAGATCTAATTTGGGTGCATGATTACCATCTGCTGCCATTCGCAGCCTTATGCCGTAAATTGGGCGTGAGTCAGCGAATGGGGTTTTTCCTGCACATACCATTTCCAGTTCCAAGCGTCGCACAGGCCATTCCGCGTATCGATGAGCTGCTCGACGCGATGTGCTCCTATGATTTACTTGGGTTTCAAACGGAAGACGATCGTCAGGCTTTCGTGAATCTGTGTCGCGAGCGGCGTCCGCAGATACCCGTTCCGTTGACCGGTGTCTATCCTATCGGGGTGGACCCTCATGAGTTACGGCGGGAGGCCGAGGCGGAGCCCCTCGTCAAACTTTGGCCCAGCGATGACAGCATCCGCGGTATTCTCAGCGTGGACCGACTCGATTACACCAAGGGCCTGCCGGAGCGCTTCAAAGCGTACCGACGATTGCTTGAATCTCATCCCGAGCTCCATGGCAGCGTACAGCTGGTGCAGATTGCACCGCCTTCGCGCACCGACGTGCCCGCGTATGTGGCACTCCGTCATGAGCTCACTTCGCTAACCGGCGAGATATTGGGCCGTCACGGGGACCTCGAATGGCAACCTCTGGTGTACGTTGAGCGGCAACATGATCGTGCCATGCTTATGCCGCTTTACCGGCAAGCGCGAGTAGGGTTGGTCACACCCCTGCGCGACGGGATGAACTTGGTCGCCAAGGAGTTTGTAGCGGCTCAAGACCCGGATGATCCTGGTGTCTTGGTGCTGTCACGGTTTGCCGGCGCCGCCTGCCAGCTGGATGGCGCGTTATTGGTTAACCCGCATGATCCAGAGGAAGTAGCGGAAGCCATGCTCCAGGCGCTGTTCATGTCGAGGGAGGAGCGTCGCGCCCGGCATCGACGCATGTGGGCAGTCCTGTGTGCCTCCGATATTGGAGGATGGCGCCGTCGCTACCTGCAGGACTTGCGGGCAGTACGTAAGCACGAGGTCGTTGCGGCGGTGCCGCTCAGCGCGTGAGTACGGCCGTCGCTGGAGGCGGGGCAATCGTGCAAGACGTTAACCAGCAAAAAGGCCTCGCATTATGCGAGGCCTTTTGCACGACGTGCTGGACTGAAGAATTACTTCGTCAGCACAGCGGCGATGGCCTTGGCAACGTAGTCGATGTTGCGGCTATTTAAGGCAGCCACGCAAATACGACCGCTGGAAACCGCGTACACGCCATGATCCTCGCGCAAACGGTCGACTTGTTCCTTCGTGAGCCCGGAGTATGAGAACATGCCGCGTTGTTGCAGCACAAAGTCGAAGTTGCGATCGACGCCCGCAGCCTTCAGTTTCTCGACCAACTGCTGGCGCATGCTACGAATGCGATTGCGCATTTCGGCCAGTTCGTCTGTCCAGAGCTTGAACAACTCGGGAGTGTTCAGCACCATGGAAACGATCGTGCCGCCATGAGTGGGGGGATTGGAATAGTTAGTGCGGATGACGCGCTTCAGCTGGCTCAGTACACGCTGGCTTTCTTCCGAGCTAGAGCAGATCAAGGTCAGCGCACCGACACGCTCGCCGTACAGCGAGAAAGATTTCGAGAAGGACGAGCTCACGAGCATGGTGATGTCTTGAGCGGCGAAGTGGCGCACCACGGCGGCGTCTTCCTCAAGGCCGTCGCCAAAGCCCTGGTAGGCGATGTCGAGGAAAGGAACCAGGGCCCGGTCTTTCACGATTTGAGCAATCTGCTTCCACTGATCAAACGTGGGATCAACACCGGTCGGGTTGTGGCAGCAAGCGTGCAGCACGACAACGGTGCCTGCGGCCAGCTGGTTGAGGTCATCCACCATGCCCTGGAAGTCGAGGCCATGGGTGGCGGCATCATAGTAGCGATAGGTGTTAACGGGGAAGCCTGCGCGCTCGAACAGGGCGCGGTGGTTTTCCCAGCTGGGGTTGCTGATGACCACCTGAGCATCGGCCTTCAGCCATTTCAGGAAGTCGGCGCCGATCTTCAGCGCGCCGGTGCCGCCCAAAGCTTGCGTGGTCAGTACACGGCCGGAAGTGAGCAGGGGATTGCCTTCGCCCAGCAGCAAACGTTGCGCGCCCGAGTTGTAGGCGCCTATGCCTTCGATAGGCAGGTAACCACGGGGAGCCGCCGCTTCGACACGTGCCACTTCCGCCTTGTGAACGGCCTTCAGCAGGGGGATGCGGCCCTCGTCGTCGTAGTAAACGCCTACGCCGAGGTTCACCTTGCCCGGACGGGTATCGGCATTATATTGTTCGTTAAGACCGAGAATGGGGTCGCGCGGAGCGAGTTCAACCGATTCAAAAAGGGAGTTCATATCTGCGGGCACGTGAAAGAAAAACGGGGGAGGCTGGCAATGTCGCCTAAGAATGTGATAATAAGGGGTTTCCCTTAGGTGTGTCCAGTATGGCCAAGACCGCAGGTTTCGTGGAATTTCCTGGCAGCCCATTCCAGCTGTATCAGCCGTATCCGCCCGCGGGCGACCAGCCCGCCGCGATCGATGCTCTGGTCCAGGGTATCGATGACGGCCTCATGTACCAGACGCTCTTGGGTGTGACGGGGTCGGGGAAGACATACACGATGGCCAACGTGATCGCTCGCACTGGCCGGCCAGCACTGGTACTGGCGCACAACAAGACATTGGCGGCCCAGCTCTACGCGGAAATGAGGGAGTTCTTCCCGCGCAATGCGGTCGAGTATTTCGTTTCGTACTACGATTACTACCAGCCCGAAGCCTATGTGCCATCGCGGGACCTTTTCATAGAGAAGGACTCCTCGATCAATGAGCACATTGAACAGATGCGTCTATCGGCAACGAAGAGCCTGCTCGAGCGCCGCGATACCATCATCGTGGGCACAGTGTCATGCATCTATGGTATTGGTAATCCTGGCGATTATCATGCCATGGTGCTCACTCTGCGTACGGGTGATCGCATCCATCGACAGGAGCTGTTGGCCCGCCTCGTTGCAATGCAATACGAACGCAACGATGTTGAGTTCGCCCGCGGACACTTCCGGGCCCGTGGAGAGACGATCGACGTATTTCCGGCGGAGCACGCCGAGNTGGCAATTCGCATTACGCTGTTCGATGACGAGGTCGAATCGCTTGAAATGTTCGACCCGCTGACCGGGAAGGTCCAGCAAAAGGTCCCGCGTTTCACCGTATTCCCCAGCTCTCATTACGTGACGCCCCGAGAAACGGTGTTAAGGGCTATCGAAACGATCAAGGCCGAATTGCGCGATCGCCTGAAAGAACTGGTGACCGACGGGAAGCTCGTGGAGGCACAGCGTCTCGAGCAGCGTACGCGGTTCGATCTCGAGATGCTGCAGGAGCTGGGGTTCTGCAAAGGGATTGAGAACTACTCACGCCATCTCTCAGGGGCCGCACCCGGTGAGCCGCCACCCACGCTCATTGATTACCTGCCCTCCAATGCGCTGATGTTCATCGATGAGAGCCACGTCACCATGGGTCAATTGGGCGGCATGTATCTGGGTGATCGTTCGCGCAAGTCGACATTGGTCCAATTCGGCTTTCGCCTTCCTTCAGCGATGGACAATCGCCCGCTTAAGCTAGAGGAATTCGAGCAGCGTATGCGGCAAACCGTGTTTGTCTCGGCCACGCCTGGCCCGTACGAGGCCCAGCATTCCGACAATATCGTCGAGCAGGTTGTGCGTCCGACAGGCCTGGTGGACCCTGTAGTGGAGGTTCGGCCGGCGGGAAGTCAGGTAGATGACCTCCTGGGCGAAGTGCACAAGACCATTGCGAGAGGCGAACGTATCCTGGTCACGACGCTTACGAAGCGCATGGCGGAAGACCTGACGGATTACCTTATCGAGAACGGATTGAAGGTCCGCTATTTGCATTCCGACATTGATACCGTTGAACGGGTTGAGATTATCCGCGATTTGCGGTTGGGCCTTTTCGACGTTCTGGTCGGCATCAATCTTTTGCGCGAGGGCCTAGATATTCCGGAAGTTTCTCTGGTGGCCATTCTGGATGCTGACAAAGAGGGCTTCCTTCGTTCGGAACGCAGTCTTATCCAGACTATAGGTCGGGCTGCGCGAAATCTTAACGGTCGAGCGATTTTGTATGCAGACCACATTACGGATTCAATGCGTCGCGCGATCGACGAGACCGAAAGGCGTCGAGCACGGCAACTGGCCTTCAACGAAAAGCATCAGATCACTGCACGCAGTGTGAGCAAGGCCGTCCGAGAAATGATCGATGGTGTGATGTCGACGTCGGCTCAGCAGGCCGCCGCTGCGGCGGAAGATGACGTTGCACCGGAATTGCTGAAGGACGACAAAGCGCTTGCGCGTGAGATTCGGCGCCTCGAGAAGCAGATGATGGATCATGCACGAAACCTTGAATTCGAGCAGGCGGCTGCCGCGAGAGACGCTTTGACGCGGCTTAAAGAAAGGGCGTTACTGAGCTGACCCAGAGGGCCATACCCCAGAATTGGGGCTAAACGGCGCGAATAGGCCTAAATATGCCGTTTCTTGTTGGGTTTGCGCGACAGCGTGAAAGGGTTTGCTGGATAGCGAACATTTTTCGTCCCGAATCGCAGGCTGGCTATTGCTCGCGGGCGCACTAGGGTTTACCATTAATCATCTTCATCGATGCGCTGCAACATAGTGCACCGACGCTCAATTTCATATTTTCCTGCCCAAAAATGACCAAGGTACTGTTTGTTTGCACGGGTAATATTTGCCGCTCGCCCAGCGCCGAAGGCGTATTCCGCCGCATGGTGGAAGACGCAGGTCTTGCGGGCGTGATCGGTGTCGACTCTGCCGGCACGCATGCCTACCACGTGGGCGAACCTGCCGATCCCCGTTCCCAGGCCGCAGCGCGCAAGCGCGGCTATGACCTGTCGCAATGTGTTGGCCGCCAGATCAAGGCTGAGGATTTCCGCGAATTCGACATGATTCTTGCCATGGATTGGGAGAATCTTGCAGCGCTTCAGCAAATGTGCCCGAAGATCTACCACCATAAGCTCATGCTCTTGATGCGCTTCTCGAATGAATTCGAGGAAGCAACAGTGCCCGATCCGTACTACGGTGGCCCCGAAGGCTTTGCCAAAGTGCTCGACTACCTCGAGGATGCCTGCCAAGGCGTCATGGAAGTTGTTCGCAAGCGCGTCCAGCAATACCAGGCTGCCTGATCACGCTTTTTCATCAAGTAAATCAGAGTGAGTCCGGCTTTTATACGACTTGTTCAATACCTTGATGATCCCCTCCAAAGGCCGCGCATTGCGCGGCCTTTGACATGGGGCGAACGGTTCCTGTAGGCGAGTACCCTAATAAATTACTCGGGAATTTGGTATACTTCAAAGACCGGATTGCTGGTGTTGCATGGCTTTCCGATCTTATTTATCGTTCCGGGCAGGTAGTCACCATGCGTCTTACAACGAAGGGGCGGTTCGCAGTCACGGCCATGATCGACCTTGCGTTGCGGCAACAGCGAGGTCCGGTCACGCTTGCCGCTATCAGCGAACGGCAGAATATCTCGCTTTCTTACCTCGAGCAGCTGTTCGGCAAACTGCGTCGCCACGAGCTCGTCGATAGTGTACGCGGCCCGGGCGGCGGGTATTCACTCGCCCGCTTAGCTCGCAACATCACCGTCGCAGATATTATCTTCGCAGTAGATGAGCCCCTGGATGCCACCAACTGTGGGGGCAAGGGCCACTGCAAAGTGGGGCGCTCTCCCGGCGCCACCACATGTATGACCCATGATCTCTGGATGACATTGAACCGGAAAATGATCGATTATCTGGACTCCGTGTCCCTTCAGGACCTCGTCGATCAACAGCGTATGCGCCAACTCGAAGAGGCCTCGCGGGCGCAGCACGCTGCCAGTGGCGAGGCACCCATGAGCCGTTTTCCGGCCTAAGCATCCAGGAGGTTCCGATGTCCCAGCGGCCGATTTATTTCGACTATGCGGCTACTGCGCCTGTTGATCCACGTGTTGTGCAGGCCATGTTGCCGTGGCTGACAGAACAGTATGGAAATCCGGCGTCCAATACCCATAGTTATGGTTGGGAAGCCGAAGAGGCGGTCGAACTGGCGCGGCAACAGGTAGCCCGCGTAATCGGAGCCGATGCGCGCGAGATCATATGGACATCGGGCGCAACGGAATCCGACAACCTTGCGATCAAGGGCGCCGCGCATGCCTATGTCGACCGTGGCCGCCATATCATCACGGTGTGTACCGAGCACAAGGCGGTACTGGATCCGTGTCGCGAGTTGGAAAAGGCGGGTTTCGAAGTGACCTACCTCCCCGTCCTTGAAAACGGCCTGGTAGACCTCGACGCCTTCAAGGCGGCACTGCGTCCAGATACGGTTCTCGCATCGGTGATGGCGGTCAATAACGAGATCGGGGTGGTCCAGGACTTTCAAGCGCTCGGCCGTCTATGCCGCGAACACGGGGTCGTTTTTCATGTGGACGCTGCTCAGGCCATCGGTAAGCTGGATATTGATGTCTCTTCTATGCCGATCGACCTGCTATCCATGTCGGCGCATAAAGCTTACGGTCCGAAAGGAATCGGGGCGCTGTATGTGCGTCGGCGTCCTCGGGTTCGGCTGGTTGCCCAGATTCACGGAGGCGGCCACGAGAAGGGCTTTCGCTCCGGCACTTTGCCGACGCATCAGATTGTCGGAATGGGCGAGGCCTACCGGCTGGCGGCACATGAGCAGGCCGATGAACGTGCTCGTATTGCAAAGCTGCACGACCGTCTCTGGGCAGGGTTGTCGACGCTTGATGGTGTGTTCGTGAACGGAGATAGGAAGTCTCGCGTTCCTCACAATCTCAACGTCAGCTTTGCCAATGTAGACGGTGAATCCTTGTTGGCTGATCTCCAGGGTGTAGCAGTATCGAGTGGATCCGCCTGTACCTCCGCCAGCCAGGAGCCTTCTTACGTGTTGAAGGCGTTGGGGCGGACCGATGATATGGCGCGCGCGTCACTGCGGATCAGCCTCGGGCGCTATACCACCGAGGAACAGGTCGATACCCTGGCGAACGAGATTCGCCGGGTCGTGACAAGGCTGCGCAGTATGGCGCCGTTGTGGGCCATGGAGATCTGAGGATTGACGATGCGCATGCAGTACAGTGACAGCTTGCGAGACCACTTTGAGAATCCGCGATACGTGGGCCGACTGGACCCAAACTCGCCCGATATCGGCATGGCTGTGGTCGGTCGTCGCGATACCGGAGGTGTCCTCGCCCTGCATATACAGGTCGACGACGAAGGCTTCATCCAAGACACACGCTTCCAGGCGTACGGCCCGCCCGCGTTGATCGCGGCGGCGTCATGGCTTGCCGACAATATAAGGGGCCGGGGCCTAGAGCAGGCGGAATCTGTGTCGCAGCAAGATATTGCAGATGCATTGACCTTGCCGTCGGCACGCATCTATTGTGCCCTGTTGGCGGAAGACGCCATCAGGGGAGCAATCAAGAATTTCAAGGATAAACAAAGGGCATACGTATGACAGGCATCACGATAAGCGAGCGGGCTGCGGATCACATCGCCCGTTATCTGGAGCGACGCGGAAAGGGGGTCGGCCTCCGTTTGGGTATCAAGACCACGGGCTGCTCGGGATTGGCCTACAAAATGGAGTATGTCGATGAACCGCGCGCCGGAGATCTGCTATTCGAGCAACACGGCGTGAAGCTTTATGTTGACCCTGACAGCATGCAGTATATCGATGGCACGCAAATCGACTTTGTGCGCGAAGGCCTCAACGAAGGTTTCAAGTTCCTGAACCCCAACGAAAAGGCGAGTTGCGGCTGCGGAGAGTCGTTCACCGTCTAGTTTTGGCCACGCGTTCGCGGACCTGAGTTGCTTAAGGTAAGCGGGGCCGTAAATGATGCACCAGCATGCCGAACACCAGGCCCCAGAACGCACTACCTATTCCGAGCAGGCTTACGCCGCAAGCGGTGCACAAAAAAGTGACGATGGCGGCGTCCCTGCCGTGGTCCTCCGACATGGCCGTGGCCAGGCTTCCCGCGATCGTCCCCAGTAAGGCAATTCCGGCGATGGCGGCTACGAGTTCGGGGGGGAAGGCAGCAAAAAGACCGACGACCGTTGCTCCAAAAATGCCTGTGCATAAGTAGAAGAGCCCAGCCCAAACTGCTGCCATGTAGCGACGGGCGGGAGACGGGTCAGCATCCGGGCTCATGCAGATCGCTGCAGTGATGGCGGCGAGGTTGAACGAAAAGCCACCGAACGGGCCTAGCGCTAACCCAGTGGCGCCCGTCCAAGCGATGAGCGGAGTGGCCGGTGTCTCATAGCCGTTTGCGCGTAAGACGGCAAGACCTGGCACGTTCTGGGAGGTCATCGTGACAATGAATAGCGGCAGCGCCACTCCCACGAACGCAGCCCAAGAGAAGTGCGGAGTCATGAACTCGGGGCGCGCCGGCGCCCAGTCCAGACTATGCAGATGGATCAATCCCTGTGCAGCCGCTATCGTGACACCTGCCAGCAAGGCGAGGGGTACGGTATAGCGAGGAATCCATAGGCGGGCAAGCAGCCACGTCAATAGCATGGCTCCCACGAGCAGGGGTGCCAACGCGATGGCCTCAAAGGCGTTCATACCAAAACGGACGAGAATACCTGCCAGCATGGCCGCCGCAAGGTGTCGAGGGACGAGTGCCATGAGTCGCTGGAAGCCTCCCGANGCNCCGGCCAGGGTGACNAGCGCCGAGCTCGCTAAGAANACGCCAATCGCATGGTGCATGTCCAACCCATCCAGACCCGTAACCAGCAACGCTGCGCCGGGTGTCGACCAGGCGGTCAGGATTGGGGTTCGAAAGTACAGCGAAAGACCAATGCAGGTGGTGCCCATTCCAATGCCTAGTGCCCACATCCATGATGCGAGTTGCGACGGCGTGGCGCCGGCGGCAGATGCCGCCTGGAAGATGATGGCGACAGAACTGGTGTAGCCGACCAGCACCGCAACAAACCCGGCACTGATGTGCGATACGGCGAGGGGTAGACGCATGGTCGCGCGGGCGCTGGTGGTTTTCATTTCTCGCTGGCCGGTGCACTAGAGAATCTCGACAGCGCCGATGCTATCACGGGAGGAGGGAACGCCGGTTGCTCTACTCAGTGGTCAATACATCACTCGTAGGGAGAAGCAATATGAGCACGAAACGCATGGATGATTTGTTGTCCGAGGCCACCGAAGGAATGAGCCGAAGCGATCCGCATATCGGCCCAAGTGATAGCTCGGATTCCGCTAATGATTTGCCCGAATCCATGCAGGATACGGACAGCGACCGTCAGTCCACCGGGGAGCGGCCTGCTGTCGAGAACCGCCCGAACATTGCTTCCGGAGAAGACGTAGATATCGATAAGGAAGTGTCTTCCGATGACGCCGGGTTGGCACATACGCCTCCCGATCCGGCACGTAACGGCGGACTGCCCGACGAAGAGTGAGCATCTGCTCAATCGTCGCGGCGGTGGCGGTAGCGCCATTGCCACGGCGGTTGGGGATCGCTGTGTGCCCACAGGCCGCGGCGGGCTTGGCGGGCTTCCTCTTCCAGCCGGCGTAGGTTCGCGTCGCGCACATAACGCTTGTAGGCCCACGCCGCGCCGGCTGCGATCATTTCATGGTTGACGCTCTTGCCGCCGCATTCCGCGTCACCGAGCAAACGCCCGTACTGATCCTTGCCTTGGAGGCGGACGAGTACTTCGCTGCCTATGGGGCAAAGTTTCTTCAGATATTCGCCGGCCTTCTTCCCGTAGGCTTGTTCCACCTCCGGTGCGTCGATTTGATCGAGTCTCAGGCGCGCGTTTTGATGGCCCGGGCACTGCACCCGCAGACTGTCACCGTCGTGGACGGAACGTACCGTGCAACTGAGTACTTCATCACTCGCGCTGCCACAGGCAGTGGAAACGGAAATCAGGGTGAGGGCCAACATGAAAGCCAACAAGCGCCTGGGTTGGCGACGTCGGTCAGGTAGAAAAAGAGATCGATTCATGGGAATTGCGCGACTGCCTACCTGCTAAGAAAGACTCATCATCGCCGATTGGATTGCAGCAGATGGACCAATGCGTCGCCCGGCATGGGGCGACCTGTGTAATAACCCTGGATCTGGTCGCACCCGCGAGCGCCCAGATGACGGTATTCGTCGGCCGTTTCGACGCCTTCGGCCACAACGGTCAGGCCCAGCGTATGTGCCAGTGAGATGACGGCCTGCACAATGCCGGCATTGTGCCGATCGGTCGAAATGTCGCGAATGAACGACCGATCGATCTTCAGTGTGTCGACAGCAAACCGCTTCAAATGCGCCAAGCTCGAATATCCGGTACCGAAATCGTCGATTGCGCATTTCACGCCGAGCTCACGCAGGCGTTGCAATGTATCGATGGACTGCTGCACGTCGGTCATGAGCGCGCTTTCGGTAATTTCTAGTTCCAGGAAGTGAGGCGCCAGCCCGGTCTCTTCAAGCACACGGACCACACTGTCGACCAGGTCGTCCCGCTCTATCTGGATGGCCGAGATGTTGACTGAAATGGGGATTGCCCTCAACCCAGCCTTTTGCCAGGCGCTATTTACCCGGCACGCCTCTCTGAGCACCCACTTGCCGATGGGCACGATCAGGCCAGTCTCTTCCGCGAAAGGGATGAAGTCGTAAGGCGGCATCATCGAACCGTCTGGATTACGCCATCGGATCAAGGCTTCTGCCCCCACGATCTTTGCGCTGAAGATGGCAATCTTGGGCTGGTACCACAGTTCGAATTCGTGGTTGGCCAAGGCTGACCGCAGGCGGTTCATGCCGTCTAGACGGTCGAAGCTATGATTGGAGAGGCTCTTCGTGAAATAGCGGAAGTTGTTCCGGCCTAGTGCCTTCGCGCGAAACATGGCAGCGTCTGCGTGGCGCAGCATCGTGTCCGCATCCAGCGCGTCGGAAGGTGCCATACTGATGCCGATACTGCAGGAACCGAGAACATCGGAACCATTGACGGTCCATGGTTGCGCAACGGTATGCAAGATGTCATGTGCGATTTGGCCGGCTTCTTCTCGGGAGGTGAGTCCATTCAAAAGGATGATGAATTCGTCGCCGCCATGACGGGCAATGCTGTCCGAGCCCCGGATGCAACCGCACAGGCGGCTTCCTATGAGCCGCAGATATTCATCGCCGAGCTGGTGGCCGAGGCTGTCGTTCACGTACTTGAATTGGTCCACGTCGACGTAGAGCACGGCCAGCAGTTGGCCAGGCTCGCGCTGTTGGAGGGCTTCATTCAGTCTTTGCAAGAAGGCATCGCGATTGAGCAGGCCCGTAAGCGTGTCGTGCGTGGACTGATAGTGGGCGACGGCTTCGTGAAGCTTGCGCCGGGTGATGTCTTCGACCGTCCCCTCGAACAGGACGATTTGCCCCTCGTCGTTCGCAATACTCCGGGCGTTTTCGGATATCCAGATGATGGAACCGTCTTTGCGGAAGACCTGGGATTCAAAACCTCGGACGCGGCCTTCCTTGAGAATGAGCGAAATAAATTCTTCGCGGCGGGCTGGGTCGACGTAGACCTGGGTCGAGATATCCGTCACTTCACCAAGTAGGCTGCTGGTATCAGCATAGCCCAGCATACGCGCCAAGGCGGGATTGGCAGTGACGATCTGCCCCTCTAATGTGGATTGATATAGACCTTCAACCGTGTATTCAAAAATGCTGCGATAGCGTCGGTCGGCCTCTCGAAAAGCGGCCTCGATTTCGCGACGTTCAGTTGCATCTTGGATCTGCCCGGTAATGAACAATGCGTCTGCGTTGTTCGGGTCCGGTCGTGCAATGCCTGACTCTTGTACCCAACGATAGCTTCCGTCCCGATGGAGCAGACGATATTCCAGATTGAAGCGCTCGCCTGCCCTCAGCGCGTTTGTGATGCGTTCCCTGACGACTATCCGGTCCTGCGGATGAACAAGCAGCTCNAAATGATGAGTACACGTGCGCAGGACNTCGGCGAGCTNAGTNGGGCTGTAGCCGGTCAGTGTCATACTCCCTTCACTCATGAAACCCATCGTCCAGGTGGCGTCTACGTGTGCGCAGTAGACCAGGCCGGGCAGCGAATGGATCATTGCATGAGGCGCGCAGAGCAGGGAGGAGCGATTCATAAAGTGTTGCAGAGTCCGCGCATAGGGCGACGTATGAAAGTACTTTAGTGAATGGACCGATAGTGTAACGGCGGCCTTTTGCCTTGCAGCGGGAGAACTAGCCCGGAGGATGGCCCCTTCTTTTCTTCTGTAAGTGGCACGGTACGTGCATGGACCCACTTCATATCCATCCACGGGAGAGGGCATCATGAAACCCACCGATAGCAAACCTCAGGGGCTGGGCACAGACATTGTGAAGCGCAGTTTCGAGAAAGAGACCGACGGTACGCAGCGCGCGGCCACTCGGCGCGCGACAAGAGATGAGGAACGGCGGTCGATATTGGGCGCGCCGGTCGATCCCAATTCGTCGACTACGAGCGGGACATTCCCGCCCGGTGTACGGCCCGAGGATGTCGTTGATCCAGGCCGCGCCACGCCGGGGTCTCCACCTCCCGAGAATCGTAGCGGGGACGCGGACGACCCGGAACAAAAGGCGCCTTGAAGAACCGGTTGTCCCGTGGCGTTTTGTCGGTTAGGGTTACACGCGATGTTTTGCGCCCCATCCAATCCCGGCACCTCACCGGCCTCGGGGGCATCCTGACCAATCCGATTCTGTAGCGCCATGACCGAGAACCGCCTCAATCTTTTTAAGGAGCTGCCTCCACCGGGCGCACCCGATGAATCCTTCGTCGACTTGCTCACTGTTGAGGGGCTGCGCATCGAGCGCATCGTTTCCCAGGGGCACGTCAGCCCCCCGGGTTTTTGGTATGAACAGGAGTGGGACGAGTGGGTACTGCTCATGCAAGGCGAAGCTCATCTGGAGATACAAGGTGAGTCGCGCCCACGCCGGTTAATGGCCGGCGATCATGCTTGGTTGCCAGCGCGGTGCCGCCACCGCGTGGTTTTTACAAGCTCGATACCGCCTGCGATGTGGTTGGCTGTGCATCGCGGCGTTTCGCCGGACGCGTCCCCCGGCCAAAACTGCGGATAGGACGAAATTTGTTCAGGGAACCTCAGGTCTATGACATAACAGGAGTTTTTTGTTCTGTTCGAGGGTTTTCCCTAGGGTTATTCACAGGAAGTGTGGATAACAAGACCGTGTTGTGGCTCCCAATTTGACACAGATTCACGAACGCGCTATGATTTCATCTTTCCTGCTTCGGTAACACCACCGAAGCGCAGAATTCCGGGGTTTGGTGACCACGTGGTTAGGTCGACAAACTCTAAATAGTCAGACGCGGGGTGGAGCAGTCTGGCAGCTCGTCGGGCTCATAACCCGAAGGTCACAGGTTCAAATCCTGTCCCCGCAACCAAACGAAACCGGCCGATCTCGCGATCGGCCGGTTTTCTTTTGTGTATGCTTCTTTGGCGGCTAGCCGCACAGTCCTTTCTGCCGGGCTGAATCAGGCTTCCGCCGCCTGTGCGTTGACGCTGCTTTCGGCCAGGAGCGACAGCTTCTCATCTGTCGCTTTTTCTTCGGCCAACGTTGCCTTCAGGAGCGTCAGTGCTTCGCTATGACCCATTTGTTTAGCAAGCACACATAGCGTGCCGTAGCTCGCAATCTCGTAGTGTTCTACTTTCTGCGCAGCCGCAATCAACGCGGCGTCGCGAACCGGGCCCTTTGCTACTTCCTCCATTACTTCCTTGCCTTCTTCCACCAGGCCTTCCATGGCCGCGCATTTGATGCGCTTGAGCTTGATATCCAGGGCTTCCACGACTTGGTCAATCCGTTCAATCTGGCCGTGTGTTTCTTCAAGGTGAAGGGTGAAGGCTGCCTCCAGATCTGTGTTTTCGGCGGCCCGGGCCAATTTCGGTAGCGCCTTGGCCAGTTGCTTTTCAGCACTGTAGATGTCAGACAGCTCGTGTATGAAGAGGTCCTGCAGGGTTTTGACTGCCATGATTCCTCCTGGAATTGAATGGACGGCAGAATGTCGTGCACCGATGCCCAATCTGCAATTCCGGTGCCTGTGGGGGCGCTTTATAGTTGAACGTGCGCACTTCAGCGCTGATCTTTTTTTGGAGCCAGTCATGTCGACCGAGGAACGTGCCAACGTATTTGTCGGAAAGTGCCTATGCGGTTGTGTCTCGATTCGTTTACGCGAGTCCAAGCCGTCGGTGGGGGCTTGCCATTGCAGCGTGTGCCGCAAGTGGGGAGGGGGCCCCTTCCTTTCGGTGGAGGGGCACGAAACCCCAGAAATTGAAGGTTTGGAACATGTCAGTGTTTACGCATCGTCGGAATGGGCCGAACGGGGCTTCTGCGCGCGATGTGGCTCGCACCTCTTCTACCGTCTGAAGTCGGCACCTTTCTAC
>Ga0065721_10050411_pt1 | contig 20476 bp, 18 predicted proteins | sample Mesricmetagenome_FD_59108 | JGI IMG/M metagenome (GOLD analysis project Ga0065721, IMG submission 59108) | Mesophilic microbial community from rice straw/compost enrichment Sample: eDNA_1 v2 (version 2) | ecosystem: Engineered > Solid waste > Grass > Composting > Bioreactor | place: USA: Davis... | reverse complement strand
TGATCCTGCCAGGGAGATTGAGCGAATTAGGCGGTGCCTCGTTGACTTGTTCGACAATTGGAATCCGGATGGTTTGCTCATAGATCTGATGCCATTGAGGCGGTGTGATTTTGCGCTTGGCAGTTGGTTGACCATATTCGTCAACGACTCTCGCCTCAATGATACTGAAGATCTGTTCGGGGTTTACGTTTCCACAGCTTTCGCACTGTCCACGATTACTGTCAGCCTGGTGGGTGGCTTTTTTGAAGTGTGTGATGGCTTCCACCGGACTCCCATAGTACACCGGATAGCCACTGGTGTCCATGATGATCATCTTATCGAACATTTTGAAGATGTCCGAGGAAGGCTGGTGAATCACCACGAAAATTAGCTTTCCTTTCAGCGACAGTTCCTTGAGGAGGTCAATGACATTTTCTGAGTCGCGGGAAGACAAGCCCGATGTGGGCTCATCGAGAAATAAGACGGCCGGCTCGCGTATAAGTTCCAGGCCAATGTTCAACCGCTTCCGTTGTCCGCCGCTGATCGTTTTTTCTAAGGGCGTTCCAACGCGTAAGTCCTTCCGATGGTCGAGGCCAAGGTTTTCAAGGATCTTAATTACACGCTCGTGGATTTGTTCTTGAGTGTAGTCAGAGAAGCAAAGCCGTGCGTTGAAGTATAGGTTTTGATACACGGTCAGCTCTCCCAGGAGGAAGTCTTCTTGAGGCACATAGCCAACGACGCCGCGTACCCGGTCTTTTTCTTCGTGGACGTTGAAGCCATTGATCAAGACATGTCCCTTTGACGGCCATTCGAGTCCGGCGAGCACGTTAAGTAACGTCGTTTTGCCTGAGCCACTTGCTCCCATAATCCCGATAAGCTTTCCTGGACCCTCCGAAATCAAGATGTTTCTGAGTCCAACACCACCGTTCTTGAATCGGAACTCCTCTATTTCGGCGTGAAAGGAGAGCTTTGTGGTTTTCAGTTTTTCATTGAAGTGAGATACAATGTCACTGTAGTAAAGTGTAGCTCCGGATTGTGTCCTTATTGTGCTGCCGTGAGAGTAGAGATACACCCGACCTTCCTGCATAATGAAACCGTTGAGGAGGTGGGATTGATGGCCTAGACATCTGACAAAATACATGTCAACGCTCCGGACTCTCATAAAGATCAACGCTCGATCTATCGTGACCTGGATATGCTTATAAACACTATTCTGCGATTCTTCCTTGTCGTCTGCGATTAGGATGTCGGGGAATTGCAAATCATCAACCTCGCGCGTTACGAGAAATGTCTCTATGATTTTGTATTCATCGCTGGAAATATTGAACACAGTGGATACCGTGTTGATGATCTCCATCCTGTGGGCGGTGAAGTGTTGGTCGGACCCGACCAGCTCGAGCAGTTTGATCAACACGACTACCTTTTGCTTTTGAGTAAGGGTCTTGTTGATTCTTCGGCAAATTCCAAGAGTCTTTACCGAATCTTTTACCGATGTTCGACGGTTCTTTTCGGTTTCCGTGTTTTGACTGTTATAACCCGATAGCTTGTCGTATAGCGCTATGTACTCATCGATCGACGATTGATCCAATTCTTGTTGAAAGAAGCGGATTACAAATTGACGCTCGTTCTCGGAAACTCCCTCATCCTGCTTTGTGATGATCGCAAAAAGTTCTGTAAGGGCGCGTAGGATTTCCTCACTCATTGGGGCACGTTGGATTAGTTATTGGTTGGATTGTGCTACAACCTTGGTAGCAGGCTGACGCGATGTCTGATGTATTCATCGCCGACGGTGGTTTCAAACATCAACTCGTCAATGAATTCCAGGAGTGCCTCGCGGTCAAAACCAAGACGTTCTCCCATCTCTGCTGCATAGTTGATTTCGGCTGGCAATACCTTTCCATCGATCATCATAAGTGAAAGGACATCTACGAGGTAGGATTCCTGTTGCTCCTGTGTCAGATCTTTCAACGAAATGACGGGCTCGGGATTTGAAATGAGCGAGGCGATAGAACCCACTTCAATATTGTTCCGGATGCATATCGTGTATATGAAGGCGAGCTCACGACTGTCTAGCTCGCCGTCCACATTGGCCAGCTGTGATAGGATACCGATCCGGGTCTTTAACTCTTTGCTCAAGTTGTTATTCAGATTTCCCATAAGGTATCGAGTCAGAGTATGCAAGTGTTAAAGTGTTTCAAGTGCAAAGGGAACCTCCAGCAAGTCGCCATATTCCTTACCAGCCTCTTTCATGTCTTCATCCTCAGACTCATAATACCAGCGGATGAGCACCTCTGAGCCCGACTGGTGGATGCTCTCGAGCTTAAAGAGGATGTCCAGGATCAGTTTGGACGAAGCTGTGTTGAAGTAGCTGAGTTTGAAATCAACGACAGTCTTTGCAAGTGGCTTCTTGTCGTATGCATCAAGCCAGTCCAGCACAGGACTGTAAAAGGACGTAACATCTTCGGGAAGTGATTTTCCGGAAAACTCGAAGATGTTTTCCACGGGGTCAAGTACAACCGCAGGAGTCTCATCAGTTCCCGGTATACGCAATACTTCCATAACAATTAAGAGATTTGAGTTTTGATGATAAAAAATGACGTGAGGTCGTTTATTTTCTCAAAGTGGAATTGAATCTTGTGGCCGGTCTTTTTTACGATATCGATAAAACCAAGACCTGCTCCTCCTTTTTCGGAGATACGGCTTTCGAGTATTTTTTGCTTGTAGTACGCCTTTATCTCTTCTTCGTTCATGCTGTTGACCTTTTCAAGCATGGCGGTGATCTCAGGGATTCGCGAGTTGGCTATGGGATTACCGGTGACAACGCTGAATCCCTGGTCATTGCGGCAAACTATAAAGATCCCTGTTCCCGGGATTTCAGGCTTGCCCGATTCAATGTTGTCGGAATGTCGCCCGATATTCTGAAGGCATTCGACCATAACGTGATAAACCCGTTTCTTGATGGACACGCTCGTCTGCTCGTCCTCTTCAAGGTTTTTTTCCGTCATTGTGGTGAAGGCTTTTGTAATGTCTTGATTGACTTCGCCTTCGTACACAAGAAGGATGCGGTGGTCGACCATGTCTTTGTGAATCCGAAGGACAAACTCCATGAATCTGCTGTGTTCCATCGATGGTATTTGTAGTTTATTAGTGTCAGAACCTGATGCCAATGGCCAGTACATCGTCTATCTTTTTGTTTTCTCCTCTCCATTCTTCACATGCGGATCTTAATCGCTCATACTGCGTCTGCATGTCCAGGTGGGAGTTTTGAAGAAGTATGTCCTGGATTCTTTTTGAACCGATCTTTTGTCCCGCTGGTCCTCCGAATTGGTCCGTCAACCCGTCGGAGAAAAAGTAGATGCAATCGTCAGGCTTAACTGGTATGGAGTGATTCGAGAAGCTGTTTTTCCCCTTGTACTGGTTCCCTCCAATAGGGTAGCGGTCGCCGTTGTAAACCTGGAGTGTACCATTGCTTACGTGGTAGAGCGGCCTGTGTGCTCCTGAAAATTCTAATCGGTTATCCGGGGTTATTCTGCAAAGGGCGATGTCCATCCCGTCGGCCATGTGCTTGACTTCGCCGTCTTGTTTCAGCGTTTTTACGACACCCCAGTGCAAGCGCGTAAGCAAGGAGGCTGGATCGGGACTGTCCTGTTTAACAAGATCATTCAAGAGGAGATGACCTATCAGCGACATCATTGCTCCAGGGACGCCGTGTCCTGTGCAGTCAACCGCAGCTACGTAGGTGTGCTCGTTTGCGTCGAATATCCACGGAAAGTCGCCACTTACAATATCTTTGGCTTCATGGTAGATGAAGATGCCTTTGAATTTTTCTCTGATGTCACTGAGTTTAGGGATAATGGCATCCTGGATTCGACTCGCATAGTTGATGCTGTCGGTGATGTTTTTGTTCTGAGCGTCGACAATCTGTTTGGTAACTTTCAGTTCCTCAAGGGCGTTGTGCAGCGTCGTTTTAATCTCTCGTTCTCGCCATGTCGCCGAAACGAGGAACTCATTCGTCCTGGTGAGCTCCTGGATGTTCAGGCTCAGCATTTCATTCTCCTTCTTGAGCTTTTCTATCTCCCGAATCGCAGTTTCATATGTAAGGAAGTCCGTTCCGTCTACTCGCATGTATTTACTCATCAGCGTTTGCCATAGTGCATGGTAAATGTGTGCATTGTCAATGGGAAAAAAAGTCATGTTATCACTTAAGTATACTTGGATTTTTTACTGAAGGGTGTACGTAGGAATACTGAATTGGTCCACGGTCGACAGACCACGGTCCACTATCGGTCGACAGCATACGGTCCACGGTCGACGGACCACGGTCCACTATCGGTCGACGGCATACGGTCCACGAACAGTCCACCACCTACGGTCCACAAGTGGTCGACGTTTTTTGGTCCACGGGTCATACCTTTTGGAATATTTTTGCGTCTGCGTCAAAGATCCGGAACATGGATGTGTTGACCATGGGTAGTACGGCGTCGTAGAATCCGATAATGAACAATCCGCCGGGGGCGAGTACGTCATGAAACTTCTTGAACAACTTCACCTTGGCATTAGTGTCGAAGTAGATCATTACGTTCCGACAAAAGATGATGTCGTAAGTTCCAGTAAATGGGCTAGTGATCAGGTTGTGGTACTCAAAGTTGACGTGTTTGATCAAACCGGGGTCCATCCGGGGTGTGTTGCTGTTTTCGGTGAGGTAGGTCTTTATGGTTCCCCCTGGCCTGTACTGCCTATAGTTTTGTTCATACTCGTCAAGTTTGGCCTGGTGATATTCTCCTCGTCGCGCTACTTCCATGGCCTGATTGCTGATGTCGGTTGCCAACGCTTTGACCTGCCCTTTAAAGCCTGATTCCCTCAGGACAATACCCATTGTGTACACCTCTTCGCCGGTAGAGCACCCGGCATGCCAAATGGATAACTGTGACTTCTCGGAGCACTCTTTTTTTAGTAAGAGAAGGAGCCTTGTCCAGAGCACGGGGTCGCGAAACATCGAGGTGAGCCCTACGCTGATCTCGTCCATAAATGAATAAATGAACGAGCGGTCTTTCAAGATCTTGATCCAAAGTTCGTGAACTGCGTTAAGCTTGAATACATGGAGAGCGCGGACTACTCTACGTTTGAGTGATTGGGGCTCATAACACCCGAAGTCAATTCCATGGCGCTGGTGAATTGCATCGGTGAGGGACTTGAGCTCTTCGTCGGAGATAGTAATGGGTTCCGTAGAGGGTGCGTTTTGGTCTGATGTCTTCACTTCGATACCTGTGATGCGATGGCTTTCAGTAGATGGCTGTTCAAAACCCAGATGAATCTCATATTGAAATCTGGATTCCGATCAAATGAGAAACTAATTCCGGTCAGAAACACTTCGTTTGTGTTTTCGCCAAAGTCGCGGATTATAATTTCTTTCAAATCCCCGGCGATCTTTCCGACCAGGATTGGTACGTCTCCATAAATTTTTAGCCTGAGTTCGTTCGACAACTGTGTAATAACTGCTGCTGATAGAATATTGTCCAGTTCTTTTGCGAATTCTTCCTTAAAAGAGAATGAATGACTCTCGTCTTCAGGAATACTCTTCGTTAGGTGGGCATAGTCTCGTTCCGGTATCAGCAGGTAGCTTTTGCCTGTCAACTCCCCGAATACTTCAGTCGTAAGCAGAAGGTCAGAGCCCTTCCTGTTCAGGACCGCAGATTCCATGAACGGTTGAGAGTCGAGTGCGAAGAATCCGGAACACAAGATCTTATAGTTGAAGTTTTCATTGGTCAATTTGTTGAAGGAGGCTACCGCATTTGCATAACCAGTCTCAAAACCGGTTAGCAAATCCCTTTCGACCGCTGGATTTATCCTGCTCAGCATAGACTCACGTATTGATTTTGCTAGTTTGATTGTTAAGAATACTTTGAACAATGCCCGGAATGCTGAGTGCCAGGCAAACATTTCCGTTCCCCAGGATTGTTACACCACTGAGGTAGGGGATATTGTCATAGGGTTTTCGCAGAGGTTTTTCAACTATTTCTTTTTGCTGAAGTAGTTTATCTACGACAAGGCCGATTCGTTTTCCGCCGAAGGAAACCACCACGATCTCTAGTTTTTGCTCAGGATGTAACTGGTCAAATGTCGCATATCGCGGCCGCGATTTGCCAGGATCTTGCTCAAAAAGGTCCGTGAGGAATACGACGAAAATTGTCTTGTCGAGGTGTACTGTGACCAGTCCATTGGCAGCCTTATGAATGTCTGACTTGTAAATGGAAATCACCGATTCCGTATAAGACAGTGGAATGGCATAGACCTGACTATTGAGCTCAAAAAGCAACGTCGACTTCAGTGCCATCGACGACGGGAGACTTAATGTGAAAACGGTTCCTTCATCCAGGACCGACTCGACCTGGATTGTTCCCCCAATGGAATCAAGAGCTTTCTTTACCACGTCCATTCCTACGCCTCGTCCAGAGATCGAAGTCACGGCATCGGCAGTAGAAAAATTCGGCTCAAAAATGAGCATGATTAGGTCCCGGTCACTAAGGTGACTCGCTTCATGGGCTGTGATGATTTCTTTTTCGATTGCTTTCCGTTTTATGCGTTCTGGATCAATGCCAGCTCCATCGTCGCTGATCTTGATCAGTACCCTGTCAGATTCGCTGGTGGCCGATAAGATGACTGTGCCTTCAGGCGACTTCTTTTTTGATATTCGTTTTTCTGCGGCCTCAATACCATGACCCACCGAATTTCTGATCAGATGGATCAAGGAGTCACTGATCACTTGAAGTATGTTGCGATCTATTTCTGTTTCAGTTCCTTCAAGACGAAGATTTACTTTTTTGTTTTCTTTGGCTGCTGCGTCTCTTACAATTCGGTGGAACTTGTTGAAAAGAAATCCGACCTGAACCAACCTGACGTCCATTACGGAGTATTGGAGGTCGGATGAAATCCGGTTGAGTCGCGCGAGTTCGTTCGTTGAACGACTGTTTGCACTGTTGGCGATGATGCGATCGCGCTCTATCACTAACTCGCTCACAAGGTTGAGTAGATTGTCCAATTTTTTTACCGGTACCTGGACCAGGTCCGAAAAGGCTACAGTAGTAGCTTCAGTATCGGAACCTTCGGACTCTGTTTCCTCAGCTTCAGCAGAACGAGGTTCCGCAGTTGCTGTTGACGCATCTTGTTCCGGAGTAATTTCTTGAGGTTGACCACCTCCTTGGTTTGCTCTCGCGTCTCTGACCAACACTTCCAGTTTGGTCTTGATCCCTCTGAACTTGACTTCACGCGGTTTTTTGACAGCGTCGATCAATTCACCCAGTGCATCTGCGGCTTTAAATACGGAAGAGAATGTATCGCTCTCAAGGCGGATCCTTCCATCGCGCACCTCACCGAAAAAGTCTTCCATCACGTGGGCTAACTCGGCGATCTTGTCGTATCCCATGCCGGTGGAATTGCCTTTAAGTGTATGTGTAATTCGGAATAGGGCTTGGATAGTCTTCGAATCTGAGATATTCTTTTCGAGTATGGTCAGGAGCCGGTTAATCTCGGTGTAGTTCTCAAGAGCTTCGGCCAGGAATATTTCCTTGTATTCGTTTTCTTTTCCTTCCGTTGTCATAGAGCGCTAACTATGAAGTTTGGTATTTCTGCCAGTGAGATCTGGTGTTTCGCGGCGCCTGTTTCGAAAGCGACTTTAGGCATTCCAAACACGATCGATGACGCCTCGTCTTGTGCTATTGTCATCCCGCCAGAATCTTTTATTCGTCTCAAACCTGCGACGCCATCTTTGCCCATTCCTGTCAGGATCACTCCTATGGCCCTATTGCCATAGGTGTCGGCTATGGATTCGAAGAGACAATCAATGGATGGATTGTTAAATTCCGAGTAGTGGTCGGAGACATACTTTATTCTCGGTCCCGACTTTGAGTTTTCCACTCTTATATTGGACACTCCCGGGGCAAGGTAGACATGGTTATTCATCAACAGTTCTCCCTGTCTTGCAACCTTGACACTGAGACCAGTTGATTCTTTGAGACGAATGCCGAATGTTTCTATGAATCGCTCTGGCATGTGTTGCGCGATTATGATTGGAACCGAGAGGTTTTTTGGGAGATTGTTTAATAATGACTCTACGGCTCCTGGCCCGCCCGTTGAGGATCCTACGACGATGATATCATAGTTCAGGTTTTCGTCGAAGGAATGCTCAAGCGTATTGCCGCCGGAGGACCTCCGGCCAAGCTTGAAATTGTCTGTATGTGCAGCCTCGCGTATCAGGTTCGTGAGCGGGGCGTATCCACTTGCGGCCTGATCGGCCTTGGGTTTGTCGAGGAAGTCAAATGCTCCTGCACTTAGCGCATCGAATATCTTTTTGTCCGTGCGATCAAGGGAACTTAACAGGATGATAGGTAGGGGCATCTCCTGCATGACCCTCTGCACCACATAGAGTCCATCGAACCGAGGCATCACCATGTCGGTGACAACGACATCCGGTTTCAACTCTTTTACTTTCTCAACTCCTTCCAATCCATCGGAAGCCGTACCTACAACATCAATTTGTTCATCCATTCGCACAAGATCAGACAGCAGAATCCTCATAAATCCCGAATCCTCAATCAACAACGTCCTTATCTTCGGTTCAACCATTCGGGCATCTTAAAGCTTGTTTACTTCGCTCAATAATTGGTCGGATGTAAAAGGTTTAACCAGATAGGCTTTTGCTCCAAGACTCAATCCCTCCTGAATTACCGATTCTTGACCTACTGCACTAATCATGATCACCTTGGAGGGAAGCCCTTCCTCGGTGTAGACCTTGAGGATGTCTGTTCCGATCATGTCGGGTAGGATATTGTCGAGGGTAATAATATCAGGTTTGAGGTCAAATGCGAGATCAATAGCCTCTTCTCCATTCGTAGCCTGTCCGATCACACGATATCCTCCACCTTCTAGCGCTTCCTTGATGACTTTTCGCATGTAAAGGGAGTCGTCAACGATCAAAACATTTTTTGCCATACAATTAGGTTTAGATAGAATACATTTTCAGGTTGGATGTTGTAATGTCGAGTTCGCCTGTTTTGCAGTTGAACCTGGCGGTGCGAGCAAATCTTCCACCAACATCAGTCGCGGCTATGAATATCTTATGACTGACGAGGTAATTGAGAACAATTTCTGTGTTGAAGGCGCCGATATCAGGAGAGCAGTCATATACGTGAGCGCCTCCCGTGACTTTGGCGCGCAGACAGGAGAGGTCACCTCCTTGTTCCCTCATGCCATTGAGTAGTTGATCGATCATCTCGCATGCATTTGGATACTCCCCGGTGTCCGACGTTCCGGCTAGTGCGATGTGAGCGCCGCCCGATACCGCCCTTGACCTATCGGTGATGAACAAACCGATGCACGAACCCAGTCCGTAGCAAGTGTAGACGACAGGGTGGTCGCTCACATTGAGGTCGTTTATGGACAGTACCCTGTGCTCGATCATACTTCAAGCGTTTTTTTCAATACCTGACTCGGCTCATTTTCACTGATTACCTTGAAGATGTCGATCATGATAATGAGCCGCTTTTCCAATTTGACAATCCCGGTGATGTAGCCTTGGTCGGACTGAAGGTCGCCGGTGAGGACGGAATTTTCAATGTTGGACGATGCGATCGAAAGCGTGTTGGGAACTTCACTGACAAGTATTCCCATTTTATAGTTGTCGCTTTCGATGACCAGGGTGAAATTGCTTTTGCTCTCTTGGCTTTGGGTTGACGCCATCAGGTCGAATTTCTCTTGGAGGTCGAGAATCGCGATGACATTGCCGCGAATGTTTGCAACTCCCTTTACGTAGGATGACGTTTGCGGCATCCTGGTAATAGCGGGAGTGATCACAACTTCCTTAATCTGTTCGATTGGAATCCCGTATTCTTCTTCTCCCAGTTTGAAGACCACGATTTGAATCGTTTGGTCACGTCCGGAAGGAGAGGCATTTTTCTGAAGTTCAGTCATGGGCTCAGGGTTTATATCACTTATGAAGTGACTGCGCTACTGTTACTTCTTGAGGTTGAATTGTGCTACCCCTGCCTGCAACTCTGCAGCTACCGCGGACAATTCATCGCCCGCCTTTGCGATTTCCATCATGCCACCGTTCATCTGCTGGCTTGAGCTGGCCACTTGTTGTGTACCTGCTGCAGTCTCTTCGGAGACAACGACGATTTGCTCGAAGTTTTTGACAACAACACCGATGGATTCTTTCTGAGCAACGCTGGCTGCCTGAATTTCTTTCGACGCATTGAATGTCTCTTCTGTGGACTTTGCAATCTCCTGAAAGATTTTTTCAGCTTCGATACTTGATCGGTTTCCTTCCTTGACACTGCCCTCCATTAAACCTATTGCCTTGGTTGCCGACGCAGTATCCTTTTGAACGTCGCCGATGATTTTTTCAATCTCTACGGCTGACTTTCTTGAGTCTTCTGCGAGTTTTCTGATCTCCTCTGCGACGACGGCAAAGCCTCGACCGGCATCACCCGCGCGGGCCGCTTCAATTGCCGCGTTCAAAGCCAACAGGTTGGTCTGGCTTGCGATGTCGGTGATTACGTTTAGCGTACGCCCGATTTCTTCGGTTCTTTTTGTGAGAACATTGATGGAGTCCGAAGTCTGACCCGCTGACTCCCTGATGCCGGTCATATTTTCGACGAGCACTTTCATCGTCTTCATTCCCTGTGTCGAACTGCTAAGACTTGTTTCGGCTGCCTTGTTGATGAGGTTGGCTTTTTTCTCCATTTCGTTGGCAGATGCCATCACGTGGTTAACCAGCTTTGACGATTCGTCGGTCCTTTGTGCCTGATCTTGCGCGCCCTTTGCCATTTGTGCGATCGCCGTCCCCACTTCAGCGGCGTTCTGCCTCATTGCTTCCACCTTCTTTTGCAGGAGATTCGATGAGTTGGCGACTACATCAGCACCCTGGTTAATTTGGTTAAGCACGGCAGTAATGTTGTCAAGGGCTGTATTTACTTCTCTGGCAACGTCAGAGTCGCTCATGACTCTTTGGGACAGATCGCCTCGGGACATCGCCCTGATAACATCAATGACTTTGCTCTGTTCCTCGGCATTTTTTTTCAACTCCTCTTCCTTGAGAACTTGTTCAGTGATCACATAACGAACGCCGATGTACTTTACGGGCTTTCCATTTGGACCCAACACGGGCGCGATCAACGCGTCAACGTAATAAGGTTCGCCATCTTTGCGGCGATTCTTCACTACGCCGCGGAATATGCGACCCTTCCCGATGGTTGCCCACATTTCCTTAAAGACCTCTTTGGGCATGTCGGGATGACGAAACATACTGTGTGGGCGTCCAATACATTCTTCACGGGTATATCCAGAAACTTCGCATAGTTTGTCGTTGACATACGTGATGTTTCCTTTTAGGTCAGCCTCTGACACTACACACGCTACATTGATCTGGTCCATGCGGGTCTTGAGTTCAGCCTTCAGTTCTTCCATTTCGATGAAAGCAGTCCTTTGTTCGGTAATGTCTTTTATAAAGGCTGTGAATTGAACCTCCCCGTCAATTTCAGTCTTACACAACGACAGATTACCCCAGAATTTACTTCCATCCTTGCGCGACATTTCCAAGTCGCGGCCTGTGCCGATGACCCTGTTGCTCCCACCATTGAGGTTGTTTTCAACGTATGTGTCGTGACGATCACGGTGTTCGATCGGAACAATCATTTTTACATTTCGACCGATCACCTCACCCCGCGAGAAACCGAACATTGCTTCAGCTGCCTTGTTGAAGAAGGTTATTTCCTTCTGTTGATTGATAGTGACAACCGCATCGACGGCTTCTTCCATGGTCATTCGATTGCGCCGCGCTTCCTGCTCAAGCATAGCAATCTTTTGAAGCAAGGCGTTTCGATCACTTCGTGATCCATTCCCATTCACGGCCTGAGGGTCTGAATCCTTCTCCTCGGAAACGGGATTGACTTTGTCTTTTTTAAGATTGGTTACAAGTGCCATTTTCTTGGAATTGGGTTTGGTGTATGTTTCGTCTGACAGTAGATGAGCCTTACTCTATAGATAGTTTAAAAAATGCATCTACCTGGTGCCTGGTATTTGATGCGATCGTTAAGCACTCCAATTTGTTGAAGTGACCAGACAAATATTCAAAACGATCCTGAAGAGTCTCTTAGGTTTATTGGGTAGAGTCGAGTAGAATTAATACCTAGAACAGTCTCCGTATTTTTACTTGCCAGGTATCCGTATTATGCTTTGGCTATTGGGGGGATTTTTGAGCTGTCGTTGACCGTAACAACTTCTTTTTATTGACCAATTTTCCCTTTTTGGAGTTTGGTAGTTCGATAATGACAGATGTCCCTACACCGAATTCGGAAAAGAGTTTGATTGTACCTCCAATTTTTGTCACCGCTTCCCTCACGGTGTACAGGCCGATGCCTGAGCCTTTGGCTTGTGTGGTGGCTCGATAGAACATGTCGAAGACTTTGTCCAGGTGGGTGGTGGGAATACCCACGCCATTGTCAAACACTTCGATGGTTGCTTTTTCAAATTTTTTATACACGGAAACAGAAATCACTTTTACTGACTTTCGATCGTCCATGTAATCAAGGGAGTTCTTGATGATGTTGTGTAGGATTATCTGCAATCGATTTGGGTCTGAATGAAAGACGCTCGATCCGTCGATCTCGACGGACAGTGAGACCTTTCCAAATGCAGGGTGACTTCGTTGAAATCCCTCGACAATTTCCTTCAGCATTGCTTCAAAGTCGATGTAACGGTCTTCTACCGGGTTTCGGTAGTTCTTCACATGCCCCGTCAGCTGGAGTACGATTTGCTCGAGCTTTTCGATGCTTTGTTCGAGATATCCGATGTACTCCTGTGCTTGTACTCCTTTCAAATCATGCCTCATCAGATTGATGACCCCGGACATGGTACTTATCGGCGAGCGGATTTCGTGAGAGGCGCTGTAAATGAATCGGTCAAGCTCCATGGTGAGTTTTTCAAACTGAAGCTCTCGCTGTTTCAATACTTGTTCGGCTTCAACCTGTTCTGAAATATCCCGCACTGTCCCGTCGAACACACATCCGTTTTCACCTTTTATTTTTCTTCCTGTTATAGATACCCAAAAGTTGGTGCCGTTCTTTTGCTTACACAAAAGTCGGTACCTTGTCAGATACCCTTTGGATTTAACTTTTTCCTGCAGGTAGTTCGGAGCTGTAGCGTCAGCACACAGTTGGCCTAGCGTCAACGAGCAAAGTTCATCGACAGACGAACATCCAAACATCGTGACGAGCACGCTACTCCCGTATATCACGTTGCCATTTTTTATTCGGAAAAACCCGACGTCTACAAGATCATCAAGAGACTCTATAACATCATTTAGAGCGAGATGGTCAATTGGAATGATGTTCATGGATGCAAAGCAAAGAAATCATGCTATGTCGCGCCATACCGATACTCACTGCAAGGTAAATCCGTATTTCTACAGAGGGAGGGATAAGAACAATACCTATGGCAGAATATCGGAGACTTTTTTTCGTATTCTTACCGGAAACTTTTCCCAAAATCGTTTTATGGATTCTTTTAGGCTTCGGGATGTTTGCAATGGACTGCTTGCAGATTTGAACATGTCATTGGGTAAACAGAGTATTATCAAGTTTGGAATTGACATACAGCTTCCGGAAGAGTTTTATGGTGAGCCTGGTTTGCTTGTAAATCGAATACGCGTTTTAACGGAGTTTTTATTGACAAGACTTATCAATGGCTTAGTCAACATTGAAATTACATCGAGTTTCACTCGCCAGGAGACCGTGGTTATTCACGTAACGATTTGCGGGTGTGGGGCACGTCGAAAAAACGTTTTGATCCACAATGAATTGATCAATTTTATCCAGTCGCTCGGATTTCCGGTTGACTACGATATCACCGATGATCACGTTGCCTTTGAGTTTAATCATACCCTGAATGTATCTGGTCAGGCAAAGGAAAACGGACAACCTCAGTTCCGCAACAAACGGCTATTGCTTGCTGAAGACAATGAGATCAATGCTTTGGTATTTCTTTCATTTCTTGAGGAGTGGGGCGTTGAGAGCGTAGTAGCTGTCAATGGTGAGGAGGCTGTTGCTCAAGTCCACAATGGCCTGTTTACAGTGGATGTGATTCTCATGGATATTCACATGCCAGTGCTGAATGGTATTCTGGCTACCAGAAAGATCAGACAGTTCAATCCATCTATTCCAATCATTGCACTGACGGCGTCTACGAACGATGAGGATATTCGTCAGGTGATGGATGCGGGAGCCAATGATTATCTTCTGAAGCCTGTCAGCAGCAGTAGTCTTTTTCTAACTCTTTCGAAGTACCTGTGAGTCTACGAAAACCTGATGCATTGAATATTTTGGGCAGATTGCCCTGCACAATATATCGCTTCGACGTTCGACGCCGCGTCTTTACACATTTTAGTAGTTCTATAGATGATCTTTCGGGTTACACTGTGGAAGAGCTTCTCAATGAGACACCGGGATGGTTTGATCTTGTGATGCGAAAGGAGAGGCCTTACGTCCGAAGACACACTGCCTCAAGCGATTCGAGGACATCAAGTTTCGAGTATCGCATCAAGCACCGGTCGGGGAGGGTTGTGTGGGTGCTTGATCAGTCAACCGTTAGTCGTGCAAAGAATGGTTCCGTCTGGCGCGATGGGATGTTTGTTAGTCTGGACATGACTGGTTTCGCGGCTTCGGGGATGTATTCAAACTACAGGCGGATGAAGGAGGAACTGACCAATCTTGACCTACAGTTCAGACTGAATCAGTTCAGGCACGCAATCGACGCTGCGACGATCGTGTCAATCGCGGATTTGAAAGGAGTGATCAAATACGCAAACGAAAAGTTTGTTGAAGTAAGTGGTTATGGATCTGACGAACTTTTAGGAAAGAAGCACAGCATCATTAACTCTGGACATCATCCCCGGGAGTTTTGGCGGGATATGTGGAGAACGATTAGCTGCGGGAAGATTTGGAGAGGGGAGGTGAAGAACAAACGCAAGGACGGGACGCACTACTGGGTAGATACGTTTATCATTCCTCTGCGAAACAGGAGGAACAAGATCTCTGAGTACCTGTCAATAAGAAACGATATCACTGACAAGAAAGAGAACGAGATTCGTTTAACAGAGGCCCTGCAAAAGGCCAAGGAATCGGAAAGGTTGAAGTCGGCGTTTCTCGCAAATATCTCTCATGAGATACGTACGCCGATGAATGCCATTATGGGGTTTGCCGAGTTACTGACGAAGCCCCGTTCTAATTTCTCGGCCCAAAGGCGTCTTGAGTTTACAAGGCATATATTGGAGCGCAGCAAGGATTTGCTAAACGTTGTCAATAACATTCTTGATATTTCTAAGATTGAAGCGGGTCAGGTTACTTGTGTAAGGACAGAAGGAAACCTGCATGACGTGTTTGATCAATTGCTGCAGCGATTCAAGGCAGAGATCCTCCATTTAAAGAGGAGTAGACTCGCTATCAATGTTGTGAACGAGTTGAGTGACAAAGAAGGTTATATAGTAACCGATTTTCAGAGGTTGACTCAGATACTGCACAACCTACTGACGAATGCCGCGAAATTTACACAGGATGGGACCATCGAATTCGGCTGTCGCCTCATGCGGGCAGATACGCTGGAGTTTTGGGTGAAGGACACTGGCATTGGGATTCGCGAAGACAAGATCGAAACGATATTTTTGCCATTCCGTCAGGCGGATGAGACGATTCATATGAGGTTCGGCGGATCGGGTCTGGGTTTGGCAATAAGCAAGGGATTTGTGGAACTCCTGGGAGGAAGCATCCGTGTTGAAAGTAGCCCGGGAAAGGGGTCGGCGTTCTACTTTACGATCCCTTATGCGCCGGCCATGGTGAGGAGTTCGGTCACATCTTCACGGAAAACCAGTGAGGCATGGACAACACCTTACCTTGTTTCCTCTTTAGAGGAGTGAGGCAGCGCAACCACTATGCGTGTACCCGCAGCGTGGTCATTTATGATTTCCATCTTGCCCCCGTGTGTCCTGACGAAGTCTCGGCAGATGATTAATCCAATGCCGACTTGTGCTTCGTTTGTTGCATCCAATGCTTTGACCTCAAGCAGTTCTTCGCTTGCCTTCACCCTGATTCCCTTTCCGCTGTCTGTTACATGGATCTCTGAATGATCGTTGAAGCAGCGCCCGCCGAGAGTAACGGTGCCTCCCGGGATCGTAAACTTGATGGCATTACCAACGAGGTTGAGTAGGATACAATTCAGCATGTTCCGGTCGCCAAAGACCTCGACATTCTCTTCTACTGTGTTTCTGACAATGATCTTCTTCAGGTTCGCCGCGAGCTGAAATTGGTCTATCACTTTGTCGAATTGACCCTTTAGAGAAAGTACCTCTGGTCTGAAGGGCAGCTGACCGGATCCGGATTTAGCCCACAACAACATACTCTCGAAAGTAGTATTTACCTCTTCTGCCGAACTCCGGGTTAGTTTGAACAATTTGCTTGCTTGATCTTCTCCTCCGCCGATGTGAGGACAATAACCTTCCAGGACCTCCAGTCCTCCTAAGACCTGGTTGAACAGATTCTTCAAGTCATGGCTTAAAATCGAAAGTAGTCTCTTGTTATGGTAGAGTTCTTTTTGCAACTGAGCAACCAATTCATCCGCTGCGCCAGTTGGATTCGTCTCATGAGATTCTCTTTTGGTAGTCTTGCTGTCATTGGTGGTAGACATAATTGGTGGTAGTTCAGTACTTGAGTGCGAAAAGCTGCTTCAATAAGTCTCCGACCTGTGGTGCCAGTGTTGTGGCGATGTACTTCGCCTTCTCGTTGTCGTCATGCTTCTCGTAATTCTCCAGGGTGTTTAGGAGGTCTTCGCATCTAAGGTTATTGAATATTGGCCTTATTCGATGGACTTCGGCTGATATTTTTTTCCATTCTTTCCGTTTTCCGTAGTTGATCAACCTTGTCCTGAACCGGTCGACGTCTTTTTCTACTGCACTCTTTATTTCCCGCAGCTTGGCGAGGTCGAAGTTGAATGCGTTTTCGTAGAAGCCGAAAGAGAACATATCACTTGGGTTTGACTTCGGCTCCAGGCAGTGATGTATCTTTTCAAGGAGGACATGAGCGTCGAACGGTTTTGTGATTACATCCTGAATCCCGTGTGCCGATACCTTTTTCTTGAGTTCTTCTGAGTAAGGTTCAGCGGTAAACGCAAGCACCGGTGTCTGCTTGTTTTTTCCACTTCGTTGTGACCTGATTTTTCGTGTAGCCTCGTATCCGTCCATTCCTGGCATTTGAATGTCCATCAGAATAAGGTCGAACCTTTCGATTTTTGTGAATTGCAGAGCGATGCTGCCAGAAGGGACTGTCATCGTGCTGATACCATGTTCGGAGAGGAGGTTTTCAATCAGGAAACGATTGGACTCGACATCTTCTACATAGAGTATCCGAAGATTTTTCCTGAATTTTACTGCACTTACCTCGGAAGATGGCAACACATCTTCGCTGGAGGTGTGGCTTGCAATTTTGAATTTCAACTCCACGCTGAACGTCGATCCTTTGCGCGGAGTACTAACTACTTTGATGTTTCCATGAAGAATTTCCAGCAGGGACTTTACTATCGATAGTCCGAGCCCGGTTCCACCGTATTTCCTGGAGATATCACTTTCGGACTGTTGAAAAGGCTGGAAAATGGTTTCCAACTTGTCGCTTGTTATGCCGACTCCCGTATCTTCAATGTGGAAGACGAGCGTACAGTCATCCTTCAATTTCTCTTTTAGATCGACCTTGAATTTGACATAGCCCTGTTGGGTGAACTTGATTGCATTGCCAAGAAGGTTGTTGAATATTTGGTTGAGGCGGGTGACATCGCCGATAAGAACTTCGGGAATTCGCGCGTCTGTATGTATGGTGAAATCGATGTTCTTGTCGTGGGCAGCAAGTTTGAAGGAGCTGTACAAATGTTGCAGGAATACAGTTAGTCTGAAGGGAATAAATTCGAGTTCTAGTTTGCCGGCTCTGATCTTGTTAAAATCCAGGATGTCGTTGACCAGATGAAGGAGATTATCAGCCGATCCTTTCAAAACCTTCATAATCTCAAGTTGGTCCTCGCGCGGGTTGCGTTTCAAAATCAGGTTGCTGAGGCCGATCACGGAATTCAACGGTGTGCGAATTTCGTGACTCATCACAGACAAAAACTCGTCCTTGATGAAGGACGCTTCCTCCGCCTCTTTTCTCGCCTTTACCAATTCTTCGGTGTTGTGTTTTTCCGTGGTGATATCCCGGACGATGCCATAAATTTCGACTGGCTTTCGCTCTGGGTCAGTCAACATTTTGCCCTTCACCGATATCCACCTGATTTGTTTCGGACATATCTGCACCCTGTATTCGGTTTCGAAGGAACCTCTTTCGACAAACAGTTTTTTGATGGCTGCCCGAACACGGGGTCTGTCTGCCGGGTGGATCACTTGCATGTAGTTGTAGAGCGTGACTTCCTTATCGTCTTTCTTGATGCCGTGTAAATTGTAAACGTTGTCTGAAAGAAAGAGGTCTTTATTCTTTAATGAAGCACGCCAACTGCCAAGGCCTGTCAGAAGAAGCGATTGATTGAATATGAGATTGGAGTCTTGTAATACCTTGTGCGCAGTAATGTCCTGAACTGTACCGAAGTTACAAACCAGGTTGTTCGACTCGTCAAATGTTATTTCAGCTTGTTCCCTCACCCATTTGACTTTGTTGTCGACAATAATTCGATGCACAATGTCATAAGGCGCACCCTGGAGAGCGGCGTTCCATGCGTTTTCGACAAATTCTTTATCCTCCGGATGTACAAACGAAAGGAAGTCTGTATAGGATAGGGGAGTGCCCTTGGGGACATTGAACATCTTGTAAGTTTCGTCCGACCACTCCAGCAACCCGGTGTTGAGATCAATCTTCCAGCTTCCGACTTTCGCGACGGCCTGTGCCTTTCGCAAGGTTTCCTCACTTTCTCGCAGGGCTTTTTCCGTCATCTTGAACTCGGTAATATCCTGATTCACTCCAAGTAGCTTGATGACATTCCCTTGCGGGTCACAGACGCAGTTTGCATAGCCGGAAATAACTCGCGCTTCGCCATCAGGACGGACAATTCGGTATGTTGCTGCAACTTGCCCCTTCTCCGAAATGACTCTTGCCCACAATTCATCGATCCGCTTACGATCCTCAGGATGCAGTAGCGAGAGAAAGATGTCTTGTGTTATTGGTGCGTCTGTCTTCTGAACTCCGTTGATTTTGTATTGCTCGTCGGACCACCACAACTTATATGTGCGTACGTCACACTCCCAGTAACCAAGTTTGGCCATTCGCTGCGCTTCTTCTAACCGGAGATTCGATTCAAGCAGCAGCTGTTCGTAATGCTTGCGTGACGTAATGTCTTGTCGAATGGAAAGGTAATGGACTATTTCACCTTTTTCGTTCCGAATAGGGTTGATCGTTGTGTTCACCCAGTATTCGGTGCCGTCCTTTGCGCGGTTCTTGATTTCGCCGCGCCACACCTCACCGCGATTGATGGTACTCCAGAACTCTTTCCAGAATTCAGTCGAGTGGTATCCGGAGTTGACAATGTTGTGATACTTGCCGACAAGTTCCTCTTCTTTATACTTTGCAACTTCACAAAAGCGTTTGTTGACCTTGAGGATTTTCCCGGTTCTGTCAGCGATCGAGACGAGGGAACTTTGATCGAGAGCGTCCATGATCTCCTGAAGTTCTCGCTCGATGGATTCAAGCCGCTCCTGGTCAATCTTCTGGCTGGTAACGTCTTGCACAATACCGAATGCGTGTAACCCGTCAGGTCGAAACTCGCATTGTATCCGGATCCATCGAGTCGCTTCACTGCACGCGACCCGAAATTCGACATCAAAGAGTTCATCATTCTGTGATGCCGATTGCCATGTGAGATCTATTCTGTTGCGGTCATCTTCATGGGCGATCCGAAGGATATCCGAGTAGCAGTAGGATCTCCCTGAAGGAAAGCCAAATATTTTGTAGGCCTCATCGGATAGCTGAAGAACTTGTGTATCGGTTTGTATGCCCCATACTCCGATCTTTGCGAGGCTCAATCCTTTTCTTAGGATACTTTCAGTCTCAAGAGAAAACTCCTTATGAAAGGAGGGGGAGAACTTGTCACCAGAGATCACGGCAATTGTATGGGGCTAGTTGTAAAAACATAGAATATTGCGAGGGTATCGGCCTGCAAAAGATAGCAAATACTACAGTTGTACACATCGTAAACAATACGGAACGTCTCCTACGTGCTTTTACGTAGAAGTGATTCACAGCACTCTTATGGGTTTTTGTGTTCCGGTGGGTGTGCCTGAGGTTCATGCACAGGTGGATAAGGACCGGAGGTATTGCAAGATAAAAATTTTTTCCGCCTATGGCCACGTTTTAGTAATTGGTAATCAGTAATTGGTAATTGGTGGGGCGTGCGAATTTGAGAGGGCGTCGCATTGATCTTATCA
>Ga0065721_10002220_pt1 | contig 20478 bp, 17 predicted proteins | sample Mesricmetagenome_FD_59108 | JGI IMG/M metagenome (GOLD analysis project Ga0065721, IMG submission 59108) | Mesophilic microbial community from rice straw/compost enrichment Sample: eDNA_1 v2 (version 2) | ecosystem: Engineered > Solid waste > Grass > Composting > Bioreactor | place: USA: Davis... | reverse complement strand
GCCAGGCGCTTATCGACAACCATGTAAATAGCCAGCGCCAGCAGAATCGCCAGTACCGTCAGCCCCAGCAGCAATAAATAAACGTTCATCAGCGGAGCGAGATAATCTATCAGGTAACGTCCAAACATATGGTGTGTCAGGTAGAGCGGGTAGCTCAGGCCGCCCAGCAATACAATGGTTGAGGACGTCTTGATCGTTAATTTTCCGATGGACGTCAAAAACATAAAGCCATAGAAACTCAGAATAATAATGCTGCAGATCCATTGATCGGCGGCGTACTGCACCTCAATGAACTGGTTTACCAGAGCAGGCACATGGTACAGACTCAACACCAGACACAACGCCAGCATAATCCAGTGGAACAGGCGGTAGCCTTCCCGACCACCGAGATAAAATACGCAGCCGGCGATAAAGTACGCCGAGTAGGCCGGTGGTAAAAACCAGGGCATGAAGAACGGCTGTTTGAACAGCGCATAACAGATCGTCAAGGCCATCCAACCGCTCAGCCACCACTGCACTCGCTGCACTACACCGCATACAATCAGCAAAAAGACGCAGCCATAAAACTGCAGCTCCATATGCAGAGTCCAGAACACCGGGTCGATGTCCCCGATATGCATGTAATCATTCAACAATGTAAGGTTGGCCAAAAATTCCATCAGGCTCATGCTGAAATAGGGGCCATGGAAAAGATAGAGCATCGCCGTCGTAAAGATAATTGCCGCCCACAAGGTAGGATATAAACGGGTCCCCCGGGAAATGGCGAATTCCACAGCACTGCGATTCAAGGCGGAAGCCAGAATCACAAAGCCACTGATCAAAAAAAATAATTCCACACCCAGAAATCCATATTTGGTCACAGGATACAGATCCGGATATACATCCATAGGAGCCAGCAAGCGCTGCCGCCCCTCCATGACGTCTGCCGCTCCCAGAGCAGTGTAATGGAACACCATCACTATAAACGCTGCAATAAAACGCACCAAATCAATCAGGTGGTACCTGTGTCGCTCACTCATAAAACACTCTAACGGTTGAAAAAGAAATCTGACTAACGCTCTGAGCGGATGTCAGGTACACGCTCTTGCACACTCCGTTCGCGCACCAGGAGACGCGTAAGGGTTTTGCGCAGATAACTGGCCAACCGTTTGTCAATCAACTCGGTCACCACGTAAGCAACAACCAGTGCTGCTGCTATCAAGCCAAACAGAATTACATATTTGTTCAGGAGCGGATCAAGGTAATCAATCAGATAACGTCCNGCCACGTGGTGGGTCAGGTACAGGGGATAAGTCAGNGAACCCAGCAGCACTACGGTAGCGGAGCGCTTGATGGTTAATCTGCCGCTAGAAATCAGAAAGAACAGTCCATAGAAACTGATGATCATCGCGCTGGTAATCAGCTGGTCACGCAACTGGTGATGCTGGATGTATTCATCGGTTTGCGGAAAGATATAGAACAGCCCCAGCCCCAGTGAAATCAACAGCATGACATAATGGAATGGTTGGTACCCCTCTCGCTTTGCCAGATAAAACACCGCACCCGCAATAAAATAGGATGAGTAGGCCGGTGCGATAAACCAGGGCATGAAGAAAGGCTGGCGAAATATGGCATAGATGATTGCCAGGGCGACCCAAAAGCTAAGCCAGATACGGTAGTGCTGGATGACGCCGAACAGGATCAGCAGGAAGACGCAGCCGTAAAACTGTAACTCCGCATGCAAGGTCCAATACACCGGATCTATGTCGGTGATCCCCATGTAATCATTGAGTAACGTCATATTGGCAAGAAAATCCGTCAGCGTTACATCAAAATCCGATCCGAGGAAAATAAACAGAATACCGGTAGTGAAGATAACGGCCACCCAGTAACTGGGATACAGGCGCGTCCAGCGGGATATCGCAAATTCAATCGCGCTGCGATTAAGCGCAGAAGCGAGGATGACAAAGCCGCTGATCATAAAAAACAGGTGCACGCCGAGAAAGCCGTATTTGGTAAACCAGAAAAACTCGGGATAGAGGTCTTTAGTGGCCAGCAGCTTATAGCGGTCGTTCATGACGTTACCGATACCGGATGCGGTGTAGTGATACATCAACACCATCATGGCCGCAATGAAGCGGATGAGGTCGACCAGATGATAGCGTTGATGATCCTGCATGATATTCACCTTTATTCCATGGGTGCAAAGACAATCTGTCTGGTAGCTTTGCGATCGTATTTGCCATTGGGCGTACGCGGAAACTCACCCTCCACCAGGCGCAGGCGCGTGGGCACCATATATGGCGGCAAGCGAGACTTCAGATCCTTGCTTAATGTCTCCAGCGAATAGCCCTCTGTCAGACTGACAAGAGCACCCAGCTCTCGCTCGTCTTCGTTGGCGCTGTTGTTGAACACTACTACGCCCTCCTCCACCCCGGGCAGCGCCATGAGGTTGGCCTCAATCTCTCCCAGCTCTATGCGATAACCGAGGAACTTAATCTGATCATCGGCCCGTCCCAGGAAGAGGAAATCACCCTTGGTGTCGATGCGAACCAGATCGCCGGTGCAATAAAGGGGGTCGTGGAAATAGGGATTGTTGGGATTCTGAATAAATACTTTTTGCGTACGCTCAGCATCGCCCAGATAGCCGTAGGCCACAGAGGTACCACGCACGAGCAATTCGCCTTCCGCACCAATGTCGGTCGATAACTCACCGGATTCCAGGCGTACAAAGAGTTCCATGTTGGTGCGCGCTTTACCGATCGGAATGCTCATGCAGTCGGGGCCGGGACACTCGCGAATGATGTGATAACTGCAGTCCACTGTGATCTCGGTCGGGCCGTACATGTTAGTAAACTGCAGATGAGGATAGCGACGCATCCATTCCGATAATATCTCCGCCGGCAACACCTCACCAGCGCAGATCAGATGACGCAACCGCGGAAAGCTGTCCTCCTTCAGGCGACGCGACTTCAGCAGCATGGTCAGCACCGATGGCACACAGAAGAAGGTCGTGATGTCGCGCTCGCGCAGCCAGCGAACCAGCAGCGGGATAACAGCATTAAGTTCTTCATGGACCAGATGCAGTGTTGCACCACTTTTGAAGGCGGTGTAAAGATCGAAGGTGGAGTTGTCAAAATACAGAGGCGCGTGATTGGCGATGACGTCCTGATCGGTCAGCTCATAAGTCTCCACGCACCAGTCGATGTAATCGATGATGGCTTTGTGAGGGATCATCACACCTTTGGGTGTACCGGTGGAGCCGGAAGTAAAAAGCACATAAGCAATATCAATGGATAAATTTTTATACTCAAGCGGCGCTTCATCACCTCCGGAAAACTGACTGATGTTAATCAGCTGCAGCGGATGCTCCGGCAGAAGTTCCTTAAATACTGCTTCGCTGTGATCATCGACAATCAGCACCTTGGCGTTCGCTGCCTTGAGGATTGACTCCAGTCGCTGTGCCGGCGAGTTGATGTCCACCGGAATGTAGGCGCAGTCGGCCTTGAGAATACTCAGGATGGACTTTATGGAGCGAACGCTTTTCTGCATAAAGAAGGGCACAAAGCTGCCGCGCTTCACGCCAGCGTTCTGTATCGCGCGGGCAAACGCGTTAGAGAATCGCTCTAACTCATCGAAGGTCAGCACATCATCCTGGCAGCATACGGCTGGCTTGTCCGGAAAGTGCCGGGCAGACTCAGAGAAATACTGTTGAACAAGCGTAATCATATCGGTTGCTTCCTGTTTCCTTTGGCAGCGTCAGTTATTTGATTTGATGTTGCGATAGCGCTCGCTGATTATCGTCCAGCAACCGCTCGCGTTTTATTTTTTTTGAGAATGTGTGATCGGCTCCGTCAATCAGGTCCAGTGCCATGGTCTGCCGTGCGATACCTTTACGTAACGTGCGTCGTGCCTCCGATTTAACGATGTCATAACCAGGGTCGGTGGACGACAGCAAAAAGCGTATGCGAATCCCCTGCTCTGTAATGCGATCAATATCTTCAGCCAGCCGGCTCCGCTGGTTGAGCAGAATCTCACGGATGTTCTTTACCTGTCCCTGCACCAGCTGTCGGCAACGTTCGGCCGCGTAGCGGAAGATGTAGCCTGTCTCGGCCTTGCCGCTCAGCAGCTTTTTCCATTTATCGAGGTTACGAATGGACTGCCGGTAGTAGGCCGTGTCATGCAGGTTCTGTGCCTCCGCCGGGATTGCCAGGGACATGCCTTCGTGCCAGTAAAAGGTTAAAGGATTGATCAGCAGCACTTCGCTCAACAGGCTGCGGCGATTCTGCTCAACGGCGCGCAAGGCACAATGGAAGGCCGTGTGTGCGCCGGAACAAATGCCGCCCACAATAAACTGATTGGCCACGCCCTGTTCCATCAGATAAGTCATGGCCTGATAAACGTTATCCACCGCACCCGGCTGATACGGATGATTCTCTCGCGCAACATCAGCCTTAAAACTATCTCCCAGACCTTCGAGATCAAGACGCAGAACAAAATAGCCAAGGGCAGCAAAGGTGCGGGCCAGTTGCGTGTATACACGGTTCGGTCCGACGTGATGAACAGAGCCGGAGTTGACCAGAAGAACCGCTGGCAGTGAAGGATTGCATCCCATCGCCGGACAGCTGCTGATGGCAAATAATTTCCGCTGTTCATCGTACCAGTGGGGCTGCTCATGAATCTGTGCCACGCCGGGTGCGTTGTTGTCCAGCAGCAATACCCGTGCAGGCTCCGTATTGACCGCCGTTTTTTCCGTTAACTCGTTATGACTGTTCAACAGCCACTGGACCATGCTGTCAATTGCACTGAAGGGCACGATGGTATCCTGCGGCTCGGCCATCATGTCGGTATACCCCGGCAGCGACATCTGCAGAACATCCAGACCATCCGCCAGCAGCTTCTGGAACAGGGCATCATCACCGGACCGATCGTCTCGTATGGCAATCAACACCTTGCCCTTTAGCTGCAGCTGCTCGTTCAGCAGGTTGATGTTTTTAATCTCGTCTGCCGTGGCCGAACTCATCAGAAAGCCGGCACTTTCAATGTAATCCTGGTGCGCTTCTGCTGTGGCGGCGAAGCGGGACAATGCGGTTAATTCACGCACATAAGCGCGGCCTTTTACCACTGGCTCCCATAAAAGCAGATTATTTATCTCGCTCTGCGCTGCTGCCAGACAGGCAAGCGTCGCGCCAAAGCGCAAACCGACGAGACACACCTGGCAATCCGGCCAGGCCCCTCTGGCGTAGTCGATCAGCGCCCTGATATTCGCCAGCCAGGTTACCAGGCGCCGGTCATCCAGTTCGGATCCGGGTGAATCTCCCAGCCCGTGCCAGTCAAAACGCAGTGCAATAAATCCCTGCTGCGCAAAGGAATCGGCCAGATGTTTCACCGTACGATGGCTGTGCGTATATTCGTAGCCCATAGGGCCGCACAGGACGACCACCTGCTTGCGCCATTGTGATGAACCTGGTTGATGCAGCCAGGTAAACACACAGGACTCAGCCGATGGAACATAAAACGCATCGCGTGTTACGTCAGGATAGCGTTGGGCAGTCGTCGATAATGTTGTCATAGCAGCAACGCCCAGTCTCAACGAACCCTGATGGGTTACCGGCAGATTAAGTGCTTCAAGATATCCCTTTACCGCGGAGGATGCTCCCGCGAAGCGGTCTTAACCTGATCACTCGCTGGCTGTTAGGCGCCATATGGAAATAATTATCCTCTGCTTCGTAAGATTTCAATTCCAGACGCACCGACTGCAAAAAATGCGGCGTAAATATTGTTAACGCCGGTTCGCCGTCTTCCCCGGTAATCACTTCAACGGTTATGCCTTCCACTTTTTGAGTCTGCACAGCGTAACCACCAGGAAAATAAAAATCCTCATGCAACCACTGCTCACCATCCGTGCGCAGCTGTACCCGAATAACATCGTGTTGTTGCGGGCCGAAGCGATAGCTGTAGGTCAGATCAGCAAAATACCCCAGCATCTCGTCTGCACACACCGTAGTGGTCGAACGGGAAGCCAGAACAAGTTCGCGGGACGCCTTAACTGTTTCGATATATCCGGATTTGTATCCGGAAAGCTCCAGCGTCACCGGCAGTTCATCAGCAGTCTCATTAATAACCGAGATATACAAACCATCCAGCCCGCGATCAACGCAGTAGGCCNCCACNGGTTTCGCGGCGCGTTTGAATGCGTAATACACGGCTTTGGGTTGGTTGTCGCTGTCTAACATTCCCCAGCCTGCACCGGGCAATAAATCCTTATAGAACCATAACAGAGCNCCCTGGCAGGGATGNGCAGCAGAGCGCCAGACAGCAAATACGCGCTGAATNATTTCGCCNGTAACGACGCGGGACAGCTCGAGATAACGCTGTGGATCATGACTGCGCAGCGTCACCGGGTCCTGTTGAAAAAGTGCGGCGAGATAATGATCCCGGANATCTTCAAAATCCCANCCTGCNGAGGCATCGCGCGGCACCCGCGCTTTCCATGCTGGATGGTGTGCAGCAAAAGCGCCACCCTTGAAGATCTTATCCACAGTCGCCGGCTCGGGAACGTGGGAGAAACCAAGTGCCTCTGGTGTAAATTTGACAGGCGCCAGCGCCGCATCAGTCAGCGACCGCTTATAGGCTCCAACGCCGTAGTAGTGCGTGAGTCCCTCATTAATCGTAAAAGGCAGGGCGCCGCCACAGGGGGTGGAAGGAAAATAAATAGCTCCGGCGTGATACCGGCCACACAGCTCCGGCAGGTCGCTATCGAAAAAGTGATTGCTCCAGCAGTCGCGCGGTGCCCCCATCATGGCTGCCTGCTGCTGCACTTCACTGCTGCCACAGTAAATGCTGATACAAGTAAAACGCGCTAACCGCTGCAGTTGCACCTGCACCTCTGCTGTGATCTGCTGAAGGAAGTCCGGATCATCAATCGGATAGTCCATGTTGGCAAACATGAAGTCCTGCCAGACGAGGATGCCCAACTCATCGCACAGCTGATAAAAATTATCGCTCTCATAAATCATGGTGCCGCCGATGCGCAGCATATTGATACCGGCATCCCGTGCGAGCGTGAGAGAACGGCGCAGGCTTTCCCGACTGCCATCCAATCCGTAGATGTCCGCGACTGTCCAGCAGGCGCCACGGCAGAAAATAATTTCGTCATTAATCTGCAATGCCAGTTGGGAAGGGTCACTCAGCAGACGCTGCCGCCTGAAGCCCCGCTCACCCAGCGGCCAGATGTATTGTTGTTCGTCCACCGTCAGTTCAAGGCGACAGGACAGCAGCTGCGGCGTGCCATGCGTATGCGGCCACCACAGTTGCGAAGCATCAATGATCCCTTCGCCATTCAGCGTCGTCATGTCACNCTGCTGCAGAATCTGCAATGGAACGGACTGATCCTCGACAAACANGGTGGCTCTGGAAATTCTTTGGCCTGCAGCCAGCCGCACTTCAAACCTGGCGGTAAAACGACCCGAGTCAGAAACCAGTTGCTGAATGCGGGACTCAGTAAGCTCCACATCGGCTTTATGGATGAGGCGGATACACCGCCAAGGGCCCACAGGTGTAATGGGCGGGCACCAGCCCGGAATATGACCCAGTAAGGTTGTACGTACCCAGCGCAACTGCTGCTGATTGACGAGATTGGTTTTCCACCGGGGCCGGGGGCGCTTCTGTCCCAGTTCCTGTGCAAGCGCACGAAAGCAGATCACCAGCTCATTAGCGGGCTCCAGATATCGCGCTACGTCAATTTGATGCGGCATGAACATATTGCGTGACTGCAGAATCAGCTCGCCGTTAAGCCATACCTGTGCGATGGTGGCAAGTCCTGCAAACTGCAATACCGGTGACTTTTTTTCTGCCGGCACGTAACCGAAGTGACACCGATACCACCAGTCGTCGGCATCCAGGTCGAGCTGTTGCTCCGTGTCTTTCAAAAGCACCTGGGCAACCGTACCCGGCACACAGGCCGACTGCCAGGGCAACACCTGTGACAACAGCTCAGCAGGATTTGAGATAGCCCCCGCCGGAGTGCGAGCCAGCTGCCAATCGTCCTTCAAAGCAATGACCTGCTCGATTGATGCCTCATCCATAACCGTTTCTTTCCTCAGCAATACAATGCTGTTAACTGAGACATACCGCTTTGCCAGGCTGACGCCATCTCATCAAGCGGAGCCAGATCGATAGCACGCTTGCGTGCCATGGCGCGTGCCAATTGAAACTGGAATGCTTTGGTATTGGTCGAGATTGTTTCAAACGCGGCGATCGCCGGTTCCAGCCCCTGATCACCCTGTTGCTGCAGCCACTTCAAATAAGTTTCTACCAGTTCAAAACAGGCGCCGTATTGACGGAAGGTGGCAAAGGAATAGAGATGAAAGGTTTCAATCTCCTGCGTCAGCAACCAGTCAAAATCGCGAGCAAAGGCTTCCTTGAAACGCACAAAAGGATTTTCGCGCGGAATCAGCTGCAGATGCTTTTTAAGTAAAGCACGGGAGGCCTCAGCCAGTGCCGCTCCACGGGGAATCTCATGGTCATCGCGTTGTTTTACGTACTCGATGTAGGGCGGCAACATCCGTTCGTGCGCGAGACCATTGAGCTGGAAGATATCAATGAAATCCTGACCGGTTAATTCGTAGTAACTCTGACCATGAAAATAACCCAGGTAACGCTGTTCAATATCAATCGCGTTTACCGCAATGGTGGATTTAACGTGGGCGAGTTTGTAGGCAGTACCGGCAGTGTCCGGCAGGAACCAGGAGTCCATCTCTACCAGCACCGGACGCCCCAGACCTACCTGAGTCTCCACATGCTGCACCAGTGAAAGCCAGGGATTAAATTCCTGAATTTCCAATCCATATAAGGCGAAGAGATCTTCGTGAGGAAACTTGAAGAAGCTCCACTGATCGCCTTCGAAATCAATCCTCAGCGTAAACGGAAGGGCCGCGATAGGCTCGTAACCCAGGCCGTGCAACAACTCGACCAGAACATCGACGTAACAGTTGGTTTCCGCCCAGGTGCGCTCTGCACCATGGATCAGGTGTCGTTCATAGCTTGCCGGGTTGAGTGCTTTGACCTGTTTCATTGCGCATCTCTCACCATAATCTGCATGGTGGAATTATGGCCGCGGATGCGATCGTTGTTGACCATCAGCGCAGCGCCGTAGGCATCGCGCACATGGCGGCACAAACTGTTCGGCGTATCATTTTTATATCCCATGATGCCGACAATCGACAATGCACCGGAGACAATCTCTACTACCAGTTCAGAGCAGCGCAACTTGACGTTGTTGATACGGATTGCAAAACCAAAATCGGCAAAGGCTTCAGGATTGCCCGCGTCCAGCTTCTGCTGGTACTCCTCGATCACCGTCACCAGACCACTGCGCATGCTGAACAGAATCTCATCCAGTTCAGTCAGGCGCATGGCAGAAATGGGAGGATTGGAGGGGTTTTTCCGTGCGGCAGCGCGCACAGAGGCCCGTGCCTGAGCGACGGCGTCCTGGGCCAGACCGAGCCACAGCGATCCCCATACCAGATGCGAAACCGGATGCATGCTCTGGGCAAGAATATCGGCAAAAGGTGCTGGCTGAATCTGCTGTATATGACCCGTAGANCGCAGGACAAAACCCGCACTGCATGTACCGCGGAAACCCAGCGTATCCCAGCCGGAAATCTGTTCGAGCGTAGCTTCTTTTTTATTGACCAGGACCTGCACCTGATCGGAAGACTGGGCATCCTCAGCGCGACGACAGGTCACCATCACATAATCTGCTGCCTCGCCATATGAAATCACCGGCGCCTGCTTTTCGAGAGTAAACCTGTCGCCTTCAACTTTTACCGCACATAAACTGCTGCGCAGATCGCCGCCCACTCCCAATTCTGTAGTGGCGGAAGCCAGCAGATATTGTTCACTCACCAGCTCACGCAGAAAATTCTGAAAAAAAGGCGACGACTCGCAATGATGAACAATGCAGGCGACCTGAATCTGATGCATGGCAAAGATCATCGCCGTCGATGCGCAGTAGCCACCAAGAATTTCACAAATCTTACAGATCTGGGTGATGCTCAACCCCATGCCGCCATATACGACTGGCACATAGGCGCTGAGAAGTTTGTGTTTTTTAAATTCAGTGAAGGCTTCGTGGGGAAAGCGCGCATCCCTGTCAACCTCGACGGCAGCGGGTCGCACCAGGTCCCGTCCTAATGAGTGAATGATATCCAGGAGTGCTGTAAAACTGTTCTCGTCCAAAGCGGCTTTTGCGTTCATCGTCAGTTCCCTTTTGGTTAGCCTGCGGTTTCAGCGTCGTAAGTTATCGCTATTTTTTTGTTACGCATGCACCCTGAACCGGCCGCATGCGGGAAACACTTATCTCCCGTCAATCAACCAGTTCTTCAATAACTTCAACCAGAGATTCAATACTGTTGAACGTCTTGCGGTTCAGTTTGCTGTCCGGAAATTCAATATCAAAAGCATCTTCGATGGCGAGCATGATATTGACTGTGGTCAGCGAGGTCAGCCCCAGATCATAAAGATCATCATCTTCTTTAAGGCTGTTGATATCCACATCGAGGCGGCTGTGTTTAGCTAAAATTTCACGCACTTTTTCGGCGTACATAAGACGTTTCCCTGACTGTTTGACTGTTATTCGCCGAGCGATACATGCCTGAATAAATTCCGGACCAGACAGCTATCACCCGTAATCATTAACTAAAGCGCGGGCAGTATAAAAGACCTGCCATTGGCATAAAAGTCCTTTTTTCGGGACTGTGAACCTTCTGTTAGAACTTTACATTCCACCAGACTTTTCAACCAGCTTATGCCAGAAAAAAGTGGAAAATTTATCGACACTTTTAAACAAAAAAATTACTGTAGGAATTATTTTTGAATTACGTTAAACGAATTACAAAAAATAGAAAAGTACAAGCAATAACACGTCGGAAAATTTGACAGGTAGCGAGAGGAGCAATAAAAAAAGGAATCCGAAGATTCCTTTTACATACAACAAACAGACATACAATAAAAACTTCAGGATTCAGCCAGACGAATATGACTGACGTCCGGTTCCAGCGGTTTGACCTGCGGCTTTATCTGTCCCAGATCACTGCCGACAGGAGCCAATCCATATTCACCAATGGACACTACCGCGTCGGGAATCGTCGGGCGCTCTTCCGCTGTCAGCAAGTCCGCCCCCGCCTCAGCCAGCCCCCAATCCTCAGGTTCAATTTCCACAACTGGCAGTTCTTGCTTTTCTTCGGGCCGGACCAGATCCGCCCCCACCTCCGCCACATCGAAGTCGGGTGCCGCAACCAGAGCCGGCGCTACGGGCTGCACCTCTTCGGCGTCTAATAAATTGCCTCCCACCGGGCGCAGGCTGATCCTGTCGGTATCGATCATTACTGGATTAACGCGTGGCCGCTCCGTTGCAGTGAGCAGGTAGGCTCCCACAGGAGCCAGACTCCAGCCCGCCGGTCGAGCTGCCGCAGGCGGAGTCGTACGCGGAGTCGAACCCGTTGACGGACAGACTTCGACCTGCGCCCCGGCCTTTAGCAGCACTGCGCGATATTTATCAGCCGTGGCCTCATCCAGGCCCCGCTTAAGCGGAACAGGCCGACCCGTAAAAAGCGCATCGACTCTGATGGCGTCGACTTTAAAAAGCTGCTGTAAGCGCTGCTTGACGTCCTTAAGCTGATGCCCAAGGACGATGTCGCCACGAAAGATAATGTCAAATTCCCGCGCATCCATAATCTTTTTACCCACTTATTTTATGCATTGAGAGAGAATAGCACCTGCAGCCACCGAGGCTGACATGCAGCTCATCCACCCTTTCAGATTTAGTGATAATAATTTTTCTGTTTGTTACAAAACATTCTGATTTCTGCCTGGCAGCGGTCACTAACTGAATCCATACTTGCGGGACCCTCACCCCGGCCTTCCGGGGCTATGCAATCCCGAATTCATATAACAGGCTTCGGCTTTTCCACAACAGCCGCAATTTTTTATTGTATTTGCAGCAGCTAATCACTGCGAGGATGGAACCATGAGTACAGCTACCGAAGACTCCTTTATGGCCATCGGCCAGCTCACTGACACCTCCGCGGTACGCATCAAGGTCGAACAGGACATTGCCTTCCTGACGGGCCGGATCAGCAGCATGGAACAACACCCCCGTCCCAACAAAATCGTGCTTGAAACCTATAAGGGCATGCTGAAAAGCCGCGTTGCGGTACTCAAGTGGCTGATGCATGGCCAGGATGACGATGAAGTCGAAATCAGTTTTGTCAGTCAGCAGCGCAGCGCGCAGGCCTGAGCCTGCCTGCCATCAGGCGGGCTGATCACCGGTCACGTCATCATTAAGATGATGATCCATATCCAGGGCCGGCTCTTTTACCTTTGGACGCCCCACCACCTGTGCCGGCACCCCGGCTACCGTGGTATGTGGCATTACAGGCTCCAATACCACGCTGCCAGCCCCGATCTTGGCCCCTTCGCCGATTTCAATATTGCCGAGAATCTTGGCCCCGACACCAATCAGCACCCCGCGTCGCACCTTCGGATGACGATCACCACTTGTGCACCCGCTACCCCCCAGAGTCACGCCATGTAAGAGCGATACATTATCTTCCACCACCACCGTCTCGCCCATGACCACACCGGTTGCATGATCGATCATCACGCCCCGACCAATGACCGCGGCCGGATGAATATCCACATCAAATACCTGCGAAATCTGGTTCTGCAGATAAAGTGCCAGGCACTGGCGTTCCCGCCGCCATAACCAGTGACCAATACGGTATGACTGCAGCGCGTGATAACCCTTGAAGAACAGGAACGGCATGGAGAATTGATCGCAGGCAGGGTCACGCTGTCGGTGAGCACAGATATCAGCAAGCATGGCCTGTTCGATATCGGGATCACTGGCCAGCGCCGTTTCGAATACTTCACGTATCATCATCGCCGGCATCGCCTGGCTGTCGAGCTTGTTAGCGAGGTGATAGCTGATTGCCGCAGCAAAAGAAGGGTGATTGAGAATCGTAGCGTGATAAAAACTTGCCAGCACAGGCTCGCGCGCGCTGGCCTCAGCCGCTTCGTTGCGAATCAGCTGCCAGATATCGCGGACAGGCGCAGATTGCAGGCGGTCAGTATCAATCATAGCTCTCTTGCTCAAAAACTCTGCGAGGTTAATTCCACACAGATAACAATTATTGCTTCAACGGACGGCTGGCCGGATAGGGAGTCACCCACAGCATCAGCATTCCCACCAGCAAAAACACAATCAGTGCACTCATACCGATACGCGCCGAACCTGTGTACAACGTCAGGGTAGCCACCGACATGGGTGCAAGAAACGAGGTGACCCGCCCGGAAAGCGCATAGATGCCGAAGTACCGTCCAGCTTCATCAGGCATCACGCTGCGCGCCAGATAGGAGCGGGATGAAGCCTGCACCGGCCCGAACGCAATACCAATTAACAGCCCGAATAAAATATAGGCCTTTTCCGCCGCCGTGCCAAACGCTCCGCCTGAATCCACCTCCGACAAGGGTATCAGTCCGAACAGGGTAAAGCCCGGCCCGGTGGAGATTGTTCCCACACAAGCGGTTACCAGACAAACGAGACTCAGCAGCACCAACCGCTTTGAGCCCATATGTGCGTCCAGCCAGCTTGCCGCCAGACAGCCGCCGATCGCCACCACGAGCAGCAAAATGCCATAAATGCCCATCTCCATGGTTTGCCAACCGAACATACCCGCGGCAAAAGTTCCACCGAGAGCCAGCAGTCCGTTAACACCATCCTGATAAATCATTCGCGCAATAAAAAAGCGCAGCACACCCGCTCGCTGTTTCAGCTCAAACAAGGTGTTTTTTAAATCGCGCAATCCGGTACTTACTGCATTTACCAGCGGCAGGCCTTTTCCACCATCCGGAGTAAATAAAAACATCGGCAGGATAAAAATCAGATACCAGAGCGCGGAAAAAGGCCCCGTGATTCGTGCATCCTCGCCTTGTTCCGGGTCAAGACCAAACCAGGGCGTATTACCCAGCAATGTTTTTCCATCGGCGGGATTTCCCGATAAAAACAGCAGAACAACAAACAGGACAACCAGGCCGCCAACATACCCCAACCCCCAGCCCAGATTTGAAACACGACCGATCTCTGCTTCAGATACCAGTCGCGGCATCATGGAGTCATTGAAGATGATGGAGAATTCTGCTGCGACGGTTGCCAGGACAATACACAAGGCCGGCAACCATAAATCCGAACCGGGGNTCGCCCACCACAGCAACATCAGTGCGATAATTTTGACTACCGCAAAAACCACAATCCAGGGTTTACGCGTTCCGGTTGCGTCGGCAATCGAGCCCAGCACTGGAGCAAGCAGCGCAACGATGATTCCCGAGATGGTAATGGTGTAGCCCCACGCAGCCTGGCCGGTGGCAGCATCCTCGGCGAGGCGCGCAACAAAGTAGGGGCCGAATATAAAGGTAATTATGACGGTAAAAAAAGGTTGCGCCGCCCAGTCAAACAACATCCAGCTGAATATTCCCGCACGGGACGTGCGGGGTTGCGCAGCGCCAATCTTTATTTCGTTCAATCGTTTAGCTCCGTGAATATTTTTTATTGCGCAGGCATTATGACCCAGTGAAATACCTTCTCTTTTTAATCTGCGCAGACAAAACGCTGATAAATTTCTGGAAGATGATCAAGGATGGCCTGCTTCAAAAGTATTTCGCTCGCTTCGATTTGTTCACGTAATACTGCTTCTGTGAGCTGTTGGACATATTGTGCCGCGATGGGCGCATAGCTCAAATGCCAGGGCTCGGGGGCGACGCCACCGCGGTCCTGAGCGTAAGGTCGGTAAAATCCTGTATCGTCTTCTTCGAGTTTTTTATCCAGCCATTGATGGAAAGGTGCGAAAGGTCCATCACCGAGCGTTTCCGCCACCGTAAGCTGGACAACGTAATCTTCACTGATGAGAGAGGAATCGTAAACATCAAGATCCGTCCCCCAGTGATGACGCGATGCACCCGGCAAGGCAGACCAGCGCAATATCGCAAATACCAGCTCCCGCTCCGATAAATCGCTGATATCCAACGGTAGACCGCGATCATCCAGCACCGGCCGCTCTCCGCGAACCTTAGCGTTCCATATATGCAGCTGGCGATCAAAACTTCGATAACTGCTCGCTACCCGCAAATCAAAACCGGCTGCATGCGCAGCATCGCGGAGCGCAAGCAGCGGCTTAACCACAGCGCGATGCAATCGACAGTGTAACTGTGGAATATCCGTCAATTTGTGATTTTCGATCCCACACAACGCACGGACATTAATCTTTTCATTCTGCTTTTTGTTCATTCAGGGAGTTTTAATTCATCAATAAAATATTTTCTGCGCCACTTTTTTGAAAAGTCTTCGAAACTCAATCAGGTCTTTCGGCTTAAGAGTTGCGCAATGTTTTTAAGCATGTAATATAACGCGTGGCTATAAATGGAAATTGTTCCCCGGCCATCAAAAAAATAATGATAAATAATAAGTGGAGCGTGTCTTGTATGGCTATCAGTCATAGTGAATTACTCCAGTTGAAAAATCTGGGTATGGCGTCCGTTAATATCCTTCACGCTATCGGAATAAATACCTACGCGGATCTTCGTCGAGTCGGTGCTGTTGAGGCTTATCGCCGCATCAAGGCACGGCACATCAATGTATCCAAAGTGATGCTCTACGCCTTGCAGGGCGCACTTATGGATGTTCATTGGAATGACCTGCCGCCGGAGATGAAAACCCAGCTGGTAGCGGAAGCAGAACAGGAAAGCCTGAGCGAAGCCTGACGCTGCAGTATCCCGACTGTGCAATCACCGTTGCACAGTCAGTAGATTGCGCCGACATTCGTCCTGAACAAGCTACAATGAAGTTTGTTCAACTGACGTTGTTGTGGCCAATCGAGGGATTCATGCATCTACCCAATAAGCAATCAGACACCATTACCGATCTCGCCGTCAAACTGCGAGGCCTGACCGAGATCCTGCTCGCCCCGCTTTCACCGACCGGCGAGCCGGTAAAGGAGGAGAGGTCCACCGACCTGTTCGTCGGTCGCCCTTCCAGGGTACTGCTGTATATCGCTGAGGGCGAGGTGGAATATCGGGTTCACGGCAAGGTCATCACCTACTTTGAGCAAGGCGATCTGATCGGCCTGCCCCGGTCACTGGCTCTGCCGGATGGCCAGTTCACCTGTACCGCGCCCGTGGTTCTGGTTCCTTATGATCGCGATGCGCTGGTTGATCAGGTCAATGGTGATCCACAGCTGCAGAAGCATTGGGCCTACTACCTGCTGTGTCAGTTGAGCTTTTATCAGCAGGCGCTCGCTCAAGAGATTCGAGAGGAGTTTCAGCCGGCTGCCGGCTTCCTGTACTACCGCGCCGGCGAGACCATCATCCAGCAGGGCACCCTTGCGGACAAGGTTTATACCCTCTTGGAAGGCAGCGCCGATGCCGTGTGCGATGACGTAAAAGTCGGTGAAGTCCATGCCGGGGAAATCTTTGGTGCGCTGGCTGTATTCACTCGCCAGCGACGCATTGCCTCGGTCATTGCCACCAGTGACTGCACGGTGCTGGCGGTGCGCAAAGAAGAATTTATCGACCTGATCGATCACCAGCCTCAGATCTGTGTTGGCCTGATCGAAGAAATGGCAGCCAAGATCAACCAGCTCAACAGCCAGCTGCTGGCGCTGACAGAGCGACGTTTTTAAATCGTGAGCACTTGGCGTCGGAATATAACTTCTTGAGGATTATGACTTTTTCATAAAAAATTGCTTGACCACCCAAATGAGAATGGTTATTGTTTTCACAGCTGCTGCACAGATCCTCCTGTGTGACAGTCGTGAAGGCGATCTCCCTGCAAGCTGGTCGCCGGATCTTCTCCTTGGGAGTGTGGAGCCGCCCGGCTCCTGGACTCTCGGCTAACCACGGTTGCTTGGGCCACTCATTGAGTGGCCATTTTTCTTTACCTTTCTTTCCTCTGGCACCCCGTGCCGCACATTGAAATTTCTCCCCGGCGCACGCATATTCGGTCCTGCCGAGCTTGTCTCAGGCCCAGTTAATTCACACAGGAGAACTATTGTGTTACGCATCGGCCTTTTTTTGTTGACTAACATCGCTGTCATCGCGGTGGCCAGCATCACCCTCAGTTTGCTGGGTGTAGGGCGCTATCTGGATCAAACCGGTAGCCTGGACTTGCAGACACTGTTGATCTTCTGCGCCGTTTTCGGTTTTACCGGTTCTTTCATTTCATTGTTCCTGTCCAAATTCATTGCCAAAAAAAGCATGGGTGTACAGCTGATCGAGCGTCCACGGACGCCGGATGAGCAATGGCTGGTGGATACTGTTGCCGAGCTGTCACAGAAGGCGGGAATCAAGACGCCGGAGATCGGCATCTTTCCCGCGCGGGAAGCTAACGCTTTTGCTACGGGTTGGAACCGCAATGCGGCACTGGTAGCCGTCAGCCTGGGCATGCTCCAACGCTTCGAGCGCGACGAAGTGCGGGCTGTGCTTGCCCATGAAGTGGGCCACGTTGCCAATGGCGATATGATTACCCTGACCTTGATTCAGGGAGTGGTTAACACTTTTGTCATGTTCTTTGCGCGGATCATCGGTCACACCGTCGATCGCGCTATCCTTAAAAACGAGCATGGACACGGCATCGGTTTTTACGTCACGACGTTTATTGCCGAAATGGTGTTGGGCATCCTGGCTTCCATGATTGTGATGGCCTTCTCCCGTTATCGTGAATACCGAGCGGATGCTGCCGGTGCGCATCTGGCCGGACGCGGCGCCATGATCCGGGCGCTGCAGCGCCTGCAGGCAGAGGTTCGGGCTGGTGCTGAAAACCCCATGGCCGATGGCCTTAAGGCGTTCGGCATCAGCGGCGGCTTCAAACAGCAGTTTGGTCGCCTCTTTGCCAGCCATCCGCCACTGGAAGAACGTATCGAAGCTCTGAGCCGCCAGGTCTGATACCGGCGGCCTTTCGCCCTATCTCATCACCACTCCGGGAGGACTGCATGAAAATAATGCGCTGGTTACTGCTCACTCTGCTGATCGGAGGCGTGGCAGCTGCCAGCGCCCGGGCCGACTTCGCCACTGATGATGAGCGCAACACCATCCAGGTGTTTGAAAAAGCGCGGCCGAGCGTGGTGTTCGTGACCAATCAGCAGCTGGTTCGCGATCCGCGTTCTCTGAGTCTGCTGGAAGTGCCCCGCGGCAGCGGTACGGGTTTCGTGTGGGATGAGAGCGGTTATATCGTCACCAACTTCCATGTGGTAGACGGGGCGCGCAAGGTCATGATCACCCTGCAGGACCAAAGTACCTGGCCAGCTGAAATTGTAGGCCTGGCCCCAGAGCGGGATCTGGCGGTGCTTAAGATTGAAGCGCCGAGAAAACATCTCACCGCCCTNCCCCTGGGCGANTCCAGCAAACTGTCCGTTGGGCGCAAAGTACTNGCCATCGGCAATCCCTTTGGCCTGGATGCGACCCTGACCACCGGCGTAGTCAGTGCGCTGGGACGCGAGATACAGTCACCCAATCAGCGCACCATTTCCAATGTGATCCAGACCGATGCGGCAATCAACCCCGGCAATTCCGGCGGTCCGCTGCTTAATTCCCGGGGTGAACTGGTAGGCGTCAACACCATGATCTACAGCCCCAGCGGAGCCAGTGCAGGTATCGGTTTTGCCATTCCGGTAAACACCGTAAAAGAAGTGGTACCGCAGCTGATCGCCCACGGTCGCATTGTGCGCCCGGTGATTGGTGTGGCACTGGCGCCGGATCATTGGGCTCACCAGAGCGGCATTCAGGGCGTGCCCATCCTGCGCGTCGAAGCCAATTCCCCGGCAGCCAAAGCCGGGCTGGAAGGCGCTTCCCGGAATGCGTGGGGGCAGATTCAGCTGGGCGACGTCATCGTCGGGATCAATAAGAAGCCGACACCGAATCAGGATCATCTGATGAGCGTGCTGGAGAATCACAAGCCCGGCGACCGGATTAATGTTCAGATCGTTCGCAACGGCAAGATGCTGGAACGCAAATTAACGCTGGCAGCACCGCGCGAATAATGGTGCAGTACCATCGCCTGTGTCATCTTGATGCGCTGCCTGATCCGGGCAGCAAAGGTTTTACGATCAATGGTGACAATGTCTTTGTGGTACGGCAGCGCAACAATATCTATGTCTACCGCAATCGCTGCCCCCATATTGGCATCACCCTTGAATGGGTAGCAGATCAGTTTCTCGACTCCAGCCAATCCATGATTCAGTGCGCCAATCACGGCGCACTCTTTGTTATCGAAACCGGTTTGTGTGTGGCCGGACCTTGCAGCGGGCAGGCACTGATACCCCTGTCCTTTGAGATTGTGGATGGTTACGTGAACTTGATTGTGTAGCTTCGAGTCCTTCCTTCATGAGCCGGACGAACATCTTATTCTTCTGTCAACAACCCGTGCCCGCTGGCATGGCTGATGATTTTCCAAGAGGTTATCCCTATGCAGAATTTTACGTTTCATAACCCCACCCGCATTGTCTTTGGCGAAAACCAGATCAGCCAGCTCGCCAGCCTGGTACCCGCCGATGCGCGGATCTTGTTCACCTACGGCGGCGGTTCCATCAAAAAGAACGGCGTTTACGATCAGGTAATTGCAGCNCTGAAGGACCGGCCACTGTTTGAATTCGGCGGCATTGAGCCNAACCCGCAATATGAGACGTTGATGCGCGCCGCCGCCACCGTTAAAGAAAATCACATCGACTTNCTGCTCGCCGTCGGTGGCGGCAGCGTGATCGACGGTACCAAGTTTATTGCNGCCGCCGTCAACTTTGATGGTGAACCCTGGGACATCCTTGCCAAGCATGCGCCGATTAAATCAGCCCTGCCTCTGGGGTGCGTCCTGACNCTGCCAGCAACCGGCACCGAGAGTAACGGCAACTCCGTCGTCACCCGCGCCAGTACCAAAGAAAAGCTGAGCTTTGGCAGCCCATTGGTTTATCCACAGTTCGCCATCCTCGACCCTACTACCACGTACAGCCTGCCGCCTCGCCAGATGGCCAACGGTGTTGTGGACGCGTTTGTGCACATCATGGAGCAATACCTGACCTTCCCGGTGGATGCGAAAGTGCAGGATCGCTTTGCTGAAGGTCTATTGCTGACACTGATTGAAGAAGGGCCTCGTTCACTGCAGGAACCAACCAATTACGCTGTCCGCGCCAATGTCATGTGGGCAGCCACCATGGCTTTGAATGGCTTAATCGGTGTTGGCGTACCTCAGGACTGGGCGACACATATGATCGGCCATGAGATCACGGCGCTGCACGGTCTTGATCACGCGCAGACGCTGGCCATTGTTCTGCCGGCTGTCATGCAGCACCAGCGCCAGCAAAAACGCGGCAAGTTACTGCAGTACGGCCGCCGGATCTGGAACCTGCAACACAGCGATGAAGATCAGTTGATTGATGCAGCCATTGAGGCAACGCG
>Ga0065721_10050410_pt1 | contig 20480 bp, 16 predicted proteins | sample Mesricmetagenome_FD_59108 | JGI IMG/M metagenome (GOLD analysis project Ga0065721, IMG submission 59108) | Mesophilic microbial community from rice straw/compost enrichment Sample: eDNA_1 v2 (version 2) | ecosystem: Engineered > Solid waste > Grass > Composting > Bioreactor | place: USA: Davis... | reverse complement strand
AAATACCGCCAGCGGATGCCAGCCGTGGACTTGGATCAGCGTCGCGCACAACACACTGCTGAAGGCGAGCACGGAACCGACGCTCAAATCGATACCGCCGGAGAGAATCACAAAGGTCATGCCCAGAGCGATAATCGCGAGAAATGCGTTATCGGTGAACAGGTTCAGAATCACCCGCGGACTGGCAAAACCGGCGAATTGCACCGCGCCGGCAATAAACAGCAGGACAAATAAAATTCCAGTGACGGTGACGGGAAGAGTGCGACGGTTCACGCCTTGTTCCCCCGTGCAAACGCGAGGCCGCGCAACTGCTGCCGCAATGCGGGAGATTGCAGCAGCAACACGATCAGAATGACCACAGATTTAATCAGCAAATTATATTTCGGCTCCATGCCGCTCATGATGATGGTGGTGCTCATGGCCTGAATGATGAGAACGCCGATCATGGTCAGGGGCAGAGAAAAACGCCCACCGGCGAGCGATGCGCCGCCGAGTACCACGGCGAGAATTGCGTCCAGCTCCAACCACAAACCGGCGTTGTTGGCGTCCGCGCCCTGAATATCCGCGGTGATCACCATGCCGGCAAAGGCAGCGCAAATGCCGGAGACGCAGTACACGAAAAATTTAATCACCCGCACGTTCAACCCGAGGTAGTGACTCGCGCGCGGGTTGCTGCCGCAGGCTTCGATAAACAGCCCCAAAGCGGTAAAACGCATGGCGAGCTGCACCAGCAGAAACACCAGCAGAGCAAGCACCACGGGGGAGGGCAGTCCGAAGATTGAGCCGACACCTATAGCGGCGAAACTCTGGTTTTGAAAGGTGACGATCTGGCCGCTGTTGATCAGCTGCGCAATGCCCCGTCCTGCCACCATCAACACCAGGGTGGCCACAATTGGCTGAATTCCAAAAATGCTCACCAGACTGCCATTCACCATGCCCGCCGCGAGTCCCACCAGCAGCCCGGCGGCAATCACCAGGAACATGGCGTCGAAGGAGCTGTTGAGCAGGTTGGCGCACACCGCGCCAGTGATGGCGACCACCGCGCCGACGCTGAGGTCGATGCCGCCAGTGGCGATCACCAAGCTCATGCCGATGGCCAGCAGAGCGCAGGGCGCGCTGCGGTTAAGCACGTCGATGAGGCTGCCGTAGAAGCGCCCGTCTTTAAATTGCAGGTGAAAAAACTCCGGGCTCACCACCAGGTTGGCGAGCAGGATCAGCGCCAGCGCCAGCAGAGGGAGAAACAGCCGGTGCTGCATCAGGTTGGTCATTTGCATAGGATCAATCGGGTTCCGCAATCGCCGCGAGAACGGCATTTTCTGAGATGTCTTCGCCCGCGATGGTGGTGCTCAGCCGCTTGTCCCGCATCACCAGAATTTTATTGCTGAAGGCCACCAGCTCTTCGATCTCCGAGGAGGCGACGATCAGAGTCATACCCTCGGCGCAGAGTTTGCGGATGAGCTGGAGAATTTCCGCGTGCGCGCCAATGTCGATGCCGCGGGTGGGTTCATCGAGGATAAGGATCTGCGGGTTGGTCATCAGCCAGCGGGCGAGAATCACTTTCTGCTGATTGCCACCGCTCAATTCGCCGATGGGTTTTTCCGGGTCGGAGCAGACGATTTTCAACCGCGCCGTTGCCTCTGCAACCAGCTTGTCCTGCTCGCTGCGGCGCAGCGGCCGCCACCAGCCGCGCTGGGCCTGGCGGGCGATGATCATGTTTTCGCGCACGCTCAGCGGGTGGACTATACCGTCGGTTTTGCGGTCCTCCGGACAGAGGGCAAAACCCTGGGCAATGGCATGAGCGGGGGATTTGGGTTGGTAGGGCTGGCCGCCGAGGCGAATTTCGCCCTGGGAGATGGAGTCCAGACCAAAGAGCGCGGCGCAGACTTCGCTGCGCCCGGAGCCGAGCAAACCGGCGAGGCCAATGGCGTCGCCGCGCTGGGCGCTGAAATTGATATTGCGGATGCCGTTGCTGGAGGACAGCTCACGCAGTTGCAGGGCGGCGGTCTCGTCGCTGTCGGAATGCGCCGGCTGCCGGGTGGCTTCCATCGCCTGCAATTCTTTGCCGAGCATATGGGAAATCAATGCTTCCCGCGGCAGTTCCGCGGTGACGAAGGTGCCGACTTTTTCACCGTTGCGCATCACCGTGAGGCGGTCGGTCAGGTCGTACACCTGATCGAGAAAGTGGGTGACCAGCATGATGGCGGTGCCCTGGTCGCGCAGGGTGCGCAGGATCTGGAACAGCAGTTCCACTTCTCGCGCATCCAGACTCGCAGTGGGCTCGTCGAGAATCACCACCTTCGCCGAGCAATCGACGGCGCGCGCGATGGCTACCAGCTGTTGCACCGCGATGGAGTAGGACGACAGCAGCTCGTTGACATCGATATCGAGATTGAAACGCCGCAGGAGGGCGGTGGCGTCGCGCTGGAGTTTTCTCCACTGGATGCAGCCGAAACGGCGGGGCTCGCGGCCGAGATACAGATTGTGCGCGACGCTCAGATTGGGCAGCAGGTTGACTTCCTGATACACGGTGCTGATGCCGTGCTTCTGTGCATCCATAGGATTTTGCGGCTGGATGGCAGTGCCGGCGAGTTCGATGCGGCCGCCATCCGGCGCGTAAACGCCGGTGATGACTTTAATGAGCGTGGACTTGCCCGCGCCATTTTCGCCGAGCAGTGCGTGAATCTCGCCGGCGCGCAGCTCCAGGTCGACCCCGTTGACTGCGACTACCCCTTTGAAACGCTTGCAGATACCCGTTAGTTGTAAAACAGCATGTTGCGCTGACATGGACGCGCTACTGTTTTCGCTTAGCGTATTCTTCGGCGGCCGTTGCCTGAGTGAATACCTCACCGTTGATGGTGATCAGCTTGGGAATATCCGTTTTTCCTTGCAGATAGGCTTCGATGGCATCGAAAGCGGGGCCGCCCATATGGGGGCTCAGCTCGACGGTGGCGTTGGTGTCGCCGTCGGCCATGGCTTTGAAAATATCGGTGACCGCGTCCACGGAGACGATCAGGATGTCGTCGCCTGGATCAAGACCGGCTTCTTTGATCGCGAGAGCGGCGCCAATGGCCATCTCATCGTTGTGGGCCCACACAGCGCAGATGTTTTTGCCACCCTGTTCGGCTTTGATAAAGGCTTCCATCACTTCCTTGCCTTTGCTGCGGGTGAACTCGGCGGTCTGGGTGCGGATGATGCGGGCATTTTCGTAATCGGCGATCACTTCCTTGAAGCCGGCCATGCGATCGATGGCGGCGGTGGCTCCGACGGTGCCTTGCAGTTCCACGATATTGCAGGTGCCGTTGGTGGCTTCCATCAGCCAGCGCGCGGCTTTGCGGCCCTCTTCAACAAAGTCCGACGCGACCCGGGCGAGATAGAGAGAGTCGTCGTCCAGAGCCATATTGCGGTCGACGATCACTACGGGAATGCCAGCGCGTTTGGCCTCCGTAAGGACGGGTTTCCAACCGGTTTCCACCACTGGCGCAACGACGATTGCGTCCACGCCCTGGGCGATAAAACTGCGGATGGCCTTGATCTGGTTTTCCTGCTTTTGCTGGGCGTCGGAGAATTTCAGGTCGATGCCGCGGCGCGCCGCTTCCGCTTTTACGGATTCGGAAAACGAGGTGCGCCAGCTGCTTTCAGAGCCCACCTGGGAAAAGCCGATGACCAGCGCTTTGTTTTTGGTCTCGCCGGCGGATTGTTTTTCTGTCGATTCACCACAGCCCAGCAGGGCGAGGGGCAGGAGCAGGCACAATAGAAATCTCATAGTCGGTCCCATAGTCGTTATTTTTGGGTGCCGCATCCTGCGGATGCGGCTGCAATCCGGCGAACTTACTGCAGCGGTTCGGAGCTGCGCACACCATTGATCAAGCGAGGAATCCCCAGCGGATTCTCGTTGCGCAACGCCGGTGGCAAGAGTGCTTCGGGGTAGTTCTGATAACACACCGGGCGCAGGAAGCGCAGGATGGCGTTGGTTCCCACCGAGGTAAAACGGCGGTCGGACGTGGCGGGGAAGGGGCCGCCGTGAACCATCGAGTGACACACTTCGACACCCGTTGGAAAACCGTTGACCACCACTCGGCCGGCGACTTCTGCCAGTTGGTCGAGCAGTTCGCTGTATTCGGCCAGTTCCGCAGTGATGCACTGTACGGTCGCGGTGAGCTGGCCGGGCAGGCGGCGGGCGACTTTCACCATCTCGTCGCGGTCGCGGCATTTGACGATCACCGACGCGGGGCCGAAGGTTTCTTCCATCAGCTCTGGGTGTTCGAGGATTTGCTGCGCCGTGGTAGCAAACAGGGTCACCTGGGAATAAAAGCCGTCCACATCCGGCAGAGCCTTGCCCTGCGCCACCACCTCGAGACTGCCGCCGCCGGCGCGGCCGGACATGGCGCGCTGGAAGGTCTGACAGATGCGGTCGTTGAGCATGACCGTGGATGGGATTTCCTCCACCAGTTTTTTCGCTGTGGCGATAAATGCCTGCAACGGCTCGCCGTCCACCGCGATCACCAAACCGGGTTTTACACAGAACTGGCCGGAGCCGAGAGTAAAGGAGCCGACAAAGCCCTGGGCGATGCTGGCGCCGTTTTGCTTGAGCGCTTCGGGGAGCAGGAACACCGGGTTGCTGCTGCCCATTTCGGCGAAGACGGGAATCGGGTCCGGGCGCTCGTTGGCCAGTGCCATCAGCGCAGTGCCGCCCGCGAAGGAGCCGGTGAAGCCCACCGCGCGCACCGCCGGGGCTTTCACCAGCTGGGCGCCGACGTTGTGGCCGTCGTCGATCAGGAAAGAAAACACGCCGCGGGGCAGATCGGCCTGGTTTACCGCTTTGGCAATCGCCTGAGCGACCAATTCGCTGGTGCCAGGGTGTGAGGGGTGACCCTTGACGATCACGGGGCAGCCGGCCGCTAGTGCGGAGGCAGTGTCGCCACCGGCGACGGAGAACGCCATAGGGAAGTTGCTCGCGCCGAACACCACCACCGACCCTATGGGCTGGTTGACGTGGCGCAGGTCCGGGCGCGGGATCGGCTGGCGCTCGGGTAGAGCGGTGTCGATACGCGCATCCAGATGGGCGCCGGTTTCGATGTAGTCGGCGAACATGCGCAGCTGATTGCAGGTGCGACCGCGCTCCATTTCCGCGCGTCCTCTGGGATAGCCGGTCTCTGCGGAAAGGCGCTCCAACAGCTCATCGCCCAGGGCCATGATCTGCTCAGCGCAGTTGCGCAGAAACGCCGCGCGGGCGCTCAGGGAGGTGTGGCGAAACTTTTTGCTGGCGGCCTCCGCCATGCGCACTGCCGCTTCCACCTGCCGGTTGGATGCGGAGGAAATAGCGGGCTCCAGTTTCTGCCCGGTTTGCGGGTTTACCCCGTGGAAGCTCCCGGCTTCCCCTTGGGTCCATTCACCGCCGATCAATTGTTTCCCGGTAATCGTCATGCTCGCCTCGATTCGGTTATATCCAGCCGCCGTCAACTATGAAGTTTTGCGCGGTGCACATTTTGCTGTCGTCGGATGCCAGAAATAGCGCCATAGCGCTTATGTCGTCCGGCATCAGCGGGGTTTTCAGGCATTGGCTGCGCTGTATGTCTTTGAGCGTGTCTTCGTTAACCCAGTCGCGCAGTTGCCGCTCGGTCATCACCCACCCCGGAATCAGAGTGTTGATGCGGATGTTGTCCTGGCCTAAATCCCGGGCCAGACCGCGGGTCATACCTTCCAGCGCCGCCTTGGCCGTGGTGTAGCCGGTCATGTTGCCCTGGCACTCGTACCAGCTCATGGAGCCGAAATTGACAATGGAGCCGCCGCCCGCCGCCTTCATGCCCGGATACACCGCCTGAATGGCGAAAAAGGCATGGCGCAGATTGACGTTGATGCGGCTGTTCCAATAGTCCTCGTCGATGGTGCGGAAATCGTGGCGGGTGTCGCTGGCCGCATTATTGAGCAGCACGGTCACCGGCCCGAGTTGTGCCTCGACGATCTTCAACACATTTTGCAGATCCGCCGTGCGGGTGATATCGCACTGGAAAAAATGTGGTTTGGTCGCGCCGGGAATTTCGCCGATTTTGCGCACCAGCTGCTCAGCTTCCGCAGCCAATATGTCGACGAATGCGACCCGCGCGCCCTGCTGGCAAAACGCCTCTACCAGTGCGGCGCCGATACCTGTGGCACCACCGCTGATAAAGACCACTTTATTTTTCAGGCTCGGATACTGATTGCTGAGTGCCATGGCAGATATATCCATCAATGGGAGTGGGCCGGCACATCGGCGCCGCGGCAGCCGACCAGGAAGTCGAAATCACAACCTTCATCGGCCTGCAGCACGTGTTTGCGGTAAAGCTCGAGATAACCACCGGTTTTGATAAACGGCTGCCGTTTTTTCAATTCTTCGATGCGCGATGCAATTTCCTCGTCGCTCACTTCCAGATGCAATATGCCTTTTTCCGCATCCAGGGAAATCATGTCGCCATCCTGCACGGCGGCAAGGGGACCAAATTCCATCGCTTCCGGAGCCACATGCAGCACCACCGTGCCGAACGCGGTGCCGCTCATGCGCGCATCGGAAATACGCACCATATCCTTGACACCTTTTTTCAGAAGTTTTGCCGGCAGGCTCATATTGCCCACCTCGGCCATACCCGGATATCCCTTGGGTCCGCAATTTTTCATCACCATGATGCAGGTTACGTCGATATCCAAAGACTCATCATCGATGCGGGCTTTGTAGTCGTCGAAATTATTAAATACCACGGCGCGGCCGCGGTGTTTCATCAATTGTGGCGTAGCGGCGGAAGGCTTCAACACGGCGCCGCGCGGGGCGAGGTTGCCGCGCAAAATACAAATGCCGCCATTTTTAACCAGCGGATTTTCTACCGTGCGAATGACGTCGTCGTTATAGCAGGGCGCGTTTTCGACGTTTTCCCAAATGCTGCGACCGTTTGCTGTCAGCGCATCTTTTTCCAATAAATTTTGTTCGCCCAAACGGCGTAACACCGCCGGCAATCCGCCCGAGTAATAAAATTCTTCCATCAAATATTTGCCGGACGGCAAAAGATTGACGAGTGTCGGAACGTTTTTGCCGTAGGTCTGCCAATCGTCAAGATTCAGACTTACCCCAATGCGCTGCGCAATGGCTTTCAAATGAATAACCGCATTGGTGGAACCGCCGATGGCGGCGTTGGTGCGAATCGCATTGATAAATGCTTCGCGAGTGAGAATTTTGCTCAAACGCAAATCTTCTTCCACCATGTCAACAATGCGCATACCGGAGAGATGCGCCAGCACATAACGGCGGGAATCCACTGCGGGAATCGCGGCGTTGTGGGGCAGAGAAGTGCCCAGGGATTCCGCCATACAGGCCATGGTGGAGGCCGTGCCCATGGTGTTGCAGCTGCCGGCGGAGCGGGACATGCTGCTTTCGGCGCTGAGAAATTCGTCCAGTGAAACTTCGCCGGTTTTCAATTTTTCGTGCATTTGCCAGACCAGCGTACCGGATCCGACATCTTTTCCATGATGTTTACCGTTGAGCATAGGCCCGCCGGAGACTACTATGGCCGGGACATCACAGCTAGCGGCGCCCATCAGCAACGCCGGCGTGGTTTTGTCGCACCCGACCAGCAGTACCACGCCGTCTATCGGGTTGCCGCGAATGGCTTCTTCCACATCCATGGACGCCAGATTGCGCGTCAGCATGGCGGTGGGGCGAAGATTGGATTCGCCATTGGAAAAAACCGGAAATTCCACCGGCAGTCCGCCGGCTTCGTAGACGCCTTGTTTGACGCGCTCGGCAATTTCGCGCAAATGAGCATTACATGGAGTCAGCTCGGACCAGGTGTTGCAAATGCCGATTACCGGCTTGCCGCCGAATTGATGCTCAGGAATTCCTTGGTTTTTCATCCAGCTTCGGTACATGAAGCCATTTTTATCGTTGGTCCCAAACCACTGGGCCGACCTTAAACTGCGTTTGGATTTGCTCATGAAAAAAGGATCTTTTGTTGGGTGCGCCTGGCCGAAAGTAGCTTCGGGTAGTTTTTGTTTGTAATCATCATATGATATAGTCCGCCAACCTTCGAGATCAAGCCGTCACATTTATGCAGATTAGACAATTTCAGCCAAAAAACTTAAATGCTCAAACTGTTGAGCGTATAGGGCGTCGGATCGTTCAAGGGCATTATAAGCAGGGGCAGCAACTGCCAATTGAACCGGAGCTGTGCGCCGAATTTGGCGTGAGCCGCCCTATAGTGCGGGAGGCGACCAAAATTCTGATTGCCAAAGGTCTGCTGAATTCCAAACCGAAGGTCGGCACCATAGTGCAGAGTAAAGATCGTTGGAATTTATTGGATCCCGATGTGCTGAATTGGGTGACGCAGACGCTGCCCGCCCACGAATTTCTCGATATGTTGTTTGAAGCGCGTCTCGCCATTGAGCCGAGCGCCGCTGCATTAGCCGCGGAAAAAGCGACGGACGAAGATATTGACCGTATAGCGGCGGCCTATCGCGATATGGCGACGGCTCCCTCAATTGCCGATTCAATTGAACCGGATGTGCGCTTTCACCAGGCGATATTGGATGCGACGCATAATGATGTAATTCGTTATATCGGCCACACCCTCCACAATGCACTGGCCATTTCCATCAGCCTCACTTCCTGGGGTGAAGAAATTCACGCGATTTCTCTGCCGCGGCACGAAGCTGTTTATCGGGCCATCGCAGCGAAAAATTCTGCCAAGGCGGAAAAGGCAGTACGCACCTTGTTGATGGATTCGCGCCGGGATTTCGATAAAAAGTTTTCACGTTAATGAAAAAAAATATTCTGCAGTACAGCGGTCCCAGCGGCGAGCTGTGCGTCGGCCTTGTACACGACGCTGAACAAATTGAAGCGCTGACTTGGCAAGGCGGGGTTTATACTCTGGCGCAAGAAGCTATTGCCCGCGGTTGCGGTTTGGCCGTTCTGGCAGAGGAATTCCGCAGCGGTAATTTTCTGAGCTATGACGACTTGGAAAAAAGCGGCCGTCTGCTTCCACCCATCACCCATCCTGATCCCGCCCATATGCTTGTTGCCGGCACCGGCTTGACCCATTTGGGCAGCGCCGATACCCGCGCCAGTATGCACGCCAAACTCGCCGCCGCAGATGACGCGCAAATGACTGATTCCATGCGCATGTTTCGCATGGGGCTTGAAGGCGGCAAACCCGCAGCGGGCAGCGTCGGCGTGCAGCCGGAGTGGTTTTACAAAGGCGACGGCAGCATAGTGGTGCCTCCCGGCGGCGAAGTGGAATCCCCGGAATTTGCTCTGGACCTCGGTGACGAGGTGGAAGTGGTAGGAATTTATATTATCGCCAACGACGGCACGCCGTTCCGCTTGGGTTTCGCCATAGGCAACGAATTTTCTGATCACAAAACCGAAAAAATTAATTATCTCTACCTGGCGCACAGCAAACTGCGCCCCTGTTCCATCGGCCCGGAATTAGCTTTGGGCGAATTGCCGGCTAATATCAACGGCACGTCCAAAATTCTTCGCGATAATCACGTCATCTGGCAGAAAAATTTTGTTAGTGGCGAAGATAATATGACGCACACCATCGCCAATCTGGAGTATCACCATTTTAAATACAACGCATTTTTGCGTCCCGGGGATGTGCATATCCACTTTTTCGGCACCAGCACGTTGAGTTTTGCCGACGCTGTCGAAGCGAGTGAAGGTGATGTGTTTGTCGTGGAAAGCCCCTGGTTTGGCCGGCCATTGCGCAACACCTATCGCAAAATAACTTCGAACTTTGCCCGGACCGGCAAAATCGCCGCGCTTTAATTTCCGTCTACACTTTATCGAATAAAAAAATAACTAGCGGCTGTTCATGACGCGCGAGTGCGGTTATGGACGGCCTCGAATTTTCCCACCAACAACATGAGGCGATTATGTTCGGTCCCATCATCAAGTCAGTTGGTCGTGCCGTTATTATTGGTTCGGCGGTCTGTTCAGCCTGGGTATTTGCCGAGGTGTCAGTCACGATCCAAACGGAAAAGCCCGGTGCCACTATCAATAAAAATATTTACGGCCAGTTTGCCGAGCACCTCGGCCGAGGTATTTACGAAGGAATTTGGGTTGGCCCCAATTCAAAAATTCCCAACACCCGCGGATTTCGCAACGATGTGATCGCCGCGCTCAAAGAGCTGAAGGTGCCGCTGATCCGCTGGCCCGGTGGCTGCTTTGCCGATGAATATCACTGGCGCAATGGTATAGGCCCGCGCAAAGACCGGCCGGTCACGGTCAATGCCTCCTGGGGCAATGTGACCGATGATAATTCCTTCGGCACCCATGAATTTTTTGAACTGGCGGAAATGCTCGGTTCAGACGTTTATATCAACGGCAATGTCGGCACCGGCACGCCGCAGGAAATGGCGGAATGGCTGGAATATATGACGTCTCCCAGCCAGTCCACACTGGCGAATCTGCGCCGCAAAAATGGCCGCAAAGAACCCTGGAAAGTGCACTTTTTTGCCATCGGCAATGAAACCTGGGGTTGCGGCGGCAATATGACGCCGGAGTATTACTCTCACCTTTACAAACACTACGCGACCTTTCTGAAAACTCCCGAGGACAATCGTCCTGAGCTGATTGCCAGCGGTGGCCACCAGCACCTTACAGAGTGGACCGAAACGCTGATGAAAAATGTGCAGCCAAACTGGAGTTTGCGCATGGATGCCATCGCGCATCATTACTACACCTTGCCGCGCGGTGATTGGACGGTTAAAGGCAAAGCGACCGGTTTCCCTGAAGAGGAATGGATGTCGACTTTTGTTAATACGCTCAAAATCGAGGATTTCATCAAGAGCAATACCGCGATCATGGATCAGCATGATCCCGAGAAAAAAGTTGGCTTTTTTGTCGACGAGTGGGGCACTTGGTACGATACGGAAGAGGGCGATAACCCGGCATTTTTGTATCAGCAAAATACTCTGCGCGATGCGCTGCTGGCGGGTCTGAATTTCAATATTTTCCACAAATACGCAGAGCGTGTGCGCATGACCAATATTGCGCAAATGGTTAATGTGTTGCAGGCGATGATTTTGACAGACAAGGACAAAATGCTGCTGACGCCGACTTATCACGCGTTCCGCATGTATGTGCCCTTCCAGCAGGCCACCCATTTGCCCGCGGTTATTGCTGACAATTCCAAATACGAGCTTGGCGAGGCCGCTATTTCACAAGTCAGTGTATCTGCCGCAAAAACTGTGGACGGCCGCATCATGCTCGCGCTGGTCAATGTGCACCCGAGCAAGTCGGTGGACGTTGCGGTAAATGGTCAGTGGAAGCAGGCAGAGGGTCAGATTTTGACTGCGGATAAAATGGATTCCCACAACACCTTTAGCAACAAAAATGCAGTTGCACCGAAACCGTTTACAGCGAGCCAAAACAATGGCCGTTTGGCGGTGGCGTTGCCGGCAAAATCCATGGTGGTTTTGGAACTGAAATAAGCTTAGTTTTTGGGTCGAGGGATTGACCCTTCACTTCTCTTTTCCGCCTTTAAAAAGCTTTCCTCCTCCGCAAAAAATCCGCACTTAGTGCGCCCTTTCACGAAATTGATGTGATGCCGGATTGGTTCGCACCAAATGACTCTTTCGATTTTGCCCCATTAGTTATATCATCATATGAACATACTTTCATGGTGTCGTGAAATGAACCATGGGCAGGGAAGGCCGACGCTGTAACCATATGCATCGCAATCGATTAAAGACGTCGCGGGGCAAATAAATAAGGCGATAAGCCAAACAAATGTCACAGATGGGAATTGCGGTAGGAAACCGGTTTCATTTTGTCGTTCAGGTTTTTTCAATTGGTGCGCTGTAACCTTATGAGGGCCATGTTATAGGGGGCCTGTTTCCCTATAACAGTTGTTGGCCCTCGCTTTTTTTGCGCCGAATCTTCTGTCGTGACTGACCTTGCCTTGCTGTTGTCGGATTCTTGTTGAGGCTTTGCAATGAGGGGAAGTCTGCCTCGATGATCAGTGTTTAACGTGTTTTGTACATTTTGCGGTCGCATGCAAGTGTGTTGTGCAGATGTAAATCATCGTTAAAAGCAAAAAAATCAGGGGGCAATATGTCAGCGAAAAATAGATTGGAATGCGCGCGCGGTATACGCGTACTTATGCTCGCCACGGTATCCATTGTGATGGTGGCCTGCGGTGGCCAGAATCAAAATCCGAGCTCATCGAGTTCTTCATCCAGCAGCAGTTCATCGTCCAGCTCATCCTCGTCTTCCAGTTCATCATCGTCGTCTTCTTCGTCCAGTTCTTCATCCAGTTCCTCGAGCTCGTCCAGCTCATCATCCAGCGGCGCCATCTGCCAAAACCCGCGCCCTGCGGCCACGCGTGTCAACTGGTCGAATCGCGGAGCGCCGTTGAGCGGTGCGGCGGGCAATGTGATTGTCGAGCACGAACAGCAGAGTTTGTCGCGCCACACGGTTTACCGTCCGGAAACACTGCCGGCGGGCAAATTGCCCATTGTCTCCTGGGGCAACGGCGGCTGTGGTGCTAACGGGTTGAGCTCTGCGGAATTCCTCGCGGAAATCGCTTCTCACGGTTATCTGGTGATTGCCAACGGCGCGCCTAATGGCGGCGGCAGCGATCCGGATAACGGCTCAACGCACATTACCGCTATCGATTGGGCGACGGATGAAAGCGCCGATCCCTGCAGCCAATACTACAGTCGTGTGGATACTGAAAATGTCGCAGTCATGGGTTATTCCTGCGGCGGTCTGATGGCGTTGAACGCTGCCGGTGATCCGCGCCTCTCCACGGTGGTGGCGATGAACAGCGGCTTGCTGAATCCGAGTCAGGACGTTTACGCACGTATGCATACACCGGTGGCCTACTTTAATGGCGGTTCCTCCGATATCGCGTATCCCAATGGCCAGCGCGATTATCAGTCCATCAACCATGTGCCGGTTTACCACGCAAATTTGCCGGTGGGTCACGGCGGTACCTACGGCGATGACAACGGCGGAGAATTTGCGCGTGTCGGCGTTGCTTGGCTCAACTGGCATTTGAAAGGCGACGAGGGCGCGACAGGCAAAGGCATGTTCTTGGGTAATTCCTGCGGCATTTGCCGGACCAATTGGGTAATTGAACATAAGAACTTTTAATTCTGATCCCTCTGCGACAAAAGCCCCGCTTTTGTCGCTATTTCTTATCTCCATCAGCCCGTCGGATTTTCCAATCCGATGGGCATTGTCTTTTTTATCTGCTTCACAGCGCATTTGATTTGTCCAATGCGTATCAACCCTGCAAGTCGGAAAATATCTATGAATAAACTCTTGCTCCTGAAATCCGCGCGTTCGCGTCCGGCTCGATCCTGGCGCCGCTGGTTGGCGGCCGTGTTGCTGGCGACATCCGCCCAGGCGGATACGGATAAAAAACCATTGCCTTATCAGGACCTGTCACTGAGTTTCCAAGAGCGCGCTAAAGATCTGGTCGGCCGCATGACGCTGGACGAAAAAATCCCGCAGCTGATTAACGACGCGCCGGCGATTCCGCGCCTTGGCGTGCGCGAATACAACTGGTGGAATGAGGGTTTGCATGGCGTTGCGGCTCTGGGTGACGCAACCGTATTTCCTCAGGCGATCGGCATGGCCGCCGCCTGGGACGAGCCGTTGATGCATCAGGTCGCCGAGGTGATCAGCACCGAGTTTCGCGCCAAACACTATGCCAAGCAGCACCGCTTTGGCGGTTCCGATTGGTTTGGCGGCCTGACGGTGTGGTCGCCCAATATCAATATCTTTCGTGATCCTCGCTGGGGCCGCGGCCAGGAAACCTACGGTGAAGATCCATATCTCACCGCGCGCCTGGGCGTGGCTTTTGTCAAAGGTCTGCAGGGCGATGATCCGCGCTATCTGAAAACCGTGGCCACGCCGAAACACTACGCCGTGCACAGCGGCCCGGAGGCGAGTCGCCACCGCGACGATTACCACCCGAGTCCGAAAGATCTGGAAGAAACCTATCTGCCGGCCTTCCGCGCCACGGTGATCGAGGGCAAAGCCGAGTCGATCATGTGCGCCTACAACGCGGTCAGCGGTGTGCCCGCCTGTGCGAGCAAACACTTGATGGAAGACGTGCTGCGCAAGGAGTGGGGCTTCAATGGCTTTGTGGTATCCGACTGCGGCGCGGTTTATGACATCTACCACGGCACCAACCACGGTTATACCGAGACGCCGGAGGCGGGTATCAAAGCCGCATTTGAAGGCGGTATGGATCTGATCTGTGGCGAGGCCAATGAGGCCGATCATATTCGCAGCGCGCTGCAAAAAGGCCTGATCACAGAAGCGCAAATCGATGCGTCGCTGGTGCGTCTGTTCAGCGCGCGTATGCGCCTCGGCCAATTTGATCCGCGGCCCACGGTATTTCCGGATATCACGCCGAGTCACAATGACACCGATGAAAACCGCGCGCTGGCGCGCACCATGGCGGAAAAGTCGCTGGTGCTGCTGAAAAACAAAGACGGTTTTTTGCCGTTTAAATCCTCCGTGCGCACCATCGCCGTGGTCGGTCCCAACGCCGACAGCATCGACGCCTTGGTGGGCAACTACAACGGTTCGCCGTCGCAGCCGGTGACCGTGCTCACCGGTCTGAAGGCGCGCTTTGGCGAGGCCAATATCCGCTACGCCGCCGGCTCTGCCTTGCTCGCGCCGGTGCAACAGCCGGTGCCGGACGAGGTGCTGTGCCTCGATGCCAAATGCCGCAAATCCGGTCTGAACGCGGAATATTTCCGCGATAAAAATTTCGATAAAAAACCGCAGAAAAAACGCGTGGACAACAACGCCCGGGTGAGTTGGAAAGACCGGGTGGCGAGCGGCGCCGTGCGCTGGAACGGTTATCTCAAAGCGCCGGAAACCGGCACCTACTCCATGCGCTACCTCGCCGACGGCGGCTATCGCATCTGGGTGAACGATGAGTTGATTCTCGACGCCTGGAACGTGGACTGGCGCCCGGTCATCGCCAGCGGCGCCGTCGATCTGGAAGCGGGAAAAATCTATCGTCTGAAAATCGAAGCCTTCCAGCGCGGCGAACAGGGCGATGAAAAACTGGTGTGGAGCCTGCCGTCAGATCCCGGTGCGGCTGCGGCACTCGCGGCGGCGCAGGCGGCTGACGCAGTGGTATTTGTCGGCGGCCTGACCGCGCAAGTGGAAGGTGAGGAAATGCCGGTGCCGCTGCCGGGATTCACCGGCGGCGACCGCACCGATTTGTCGCTGCCGCGCATCCAGCGCGAGCTGCTGCAAAAACTCTACGCCACCGGCAAACCCGTGGTGGTGGTGCTAATGAATGGCAGCGCTCTGGCGGTCAATGAGGAAGATATTGCCGCCACCGCGTTGGTGGAAGCCTGGTATCCGGGCGGGCAGGGCGGTGAGGCGGTCGCCGGCATGCTGGCCGGGGATTTCAGCCCGGCCGGGCGCCTGCCGGTGACCTTTTACCGCTCCCTCGAGCAGCTGCCGGATTTTGGTGACTACTCCATGTCGAATCGCACTTACCGCTATCACACCGGTGAAGTGCTGTATCCCTTTGGTTACGGCCTTTCCTACAGTGAATTCCGCTACGGCGAGGTGAAGATTTCGCCCAAAGAGTGGCGCGGCAAAGGCGCGGTCTCTGTCACGGTGGATGTCACCAATAGCGGCGCGCTGGACGCGGACGAAGTGGTGCAGCTCTACCTCGCCCGCCCGGACGTACAAGGCTCACCGATTCGCACCCTGGCCGGTTTTCAGCGCATTGCGATTCCTAAAGGCCAAACCCGCAAAGTTACCTTCCAATTGGACGACCGGCTGTTGAGCACAGTGGATGATGAAGGAAATCGCAGTGTGGTGCCGGGCACGGTTGCTCTGTGGGTGGGGGGCGGTCAGCCCGCACAGCGCCAGGGTTTGCAGCCAGCAGCCGGGCGCGAAGCTAGTTTTCTGATCAAAGCAGCGCGTGCGCTTTGACCTTTGCTGTTTAAATAAACCGCCGGGTTGGCTTGCCCGGCGGTTCTGTTAATTAACTCCTCTGCAAGCCGCTGATTGCCTCGAATTAAAAATCCAGAGTGTGGCGCTGGTTGTCAATGAAGTGTTAGACGCTTCTCAATTTGTAATATTATCTTATGAAATAATTGCCGGGTCGATGATCGATCCGCCGGTTTTATGCCCCCTGTAACCGATTACTCCTCAGCCGGGTCCATCATCGCAAGGCTTTTAATTTTGATAACAAACACCGCCAATTTTCCGCCTTTTCCGGCCTTGGATGATAACTATGAATACTGCATCTCAGATCAAGGACCTGCGCCATCGATTTAGCTGTTTTGCGCAGATCGTAAAATTCAGCACCTTATCGCTTTTGATAGCCGGAGCCATGTCCGGCTGTGGTGGCGGAGGTGAGACCACTTCTTCTTCAAGCTCAAGTTCCAGCAGCTCGTCTTCGTCGTCGAGCAATTCCAGCAGTTCTTCCAGTTCGAGCAGTAGCTCATCGAGTTCCAGCAGCTCGTCCAGCTCCAGTAGCTCATCGAGTTCTTCGTCATCGAGCTCCGGCTCTATTCCTGCCGGTTCCACTCTCGTATATGCGGTAAATGCGGGTGGTGCGGCAGCGACGATCAACGGCGTGCAATATCAGGCCGACCGTTTTTCCAACGGCGGCATGACAAACTCCACCACCGATCCGATCACGGGCGCTAGCCCAGCGACGCTGTATCAAACCGAACGTTATGGCAGCTACAAATATGAAATTCCGGTGACCAACTCCACCTACAGCATCCGTTTGCATTTTGTCGAGCTATATCAGACTTCCGAGGGCGCGCGTTTATTCAACGTAACCGTGGAAGGGCAACCAGTGCTGCAGAATTTCGATCTTTATGCCACCGCCGGACACGACACTGCCTACGATGCAGTGGTGCCCACCGTTATGGTGGCGGATGGCTCCTTGACCATTGAGCTGTCGGCGGAAATTGATAACGCCACCATCAGCGGTTTTGCAATTTATTCCAATGCCGGCGGGCAATTTGTGCAGCCGCAGGAGCCCGTGGGTTGCGATTTGCCCAATAGCATTCGCTGGACCTCCACTGGTGCGATTATCGGACCGAAAAATGGCGACGCATCGGTAAAAGATCCGACGGTTGTGTACTACAACAACAAGTACCACGTCTTTGCCACGGTCTGGAACACCAGCGGTCAAGGCAGTTACCGATCGATGTACACCAGCTTCACTGACTTCAACCAAGCATCCTCTGGTACTTATCAGGCATTTTCGCCGGGCGGCAGCTCAACGGTTGCACCGCAGGTGTTTTATTTCCGTCCGCAAAATCGCTGGTACATCTTTACCCAGTGGCCGGCGAAATACACCACCAGCACCAATATCGAAAATCCCAGCAGTTGGTCCGCGCCCACCACATTGTGGCCTGGCAATAACGACCACGGCGGCGCTTTGGATTATTGGGTGATTTGTAACGATACCCACTGCTATCTCTATTTCTTTAAAGACGATGGCAAGATGTATTACGTGAGCACGACCATCGCGAATTTCCCGCGATTCGATGTCAATCAGGTGAAAGTGGCCAATGTGGCTGGCGCCGGTGGCCAGAGCATTTTGTTTGAGGCGGGCAACGTCTACAAAATCAAAGGCACCAATAAATACCTGCTGCAAGTTGAAGGTTGGGGCGCTTCAGAAGGGCGACGTTTATACCGCTCCTGGACGTCCACCAGCCTCGATGGCCCATGGGTAGCGCATAAAACTTCCGAAAGCGATCCGTTTGCCGGCTTGAACAACACCACCTTCCCGGGTGGTCAGTGGACGCAACAAATCAGCCACGGCGAAATGATCCGCGACGGTTACGATGAAAAAATGGAAATCGATGCGTGCAACATGAAGTTCTTGTATCAGGGTGTGAATCTGAGTGGTTATTCCGGTTCCTATAACGCCCGTCCATATCGACTCGGTTTGTTGACCGCGCAATAAAAACATTCTCCGTTTAAGGCCGCCGCAAGGCGGCTTTTTTTATGCCTAGCGTTTTCTTCCGCTCGGTGGCAACCGCTCTCTGGCTACACCTCAGCAGTCCTGAAATAAATTCAGATCGAAACAAATCCATTTTTGTAGGGTGAAAGCAAAAACCCGTGGCATTTTTTGGAGAGGAAATTTATTTCGCGGTGCAGCCGGATTTTGATCAGGCGGCTTCGCCTATCCTGAAAATTCCCCACGCGAAAGACCCTAAAATTGCCGCCGCAATTTGTTCATGTCGGCAGCGAAGGTGGCCTGACTATTCCGACGCTGTGAAAAATCACGTCAAACGTCTGAAAAGCGGGACAAATAGCGGAGCTGAAAATTATCGCAACGCGGCCACGGATTTATCGACAGCGGCTGCAACGATTACACCAACGGTTGTTTCGCCGATCTCGCGGCGCCCACCCTGAATGACATGATTAAATTTTTCGACAAAGTATTTGTGCGCAAATAGTTAGGCCGTCACAAATACAGTATTTTAATTGCCAAAAAAAAGGGCACCCGAAGGTGCCCTCAACGTAAGGAAACGTCCTTAAAACTGGCTGATAAATTCCCAAGCTTCTCCCGGTACCCAGGACTTGGACTGCCCGCGGTCTTTTTCCGTCGGGTTGTGGTCGCCGTCAAATGCACACCAGCGCACCGGATAGCCATCGCGGCAGCCTGTGAAGGATGTACAGATGTGCATGCCGCTGCCGCGTGCCGGTTCCGGCGCGTTGGTGGCGCTGCAGCCGTTGTTGCGGGCGATGCGATCGCGGATGGAGCGTCCTTGAGAAATGTTCAGAACGGAGTCGCTGATACCGTGGGCGCCAAAGTAGGCGATCGGTTGAGTGCCGCCTTCACAGCCGCTCAACAGCGCGCCGGCGTAGAGAGCGATACCGCGGAACACATCGGCGCGGGCGCAGCCAACCGCGTTGGACATAGCAGCGCCATAGCTGAAGCCGGTGGCGAAGATGCGCGACTTGTCGATACAGAAGCCGGTCTGAATCTGATTCAGAATCGCATCGGTAAAGGCCAGATCGCGACCACCGGTGTTCGCCCAACCGGCATCAATGCCTTCCGGCGCGACGAAGATGGTGGAGTTGTTGGCCAGCGGCCACAAGCCATAGAAAGGCTCCTCCGTGGAACCGCCGTTGCCACCGGAAGCCACTTGGTTGGCGTTGCCGCTCAGCCAGTGGTAGGCGATAACCAGGCGATAGGGATTGGTGTTGTTGTAGTTATCCGGCACACGCAGGATGTAGGAACGGTTGGTGCCGCCCACATTGAGGTTGATGCGACCGTTCTGGATGGTGCGCGCGGTGCCGCAGCCCGCGCTGGGGTCGACGGCGCCCGGCTCGGGTTCCGGCGGCTCGACAAATTTCCCACCGGTGTTGGAATAGATCGCAAACGCACTCAGGGTGGCGTTATCGATACTGGCGGAGAGTTCGATGGTGAGTTTTTCATCCGCCACCATAACGCCCGGCACCACTACGTCATAGGCGGTATCATGGCCGACTTCGTCAAACAGGTCCAGGTCGGTAAATACCGGCTGACCTTCCACCGACACACTGAACAGGCGGTTGCCCGCAGCGGTTTGATACAACTCAACAAAGCGGAGTTGCACGCTGTAGGTGGAGTTGGTGACCGGGATTTCGTATTTGTAGCTGCCGTAACGCTCGCTCTGATAGAGCTCGTCGGCGGTGGTGTTGTTGATCGGGTCGGTAGTGGTGTTGGGCGAGCCGCCAGAGGCAAAACGATCTGCCTGATATTGCACGCCGTCCACCGTCACTGCGGCGCCGCCGGCGTTGACCGCGTAGACGAGGGTGGAGCCGGCCGGTATACCAGAGCCTGATGAGCTGCTGGATGAGGAACTGCTCGACGAGCTGCTGGAGGACGAGGAGCTACTGCTCGATGATGAGCTATTGGACGAAGAGGAACTGCTCGAAGAGCTGCTCGAACTCGAAGAGGAACTGCTGGAATTATTGCCAGGGTTGGGCTGCGGCTGACCGCCACCGCATCCCGCCAGCAATGCGCTGGACAGAAGGCCGAGCCCCGCCAGACGCACAAAAAGATTGTCTTGATTCATTGGATTGCCCCGCATGCTTATGCCGGAATCTGGAAGAGATTCCGAGGAATTGTGTAAAAGCTGTCCGCTGGTTGCGCCGATACAGCATCTGTTGCGCGTACGACTTTGGTCGCGCTGTGTAAGGCATGGCTCACCCCGCTTTTTCGCGTGTTGTTGTTGCCCTGTCTCGTTTTCGCTGGCGAGTGCTGTGAGAATGGCCGTGGATCTTATAGTGATAAATCAGCCTATCATCACATGATTGGATTTTAAGGGTTGGGCTGGAAAAATCTAAGATTCAGCACACAGATTTGGCGAAATCTCTGGGCATGAAATGGGTTACAGCGCTTTTTAAGCGGGGTCGCAATGACCATTACGCATAGCAAAAATTAGCGCATAGACCATAAATTTCCGCTGCGGGCCGTTTTGCCATAGCCAGGTTTTAAATGGGCCGT
>Ga0065721_10004776_pt1 | contig 20495 bp, 18 predicted proteins | sample Mesricmetagenome_FD_59108 | JGI IMG/M metagenome (GOLD analysis project Ga0065721, IMG submission 59108) | Mesophilic microbial community from rice straw/compost enrichment Sample: eDNA_1 v2 (version 2) | ecosystem: Engineered > Solid waste > Grass > Composting > Bioreactor | place: USA: Davis... | reverse complement strand
GACGCCCGCCGTCGAGCCGGCTCCGATGCCGCCCGCCCAGTTCACTCCGCCGGCGCCTCCCGCGCCCGCCCCGGCCGCGCCTCCGGCTGCGCCCGTCGCCGCCGCGCCGGTCCCGTCGACGACGGGCGAGCGTCCCCACGGCCACTGGACGAACCAGGGCGACCTCGACGACCGCACCCAGGTGAGCGACTCCAGCATCTCCCGCACCGTCGGCGCGGGCTCCGGCGCGATCACGACGAACGCGCTCGTGCTCCCGTCGATCCCCGGTCAGGACCTGATGACCGGCGAGGTCATGCTCACCGACTCGGTGTCGCTCCCCGCGAACCTCGCAGCGACGGGCGCGCACCACTCGATCGACGAGTCCGACCTCGACCACCTGCTCGACCCGGGCGACCACCAGGCGGTCAACACCGACTCGGTGCCGATCCGCGCCATCCGGGCCGTGTCGAGCCACACCAACTCCCGCAGCCAGGTGCTCGCGACGGCGAAGCCGAACCGCGGCAACCGCACGCTGACCGCCCTCATCGTCTCGGCATCCGGCATGGTCGTCGTCGTCACGACCCTGCTCGTCGTCGCCCTGCTCAACGGCGGGATCTGATCCTGATCACCGAAGGACACCGTGGCCGCTTCTGAACGGGCCCGCGAACTGCTGCGCGTCGCAGCACTCGCCGCCGACTCCAAGCAAGGCGAAGACCTCGTCGCCCTCGACGTCTCCGGGCCGCTGCCGCTCACCGACGTCTTCCTCCTCGTCACCGGTCGCAACGAGCGCAACGTGCTCGCGATCGCCGGCGAGATCGAGGACAAGCTCATCGAGTCCGGCGCGAAGCCGATCCGCCGCGAGGGGCGGGCCGAGGGCCGCTGGGTGCTGCTCGACTTCGGCGACCTCGTCGTGCACGTCTTCCACGAGGAGGACCGGATGTACTACTCGCTCGAGCGCCTCTGGAAGGACTGCCCGGTCATCCCGCTCGACCTGCCGCAGCACGCCGCCGACACGGGGGAGTGAACGAGCGGCCTCCCGAATGTAGTAATCTTGTGGAGTTGCCCCTCGGGGCTACGGGTCTGTGGCGCAGCTGGTAGCGCACCTGCATGGCATGCAGGGGGTCAGGGGTTCGAGTCCCCTCAGATCCACCAAGTAGCCGCCCTTACTCGAGCGGCCATCCACCACATAGCCGCCCCCACCCGGGCCGGAGCGCGGAGTTCCGCATTTTGCGTCTCAGTGCGCGATTCTGTGGGCGTACCGAGACGCAGAACGCGGATGTCGGCGTCGCTGTGAGGGCTACTGGGAGCGACGGTCGACGAGGCGCGTCGGCATCATCGTGACGCGCGGCACCTCTTCGCCCTCGATCAGGCGGATGAGCAGCTCCGACATCTTGCGGCCGACGGCCGCCTCATCCTGGTCGACGGTCGTGAGCGGCGGGGTGGCGCGCTGCGCGAAGTAGTCGTCGTCGAAGGTGACGAGACCGAGATCCTTCGGCACCGTCAGCCCACGGGCGCGCAGCACGGAGAGGGCGCCGTCGGCCATCTGGGCGGAGGCGACGAACAGCCCGTCGATCGACTCGCCGCGCTCGAGCAGACGTTGCATCGCGGCTGCGCCGGACTCGGGGGAGAAGTCGCCGTGCTCGACGAGGTCGGCGGAGAGGCCGGCGGCGTCGAGGGCCTGCGTGAACCCGGCGAGCCGGTCGAGGCCGGCCGTCATGTCCGTCGGGCCGGCGATGGTGGCGATACGCCGCCGGCCCGACGAGATGAGGAGAGAGGTGACCTCCGCGGCGGCGGCGGTGTTGTCGACATCCACGTACACCGGAACCGGCCCGTCGTCGTGACGCTCGGGGCGACCGCCGAACACGACGGGGAGCTTGCGGGACAGCGCGACGTACGAGCGGTCGTCGGAGTGGTGGGAGAGGATGAGCGCCCCGTCGACGTTGCCGCCCTGCAGATAGCGGCGGCTCTTCTCGGGAACCGTCTCCGACGCGATGAGCAACGTGAGGGTGTAGTCGGTCTCGGCGAGCTTCATCGCGGCGCCCTGGATCACCGTGGCGAAGTAGGGGTCGGCGAAGAAGCGCGCCGTGTTCTCGGGGATGACGAGGGCGATCGCCTGCGTGCGTCGGCTCGCGAGGGAGCGCGCCGCGAGGTTGGGGACGTAGCCGAGCTGCTCGATCGCCTTGTTCACCGCGGCGAGCGCCTCGGGAGTCACCTTGGGCGAACCGTTGATGACGCGTGACACCGTCGATCGCGACACCCCGGCGAGGGCGGCGACCGTCTCCAGCGTCGGAGTCCCGGCGGGAACAGACCGCGACTCGGGTGCTTCGGTGGTCACGCAGCGATCCTAGAGGCCGGGGTCGGCGGGAGGCAGCGCGCGGCTGCGGATGATCGACCGGTACGTGAGCGCGCTGTCCTTGGGGGTGCGCACCTGGGTGTCGTAGTCGACTCGGACGATGCCGAACCGCTTGTCGTAGCCCCACGCCCACTCGAAGTTGTCCAGGAGCGACCAGTAGAAGTACCCGCGCACGGGCACCCCGGCGTCGATCGCGTCGAGGATCGCCTCCAGGTGCGCTTCGAGGAAGCTCACCCGCTCGGCGTCGTGCACCCGCCCGTCCTCGGCGACGACGTCGTCGTAGGCGGCGCCGTTCTCGGTGACGGCGAGCTCGACGCCCGCGGGCCCCGCGTACTCCTCGTGGACGCGCTGCAGCAGCCGGGTGAGGCCCTCGGGCTGCACCTCCCACTGCATCGCGGTGAGGGGCAGGTCGCGCACGTGCCAGTGCACCCCGTCGGCCGCGGGGAACGGCGAGCGCTTGGGACGCTCGGACGGCGCGGCGGTCGACATCGTCTGCCCCGCGGGCGGTGTGGCCCCGACCATCTCGCCGTGGTAGTAGTTCACACCCAGCATGTCGATCGGGGTCGAGATGATCTCCAGATCGCCGGGCTGCACCACCGCGTCGAAACCGAACCCCGCCACATCCTCGAGGACGTCCGCGGGGTAGGCGCCGCGGAAGATCGGGTCGAGGAAGAACCGGTTGAACTGCCCGTCGATGCGCCGGACGGCGTCGAGGTCGCCCGCGTCGTCCGGGTCCACCGGGTCGACGACGGAGAGGTTGAGGGTGATCCCCAGCGACAGCTCGGGGTCGCGGCGCCGCAGCTCCTCGACGACGAGGCCGTGGCCGAGCAGGAGGTGGTGGGCGGCGGCGAGGCCGGCGGCGGGCTCCTGACGGCCCGGGGCGTGCTCGCCCCCGATGTAGCTGAGGAACGACGAGCACCACGGCTCGTTGAGGGTCGTCCACGAGGTCACGCGGTCGCCGAGGGTGTCGTGCACCGCCATCGCGTAGTCGAGGAACCGGTAGGCGGTGTCGCGCGCCGGCCACCCGCCCTTCTCCTCGAGGGCCTGCGGCAGGTCCCAGTGGTAGAGCGTGAGCCACGGGTGGATGCCCGCGCCGAGCAGCTCGTCGACCAGGCGCGCGTAGAAGTCGAGCCCGGCGGGGTTCGCCGGTCCGCCGTCGGGGCAGACGCGTGCCCACGACGTCGAGAAGCGGTAGGTCTGCAACCCGAGGTCGGACATGAGCGCGACGTCGTCGCGGTAGCGGTGGTAGTGGTCGCACGCGACGTCGCCGTTGTCCATGCCGACGACGGCGCCGGGGATGCGGCTGAAGGCATCCCAGATGGAGTCGCGTCGGCCGTCCTCGTGGGCGGCTCCCTCGATCTGGTACGCGGCCGTGGCCGCACCGAAGAGGAAGTCCGCCGGGAAGACCCGGGCGTCGGACGCGGAGCGGGCGTCGGTGGACGCCCCGGTAACGGTGGTCATGAAGTCCCTTATCCCTTGACCGCGCCGGCCATGATNCCGCTCACCAGCTGCCGNCCCGCGAAGACGAAGAGCAGGAGCAGCGGNATCGTGGCNAGNACGACNCCNGCGAGCACGATGGAGTAGTCGACGAAGTAGTTCGACTGCAGCAGCGAGAGGGCCACCGGCAGCGTCGGGTTCTGGCGGTCGAGCACGATGAACGGCCAGAAGAAGTTGTTCCACGCGCCGACGAAGATGAACAGGAAGAGCATCGCGGCGGCGGGTCGGGCGGCGGGCACGCCGACCGTCCAGAAGGTTCGGATCATCGACGCCCCGTCGACGCGGGCCGCCTCGATGAGCTCATCCGGAACCGCCTGACGCAGGTACTGCGTCATCCAGAACACGCCGAAGGCGCTCGTGAGCGCCGGCACGACGATGGCGCCGATCTGGCCCGTCCAGCCGAGCTCGGCGAACAGGATGTAGAGCGGCACGACGCCGAGCTGCTGGGGGACCGCCATCGTCGCGACGACGAAGGCGAGCAGGCCGACGCTGCCGCGGAAGCGCAGCTTCGAGAACGCCCAGCCCGCGAGCGTCGAGGTGATCACGACGGAGGCCGCGATGAGGAACGAGGAGTAGATCGAGTTCCACAGCGCCGCCCAGAAGTTGACAGCGGGGTTGCTGACGACGGCGAGCGCGTTGTCGAGGAAGTTGCCTCCCGGCCACCACGGGCGGTTCCGCAGTGACGACGCGTCGCCCGAGCCGATGATGAACGACCACCAGAGCGGGAACGCCGCGCTGACGAAGACGGCGGCGAGGACGGCATACGTCCAGAAGCCGGGGCGGTGGCCGCGGATGTGGATGGTGCGCTGACGGCGCCCGGGGGCACGGGTCTTCTCGATGGCCGAGGTGCTCATCGGGCGACCTCCTTTCGAGCGCGACGGCTCGGCTTCTGGTTGCGTACCCCTTCGCCCCGCACGAGGGTGCGCGTGATGAGGAGGTTGATGAGGCCGATCAACACGATGATGAGGAACAGGATCCAGGCCATCGCCGCGGCGCGGCCGAAGTTCCACTGACCCCAGCCGATGTCGTAGAGGTACAGCGTGATCGTGAGCCACTGCTGGCCGGCTCCGCCTCGGCCGAACTGGTCGAAGACGCGCGGCTCGTCGAAGATCTGAAGGCCGCCGATGGTCGCCGTGATGATGACGAAGATGAGCGTCGGCTTGAGCGACGGCAGCGTGATGCTCATGAACTGGCGGAACGGGCCGGCGCCGTCGACGGTCGCGGCCTCGTAGTAGTCCCGGTTCACGGCCTGCATCGCGGCGAGCAGGATGAGGGCGTTGTAGCCCGTCCAGCGGTAGTTGACCATGGTCGCGATCGCGACGTGGCTCCAGAACGGCTCCTTGTGCCACTGGATGGCGGGCAGCCCCAGGTCGGTGAGGAATCCGTTCACGAGCCCGAAGTTGTCGGCGAAGACGACGTTGAAGATGAGCCCGACCGCGACGGGCGCCACGACGAAGGGGATCAGCACGCCCATGCGCCAGAAGGTCTTGGCGCGGATGTTGCGGTCGAGCATCGCCGCGATGAAGAGGGCGAGCAGCAGCTGGGGGACCGTGGAGATCAGGAAGATGCTGAACGTGTTGCGCAGGGCCGTCCAGAAGTGGGGCTGCTGCAGGATCCAGATGTACTGATCGAAGCCGATGAACGTTCCGCTGTTGCGGACGAGGTTCCAGTCCTGGAACGAGATGACCGCGGTGAAGATGATCGGGAAGAGGCCGACCACCAGGAACATCAGGAAGAACGGCGAGATGTAGAGGTAGGGCGAGACCTTGAGATCCCACCGGCTCAGCCGGTGCGAGAACGAGATGACCCGAACCGGCGGGCTGCTCTTCGTCGAGGCGGTGCTCATGGCGTGGGCTTTCAGGTGCGTGGGATCAGGAGAGAAGGGGGTGAGGGGTGCGGGCCGAGCCTTCGGCCCGCACCCCTCAGCGGGGGAACTGGCTAGGTGGGGGAACCAGCCAGGGGTGAATTAGAAGGCCGAGACCTCGGTCACCCAGTTGTTCCAGCTCGTGCCGGCGTCCTCGAGGCCGTCGAACACGCGGGTCACGGCGTTCTGGAGAGCGTCGTGGAACTGGAAGTACTTCGGGCCCTTGAACGTCGCGACCGTGATGGCCTCGGCGCGGCTGGTGAGGATCTCACCGGTGGGGGCGTTGTTGAAGTACTCGTTGGTCGCCGCGGCGAGCTCGGAGCTCTCGAGCGCCTCGACCTGGCTCGGGAAGGTGCCCGCGTTCGCGAACGCCTTGAGCTGGGTCTCCGGCGAGGTCAGCCACGCGGCGAGCAGGCTCGCCTCCTCGGTGTGGGCGCCGTTGGCCGGAACGGTCAGGTACGAACCGCCCCAGTTGCCGCCGCCGCCGGGGAACGCGTCGGCGATGTCCCAGCCCTCGGTCTCGGGAGCGTTGCCCGAGATGACGCCGAGCATCCAGCCGGGGCAGAGCATGACGGCGAACTCGCCGCTCGCGAGGGAGGCGAACCAGTCCTCGCTCCACTGACCGGCGTAGGCCGAGATCGGCACGGCCTTCGAGACGACCGCCTCGTACGCCGCCTTGATGTCGGGGTTCTCGGTGGCGACGATCGAGCCGTCGGTCTCCTCGTAGGCGATGTCGAGCTGGTTCACGATGCCCTGCAGCACCGAGTTCGCCGAGTCGATGAACGGCTTGCCGGTGGCCGCCGTGTACTGGGCGCCGACCTCGAAGAAGTCGTCCCAGCTGCCGTCGAAGAGGGCCGCGACCTCGGCGCGGTCGGTCGGCAGGCCGGCCGCCGCGAACAGGTCGGAGCGGTAGCAGACGCCCTGCGGGCCGATGTCGGTGCCGTACGCGATGAGGTTGCCCTCGGAGTCGGTCGCCGAGGCTTCCTTCCAGTCGAGCCAGCGGCCCTTGAGGTCGTCCGCGACGGGGACGAGGAGGTCGGCGTACTGCATCGCCTCCGTGAACCAGTCGATCTCGACCGCCTCGACGTCGGCGAGGCCGCCGCTGCCGAGCTTCTGGAAGTAGTTGGCGCGGGCGTCGTTCGACGTCGCCGCCTTGTTGTGCACGACCTCGATGCCGGTCTCGGCCGTGAACTCGGCGAGCAGCTCGTCGGTGTAGCCGAAGTCGTTGAAGGTCGCGAGGGTGAGCGTCACCGGCCCGTCCGGGTCGGATCCACCTCCACCCGAGCAGCCGGTCGCGACGAGGGCGAAGGCGGCGGCCCCGGCGACCGCCGCGGCCATGGTGCGTCGTGAAGTTCTCACAGTCACTCCTTTGTGTGTGGTGCAGATGGTGGTGAAAGCGGCCCGTTGGTGTGAGTGAGCGCTCCCACGGCAAGCTGTGGGAGCCCTCTCACGGGATTGCTGGACACACTAGGGACGGCCCTCGCCGGCTGTCAAGCGCGCATGGGAGCGCTCCATCGACCAAGCGTGCTCGTCGCCGGGAAGATCCCCCGAATCTCGCGGCACCGACGCAACGGGTGATGCCCAGGTTAATTCGGCCCCAGCATCCGCGTTTTGCGTCCCGCCCCGCGCTTCCGTGGGCGTACGGGGACGCAAAACGCGGATGTGGTCACACCGTTGCGGGAACCCCGAGGCGGCCGTCGACCATCTCGAGGACGCGGTCGCAGTACTCGAGCACGTCGCGGTCGTGCGTGACCATGACGATCGCGACGCCGTCCTGATGTGCCCGCTCGGCGAGGAGCTGCACGACCTCGTGGCTGCGACGACGGTCGAGGGCCGCGGTGGGCTCGTCGACGAGCAGGAGGCTCGGCGAGTTCACCAGCGCCCGGGCGATGCCGACGCGCTGACGCTCACCGCCGGAGAGCTGTCCGGGGCGGTGTCCGGCGCGGTGGGCCATCCCGACCGAGGCGAGCAGCGCATGCACGTCGACCCCGCGGGTGCCGGCGAGCTTCGCGGCGAGGCGCAGCTGGTCGGCGGAGGTGAGCGCCGGCAGGAGGTTGCCCGACTGGAACACGAACCCGAGGTTCGTCAGCCGGAACCGGCTCAGGGCCCGACGCGAGAGCGTGCGGAGGTCGGTGCCGTGCACCTTCACGGTGCCGCTGTCGGGATGCGACAGGGCGCCGGCGATCGCGAGCAGCGACGACTTGCCGGAGCCGGAGGGGCCGACGACGGCGACGAATTCGCCGGGCTGCACCGTGAGCGACACCTCGTCGAGGGCGCGGACGCGGGACTCCCCGTCGCCGAGCTCCAGCACGGCGTCGGTGATCTCGAGGGCGGGGGTGGTGGTGCTCATCGCTGTCCTCCCAGGGCGCGAAGCGGGTCGATGCGGACGATGCGGAGCACCGCGACGGCGGCTCCGAGGATGCCGAGGCCGATCGTGAGGGCGCACGCGATCGCGATGGGGGTGACCTCGAGGTCGAACGGCATCGACGCGGGCATCGCGGCCCCGAGTCCGACGCCGGCGGCGACACCGAGGGCGGTGAAGCCGACGAGCAGGATGGCGGCCTGCGCGAGGCTGTCGCGCAGCAGGTAGCCGCCGGATGCGCCGACGGCGCGGAGCACCGCGATGTCGTGGCTGCGCTGGATGGTCCACACAGTGAAGAACGCGCCGACGACGAGGGCGCAGATCGCGTAGAGGAACACCTGGATCATGCTCAGCGTGAGCGTCTCCGCCTCGTACCCGGGCGACGCGTTGAACGCCTCGGTGAGGGTCATGTGCATCGTGCCGGCGGCCTCGTCGATCCCCGCGTAGTCGGGCTTCGCGCCGTCCTCGGCGAGGAGGGCGACGACGCTCGCGTACTCGAAGTCGAGGTCGGCGACCTGGGCCTTGGTCGGGGCGCCGGCCTCCGCGAGCCCGGCCGCCATGAGGCGCCACGTGTCGATGGGCAGGTAGGCGACGTCGACGTGGCCGAAGGTCGCCTGGCCCTGCGTGAAGCCGATGACGGTGAGCTCGACGTCGGTGCGGTCGAGCGTGATGACGCTGCCGACCTCGACGCCCGCGTCGCGCAGGGGCTCGGAGACGATGATGCCGTCGACACGACCGAGCTCGTCGCCGCTCGACACCTCGGGGGAGAGGAACCCGTCGGGCACGACGCCGAACAGGGTGAGGTCGAGCTGGGTGCCGTCGTCGAGGGCGCCGTTGACGATGTTGACGCCCATCGGCTCGGCCTCGGCGATGCCGTCGGCGTCCTGCCAGGCGGCGAGCTGCTCGCCGTCGACGACGGACCGACTGAAGGCGTTGTCGGTCATGGTGCCCTCGTCGAAGGCGAAGGCCGAGGCGGGGAGGTTCTTGAGTCCGGACACCCCGTCGTTGACGAGGCCGGACGACAGTCCGGAGAGGAGCACGACGAGCACCGAGATGAGGGCGATGACGAGCCCCATCAGAGTGAACCGGCCCCGGGCGAACCGCAGTTCGCGCGTTGCGAGGAACATGGCAGCTTTCTGATCGGATTTTTCCGACACCGTGTCGGTAACTGCTCCCAGTCTCGCAGCCGGAGGATGCCCTCTCACATCGAAGGGGCATCCCGACGCGGATTCTCAGGAAGTCGGGAGGATGCCGCGCGTCAGGAGCCCGAAGACGTCAGCCCCGACCGCTCGGGGGTCGGCGCCGTGCGACACGAGCTGCACGCCCGCACCGAGCACCGACTGCACGAGCGTCGCCGTCGTCATCGAGTCCGGGATGCCGAGGTCGCGCAGCACGCGATGCACCGGGCGCAGCAGGGTGTCGTGGAGCACCATGAGGCCGTCGAGGCTGCTGGGGGACAGAGGCGCGTCACGCAGCGCGTCGGCGAGCTTGTGGCGCCCCTCCGCCGTCATCCGGAGCACCGCATCCACGTAGGCGCGGAGCTCCGGGAGCCCGGGCTCAGCCGCCTCGAGGGCCTCATCGAGGTCGGCGGCCCAGCGCTCGATCGCGTCGATCGCGATCGCGACGAGGAGGTCGTCGCGCGAGGGGAAGTAGTCGTAGAAACTCGACCGCGACAGACCCGCGCGCTCGCACACGCTGCGCGGAGTGACTCCGGCAAGCCCCGACTCGAGCAGCTCGGCCTCGCCGGCGCGCACGAGCGCGGCGCGCTGGGCGGCGCGGTGCTCGGCGACGGTGGGGGCGGAGATGCGGGGCATGGTGCGCCTACTTTACCGACACGTCGTCGGAATCACCTGGATGTCGCGGGTCAGACGATGCCGCTCGTGCCGAGCAGCGTGCCGATCGCGAAGGTGACGGCGAGCGCGAGCGCCCCGCCCACGACGACCCGGACCGCCGCGCGCAGCACCGGGCTGCCGCCGAGCCGCGCACCGACGGCGCCCGTGGCGGCGAGGGCGAGCAGTACGACGACGAACGTCACCGGCACACGCCACTCACCCGGGAGGAGGATCGTCGCGAACGGCACCGCCGACCCGAGCACGAACGAGATCGCCGAGGCGAGCGCCGCCTTCCACGGGTTCACGATCTGCGTCGGGTCGATGTCGAGTTCCGCCGACAGGTGGGCTCCGAGCGCGTCGTGCGCCGTCAACTCCTCGGCGACCTTCTTCGCCGTCTCGGGGCTGAGGCCTTTCGCCTCGTAGAGTCCCGCGAGTTCGGCGAGCTCCTCCTCGGGGTAGTCGCGCAACTCGGCGCTCTCCTTGGCGATGAGGGCCTTCTCGGCGTCGCTCTGGCTGCTCACCGACACGTACTCGCCGAGCGCCATCGAGACCGCGCCACCCGCCACCGCGGCGACTCCGGCGGTCAGGATCGGCCCGAGCTCGTTGGTCGCACCGGCGACGCCGACCACGACCGCGGCGACGGACACGATCCCGTCGTTCGCCCCGAGCACGCCGGCGCGGAGCCAGTTCAGCCGCCCGGTGATCGCCCGGTCGTGCGGCTCCTTCGGCGGGGCCGCCCTGCTCACGGGGTGCGCCCCTCGTCCGGCGTCGTCGGGTCCGGGAGATGGCCGTGGAGTCCGTAGCGGCTCGTCAGCGGGTCGATGAAGACGTCGGGCTCGGCGGGCGGGTTGAGCGTGAACACGAGCACCGAGGCGAGGAGCCCCGCGAAGAACAGCGCCGCGATGACGACCGTCGCCGCGGTCGCGGCGAGCTGCTCGAGGGTGAGCACGAAGATGACCTGCGCGAGTGCGACGACGAGCGCGAACACGACGATGTCGAGCCAGAGCAGGTTGCGCTTCGTGAAGACCTTGTAGACGAAGACGATGCCGATCATCGCGATCGGGATCGAGTACAGCGACACCGCGGCGGCCGGCACGAACGACGGGATGCTCCACCCGCCCAGCGCGAAGAGCACCACCTGGAGCGCGGCGACCGGCCAGATCGCGATCTTCGTGTGCTCCCAGTAGCTCTCATTGACGGCGCCGAACACCGCGGCGACGCGATGGTGCCCCGTCCAGTCGTAGACGAAGTGCAGGATCGAACCCACCGCGATGAGCGGGACGATCGCCCACCAGCTCACCGCGACCACGGTCTCCACGGTCATGGGATCAGCGTAGGTCTCGATACGCCGCTGCGCGGCTACTCGACCGACGGGGAGGGAGCTGCGCGGCTACTCGATCGACGGGAAGGGGGCTGCGCGGCTACTCGACCACCGAGTGGGATCGCCAGATCTGCGCCTCGTAGGGGGCGAGGATGCGGCCGCCGTCGCCCGAGCACAGCACGAGCTCCCCGGCGGGAGGTCGCGGCGCACGCACGGGGGCGTCGGTGAGGTTGAGCACGACGACGAACTCCTCGTCGCCGAAGCGGCGGCGGTAACGCCACACCTTCCGCGACGTGCGCTCCACCTCCGTCGGACCGTAGACGAGGGCATCCGAACCGCGCCGCAGCGCGATCAACTCCCGATGCCACTCGAGCACCGACTCCGGGTCGCCCTCCTGCGCCGCGACGTGCACGCCCTCGGTGAGGTGCCCCGCGATCCACGGGGTGCCCGTCGTGAAGCCTCCGTCGGCATCCCACGGCATCGGCACGCGGGTGTGGTCGCGGGTGCCGGCGAGCACGCGGGCCCACACGGCCTCCGCACCCAGCCCGGACTCGGCGAGCTCCCGCGCGAGGTTGATGCTCTCCACATCCCGCAACTCGTCGAGCGACGTGAACGGCTGGTTGACCGCGCCGAGTTCCTGCCCCTGGTAGAGGAACGGGGTGCCGCGGAGGGTGAACATCACGGTCGCGAGAAGCTTCGCGACCGGAGCCCGGAACTCGGGACGCGGGTCGACCTTCGACACCATGCGCGGGTTGTCGTGGTTGTCGAAGAACAGGCTCATCCAGTAGCCGTCGCCGTGCTCCCCCTGCCACCGCGTGTAGTACCTCTTCAGGTAGGCGAGGTCGTACCGGTAGTCGTCGAAGCGGGTCTTGCCGGGGTTCTCGAGCTGGTCGAAGTTGAAGATCATGTCGAGCTCGCCGCGGTCGTCGCCGACCATGAGCTTGCCCATGTTGATCCCGATCGCGGGAGTCTCGCCGATCGCGACGCAGTCGGGATCGACGAATCCCTCGGCGCGCAGCTGCCGCAGGTGCTCGTGCAGCCGGGGGCCGTGGAAGTAGTGCTCGATGCCGGTGAACCCGGTGACGTCGCCGATCGTCGTATTGCCGTCCGGCAGGCCCGGCTGCTTCGAGATGTAGTTGATGACGTCGAGCCGGAACCCGTCGACCCCGCGCTCCCGCCACCAGCGCACCATGTCCATGACCTCGGCGCGCAGCTCCGGGCTCTCCCAATTCAGGTCCATCTGCTTCGACGAGAACAGGTGGAGGCCCCACACACCGGCCTCCTCGAACCACCGCCAGGCGGAGCCGGAGAAGAACGAGCGCCAGTTGTTCGGCGGCGTCTCGGGCGACCCCTCGCGCAGGAAGTAGTACGACCGCTTCGGGGAGGAGGGGTCGCGCACCGCCTCCTGGAACCACGCGTGCTCGTCGGAGGTGTGGTTGACGACGAGGTCCATGACGAGGCGCATGCCGCGTTCGTGCAGGCCCGCGACGAGCGCGTCGAAGTCCTCCATCGCGCCGAACTCGGGATGGATGGCGCGGTAGTCGCGGATGTCGTAGCCCATGTCGTCCATGGGGGAGTCGTAGATCGGGGACAGCCACAGCGCGTCGACGCCGAGCGACTTCAGGTAGTCGAGGCGGGAGAGGATGCCGCGGAGGTCGCCGATCCCGTCGCCGTTCGAATCCTGGAACGAGCGCGGGTAGACCTGGTAGAACACCGCCTCCTTGAACCACGCGCGCCGCAGCGGCATCCCGCCCGGCGTCGGCGCGTCGGGCACGGTCGCGAGCAGTCCGACGAGGGCGTCGACGAACGCGTCGTCGATCCGGCCGCCGGTGAGGCGGGGGAGCGACGACAGCCGCACCGCGCCGACGAACGGGTTGTCGATCCAGCGGGGCGATCGGCCGACCTGGTGGGCGAGCGTCTCGACGATGTCGCGACCGAGCGGATGCCGAGCCAGGTCGCGCAGACGACTGCGGCGGGTGACCTCAGGAGCCCGCACGGTCCGCCACTCCCGCGGCTTCGCGACGCTCCCGCAGCTCCTCGACGATTCGCGTGTACCGGGCGGCGTCGATCACGTAGAAGCGCCGGTAGACCAGGTAGCTNAGGGCGATGAGCACCGCCGGGGCGAGGAACATGACCGCCTTCACGAGGAGCGTGCCGCCCTCCGTCATGTCGGCCGGCCCCTGGGCGTCGAAGATGCCCGACGCGACGACCGCCCAGCCGACGACACCGCTCGCGAGCGCCGCCGAGAGCTTGTAGATGAACGGCTGGAGCGACAGCGTGACGCTGTCGTTGCGACGGCCGAGCTTGTGCTCGCCGTACTCCACCGTGTCGGCGATGAACATGAGCATCTGCACCTGGATCATCGCCTGCGCAGCGAACACGAGCACGCCCGCGACGACGATGAGGGCGAGGCCCCCGGGCGGGGTGAGGAAGAAGACCACGTAGCCCGCGAGCACGGCGACGAGCGCGATCGTGAAGAGCGTCCGGCGCGAGGTGAGCCCTGCCACGCGCGGATACAGCGCGAGCGCGGTGAGCTGCGAGACCCCGAGCACGAGGGTGAACACGGAGTACATGTTCTCGTCGCCGTAGACGTAGGCGAAGTAGTAGATGCCGAAGTTNGTCGTGANCGAGAACGCGACCATGAANAGCACGAACGCGACGGCGACGGTGAGCAGCTGGTCGTTGCGGAAGATGACCGACACGAGCTCGCGGAACGGCGTGTGCGACTGGCCGACGACGTCGCGGTCCTCCCGGGTGAGCAGCAGCATGACGCCCTGGAGCACGATCGTGAGTGCGACGACGACGAGTGCGACGACGAAGAACGACCAGCGCATGTCGCCGATCGCCTCGCCGACGGCGTTCGACACCGGGACGATCGCGACGACCATCGCGAACGTGCCGATCGAGGCGCAGATGCGCGCGAAGGAGCCGATGCGCTCCCGCTCGCCCTGCTCTTGGCTGAGCGCCGGCAGCATCGACCAGTAGCCGATGTCGTTCGCCGTGAACGCGACGCTCCAGGCGAGGTAGACGGCGCTGAAGACGACGATGAACGCGGCGTCGTCGAGCGACCACGGCGTGAACATGAGGAGCGTGAGCACCCCGGCGAGCACCACGCCGACGAGGATCCACGGCTTGAACTTGCCCCAGCGCGAACGCGTGTTGTCGACGAAGACGCCGACGACCGGGTCGGTGACCGCGTCGATGACGCGCACGACGACGAGGATCGCCGTGACCGAGGTGAACACGAGCTGCGACACCTCGAGCACGTCGGACAGGTAGAACAGCAGGAACATGCTGATGAGCGTGTAGCCCGCGTCGCGGCCGATCGTGCCGATGCCGAACCCGTAGCGGTTGCGGATCCTCTGATTGGTCATTCCTCGTCCTCTCGGGTGACGACGTACAGGGTGGAGCCGAAGTCGCCGAGCATCCGCATCCCGGGGTGGTGTCCGGTGCCGGCGAACTGCATGTTGAGTCGGACGCCCGCGGCGAGCAGCTCGCCCGTGCCGCGGTACTCCTCGACGCCGTCGGGCAGGCTGCGGTGCTTCGCGACGACGTTCATGACGAGCCCGCCCGGGTCCAGCTTCACGGGGCTCACGTGGTTGACGAGGTGCCCGAGCCGGTCGAGCGAGATGCGCTGCGGCTTCGCGGCGACGCGGTACGGGACGCCGGGTCGCAGCCCGGCGATGGGCAGCACGTCGCGCTCGGGGGCCGCGCGCACGCCCCGCTGGAATCTGCCGACGATCGCGGCATCCCCGTCGCCGACCTGCCACACGAATCGGTCAGTGGGGCCGGCGCGGTCGGGGCGCGGACGTGCGCCGCGGCGGAAGCGGCCGAACTGGAGCAGCTCGCGGTGGGCCTTGTAGAACGCGATCTGCTCGGTGATCTCGCGCCGCTCCTCGGCGGAGAGGAAGTCGAGGTCGTACTCGTAGCCGAGGCAGCCGAAGGCGGCGACGTTGAACCGCGTCGAGAGCGGGGTGTCGCGGAGGGTCTGCTGGTGCGGCGACGCGGACACGTGCGCGCTGATCGTCGACAGCGGGTAGAGGTGGGACAACCCCTGCTGGATCTCCAGCCGCTCGATCGGATCGGTGTCGTCCGACGCCCAGATCGTCGCGGCGTACCGCAGCATCCCGAGGTCGAAACGGGTTGCCGCCGGAGGAGCACATCTCGAGCAGCACGTGGGGGCGCGGCGCGAAGATGCGCTCGAGCACGGCGTAGAGGTTCTCGACGTACCGGTGCGCGGTCATCCCGGGGTGGGCAACGTGGGGCGAGTAAGGCATCCGAGAGGTGCCGGTTCATGTCCCATTTGACGTACGTGAAGCCGCCGTCGTCGATGAGGCGTCCGACCTGCTCGACGACGTAGTCGCACACGTCGGGGTTGCACAGGTCGAGCAGCTGCTGGTGCCGGCCCTCGCGCGGGGCCTTGCCGGGCACGCGCAGCATCCACTCGGGGTGGGCGCGCGCGAGGTCGCTGCGCTCGTTGACCATCTCCGGTTCGACCCAGATGCCGGCGCGCATCCCGAGCCTCGCGATCCTCGTGGTGAAGGCCCGCAGCCCCGACGGGAACTTCTTCGCGTCGACGGCGTAGTCGCCGAGGCCGCCCGTGTCGTCGTCGCGACCGGCGAACCAGCCGTCGTCGATCACGAAGAGTTCGACGCCGAGCTTCGCGGCCTGCTTCGCGAGGCTCAGCTGCCGCTTCTCGTCGTAGTCGAAGTAGGTCGCCTCCCACGAGTTGTAGACGACAGGGCGGTGGATGCCGCGGTAGCGCTGGGGCGTGACGTGCGCGTTCACGAACCGGTGCATCCGGTCAGACAGCCCGTTGAGACCCGCGTCGCTGAAGGCGAGCACCGCCTCGGGGGTCTCGAACGACTCGCCCGGCGCGAGCGGCCAGCGGAACCCCTGCGGCTGGATGCCGGACAGCACTCGCACCGAGCCGTGGGCGTCGCGCTCGACGCTCGACGCGTGGCCACCGCTGTAGACGAGGTTGAATCCGAACACCCAGCCGGCATCCTCGGTCGCGTCGTCGGAGAGCAGCAGGATGCCGGGGTTGTGCCGGTTGCTGCTCGCGCCCGTCGTGCTGCCGGTGGAGAAGATCCCGGGGCTCACGGGGCGGTCGTGGGTGTGCGCCTCGTGGATCCAGCCGCCGTCGAGCGTGCGGATCGTGAAGCCGCGGTCGGGGAGGTCGAGGTGGAGGCTCGACAGCTTCGCGAGTTCGGCCGCGCCGTCGCCCGTGTTGCGGAGGCGAGCTCGCCGCGCGATGACGTCGACCTCGGGGAACACCGTGTAGAGGAGCGTGAGCTCGAGCCCCGCCCGGTCGTCGGCGAGCGTCACCTCGAGCGTGTGCACGCCGTCGCCGTCGCCCGACTCGGCCGTCGGGAGCGTCGGATGCGGCACCCCGCCGATCCGGATGCGATGGCCGCGGTAGGTGAAATCGGTGTCGGCGCCGTGCGCGGTGAACACCTCGATCGGCGAGAGTCGGTAGTCGCCCTGCCCGATGCCCGAGTACTCGAGGGGGATCACGTCGAGGCAGTACGCGGGGTCGTCGGGGGAGTAGGCGACGCCCGACCCGTGCTGCAGCTCGCGCTTCACCCGCAGCGCGTCGGGGTCCTGCAGCGGGAGTAAGGGGCCGTAGTGGAGGTGCTCGAGGTGCCCGTGCGGGGTGAGCGCGAACCAGTACGAGGTGTTCGCGGTGGAGAGCGCGAACAGGTCGCCACGCACCTCGATCACGCGATCAGAACTCCTCGCCGTCGGTCGCGCCTTCGCGACACATCCTCGGGTACCGGCGGGTCGAGTCTACTCGCGGGTGCCCGGGCGCGACTCGCGCCGCGGACGCCCGCGACGGATAGGGTTCCTCCTACCCGAACCCGAGCCGTGCGGAAGGCAGTCCTTGAACGACATCGACCGGAGCATCGACGCCGTCGCGAAGAGCGTCGGCGAGGTGCTCGAGAAGAAGAAGTACTCGATCGACTACTACCAGCGCGAGTACAAGTGGGAGAGCAAGCAACTCGCCGAGCTCGTCAATGACCTCACGGTGAAGTTCTTCGAACTCTATGAGCCGCACCACGCGCGTGGCGACGTTGGGAAGTACCCGGGCTACTACCTGGGCTCGATCATCGTGTCGCAGAAGAGCGGGCAGCCGTTCATCGTCGACGGGCAGCAGCGGCTCACGAGCTTGACGCTTTTCCTCACCTACCTCCGGCGCCTCCAGGCCGATCGCGATGACACTGTAAACGTCGACGAGTTGATCTACTCCGAGAAGTTTGGCGCCAAGTCGTTCAACCTCGACGTCGACGATCGCAAGCACTGCATGGCGGCGCTCTTCGAGAGCGGTGAGTACGAGGTGCGACCCGACGACCCCGAGTCGGTGCGCACGCTGGTCGCGCGCTACGCCGAGCTAGACGAGCTCTTCCCCCATGAACTGCGCGGCGACGCCCTTCCCTTTTTCATCGACTGGCTGAAGGAACGCGTCCAACTCGTTCAGATCACCGCGTACAGCGACGACGATGCGTACGCCATTTTCGAGACCATGAACGACCGCGGCCTCCGGCTCACGCCCGCAGACATGCTGAAGGGCTTCCTGCTTGCCAACATGGAAGACGGAGAACCGCGCACCAAGGCGAACGAACTCTGGCGGCGACAGCTCCGTGCGCTCGACGACCGGGCGGAGGATGCTGGCGCCGACTCGATCAAGGCGTGGCTCCGGAGCCAGTACGCACGGAAGATCCGTGAGGGCAAGCGCGGCGCTCAGCCCGAGGACTGGGACCGGATCGGCACCGAGTTCCACCGCTGGCTGAGGGGCGCGCAAGACGACATCGGTCTCGTATCGAAGCCCGACTTCTACCGCTTCGTCGTCAGGGACTTCGATTTCTACAGCCGCCAGTACGCGCGACTGCTGGATGCCAGCCGAGGAGCGTTCGATCCCACCAGCCCACTGCGATTCGTGCGCTACAACGCCGATCAGGGGTTCACCCTCCAGGACCAACTCCTTCTCGCGCCCCTGCGAGTGGACGACGACGCGGCGACGGTCGACCTCAAGCTCGTAGCTCGTGGGCCGCTTCGTCGACATCTGGGTCGCGTGGCGGATCTGGAATTCGCGCTCGACCGCCTACTCGACCGTCAAGGTCGCGATGTTCAACGTGATGCGCGACATCCGGGGTCTCGACCCCCGCGAACTCGCGGTCGCTCTCCATGAGCGACTCTCCCGGGTCGACGAAACTTTCGACACGACGACACGACTGCACGTGCACTCGCAGAACCGCAAGCAGCTGCACAAGATGCTCGCCCGGCTGACTGACCACGTCGCGACAGGGTCCGGATACGTGTCGTCGTACGTCGAGCTGACAAATGGATCGAGCGTCAAGTACGAGGTCGAGCACATCTGGGCCGACCATCCGGAACGCCACTCTGACGAGTTCGCCCACGAGTCCGACTTCTCGCGCCATCGCAACCTGATCGGCGGGCTGCTGCTCCTGCCGAAGTCTTTCAACGCGAGTTACAACGACGCTCCATACGAGGAAAAACTGCCTCACTACTTCGGTCAGAACATCCTCGCGGCGAGCCTGCATCCGCTCAGCTACGAGAAGAATCCCGGTTTCGTGGCGTTCCTCGAGCGAACCGGAGCCGCGTTCCACCCCTATGAGTCCATGCGGGCAGCCGACATCGAGGAGCGCGGCGAGTTGTACCGCGACATCGCACAGCGGGTGTGGAATCCGGACGACCTTCTTGTTGTCGGGGGTGCGTCCTAGGCTCGACCCCATGACCGAGTCCGGTGCCACCCCGGCCGCGTCGACGGAACACGTTCCGCCGCCGAACGGCATGCGCACGTTCCTCCAAGTGATCGCGAACACCGCGATCGCGAACGTCACGACGAGCTACCTCTGGTTCGCCCTCACCTTCTGGGTGTACCTCGAGACGAGGTCGGTGCTCGCCACCGGGGTCATCGGCGGCGCCTACATGCTGCTCGTCGCGTTCTTCGGCATGATCTTCGGCTCGATCGTCGACCGCCATCGCAAGCACCGCGTCATGGTGCTCGCGAGCATCGTGACGCTCCTCTGCTTCGGCGTCGCGGGCGGCATGTACCTCGTGTTCCCGGAGTCGGCGCTGCTCGACCTCGGCGCTCCGTGGTTCTGGCTCTTCACGGGCATCATCCTGTTCGGCGCCGTCGTCGAGAACATGCGCAACATCGCGCTCTCGACGACCGTCACGCTCCTCGTCCCGGTGGAGCGCCACGCGAACGCCAACGGTCTCGTCGGCACCGTGCAGGGGCTCGCGTTCCTCGTCACGAGCGTGTTCTCCGGGCTCTCGATCGGCCTCCTCGGGATGGGGCCGACCCTCCTCATCGCGATCCTGTTCACGGGTCTGGCGTTCGCCCACCTGCTGTTCCTGCGCATCCCCGAAGAGCAGCCCCACGTCGAGGAGCACCAGCCGTTCATCGACGTGCGCGGAGCCGTCGCCGCCGTGCGGCTCGTGCCCGGCCTCTTCGCGCTCATCGTCTTCTCGACGTTCAACAACCTCATCGGCGGCGTCTACATGGCGCTCATGGACCCCTACGGCCTCGAGCTCTTCCCCGTCGAGTGGTGGGGCGTCGTGCTCGGCGTCACGTCGACCGGGTTCATCATCGGCGGCGCGCTCATCGCCAAGTTCGGCCTCGGCCGCAACCCCATCCGCACGATGCTCCTGCTCGTCGTCGTCATGGGCCTGCTCGGGGCGCTCTTCACGATCCGCGAGTTCTGGTGGCTCTACGCCGCCGGCATCCTGCTCTACATGATGCTCATCCCGGCCGTCGAGGCGGCCGAGCAGACCGTCATCCAGAAGGTCGTCCCGTTCCGCACCCAGGGCCGGGTGTTCGGCTTCGCGCAGGCGTTCGAGGCCGCGGCGGCGCCGATCACGGCGTTCCTCATCGCGCCGATCGCCGAGTTCGCGATCATCCCCTACATGGACTCGGAGGCGGGGCAGGCGGCGTGGGGCTGGCTGCTCGGCGAGGGCGAGGCGCGCGGCATCGCGCTCGTCTTCCTCGTCGCGGGGCTCATCATGGTGGTCGCAGCGTTCCTCGCGTTCCTCACCCGGTCGTACCGCACGCTCTCGCAGACGTTCGCCGGGCAGACCGAGTCGGTGAAGCCGGAGGAGATCGACGGGGGAGACCTCGACGCGGAGTCGGTCTCGACGCGCTGAGCGCCGTCGCCTCAGACGCGGGAAGCCCCGGCCACGTCGAAGTGGCCGGGGCTTCCGTGGAGTTCGCGGGGGTTCAGCCCTGCACGATGTTCGCCGCCTGCAGGCCCTTCTGGCCCTGC
>Ga0065721_10050409_pt1 | contig 20497 bp, 14 predicted proteins | sample Mesricmetagenome_FD_59108 | JGI IMG/M metagenome (GOLD analysis project Ga0065721, IMG submission 59108) | Mesophilic microbial community from rice straw/compost enrichment Sample: eDNA_1 v2 (version 2) | ecosystem: Engineered > Solid waste > Grass > Composting > Bioreactor | place: USA: Davis... | reverse complement strand
TCAGGGAAGGGGTGAGTTTTTCCCATATTTGGCCTACTACCTCATTTAACTGTTCTATAGTAAAAAGGTGTTCTTCTAAGGTGACTTCATTGGTGTTTTTGTGGCGATATACTATAATTCGTTGTGATTCAATTAACTCAATTGAAGGGATTAATTGATTAAGGCACCTCTGTCGAGGAATTTTTTGCGCCTTGGCTATTCTTAGAATCTCATTTTGAGAAACCTCTTCTCTGCCTCGAATGGCATTAAGAAGGAGGGCGATTTCCCCTGCAATCATAGTTGTTTCAAACTCGTCAATATTCTCTGAACGTAGTGAGAAAGAACGCAAATGTTGAAGCGATACGTTGACCCAATATCCGATTTCTGAGTGCTTCATATTTTCTCCTTATCGTGGCAATCGTCAATATTAAAACACTCAATCGATCTCTGGGCAATCTTTCTAATGGGACAAAAACATAAGATGGAGTTAGGTTGAGGGTGTGAACTTAAGTTCTATGCAGGGCCGATTGTTACCGGAAAACGCGTGACGCCTAAAGCCTGTTATGCACTTGGTCGTGCAGAATGTGGTCGTGTCTAATGAATCCCAATAGCTGCTATCTGCGCCAGCTAACTACTGCTGGAAGCAGCCTGATTTGAAAAGTATTTACTGTCAACAGCGCAAAATAGTCTTCTCTACCACATACCACCCGACTAAGTGCATAACAGGCTTTAACGGATCACCTGAGATCAATGACTTCACCTTTTGGTCCGGATGCGACTCAAGGCCGGATGAATCGTCATGGCAACGCCATCTGCCGGTCAACCGCTCTTTCCTGATGAGTATAATTCCGCTGGCCTGACAGTGTGAGGCACGAGGAGCGAAGAGTGACGTCGTGGCCGCTAGACGGTGTTAGGAACTCCAGGGAGTTGTACCGAGCAGGCTTTGGAGCATAAGGCAGGCGAACGCGACGAAGTGCAAGCCCGCGACGGTCTCGGGCAGTCGCTCGTAATCACGAGCTAAGCGACGGAACCGATTCTTCCACGAAAACGAACGCTCCACCACCCAGCGGCGTGGCAACAGCACGAATCCTTTCTTGACTTCGGGCAGGCGCACCACCTCCAATCGGATGCCTTCCTCCTTGGCCGCCTTATCGCGCTCCTGCTCGTTAGCAGGAGTTATGACCAGCGCCAACAAGCGCCCCAGAGTGTCAACCGCGATATGGACTTTGGTGCCGTTCTTCTTCTTGTGCCCGTCGTAACCGGCCCTCTGCCCGCTTTCTATGGTTCCCTGCACGGTCTGTGCGTCCAGGATCGCTGCCGAGGGCTGCGGGTTCCGGCCCGCCGCGACCCGCAGCACCTCGCGCAGGTCATCGACAATATCCTCGAAGACGCCCGCTCCAATCCAGCGTTGGGCCTGCTGATAGACCGCCTCCCAGGGCGGGAAGCTATCGGGCAGGTAGCGCCAGGCGATGCCCGTCCGGACCACGTAGCGCAGCGCGTTGAAGACCTCGCGAAGCTCGTGTTTCCTCTGCGGCGAGTCGGGCGCGATCAGCGAAAGGTACGGCAGCACGAACTGCCACTCGTCGTCCTCGACATCCGACGGGTAGCGCTTCTTCGGTTTCGGCTGCTTTTGGGCCGATTTCGGTGTCGCTTCGACTGTGTCCGGTGTGTTTTTCACACCGTTTCTACGCAGTCAGTCCGAAACAAGTTCATAACACCGTCTAACGGTTGTCCGGGGCTGGGATTTCCTGAGTATTTTTTGGCCCGGTGAACAGCCGCAGCACGGCGTAGACAAGGCAGGTGGCGACGATGCCTTCGATGAGGCCGAGGTACTTGAACAGGGTGAACATCGAGGGGGAGTTGCTTTTCGTGGTCAGTGCGTTGAAGCCGAACACGAAAAACAGGTGCAGGAAGCTGCAGGCAGCGAGGGAGATGAACCCTTTGCTCAGGCTGCTGCGAATCCAGACGCCGGCTGCGATAAAGGGCAGTCCGTTGAGGAGCAGGAACAGCCCGATGAAGAACAGGCCGAGCATCTCCAGGGCGTGCGCGAAGGCGTTGGGCGCGGACGGTTTGAAGAGGTTGAAGACGATCAACGCCCCCGCGATCAGGGTTCCGAGGGTGAACAGAGCGCCGGTCACGATGATGGCGATGCCTGCCCCATTGTCCAACGGAAGCTTTTTCACGGCGTCCCTCCCGCGCGGTTACGTCATCGTACGATTGGCCAGGGTGGTCTGGCGCATTGTAGCCTACCCTGCTGTTACGGGGCCAGTAATGTGACCGGGCGCACGGTGCGACTGCAATAGGCCGGAAAGGTGCGGAGGGAACTGGTTCTTTCTGGCAGGGGGAGGGAGCGAGGGCAAGAGCAGGCAGGAAACGGGCGTATCTGGACCTGCCCGGCCCGAAGCCCTATGCAGGGCCCTGACCCGCCCGTTTCCTGCCTGCCCCTGCCCCTAGGAGCCGGTGCAACAAGCGGGGCTAGTCGGTCGCCTGCGTCTCCTGCGGCGGCATCAGCGAGGACCACGCCAACTCTTGCAGTCCCGGAATCTCCAGCGGCCCCTCCATCGCTACCGCCCGCCGATACAGCCTCTCGAACTCGTCCGCCGCTCCTCTGCCTGCACCTTGCCCGCGGGCGGGTTGCTCTGCGTTCTCGGGGTTGGCTCCGTCTGCTTTCTTGCCTGCATTGGGGGGCTCCTTCCTGTTTCAATCCTCACCGGCCCCGAAGGGCCGGTGCTACCTGCCAGGCTCCGCATGTAGGCCACGTGGTCCGCGTGTTTCAATCCTCACCGGCCCCGAAGGGCCGGTGCTACGGGCACACTCGCCGTTGCCGTAGTAGCTGACGACGTTTCAATCCTCACCGGCCCCGAAGGGCCGGTGCTACTCGTCCGCCTTGATGGCGGACACGTAGCGCGTACTGTTTCAATCCTCACCGGCCCCGAAGGGCCGGTGCTACAGCCAGGACATCGGCGCCCCGTTCCAGTTCTTCGTGTTTCAATCCTCACCGGCCCCGAAGGGCCGGTGCTACGTCAGGCGTGTCGGTGATCGCCCCGATGCCGCGCAGGTTTCAATCCTCACCGGCCCCGAAGGGCCGGTGCTACGCGAGCGCGCAGGGTGCCGTCGTCCGACACCAGGGAGTTTCAATCCTCACCGGCCCCGAAGGGCCGGTGCTACGCAGGCCATGCGCGCTGTCGCGGAGGAGCTGTAATGGTTTCAATCCTCACCGGCCCCGAAGGGCCGGTGCTACCCGAAATACTTCCTGGTGGAGAACGTCGCGTCCATGTTTCAATCCTCACCGGCCCCGAAGGGCCGGTGCTACCGCAAGAACCGTTCCCGTCTAATCGGTTGCACGGGCGTTTCAATCCTCACCGGCCCCGAAGGGCCGGTGCTACGCAGAGCATAGCGTAGCGAAGAGCAGCAGCTTAGCCGTTTCAATCCTCACCGGCCCCGAAGGGCCGGTGCTACCGGTACAGCAGCGGCGCGTCCTCCGCGTCGCCGTCGTTTCAATCCTCACCGGCCCCGAAGGGCCGGTGCTACCCATAGGGTGCTGTGGCGGCGGGCCGAACCGGTAGAGGTTTCAATCCTCACCGGCCCCGAAGGGCCGGTGCTACGACTACCTGCGGACGCCCGACAGCGCCCCGCACGTGTTTCAATCCTCACCGGCCCCGAAGGGCCGGTGCTACGAGCGTCGAGCGGAAGATCAACCTCGCGAACCGGGTTTCAATCCTCACCGGCCCCGAAGGGCCGGTGCTACGGTCACAACGGCCAATTTGCTGCCCGCGCTTCCATGGTTTCAATCCTCACCGGCCCCGAAGGGCCGGTGCTACCTCCTGGTGTCACGCCTGTACGACTCGTGCAAGGAGTTTCAATCCTCACCGGCCCCGAAGGGCCGGTGCTACGACCGGACCGGATCAACCGTGCCGGACCCGAGAGGTTTCAATCCTCACCGGCCCCGAAGGGCCGGTGCTACGGATGGCGTAGACCGTCTGCGCCGTCCCGATCGTGTTTCAATCCTCACCGGCCCCGAAGGGCCGGTGCTACACTATACTGTTCTGATCGTGCCCTGCGGCACCGAGGAGTTTCAATCCTCACCGGCCCCGAAGGGCCGGTGCTACTCGGGCTCCCCGGACTGCGCCGTGGCGTTCGTCCAGTTTCAATCCTCACCGGCCCCGAAGGGCCGGTGCTACCGGACAGGGAGCGCCGCCCCCGCTCCGCCTGGTTCTGTTTCAATCCTCACCGGCCCCGAAGGGCCGGTGCTACTGGTGACGGCCAGGCCGCCCAGGGCGGAGGGAAACGGTTTCAATCCTCACCGGCCCCGAAGGGCCGGTGCTACACGTCCACCACGGCCTCCGCCTGCCGGTCAGAGTTTCAATCCTCACCGGCCCCGAAGGGCCGGTGCTACTCGTCTGGCTCATCCTCTCCGGCCGCGGCTTCGGGTTTCAATCCTCACCGGCCCCGAAGGGCCGGTGCTACCACCACGACCGGGTATCTCTGCCGGTGGGTGTGCCTGTTTCAATCCTCACCGGCCCCGAAGGGCCGGTGCTACGGGCAGGGCTCCCGGCCCGTGTCCGTGACCGTGGAAGAGGTTTCAATCCTCACCGGCCCCGAAGGGCCGGTGCTACAGGGTCAGGCCGACGGACAGGTGGCGCCCTCGGGCGCTGTTTCAATCCTCACCGGCCCCGAAGGGCCGGTGCTACCCGCCCTCCTATGCCCCGGCTGCGCCCGCGACCTCCAGTTTCAATCCTCACCGGCCCCGAAGGGCCGGTGCTACTAGGCGGTCGGGGCTTCGGCGAGGGTCACGTCATCGTTTCAATCCTCACCGGCCCCGAAGGGCCGGTGCTACGTGGCAGGAGGACGGCGAGTACGCGGACTTCCTCCTGTTTCAATCCTCACCGGCCCCGAAGGGCCGGTGCTACACGGCCGAGGTAACCGCCGCCGTGCGCGTATCCAGTTTCAATCCTCACCGGCCCCGAAGGGCCGGTGCTACGGTCGATTTTCTCTCTATGGGGAGAGCGACCAGGACCATTGTAACACCGGTGTCGCGTTTGGAGACGCGCAGTTTTCAGAGTAACCCATCCGCGAACCGTAGAGGTCAAAGACAAGCACCAGGGGTTCGCGCTCTGCTTGTCCACGACAGAATTTTTATGTCTTCCTCCTATCCATGTGCCCGTTAGCCATAATGACGCAAGGAAGCAGGCACAGGAAGGTGGGAGATCCGAATGAAGAGAGAAGGAAGAGGAGACGCCTCGAAGGCGGGCCGCAGAGCGGCGTCGCGGCCGAAGCGTGAGGCGCGGCTACAGTGGCTGGATCGGGAGATTCGCGCGGGGAACTGCCCGAACGCCCACAGTATGGCTACCGAACTCGGCATCGCGCCGCGCACCGCCTGGAAGGACTTCCGGCACCTGCGCGACGAATTGGGCGCGCCGGTGGAGTTCGATGAGCAGTGCGGCGGGTGGCGCTACGCCGACGAGTTTGCCGCGCTTCCGCTTCTGTACCTGACCCGGTCGGAAGCGGTGGCGCTGCGACACGCGCTGACGGTGGCGCGGGCGTACCTGACCGATGCGGAGGTCGCACCGCTCGGGCGAGTGCTGGAGCGGCTGGCGTGCCACGTTCCCCAGGTTCTTCCGTCGCCCCGCGAGTCGGCGGGCGGGGCGCTGCGCCCGCTGCACCCGGCGACGACGGCGGGCGGCACGGAGATAGCGAATCTTCTGGACGCCTGCACGCACGCCATTGAGCGGCGTCACAAACTCCGTTTTCTGTATTACGGGGCGCACCGGGACCAGGAAACGGAGCGGGTGGTGCGGCCGTACCACCTGCACAACGACCGCGGGGAGTGGTACCTGATCGCTCACTGCGAATTGCGCGAGGATGTGCGGACGTTTCTGCTGGGGCGGGTGCGGGAGTGGCGCTGGGCGGGCGAAGAGGCAGCGTATCAGATTCCGGCCGACTTCGACGCGGAGGCGCTGATCGGGCGCGGTTTCCACCTGATGCACGGCGGGGGCGACCCGGTGGAGGTGGTGCTGCGGTTCTCGCCGCGGCAGGCGCGCTGGATGCGAGAGCGGCGCTATCACCCAACCCAGCGCACGGAGGATTTGCCAGACGGGGGACTGCTCCTGCGCCTGACGGTGACGGGACTGGAGGATGTGCGCCGGTGGGCGCTGTCGTTTGGGGCGGAGGTGGAGGTGCTGGCGCCGCCGACCCTGCGGGAGCGTCTGGCGGCGGAGGGGCGGCGGCTCGGCGCCCTGTACGCGGCGGACGCCCCGGATTTTTCGGTTTTTTCCGCGCCGGGGCCGTCACTGCCCGAATAGGGCAGTGGCGTGCGTTATGCTCACTTTCAAAGAGGGAAGGGGATCACTGTATATGTCGCAGACTTCTGCGGACGACGCGGCGCCGAAGCCACCGGCGGGGCTGCCGTACTTTGTGGCGCACACGCCTTCGAAGGCGCGCCCCGATCACTGGCATCCGCTCCAGGAGCACGCGCTGTGTGTGGCAGAGATGGCCGAACGGTTCGCCAGGGAGGCTTTCGGCGAGGATCTTGCCACATGGGGGCGCTACCTCGGGCTGATCCACGACCTGGGAAAGTTCAGCGACGAGTTTCAGAACTACCTTGCGGCGTGTTATGAGGCCGAACGGCGCGGCACGTCCCCGCCGCCGGCGGGCTCCGCGCCGCACAAGCAGGCGGGGGCGAAGGCGGCACGGCAGGCACTGGGAGAGTTAGGTGTCTACCTGGCGTTACCCCTGCACGGCCATCACGGGGGCATGCTGTCGCCTGAAACGACCCAGGGCAAGGTGGACGAGCGCGTGACCGAGGAGGCGGTGGCCGCGCTGCGTGCCCGCGCCCGCTCGGTACACCCCCTGCTGGACCCGGTCTCGCCCGATCCGCAGGCGCTGATCAACGCGCCCTTTGCGCAGGATGTGGAAGGGATGGAAGTCTTCCTGCGCTTGCTTTACTCCTGCCTCGTGGATGCTGATGGGCTGGATACCGAGGCGCACAAAGACCCGGCTACCTCGGCGTTGCGGTCCGCGGCTCCCGATGTCCCACTCGCGGCGCTGCGCGATACGCTGCGGAAGCGTCAGGAGGACGATTTCGCCAACGCGGATGACACAGCAGTCAACCGGGTGCGGCGCGCTGTGTACGCTGACTGCCAGCGGGCGGCGGATCTGCCACCGGGCGTGTTCACACTCACGGTACCGACCGGGGGCGGGAAGACGCGATCTTCCCTGGCGTTTGCACTGGAACACGCGGTCCGGCATTGCCAGCAACGGGTGATCTACGCGATTCCGTACACGAGCATCATCGACCAGACGACAGAGGTATTCCGCAAGGTATTCAAGGATTTGCCGGCCGTGGTGCTGGAGCATCACTCGGCAGTAGACCCGCCGGTGAAGGGAGATGACGAGGGCGAGGAGGAGGAGCGGTGGCGGCGTCTGGCGGCGGAAAACTGGAGCGCGCCGCTTATCGTGACCACGACGGTACAGCTTTTCGAGTCGTTGTTCTCGAACCGCCCCGCCGCCTGCCGGAAACTGCACCACATTGCCCGGAGTGTGATCGTGCTGGATGAAGTGCAGACGCTTCCCACAACGCTGCTGCAGCCTATCCTCGCCATGCTGCGCACCCTGGTGCAGTACTTCGGCGTGACGGTCGTCCTCTGCACGGCGACACAGCCCGCTTTGACGGGGCGCTCGGGCCTCCTGGAGGGGTTTGAGAGGGTCACTCCCATCGTGCCCGACCCGGCGCCGCACTTTGCCGCCCTGCGGCGAGTCTCCTGGCGCGTAGAGACCGAACCGTGGGACTGGCCGCGCGTGGCGGAGGAGATGCGCCGCCTCGGACCGTCCGCGCTGTGCGTGGTGAACACGCGCCGTCAGGCGCTGGACCTTCTGGAGGCGCTGGACCCGGAGGGCACAGACCCTTCCGTCCTGCACCTTTCCACATTGCTCTGCGGCTGGCACCGCCGGCAGGTGCTGAAGGTGGTCCGGGAGCGTCTGAAGAAGGGCGACCCGATTCTCCTGGCAAGCACTCAGGTCATTGAAGCGGGAATCGACCTAAATGCACCAGCAGTATTGCGGGCAATCGGTCCTCTGGACCGGGTAATACAGGCCGCCGGGCGCTGCAACCGCGAAGGACTGCGGCCGTGGCAAGAGTCCCCTATGGTGGTCTTCACTCCGGCGGAGGCTGCGTCTCCTCGTGGTATCTACAAGATGGCTCTCGATTACACGCACAACCTCCTCGCCGCGGCAGCGGCGCGCGGAGAAGAGATTCCCTTTGATGATCCGGAGTTCGTCACCGCGTACTTCGCCCGCCTCTTCACAGACATTCAGGGGGAGGTGGATCAACCGAGGGTTCAGCCGGACCGCCACATGCTGCGCTATCCGGAGGTCGCGCAAAAGGTGCGCCTTATCAGAGAGGACACGGTCAGCGTGCTGGTGATGAACTGTCCGGGAGCGGAGGAGGAAGCAGCGGACATCCTCGCGACAGCGGAGCGCATCGGCGGCATGACCCGTCGCCTGTGGCGACGAGCGCAGCCTCTGTCCGTAAATCTGTACCGCACGGACATTGAAAAGGACCGTGCCCCTGTACAGTACTACTTCGTTCGCGACGACAAGCCGGGCCTCGTGGTCTGGCGCGGCACCTACGATGCTCGTCTCGGCATCCCCCTCCACCGCGACCCGGGCGACGGTGTGGTCTACGCCCCTAAATATTTGATTCAGTGATTTGTAAAGGCTATTACTATGAACTTGACAAACGGCAGCTTCAGTGTCATAGTATTGGTATGCCGCTCTTGGCAATAGCATCTACCCTGGCATATTCAGGGTGGGTGGGAGTTTAAACAGAGTCATAGCTTCTACCTGAGGAATGACAAAAATGACAAAGGCGGGTGCAGCGCCAACTGCAACCCGCCTTGCCAAGAGCTAACTTACCGCCTTAGGGGCGTCAGTCTTACTCTGATCAGCACCATCATTGTATCATCTGACGTCCCCAACGACCTCTGGACAGAAGGGAGATGCGCAGCAATGCATCGCTCTGTTTCGTCGCTGGGGCACGATGCCCTTGTAGAATGTACCGTTGCTGAGATGCAGCGGCAGGGCATGACCCATATCCGCGCCGATCATATCGCCGGCTTCCTTCAGCCGGAAATCATCGGCAACTTTATCCCCGACGCTACGGCACGCTTTAACGGGAGTCTCTGCATCGCTGAATGTGAATCTGCCGCAGGATTCACCCAGGCCCATACAGCGGCGCAGTGGCGTGCCTTCCACAATCACATCTCGCACGTAGGCGGCTGGTTCATCGTCGTTGCCGCGAAGACTGATGAAGCCGCGGCGCGTACCCTTCTCCAGCAAACTATTGGCAGTGCTCAGAACATCCTGTTCTGGACGTTCTGAAGCAGACTGCGGCGGCGGACAACCTTTGTCCGCCGCCGCCATACCCCTTGATTCCCTTAACAAGTTCTATTTAAAAGGAGAGCAGCAATGATGAATGCCCCTCCCTTAGAGGTTAAGGTATGGGCACCTATGGCGGCATTTGTGCGTCCCGAACATCGCGTCGAACGGGTGTCGTACCCGCTGCCGACGCCATCGGCGGCGCGCGGAGTGCTGGAGGCGATCTTCTGGAAGCCGGAGTTCGAGTACCGGATTCGCGATATCGCCGTTCTCAAGCCTATTCGCTACGTCGGATTCCTGCGTAACGAGGTCAACGTCAAGGCGAGCGGCGAGCGCCAGAATATCTCGATCACGGACGAACGCTCGCAGCGGCACACGCTGGCCCTGCGCGATGTGGCCTACATTATCCGCGCCGATGTGGCGGTGAGGCCGGGAGTGGAGCACGATCCGGCCAAGTACCGCGACCAGTTCCGGCGCCGTGTGGCGCGCGGGCAATACTACCATCACCCTTATCTTGGATGCCGCGAGTTCGCGTGCGATTTCGGCGAGCCGGACGGCAACGAGCAACCGATCGCGGATTCCCGCGACCTGGGGTTGATGCTCTTCGACCTGGCGTTTGGCAAAGGGGAAAAAGACCCTGCAACGCCGATCTTCTTCCCGGCGCGACTGGAGGCGGGCGTCCTGCACGTCCCAGACAGCCTGTATGCCCAGCGGGAGGGGGTGATGGCGTCGTGATCCTTCAGCAACTCTATGCCGACGCCGACCCGATCCTGAAGCAAACAGGGCGAGGCGCGCTGCCGCCGTCTATGTACAGCCCCAAGCGCGTCCGGTGGATCGTGGAGTTATCAGCTTCAGAAGGCGTTCCCGTGCAGTTTTCGCCGCTTCGGGGAGAGGGCAAGCAGGGGGAGCGGGGCATTGAAAGGCTCGTCCCGGATATGAAACGGTCTTCGGGAGTGCGCCCCTTGCTTCTCGCGGACAAGACCTCTTACGCGGTAGGTGTCCGTATCCCAGACCCTAAAAAGGATGCGGGGCGCGACGAGGCACGGGACCGGGAGCGCACTCGACAGGAGTTCGAGGCGTTCCGGGCGCTGACCCGCGAATGCGCCGAGGCCACCGGGAGCGCAGATGTGGCTGTGGTCGCCCGATTTCTGGAGGCGTGGGACCCGGAGAAGCCACCCGTCCCCCTGCCCCCGGATGTGACCCGGGACGACCTCTTCACGTTTCGCGTGGACGGACGGCTCCCGATAGAGGACCCTGCCGTGCAGCGGTTCTGGGCGGCGCGGGGCCGGGACGCGGGGGAGGACAGCGGTTCCGGGGAAGATATGCAGTGCCTTGTTTCGGGGGTGGTCGGACCGGTCGAGGAGATGATGCCTGTTTCCGTAAAGGGCATCCCCGGCGGGCAGGCGTCCGGTATGCAGATCGTTTCTGCGAACGCGGCGGCATTCGAGTCCTATGGCCTGCGTCGCGCCCGCACTTCGCCCATCTCCCGCGATGCGGGGGAGCGTTTCGGCAAAGCGCTTAACGCCCTGCTCGCTTCGGAATACCACCGATCTCAGCTCGGGGCCGTGACCTATGTATTTTGGGCGCGGTCGGGCATCGTGAAACTCTTCGCCTTCCAACCCGACCCCGATGCCAAGACGGTGCGCGAACTGCTATCGCGCCTGCACACCGGGGAATGGCGCAAGGACCTGCCGGACGAGGCGCGGTTCCACATCTTTGGGCTGTCGGCCAACGCCGCCCGGGTGGTGGTCCGCTCCGCGATAGACACCACCATCGGGTATGTCGCGGCGCGGCAGGAGGAGTGGTTCCGCCGCCTTGACATCCTCGGCTTTGACGGCGCGGATGGAAAGCCGCTTCCCCTGCGCACGCTCGCCGTTTCCCCCTACCGGGAGTTCAAGGACATCGCTCCCGGTGTCGAGGACGCCCTGGTGCGCGCGGCGCTGACCGGCGATCCGCTGCCGCCGTCCCTGCTGACGGCGGTAGTAATGCGCTGCCGCCTCGACGCGGAAAACCGGGTGACCTACCCGCGCGCCGCTCTGATGAAGTACATCGTGACTCAACACCTGCCCCTGGAGAAAGCCAGCACTATGACTACCGAGATCGCGACCTCCGACGCGCTGCCCTTCGAGAAGCGCGCGGAGCGACTTGCCTATCACTGCGGACGGCTCTTCGCCGAACTGGAAGACATCCAGCGCACGGCATTACCCGGGATAAACGCGACGATCAACGACCGGTTTTTCGGCGCGGCCTCCTCGGCCCCGGCCAGCGTTTTCGGCATCCTGCTCGACGGCGTGCAGGATCACCTGGGGAAACTGCGGCGGGAGCGTGGGGCCGTGCATGCCGCGGCGTCGCGGCGTCTGGAAGAGATTATGGCGGAGATAGACGACTTCCCGCGCACGCTGACGCTGCGCGACCAGGCGCTTTTTTCTCTGGGTTACTATCACCACAAGGCCGCCAAGCGCCGGGACATTGCCGAGCGCGCCGCTGCCAAGCGGCAGGCGGGCAATATCACCCCCGACAGCACGGACTCTACTGCCGCGGCAGAGAACGAGAAGTAAAGAGGAGACGACTATGAGCGACCGTTATGAGGTTTGCGGCGACCCGACCCGCCGCCACGACTTTCTGCTGGTCTTCGACGTGACGGACGGCAACCCGAACGGCGATCCGGACGCCGGGAATATGCCGCGTATTGATCCGGAGACGGCTCAGGGACTGGTCACGGACGTTTGCATCAAGCGCAAGGTCCGCGACTTCGTGGGCCTGTACAAGAAGGAGGAGTCTCCCTACCGCATCTACGTCCAGAATACGCAGGCAACCGGCCGCGCGCTGAACGAGGCGCACGCGGAAGCGTACCAGGCGGAGGGCATCAAGTCCACCGGCTCGAAGCAGAAGCGCGACGACGTTCTGAAGGTGCGCGACCGCATGTGCCGTGAGTACTTCGACATTCGAATGTTCGGCGCGGTCATGACCACCGGGGTGAACGCGGGGCAGGTGCGCGGGCCGGTACAGTTAACGTTCGCACGCTCCGTGGACCCCATCGCATCTCTGGAGGTCGCCATCACCCGTGTTGCCATCACGAAGCCGGAAGACGTGACCGTCGTCGCCGGGGAGGATGAGAAGGAGCAGCGCAGTGGTAAGGTGACGGAGATCGGGCGCAAGGCGCTGCTGCCCTACGCCCTGTACATCGCAAAGGGGTTCTTCTCTCCTGCGTTCGCGGAGCAAACGGGGGTAACCCGGGATGACCTGGTGCTGTTCTGGGAGTCGCTGGAGCGGATGTGGGACCAGGATCGTTCGGCGGCGCGGGGCATGCTATCGTGCCGGGGCCTGCACGTCTTCACCCACGAGAACCCTCTGGGTAACGCCGCCTCCCACCGCCTCTTCGAGCCGTTTATCGAGAGCGTTCGGCGCAAGGACGGTGTGGAATCACCGCGTCGCTTTGCAGACTACGTAGTGCCCACGCCGCGCGTTCCGGATTCCATTTCGGGCGTGACACTTACCTCTCTGGTGGAGGGGTAGCGTTTCCTTGATAGTAAGGGGATCACGAGGGCGCGAACCGGAAGTGATGGCGATTGACGAGAGAGGTTCGCGCCTGGTTTTCTCTCTACGGGTGTGCGCTCCCGCCGCGACTCGGGCATCTGCCTGTGTCGCAGGGCGTCCCCGTAGAGTGAAAATTGACCGTAGCACCCGGCCCTCGGGCCGGGTGGGGATTGAAACGTGAGCGTGGGGATCATCTACACCACGCTGGAGAAGTAGCACCCGGCCCTCGGGCCGGGTGGGGATTGAAACTGTCCCTCCCGGCCGGGATGCCGACCCGGGAGGAGTAGCACCCGGCCCTCGGGCCGGGTGGGGATTGAAACGCGAGGTCGAGCACGTCCGCCCCGAGCCCGAGAAGTAGCACCCGGCCCTCGGGCCGGGTGGGGATTGAAACCGCTATTTTAGCTATTTTAGTGTCAGCTTTCTACCTGTAGCACCCGGCCCTCGGGCCGGGTGGGGATTGAAACTTGCTACACGATCAGTTGCGCGCTGGTGGCGCGCTGTAGCACCCGGCCCTCGGGCCGGGTGGGGATTGAAACCCTGCTCGACCAGGTACGCCGCCTGCTGCGCGTACCGTAGCACCCGGCCCTCGGGCCGGGTGGGGATTGAAACACGACCTCCCCGCTCGGGCGGTACAAACGAAACCGCCCGTAGCACCCGGCCCTCGGGCCGGGTGGGGATTGAAACTGGGAGTGCCCGGGGGCGATGCGAACACTGGCGGGCGTAGCACCCGGCCCTCGGGCCGGGTGGGGATTGAAACTGGAGGAGCAGGAGCGGAGCATTGAGCGCTGCCGGGGACGTAGCACCCGGCCCTCGGGCCGGGTGGGGATTGAAACCATGGCGACTCCAAAACTGTCACGGCAGGGCCGTGACGTAGCACCCGGCCCTCGGGCCGGGTGGGGATTGAAACCGGGTCGGCGCGGGTGCCTCTGCCGCCGGTCCTGCTGGTAGCACCCGGCCCTCGGGCCGGGTGGGGATTGAAACAACGTTTCCGGCGGCGCGGCCGGCAGCGGCGGCGTAGACGCGTAGCACCCGGCCCTCGGGCCGGGTGGGGATTGAAACACACAGGAGGGGGGCGACCCGGACCCGGACCCCGAGTAGCACCCGGCCCTCGGGCCGGGTGGGGATTGAAACACCGCCACTCTGCGGGAGGCAGAGGGCGGCGGCGAGGACGTAGCACCCGGCCCTCGGGCCGGGTGGGGATTGAAACGACGCCGAGACCGGCGACCCTATCGGGTCGTGGGGGGTAGCACCCGGCCCTCGGGCCGGGTGGGGATTGAAACCTGGGGTAGTCCCACACGTCGTGGTCGTTCAGCCGGGGTAGCACCCGGCCCTCGGGCCGGGTGGGGATTGAAACCTCGACAGATCGAACGTTTGGCGGGTTGTGGCGCGTAGCACCCGGCCCTCGGGCCGGGTGGGGATTGAAACGACCCGTCGATCGACTCGGTCGGGCTGACCGCCCGTAGCACCCGGCCCTCGGGCCGGGTGGGGATTGAAACCGGTGTCCACCGCCCACTTTTCGGTCACCCCCATCGTAGCACCCGGCCCTCGGGCCGGGTGGGGATTGAAACACCGTCAACGTGGTGGGGCCGACCATCGACAAGGTCGTAGCACCCGGCCCTCGGGCCGGGTGGGGATTGAAACTTGGCCTCTGGCTGGGGGACGGGCACCGTTGCGACGTAGCACCCGGCCCTCGGGCCGGGTGGGGATTGAAACACCGTACCGCCCGTGGCGGAGAGCGCGGGCGCGTGGGTGTAGCACCCGGCCCTCGGGCCGGGTGGGGATTGAAACGGGGGTGAACGGCTCGGGCCTGTGGGTGCCCGGCTGGTAGCACCCGGCCCTCGGGCCGGGTGGGGATTGAAACTCCATCACGTCCGGGGGGCCGACCAGGAAGGCGTCCGTAGCACCCGGCCCTCGGGCCGGGTGGGGATTGAAACACCGTTGTCCACCGTGAATTTGTCGAGTTCCCGTCGGGTAGCACCCGGCCCTCGGGCCGGGTGGGGATTGAAACTGCCTGCGCCGCTCGGCCTCGGCCCGGCGCTGATCCTGTAGCACCCGGCCCTCGGGCCGGGTGGGGATTGAAACTCGCGCGGGTATTGACGGGCGGTGTACAGCGTGATAGTAGCACCCGGCCCTCGGGCCGGGTGGGGATTGAAACCTGGTTAAGGCCCCGGTTTTCCGCTTCAAATTGAATGTAGCACCCGGCCCTCGGGCCGGGTGGGGATTGAAACGATTAGTAGGCGGTAGAGTAGCGGCCTGCACGGACCCGTAGCACCCGGCCCTCGGGCCGGGTGGGGATTGAAACACGTTGAATGACTTGTAGAGCCACCTCTTCACCTGGTAGCACCCGGCCCTCGGGCCGGGTGGGGATTGAAACCCGTACACGCGATACCCATTCTCACGAAACGAATCGTAGCACCCGGCCCTCGGGCCGGGTGGGGATTGAAACACGAGGTCCCCGATCCTAGTCGCTGCTGTACGCCTTGTAGCACCCGGCCCTCGGGCCGGGTGGGGATTGAAACCCGCCGCAGTGTTTACTTGATCTCCGGCAGGTACCACGTAGCACCCGGCCCTCGGGCCGGGTGGGGATTGAAACGTCGTGACCGCTACCCGCGGCACTCAGACCAGCACGTAGCACCCGGCCCTCGGGCCGGGTGGGGATTGAAACGATTCACGGCCAGCAGCCGTCTCACACCACAGTTGTAGCACCCGGCCCTCGGGCCGGGTGGGGATTGAAACAGACCGGACAGATCGCCCGAGCGTACCCGGTTGGCGTAGCACCCGGCCCTCGGGCCGGGTGGGGATTGAAACGTGTATTACCAAATCTCCTCAAAGCAGATGTAGGAAGTAGCACCCGGCCCTCGGGCCGGGTGGGGATTGAAACACTACGGCGGAGCCGGTGAACGAACGAAGGAAACCGGGTAGCACCCGGCCCTCGGGCCGGGTGGGGATTGAAACGAATATTTCCCGCAGGGCCTTGACGGGCGGCGTACGTAGCACCCGGCCCTCGGGCCGGGTGGGGATTGAAACACCGGTTGTCCGGTCTTTTACCATCGCCCGGACTTGTAGCACCCGGCCCTCGGGCCGGGTGGGGATTGAAACCGGGTATCGATTGAGTCGCGTGCTTGCCTCAGTCCGGGTAGCACCCGGCCCTCGGGCCGGGTGGGGATTGAAACACGGACGGGTCGGCGGCGATGAAGGCGAGGACTGCCACGTAGCACCCGGCCCTCGGGCCGGGTGGGGATTGAAACCACTTCGGCGTCGGCTACAGCCTCTACCCGCTCCGCGTAGCACCCGGCCCTCGGGCCGGGTGGGGATTGAAACCTGCGCAATCCGAAGTCGCGCGACTGGGTACCGCAGGTAGCACCCGGCCCTCGGGCCGGGTGGGGATTGAAACGTACAATATATTAGAGCATCTGACAGGGGACCGACACCGAGGAGACAAAAGCGCCGACAGACAAGGAGACGCGATGAAGCACCATGATAGCGAGGAGGACGACCGCGCGCAGGGTACGCCGCTCCGCGAATGGGCGGACGAAGAGATCGTGATGATCTCCGCCCTCGAACACTACTCGTACTGCCCCCGACAGTGCGCTCTCATCCATCTGGAGCAGATATTTCAGGAGAACGTCTTTACCCTGCGTGGCAGGCACGGGCACGAACGCGCCGATCTGCCGAGCACGACCGCCGAACGGGGCGTGCGTGTGGAGCGCGGGCTGCCGCTCTGGTCGGAGCGATACGGGCTGAACGGCAAGGCGGACGTAGTGGAGTTTCCCCCGGGCGGGCTGCCTCCGGTGCCGGTGGAGTACAAGCACGGCGGAATCCGCCGGGGAAAGGCGGGGCGGCACGAGGCGATTCAACTCTGCGCCCAGGCGCTTTGTCTGGAGGAGATGTTCGGTGTGACGGTGCCGGCGGGGGCGATCTACTCGCTGAGCGCCCGGCGCCGGCAGACGGTCCCGTTTACGGAGGCGCTGCGTGAGGAGGCCATTGCAATTATTGCAAGTGTACGGCGGATGTTACAGAGGGGGGGCGGGCCGGGGCGGCTTCCCGAGGCGGTGAACGATGCACGCTGTCCCAACTGCTCGCTGATCGACGCTTGCATGCCGGCTACGGTAGTAGCTGCCCGTGCCGCCCGGCTGAAGGCCGCCCTGTTCGTGCCCATTCTCCTGGAGAGGCTGTAGGGAAGGAAGGGAGAGTGCCGCCCGATGACACGGGAACTGCTGAACACGCTGTATGTGCAGACAGAGAATGCGCTGGTGCGCCTGGACGGGGAGACGGCGCGGGTGGAGGTGGAGGGCGAGAAGCGCCTCCAGGTGCCGCTACACCATCTGGGCGCCATCCATCTGTTCGGGACGGCGACGATCACCGCCCCCGCGATAGCGCGCTGCGCCGCCGAAGGGCGGGCGGTGGCCTGGTTTAGCCGAACGGGCCGGTTCCTGGCACGTGTGGTCGGGCCGACCTCCGGGAACGTGCTGCTGCGGCAGGCGCAGTATGAGGCGCATCGGGACGACCGCCGGGCGTGTGAGATCGCGCGGGCGATCGTCGCCGGGAAGATACGCAACCTGCGCGCCGTGACCGGCCGGGCGGCGCGAGACGTCCGCGCAGAGGAGGGGCGCGAGCGGCTGCAGGACGCCACGCAGGCGATGGCGGAACTGCTGCTCGCACTGCCGGGGCAGAAAGATGTGGACGCCGTGCGCGGGGTGGAGGGGCAGGGCGCGGCATTGTACTTTGCTGTGTTCGGTGAGATGCTGACCGTTCCCCCGCAGGAGTTCGCCTTTCGGGGGCGCAGCCGCAGGCCCCCACGCGACCGCATGAACGCCCTGTTGTCGTTCCTGTACGCCCTGCTCACGGCGGACTGTGTGGCCGCCTGCGAGGGAGTGGGGCTGGACCCGCAGTTCGGTTTCCTGCACTGCCTGCGGCCGGGACGCCCTGCCCTCGCTCTGGACCTGATGGAGGAGTTCCGCCCCGTCCTGGCCGACCGTCTGGCGCTGACGCTCGTCAACCGCCGCCAGATCCGCCGCGAGCATTTCGAGGAGCGCGTCGCGGGGACCGGCGGCGAGAGCGTCACCCTCACCGACGAGGGGCGAAAGGTGGTCCTGGCTGGCTACCACGACAGGAAACGGGAGGAGGCTGTTCACCCGCTGCTCAAGGACCGGGCGCCGCTGGGCCTGCTGCCGCACCTGCAGGCGCGTCTGCTCGCGCGCCACCTGCGCGGCGATCTGGATACCTACCTGCCCTTCCCGGCCCCGTAAAAGGAGGACGTTATGGACCTGCTGGTGACCTACGACGTGAACACGCTGACGAAAGAGGGGCGTGGCCGCCTACGCCGCGTAGCGAAGGTCTGCACGAACTTCGGTCAGCGGGTGCAGGAGTCCGTGTTCGAAGTGTCGGTGAACGAGGCGCAGCGCGAGCGGATGATGAAGCGCCTGCTGGACGTTATCGACGCGAGGGAGGACAGCCTGCGCGTTTACCGTCTGCCGTCGCCGCGCGAACAGGCGCTTGAAGCCTACGGACGCGACGCGTATATCGACTTTTCCGGGGCGCTTGTGACGTGAGGAGTGACGCGCGCATGGCAGAAGAGACGAGGGCGAAGAGGCCGCTGACGCCGGAGCAGAGGCAGGCGCGGCGGGACGCGATGCAGCGGATGTACCGGCGGCGCAAGGGGGCGGGGCTGTGCGTGCGTTGCGGCAAGGAGCGGGACGCGAAGGCGCGGAAGGCGGAGTGGGCGGACTGCTCGGTCTGCCGGGGGAAGATGCGGGAAGCGAGTGAGGCGAGCCGGCGGCGGGGGCGGCAGAAGACGTGGCGCGGGATGGGGACGGCGGGCGACCCGATGCCCACCGGCAGGGCGGCGCCGCGCACGGGGGCGGTGAAGCAGGTGACGGTGAGTATCGACCAGGAGACCTGGGACGCGCTGCACGCGATCCTGCGGCGCGACGGCAACGGCCCGTACCGGGTGGCGCGGCTGGTGCGCGATGCGATACGGCGCTGGGAGACAAGGCCCTGCCCGCCGCGCAAGAAGCGGGGGATGATGCTGCCCGGGGTGCGGATACGGGTGTGGCTGGACGCGCGGCAGCTCGCGGTGGTCCGGGGGCAGGTGGGGCAGCACGGGGGCAGCGTGGCCGAGGTGGTGCGCGCGATGATCGTGGCTGACCGCCCGAAGGTAATCGCTTCAGTCGGTGGCGGGCGCCGCCCGTACGTGGACGTGTTCAAGGGCTGGTAGCCGGAGGGGAGGGAGGCGCGGCCCACCCGGTGGGACGTTGTACCGGGTGGGTCGCGTGCGCCGGGCGGGCTACTTCTTGCCCTCTTCGGACTTGCGGCGGAGGAACGCGGGGATGGGCGCGGACGCCGGGGCGGCGCTCGGCTCCGCTTCGTACGGGGAGGCCTGGCGGGCGCGGAACTTGCGGCTCTTGTACTGAAGCTCCTTCTTCGCCATCTCCTCGTCCTGCTCCATCAGAGCGGTCAGCGCGGTGACGCTGTCACGCGCCCATTCGTGATCTGCGGCGAGAGCGCGGGCGCTCTCCAGCACCACGGCTGCCGCGCGCCGGTCGCCGCGGCGCAGGGCAGAGCGCACCTCGTCGAAGTAGTTCGCCGTCTGGATCTCGATGCTGCGCTGCACAACCAGGGCGTCCAGCGGCAGTCGCTCCACCGCGGCGCGCGGCAGGACCGAAAGCTGGAGCAGGGTGGGCGGGGTTTCGAAGCGCCCACCGCTGCCGCCCTCCACGAAGTGTCCCTGTACTGTGACCGAGAGCAGGGCCGCATCCGGCTCGCCTGCGGGCCTGGGGGCGACGGTCAGGCGTAGCAGCAGGAACACTTCGGCGTCGTAGGACAGGTCCGACAGCGGGACGGGGGCGTCCGCGGCGACGGCGGCGACCGACAGGGCCTCGACGATGACGCCTGGGCCGGGGACCAGGCGCGCTGTGAGGTGGCGGGCGTAGAGCGACTGGAGGAGCGACAGCTCCGACTGGAACGAGTCGTGCAGGTCCTCCGCGGTCTGGCCGTAGTAGGTCTGTCCCTCGCCGGAGCGAGCCATCGCGATCATCAGGTCTTCGTTGAACCCGCGCCCGAGGCCGACCGTGGTGGTGGAAACGCCCGCCCCCGCGAGGGCGCGGCACTGCGAGGCGATCTCGTCCACGTCGGTCAGGCCGGCGTTCGCCTGGCCGTCGGAGAGCAGGAGCACGCGCGACAGCGAGGCAGCGTCGGTGTGCGGGGCCAGCAGCTCCGCCCCCTGCATCCACCCGGCGTGCAGCGCCGTGCTGCCGCCGCTGCGCACGCCGCGCAGCGCCGGAAGGAAGCGGGTGCGGTCACGGGCCGGCGACAGGGGCACCAGGGTCTGGACCTTGTCGTCGTAGACCACGACGCCGGCTTTGTCCTCGGGGCGGAGGTGCGTGACGATGTACTCCACACAGCGCAGCGCCTCCCGGAGCGGTTCGCCGTCCATGGAGCCGGAGCGGTCCACGACCAGCGCCAGGTGCATGGGCTTCCGCCCCGCCGCCGTGCCCGAGGGCTCAGACGGCACGGCGGGCGCCTGGACGCGCACCAGCACCGTGACGCTGTCGCCCTCCTGCGCGATCGCTGGCCGCTCGGCCGTCACAATGACTGTGGGCAGCGA